>Ga0207691_10000640_pt1 | contig 34561 bp, 22 predicted proteins | sample KBSM13metaG_FD_184327 | JGI IMG/M metagenome (GOLD analysis project Ga0207691, IMG submission 184327) | Miscanthus rhizosphere microbial communities from Kellogg Biological Station, Michigan, USA - KBS M1-3 metaG (SPAdes) (version 2) | ecosystem: Host-associated > Plants > Roots > Rhizosphere >...
TCGGGCGTCGGCGAGAGGCGGACGGCATCGTAGGGGAGAAGGAATTCGTGGAGGTCCTTGCTGTAGAAGGCTCCCTCCGGCCCGACCTTCGCGTCCGCAAACCCCGCGGGCTCCGGATACGCATACGCGTAGAACGCGGCGTGCGGGACCGGGCCGCCGCCCGGCCAGAATCCCGCGCTGCTGACTTCGTGGGAGTAGGCGTCGCGGGTCACGCGATCGGGAAGATTGGGCACGCCGCCGGGGTGCACGGGAGCGACTCGGCCGGAGAACCGCGTCACGGCGAGGTCGGGGGCGCCCCAGAACAAATGCACCGGGCTGCACTTGCCGATGAACCGCGAACGGAACTTCTTGAAGACACGGTCAGCCTGCGCCAGGACTCGCCAGAACCGGTTCGCATACTCGGCGTCGTACGAGGCGTGCGTCTCGTCTTTCTCGAAAGGGATGGGGTCCGCGACCTCGTTGGGTCTGGCGTGGATGCGAACGTCGAGGCCGAGCCGATCGAGCTCCCGGAAGAGCTTCGCGTAGAAGGCGGCGACCGACTGCGGCTGAAGCGGCATCTCAGCCGTTCGACCCTCTCCGGTCTCGATCAGGAGCCGGTGGCCGATGAAGTCGAAATCGATCTGGAAGTTGCGGTTTCCGGAAGGAATCGGCGAAGTCGTCAGTCCAAATGCGGTCACGTAGAGCGTGTCGCCCCAGCAGTGGTTGAGCGGCGGACGGGGACCGAGAGTGTGCCGGATCTTTCCGACGATCTGCAGCCAGAGGTGGAGCGTCGCGTACGTGTCGCTCCAGGCGTCCAGGGGCAGCTCCGGCCACGCTTCCGGCGCCCGGGACGCGCGCTCGTCAACCACGCCCGGAGCGTACACCCGGTGAGACGGTCTTCGTCCGCCTCCGGGCCGCGGTCCGCCGAGCGGGGTGCCGCGATCCGTCCGGGCGTCACCTCGCGCCGGCGACGAGCTTCTGGAAACGCGGATTGCCGCGCAGCGAGTCGAAGTCGGGGTCGATCTTCAGCCGCCCGGGCGAGAGCACGTAGCGGGGCGGGGAGAGAGACTCGAGCAGGTCGAGGGCCTTGTCCGGTTGGCCGACGAGAAGGTAGATGCGGGCGCGCTGGTGCCGGATGTACGCCTCTCCGCTCTCGCTGGCTCCGGGGCCGGGAGCCGAGGCACGATCCCCCTCGCGCACGGCTTCCTCCTTCCGGCCGAGATGCGCCAGTGCGAGGCCGAGTCCGACGCGTGCGAAGGCGTTCTCGGGCGTTTTCGCGAGCTGCTCTTCCATCGCCTTCCGGGCTTCTTCCGCGTGCGTCCGTGTGGCGTCGGAATTTCCGTCCAGCGCGAAGGCCTGCATGAGGCTGAGCGCCCAGATTGCCCGATCGTCCTCGAACGCGCTCGGGGTCAGCCGCTCGAGAAGCCGGCGCTGGTCGTTCGTGAGGATCCAGACCCCGTCGCCGGTGACGGCCACGGCCGCGACGAGCGCCGCCGGCGCGACCTGGGCCGGCGCGTTCTGCACGACCGCCCGCGCGCGGGGCAGGTCGCCCTCCTCGATGTACGTCATCACCTTTCCGAGCAGCAGCTGGAGGTTCCCGGGCGAAAGAGCGAGCCCGCGATCGTAGACGTCCCGAGCCTCCGGGAAACGCTTCACGCGCACGAGGGCCAACGCCAACCTTTGCTTGATCAGCAGGCTGCCGGGGTCCAGTCGCTGGGCCTCCTGAAAATGCTCGATGGCGGTCTCCCAATGGCCGAGCCCGGCCTCGGCCGCCCCCGAGGCGAAGAGAACGTCGGAGTTGCCGGGCGCCATCCGCCGTGCCTTGTTCTGCTCGTCCAGTCCCCGGCGGAGGTCGCCGAGGACGAGGGCGTGGTACGAGCCGAGCGCGCTGTACCCATCGGCCAGGCCGGGGGCCAGAGCAATGGCCCTTTCCGCCGCCTCCCGGGTGCGTTGCGCCAGCTCCGGTGTTTTCTGCGGACTGAAGGCATAGAGGAATGCCCCGGCTCGCGCGACCCTCGCCCATGCGAGGGCGAATCCCGGGTCGAGCGCCACCGCCTGTTCGAAAGAGCGGAGCGCTTCACGCACGTTGGGCCCGCGGAGCCCGAGGTTCAACTGGCTCTCGCCTTTGAGAAATGCGTCGTAAGCGGCGAGGTTCCGGGTGGGCTTCTCGGCGAGCCGCTTCTCCTCGCCCGCACCGAGCTCGAGGCCCAGGGCATGGGCGACGCGCGACGCAATCTCCGATTGCACCTGGAACACGTCGGTCAACGCGGCATCGAACGGCTGTTGCCAGCGGGACGTCGGCGCGCCGGTTCCCGCCACTTCGATGAGCTCCGGACTAACGTGAACGCGCTGGCCGCCCTCTCTTTTCTCCCATCGGACGGTACCGGTGAGGAGATAGCCGACGCCGAGCTCGCGCGCGACCTGATCCGGCGTTTTCGTCGTCTTGCTGTAGGGCTTCGAGCTGCCGCGCGCGATCACGGCGATGCCCGGCAGGGAGGTCAGCTTGCCCCGGATGGCGTCCGCCACCCCGTCCGCGAAGTACTCGTCCTCGGGCGCGCCCAGGTTCTCGAAGGGCAGGACCGCGACCCGTTTGACGTCGGCGGTGACTCCGCCGCCCCGCCCCGCGGATCGTCGAAGAAGGAGCACGATCCCGACGGCCAGCACCGCGGCGATCGCGCTGACGAGGACGACCCTGCGGTTCACGAATGCGGACGTCGGGATCGGAGCGCCGGCCGTCGCCGCCGGTCCCGATGCCTCCGCGAGCGCGAAGCCGATGTCCTTCGCCGAATGGAAGCGGTTCTCCCGGTCCTTCTCCACGCAGCGGCGCATGACCCGCTCGAGGGCCGGCGGAACGCTTCGTCCGGAGCCCGAGAGCTCCGGCGGGTCTTCCTTCAGGATCGCCGACATCGTGTCCGCGGCCGTGGCCCGCTGGAAAGCCCTCTTTCCCGAGAGAAGCTCGTACAGGATCGCTCCGAACGAGAAGATGTCGGACCGGTGGTCGAGCGGAAGCCCGCGCACCTGCTCGGGGGACATGTAGCCGACGGTCCCCATGACCGTTCCCGGCTCCGTCAGCCCCGTGGCCGTCGGCGCGCTCGTCTGCTCGTCCGAGTCCGCGGGCTCGATCCGTTTGGCCAGGCCGAAGTCGAGGATCTTGACGTGCCCCTCCGGGCTGACGAAGACGTTCTCGGGTTTCAGATCGCGGTGGACCACGCCCCTTCCGTGCGCGGCGGAGAGGCCGCGGACGATCTGCTGCGCGAGCTCGACCGCGTCCCGGGCGGACACGGTGCAGTCCTCGAGCTTCGAGCGCAGCGTTTCCCCCTCGAGGAGCTCCATCACGGCATAGGCGACGCCGTCCTGGTTTCCGAAGTCGTGGATGGCGAGGATGTTCGGGTGGGACAGCGATGCGACCGCCTTCGCCTCGCGCTCGAACCGGGCCAGCGCGTCGGCATTCGACGAGAGGTGCGCCGGCAGGACCTTGATGGCGACCTCGCGATCGAGCTTCGGGTCGCGCGCCCGATAGACCTCGCCCATCCCTCCCGCTCCGAGCGGCGCGAGGATCTCGTAGGGACCGAGCCGCGTTCCGGCGGGGAGACTCATGCGGTGACCGTGCGAGGGACTCTACCGCGCTCGGGACGCGGGTTCGAACGCCGTCGCTAGAAGAACCGCGAAAAGGTCAGCGAGTAAGTTGTCCCCTGTTTGAAGGACTCGTCCGAGAGGCTCTTCGAGTAGAGCTCCTGGTAGATGCCGGGGGAGATCCGGTACCCCTTCCACGGCCGGAGCGACGCACGCAGCAGGAGGCCGCCGTTATGAAAGCCGGTGCCCTCGTCGACTTCGCCGTCCCACTTTCCGATGGATTGATACTGCCCGGCGTACTGGAGAGCGATTCCGGTCGTGCCGATCGGCAGGGTCGGGCCGACGGTGTAGCGCGCCGTGATCGGCGCCCGGAACCCGTGGCTGTTCTCGTACAGCGGGAGCTGGGCATCGGCCCACGCGGAGAGGATGAACGGCCCGACCGGAGTGGACCAGAGGGCCGACACGATCGGATCCACGGTGCCGCTGCCGAACTGGATGTGTTCGTGCGTCAGCCCCTCGCGGCCGAGGACGATCGGGTTCGGCTCGGTGTGGCCGATCGGGATCGAGATCCCGGCGCCGAGCTGCAGCCCGCCACCGACCAGGTAGAGGCCGGTGAGCTGGGCATCCGCGACGTTGGTGAGGGTCTCGGTTCGGTGATGGATGTCGCCGTAGGGAGGGTCGTACGGCTCTCCGGTGAGGGTCGTGTACCGCACGGTCTGTTCCTTGATGTCATACGGAATCCTCAGGGACAGCGTGAGCCGGTTCGTCGCTCCGTAGTCGGCGAGAAGCTCGGTGCGGATCAGGTCGAGATGGACGATGTGTCGATGATCGGGGATGGGCGTCGTGGCGCACTCGGGCGCGACGTCGGGGCACGACGCGATGTGCGTCGTGTCGAAGGGGCCGTATGCCGCGCCGAGCGTGACCTGCCACGTCCCCGGGGGAAGTACTTGTCGGTCGGCCCCTCCGCCGGAGAGGTTGGGATTCGCTCAGGCCGGTCAGGCGTAGGCGGCCGGCGCGACGAGGAACGCGAGAATCAGGAATGCGAAAGGCGCCGCGCTTCGGGCCCGCACGTCAGGCGCCTGCGCGCGACCGCGCTTTTTCGACGAGCTCCAGGATCTTGTCCCACGCGCCGCCCGTCGCGTCGCCCACGAACTTGCCGCGAGCGTCGTACACGCGGACGTACGGAAGCGCCTCGACACGAAACTCCGAGGTCGCCTGCGCCGCCGCCGGGTTGTCCCACTTTCCGATGTTCACCCGGCGCACCGCGAGATTGGGGTTGGACTGGACGAGGTGCTGGAGCCGGATGTCGACGAGGTGGCAAGGGCTGCACCATTCCGCCCAGTAGTCGAGGACGGTGACTTTTCCGGGCACCACGGTCTTCGCGACGTCGATTTTCTGGCCGTCGCTCGCCGGGGAGATGTCGAGAGTCCGACGGACTTCGTCCGGCAGCGGTTGCAGATCCTTGCGGACCTCGCCCGGGAATACGGCCTCGTATCCGATCTCCTGAAGAGCCTTGCGGATCCTCTCGCGGTCGAACCCTTCTGCAACTTCGACTGTCGCCGTGCCGGCCTTCCAGTCGAGTCTGGCGTTTTCGACCCCGGGAACTCCTTTGAGGGCTTTCAGGATCGGGGGAGCGCAGGCTTTGCAGTCGATGCCGACCACGGTGAACTCGAGCGGCTCGGCTCCCTGCATCGGTAAGGCGATGGCCAGCAAAGCGAGAACGAGGCCGAGACTTCGGCTGCGAGCATCCATCGACTGATTGTGGCACGACGTCGACGTGATCCCGTCCACAAGCGGAATACCGCAACGGGCTCGTGCGTTGCCTGGAAAAATGGCCGCACGGAAGAAGCTCGTGGGCATGGCCGCCCTGATCGGATTCCTCGCCTGCACCGCCTGGTCGGCGGGGCTCGTCTCGTCGGGGTGCTGCTCTCCGTCCTGCGAACCTTGCCCCGTGATCGTTTGTAAGAGCACGGCCGCGACGACGTCTCCGAAAGTGGACGTCACCCGAGCGCTCTTGCCGGCGAGCTTCGGCGAGCTCTTCAAGCCGTCTGATGCCTCCGCCTCGATCGTCCCTTTCGCTTCGATTCCGGCATTTCTTCCTCACGAGTTCCGACGACCGATGCGGAACTGATCGCGCCTCCTCCTCTCGACTCACACTGAACTCACAACCGAATTGGAGGAATGCGATGAAGAAGATTCTCGGAACCCTGGCGCTCGCCCTGGCGATCGCCGGATCGGCCCTGGCTTCCACGGGATCGCGAGCGTGCTGCGAGCCGGCCTGCGACGACTGCGCGTCGTGCTGCGCCGGCGTCCAGGCGGAAGCATCGTGCCCGCTCGCAATCGAGCAGGCTTCGCTCCCGACCTGCAACTAGCTTCGTTTCTCGTACGCCGGGCGGGCAACCGCCCGGCGGTTTTTCTTGCCGCGTGCCGCCCCGCGGCTCATTCCTCGGGCGACAACCGGTAGCCGACCCAGGGCTCCGTGCGGATCCAGCGCGGGCGGTTCGGATCGTCTTCCAGCTTGCGGCGAAGGCTCCCCATGTGCACCCGAAGCGTGTCGTTCGAGATGCCGGAGACCGATCCCCAAACGGCGGAGAGCAGCTGCTTGTGTGTCCAGACGGCTCCCGGCTTCGACAGCAGGACGTTCAACAGCGAAAACTCGGTCGGCGTCAGGTGGACCGGCTGGCCCCGACGCCGAACCGTCCGGGTGTCCCGGTCGACCTCGATGTCGCCCCATCGCGAGACCGGGACCGCGTCCGATCGGCCCTCCGTTCGCCGGAGCAGCGCCCTTGCCCGCGCCACGAGCTCGGCTGTGCCGAAGGGCTTCGTGACGTAATCGTCGGCTCCGGCGTCGAGGAGCCGGACTTTTTCGCGCTCCTCCTGGCGGACGGTCAGGACGAGGATCGGGACCGGAGACTCCGTTCGGATTCGGCGGACGAGCTCCAGCCCGTTCACGCGCGGCATGTTGAGATCCGTGATGACGAGGTCGAATTCCCCGGACGCGAACAGCGCCTGCGCCTCTTCCCCGTCGACCGCCGTCTCGACGTGGTGGCCGGCCTTCGCGAGCGCGTCGTGCACCACCTTGCGGATGGCCGCCTCGTCGTCGACGACGAGAACCCGGCTCATCCGGCCACGGCGGGAAGCTCGATCTCGAAGAGCGTTCCCCCGCTCGGGGAGTCGGCGAGCGTCAATCGGCCCCCGTTCATTTCGACGAGGCTCCGCGCGATCCAGAGCCCGAGCCCCGTCCCGGCAACGGCGGGCGTCGACGGAAGCCGCACGAAACGCTCGAAGACCCTGTCCCGATCCGAGGGTGCAACGCCCGGTCCGCGGTCGGCGACGCGCAGGAAGACGGCCGTGTCGGAGACCGCCGCGGACACGGCGATCTCGCTGCCCGACGGGGAGTATCGCGCGGCATTCTCGAGCCCGTGTCCCAGGGCTTCGGTGATCTGGCTGGGATCGACCTGGACTCTCAGATCCTCGGCGGGGACGGCCACTGCCAGGGAGTTGGCGGAGAGCGCATCCGCCGATCGGGCCAGAGCCGCCTCGACGAGGGCCGCCGCCGTGACGATCTCGCGGCGCGGCTGCGCGACCCCCGAGTCCACACGCACCACGTCCATCAATTCGCCGATCCGGCGCGTCAGTCGGCGGATCTCGTCCACGGCGAGCCGCGAGCCCTCCGAAGACCCGGCCTCCTCGGCCCAGTTCTCGATGGCGGCGCGAGCCGCGGCGACGGGCGTCTTGAGATCGTGCGCGAGCGCGGCGAGCAGCGTCGATTTCATCCGGTCGCTGGCCAGGGTCTCCTCGGCTTCCAGCTCCAGTCTCAACAGCCGCTCGCGCTCGAGCGCGAGGCCCACCAGGATGGCGCAACCCTGGGCCATGCGGCCGCTCGAGCGCATTCCCTGGATGATCAGCACTCCCGCCCGCTCGACCCCGATCGGGATCGGCAGATAGAGGTCCCGGCCCCCCTGCGGGGACGCCACGGACTCGACCTGCCCCTGGCGGAAGGCGAGATCCGCCAGACGCGGATCTCCCTCGTCCTCGGCATCGCCCCGTGATTCCGCCGGCATCGGGAGCCCGCCCGGACCCGCCAGCCGGATCGACACCCGCCGCGCCTGGAGCGCAACGCGCAGCCGCTCGGCGGTGACCTCGAGGAGGGAGTCGGTCAGGGTATCGGAGACGAACGCCCGGGACAGCTGAGTCAGGCTCGCGAGGTCCGCGCGCTCGGCTTCCACGAGACGCAGCCGCTCGCGCGCCGTCGCGGACAGCCTCCCGATCAGCAGACCGGAGATCAGGAAAACGACGAGCGCCGCGGCGTTCTGCCGATCCTGGATGAAGAAGCTGTGGAGGGGAGGAAAGACGAAGTAGTTCAGGCCGAGTGTCGCGAGCAGCGCCGCGAGAACTCCGGGGCCGCTTTCCCAGAGCCACGCGGAGAGAAAGACCGAGAGGAGCAAGAGCAGGGAGATCGAGGCGTCGGACAGCCCCGGAAAAAGCTTCAAGCCTGCCAGGGCCGATCCCACGAGCACGGCCGATCCCGCAAACCGCCACCAGGGATTCGGTCCGTCGCGGCTCACGGAGACGATTCTAGTGATCCCCGACGAGCTTCGCGGAGCCCTCCAGGGCGATTCTTTCGGGTTTCTTTCGAACTTCTTTCGCCCTCGCTTGCGAGACTTCAGCCGTGAATCCCCTCAGAGCCGAATCGGACGGCGAAGGCGAGCGCCCGCCTCATCCGGCCCGCGAGGACCCGCGGATCAGCCGGACCCTGCGCAACCTTCTGGTCGGAAAACCGCGCGATCCGCTCGATCGGCGCGTGTTTCACAACGTGTCTCTGGTTGCGTTTCTCGCCTGGGTCGGCCTCGGCGCCGACGGACTCTCCTCCTCGGCATACGGCCCGGAGGCGGCCTATCGAGCCCTCGGCGACCACCCGTACCTGGCGGTGTTCCTCGTCGCGATGACCGCCGGAACGGTCTTCGTCATCTCGTATGCATACAGCCTGTTGATCGAGCACTTCCCGGGAGGAGGCGGGGGTTACCTCGTTGCCACGAAACTGCTCGGACCGCGCGTGGGCGTCGTGTCCGGGTGCGCCCTGATCGTGGACTACGTATTGACGATCACCGTCTCCGTCGCGACCGGGTGCGACGCGGTCTTCAGTTTTCTGCCCGCGGCGTGGGAGAGCCGGAAGCTCGCGGTGGAGGTCGTGATCCTCGTCCTCCTGGTCGTCCTGAACCTCCGCGGTGTCAAAGAGTCCGTCACGTTCCTTCTCCCGATCTTCCTCGTCTTCGTCGCGACACATGCCCTCATGATCGGATACGGTCTCTTCACTCACGCATCCGCGCTTCCGGCGGTTCTTCAAGGGGCGGTGGCGGAGGGGCGCCGGACGTCGTCCGCGCTGGGGCTGCTCCCGACGCTCTTCATCCTCCTGCGCGCCTACTCTCTGGGCGGCGGCACGTACACCGGCATCGAGGCCGTCTCGAACGGAGTGCAGATTCTCCGGGAGCCCCGGGTGGCCAACGCGAAGAAGACCATGCTGTACATGGCCCTCTCGCTGGCGTTCACGGCCGGGGGCATTCTGTTCTGCTATCTCCTGATCCGCGCGCAATCCCTCCCCGGCAAGACGCTGAACTGGGTGCTGGCCGAAAACCTCTTCGGGCCGTGGAAGCTCGGGTCTCTCTCGATCGGCCCGACTCTCGTCATCGTGACCATGGTCTCGGAGGGAGCGCTGCTCTTCGTCGCGGCGCAGACCGGGTTCATCGACGGGCCGCGCATTCTGGCCAACATGGCGGTCGATTCGTGGATGCCCCGGCGCTTCGCCCAGCTCTCGGACCGGCTCGTCACGAAGAACGGCATCTTCCTGATGGGCGCCGGCGCCGTCGCCGTGCTCCTCTATTCCCGAGGCAAGAGCGATCTGCTGATCCTGATGTACTCGATCAACGTCTTTCTGACGTTTACCCTCACCGAGCTCGGGATGTCGCGGTTCTGGATCCGAAACCGCCGGGAGCATCGGGACTGGCGCCGCAACCTGGCCATCCACGGAACGGGCCTGACGATGTGCCTGCTGATTCTGATCGTCAGCATCCTCGAGAAATTCACGGAGGGAGGGTGGCTGACCGTCGTCGTGACGTCGAGCTTCATCGCTCTGGCGTTTTGGATCCAGCGGCATTACCGGCGCGTCCAGGAGCAACTCCGCCGGCTCGATGAAACGCTCCTCAACATCCCGGTCCGCCCGCACGGAGATGCGACCTCGCCGGTCGACCGCGATCGTCCCGTGGCCGTCATGCTGGTCAATGGATTCGGCGGCCTGGGCGTACACACGCTCCTCTCGATTCAGCAGCTGTTCCCGGGCCAGTTCCGGGACTACGTTTTCGCATCCGTCGGAGTCATCGACTCGGCGACCTTCAAGGGACTCGACGAAGTGGAGGCCCTCAAGCGGCACACCGAGCAGGACTTGAAGAAGTACGTCGATTTCGCGCGCAGACTGGGCTTCCGCGCGGACCACCGCTTCTCCATCGGGACCGAAGCGGTCGAAAAAGTCCTGGAGCTGTCCGAGGAGATCCGTCGGGAGTATCCGCGCTCGATCTTCTTCCTGGGCGCCCTGATCTTCGAGAGCGACTCCCTGTACCACCGAATCCTTCACAACGAAACCGCACTGGCGATCCAGCGGCGACTGCAGTTCGCCGGGCTCGAGGCGGTCGTTCTCCCGGTTCGCGTGATGCGCAATCACTCGGTCCTCGCGGCCTGAGCCCCGACGACGAAATCTTTCTTCTTTCTTTCGGGATTCCTCCGGACTTCTTTGCATGGTCGCAGGGATGCTTGTGACGTATGGAAGACCGACCCCGCGCCCGCCGCTTCGCGCTCCTCGCCATCGCTGTCCTCGTCGGCTTGAGTGCCCTTGCGGCGCTCCTGCGAGCCGAGGAGGTCTGGCTGACCTTCGGGGCCTTCGTCGCGTTCGTGGTCCTGGGGGCCCGGGCGGTGTCGCTCTGGCACTGGGACGAGATCGTGTTCGATCGGCGGAGCCTCCGGCGGCCGATGCAGCGGCTCTAGCGCTCTCTCGTCCTCCCGAACAATTCCTCAGACGGTCGTCCGACGGCGTCGGCGATGAGCTGCCTTAGCAGTTGCTGAAAAGCCGCAGGAGAACGAAAGAAGGCCGTACCTTCTGCGGGCGCTCGCGATCGCGGAAGAGATGCAGGAGGGTGCAGGCCAATTGGCGGTGCGGGAACACCTGCACCGTCAGGCGCAATCAAAGACTATGGACACCATCAAATCCACTCTGTCTTCCGCTCCCGATCCGACCCCAGTCGCCCCGACACTCACGACCGCCGTCCGGCGCACCGCCGCCCGAGTTGCTCGATTACCCCAGCGTCTCGAATCCGTGGATCTGTATCGGGGTTTGATCATGATCATCATGCTCCTCGACCATACCCGCGACTACGTGCATCGGGAGGGGCTGGCGGGCGATCCGCTCAACCTCGCCACCACCTCGGTATTCCTGTACTTCACCCGCTGGATCACGCATCTGTGTGCGCCGGGCTTCGTACTGCTCGCCGGAGCGAGCGCGGGCTTTCAACGACAACGCGGCACGCCGATTCCGCAGCTCTCCCGCTTTCTCTGGACGCGTGGGCTGTTTCTCATCTTCATGGAGCTCACGGTGGTGCGCCTGGTGGTGTACTTCGATGCGAACCTGGTTTTCCTGGCGAACCTGCAGGTCATCTGGGCCATCGGCATCGCCATGATCGCGCTGGCGGCGCTGGTTCACCTTCCGCAGCGCGCCATATTCGCGATCGGCGCTCTCATTGTGTGCGGACACAACCTTCTGGATGGCATCCGGGTGCCGGTTTGGTCCAACCCGACGTTGCCGGAGCCTACGGCGCTTGCCAGGCTGTGGATGGTGGTCCACCAGGGCGGTTACTTTCCCTTGTTTGGGTTCCCCTCTCCGGTGGTCCGGTTGCAGTACCCGGTTCTGCCGTGGATCGGCGTCATCGCGCTGGGCTACGTCTTCGCCGACTTGTGGCTCCTCGATATCCAGAAACGCCGTCGCGCACTCGTGCGGCTGAGCCTCGCCATGATCCTGGTTTTCCTGGCGCTCCGCATCCCCAACCTCTACGGCGACAATCTGCCCTGGCATCCGCAGGACACGCTCTTGAAGTCCATCGGCAGCTTCATGAACGTCCAGAAGTATCCGCCGTCGTTGCTCTTTCTGCTGGTCACGCTCGCGCCTTGCCTGCTGCTTCTATCCCGTCTCGACGGCCGCACTTTTACCGGTCCGCTCGCGCGCGTCTTCGTCACCTACGGCCGCGTTCCGATGTTTTTCTACCTTCTCCAGTGGGCGTGGGCGCATCTGTGCGGCATGGCGGTGGCCGCCGCACATGGGATGTCCCTGGCGCCATACTTTCAGTCGCGCGGCGAAACGTTCCTCGGCGCCCCGGTCCCCGTGTTTGGCGGGAACCTGCGGGATGTCTACCTGTGCTGGCTCCTGGGCGCGGTGGTGCTCTACTTCCCGTGCCGGTGGTATGCGGCTGTCAAGGCCCGCCGGAAGGATCTGGTGCTGCTGCGCTACCTGTAGCGAACTGACGCGGCGTCGCTCCTCGCGGTCGGGGGCCGGCCTTACGCCGCCCCTCCGTCGATCTATAGTTCGCCCTCATCGCGGAGCGGCCTCCGGCGTTGGGGGGACCGCGAAACGCAGAATGGAGGACGGAGTTGAGCGCGCCCGCGTCCCGGAAGTCGAGTTCCAGGCCCCTCGTCGTCTGGGCGCTTTACGTCGTCGGCGGGCTGCTCGGCCTCGTGATCCTCGGTCTCGCCGGGTTGAGGTTCTACTTCGAGCACAACAAGGCCCGCATCGTGGCCGACCTGAACGCGTACATCACGGAGCGCATCAACGGCACGATGCGCATCGGCGGCATCGACCTCCAGCTCCTGACGGGGTTTCCGACCCTTTCGCTCACCCTGACCGACGTCGAGCTGAAGGACAACGTCCCCGCCTCGCGTCGGTTGCTGAAGGCGAAGGAACTGGATGTCGGCCTGAACGTCATGAGGCTGTTCCATCGCGAGATCGACGTGCAGTCGATCGTGATCAGCGGCGCGACCATCGACCTGTTTACCGACGCGGACGGACTCACCAATTTCAACATCTTCAAGCCCCCGCCTCCCGGCGCGGCGCCGGAAGCGGGCCGCACCGCCCCCGCCCTGCTCGTCCGTGACGTCGAGCTGCGTGACGTCGACTTCAAGGCCGAGGACCTGCGCGAGAAGAAGCTGTTTCACTTCGTCATCGACTCACTCCGCGCCCCCATCGATTACGAGCCGGACGGGCTGCGATCCAGGCTGAAGCTGAAGGCGCTCGCCCGGAGCATGACCTTTCTCAGCACCAACGGGAGCTTCATCAAGGACCAACAGGTCGCCGGAGTCCTGAAGGCCGCCTTTTCGAAATCAGCACGCCGGCTGACCGTCGAGACGGACGCTCTGGCCATCGGGAAGGACACCTTCGCGGTCCAGGGCCGCTTCGCGATCGGCCAGAAGCCGGCGCTGTTCGACCTCGACATCCAGACGAAGATCCGGTGGCTCGACGCGTCGCGTCTCCTGTCCGACAACGTTCAGCGGATCCTCAATCAGATCGATGTCTCGAAGACCGTCGAGGCGCGATGCGTCATCCACGGCGACATCAACGACAAGAGGGACCCCGCGATCGTGGTCCAGGCCGACGTCAAGAACAGCGAGGTTCGCATCCCGGACGGTGTGATCAGGAACGTCTCCTTCCACGGGGAGTTCAACAACCACAACGACCCGGACAAGCCGAACGGCGATCCCAACTCGGTGGTGACCCTGACCGGATTCACCGGAGCCTACGGAAGCATCCCGTTCCAGATCCCCCGCGCGACGCTCGTGAACCTCTTGAAGCCGGCCGCGAGCGGAACGTTCCAGACCGAGTTCGGCCTGCCCAAGCTCAACGAGCTGATCGACGAGCGCGTCATTCTGTTCTCGGGCGGTCAGGCCAGGGTGAATCTGGAATTTCAGGTGGCGCTCGACGAGCTGAAGCTCCATCAGCCGCGCTTCAAGGGAGAGATCCGCGTCAGCCAGGGCGATCTTCTCTACAAGCCCAAGAAGCTCCGGCTGAAGACGGACGTCGATCTCGCGTTCACCGACCGGGCGCTCTCGATCCGGAACGTCAAGTACACGAGCGGCGCCAGCACGCTCCTGATCGACGGCGAAGTCGAAAACTTCTTCGGCCTGTTTTACGACGCCCCCGAGAAGATGGTGGTCGCCCTGAACGTGCGGAGCCCTTTTCTGGACGCGAAGAGGTTCCTCGGAACGGAAATCAGCGGGAAGGACGCGGCCTCTCTCGAGGGCGCACCCAAGGAGGGTGCGACGCAGACGCTGCGTTCGGTCATCGACAAGTGCCAGATGGTTCTCAACATGCGCATCGACAAGGCCGTGTACGAGCACCTCGAGGCCACGAACGCGCGGGGGCAGATCGTGCTGGCGAACAACAGGGTGAGCGTCAAAAACGGCCAGGTCGAGACCTCGGGAGGAAAGTTCGCGTTCGACGCCCACCTCACCCCTCAGGGCGAGGTCAATCCGTTCGCGGCCAAGGTCAAGATCACCAGCTGCGACATCCCGAGGCTTCTGAAATCATTCAACAACTTCGGGATCACCTCGTTCGCTCCCGAGAACATCGCGGGCGATCTGTCGGCGGACGCTTCTCTCAGCGGCTCGTTGACTTCGGGCGGCGACCTGGTCGCCGGCTCCCTCAACGGAGAGCTGAAGTACCAGATCGCCAACGGTTCCCTGATGGACTTCGAGCCGCTCATCGAGGTCGGCAAGAAGTTCTTCGTGAAACTGCTCTTCGGGAAGAGAAACCTCGGGCACATTGCGTTTGGGGAGCTGGCGGGGGACTTCAAGGTCCGCGGCCATCGGGTGGACGTGGACTTCTTCCGCGTCAGCTCGAACGTATTGAATTTCGACGTCATGGGCATCTACTCCTTCAAGAAGGGGACGAATCTGGGCCTGACCATTCCCCTGAGAGACCCGGAGGACGATGCCAGGATCACGGACAAGGCCGAAAGAGACAAGCTCCGGTACAAGGGCATCGTCCTGCACCTGGTGGCCGTGGACGGCAAGGATGGCGGGATCGAGGTGAAGGCGGGAAAGTACAAGAAGGACGAGCCGCGTTCTCAGAACTAGCGGCCCAGGGCGGGACCCGTCACCTCGGGGAGATGCCCAGCACCAGCCCGATCGGCCTTCCTGTCGATCACCGCCCGTGCTCCTTCCCCGCGCCATAAGATCCACGCAGCGGTGATCCGATAGCACTCTCAGCCGGTATGCGTCTCGGCCCCTACGAGATCCGATCGCCTCTCGGCACGGGCGGGATGGGGGAGGTGTACCGGGCGCGGGACGAGCGGCTGAAGCGCGACGTGGCGATCAAGGTCCTGCCGCAGTCCCTCGCGGCTGATCCCGATGCTCTGGCGCGGTTCGAGCGCGAGGCCACGGCAGTCGCGGCGCTGTCGCACCCGAACATCCTTGCCATCCACGACTTCGGGACGCACGCGGGAACAGCCTACGCAGTCATGGAGCTTCTGGAAGGCGAGACGCTCGGAGCGAAGCTCGCCGCCGCCCCGATGGCGCAGAGGCAGGCCGTGGATTTCGCACTCCAGGTCGCCCGGGGCCTCTCTGCGGCCCACGAGAAGGGGATCGTCCACCGGGACCTGAAGCCCGAAAACCTGTTCGTCACGAAGGACGGCCACCTCAAGATCCTCGACTTCGGCCTGGCTGTCCGGCGGCCGCTCGACGCGGCCGGACGAGAGTCAACGGCTGCCTCCGACCAATCCAAGGCTCGCAATGAGCTCACGGCGGCTCCCACCGTCGAAAGGGCCCTGACCGAGCCGGGCACCGTCATGGGGACGATGGGCTACATGTCGCCGGAGCAGGTTCGGGGCCTGCCTGTCGATCACCGCTCGGACATCTTCTCGTTCGGAGCCATCCTCTACGAGATGCTTTCGGGCCGGAAAGCATTCAGCCGGGACACGGCGAGCGACACGATGGCGGCGATCATGCGTGACGATCCGCCGGAGCTGACGCAGTCCGGACGAGACATCTCGCCGGCTCTGGACCACGTCGTCAAGCATTGCCTGGAGAAGGACCGGGACAACCGGTTCCAGTCGGCGCGCGACATCGCGTTCGCCCTCGGTGAGGCGTCGAGCGGGTCCGCGGCGGCCCCCACACGACTGTCGGCGCAACCTCCGCGGTCGAACGCTTCCCGCCCTCTCCTGTGGACCGCGGGCGTCGTCGCGCTGGTCACGCTGGCGGCAGCGGTCCTCTGGCTGCGCCCGAGGGCAGGAGCGATTGACTCTCTGGCCGTGCTGCCGTTCGTCAACGCGGGAGGCGATCCCAATTCGGAGTACTTGAGCGACGGGATCACCGAGAGCCTGATCAACAGCGTGTCGCAGATTCCCGGGATCAAGGTGGTTTCCCGGGCGTCGGCCTTTCACTACAAGGGCAAGGACGTGGACGCCAGGACCGTCGGCAGAGAGCTTGGCGTTCGGGCAGTGCTGACAGGGCGCATCGTAGAACGCGGGGACGCTCTCTCGATCCGCGCGGAGCTGGTCGACGCTCGCGATGACACGCACGTCTGGGGGGAGGAGTACAACCGGAGACTCTCGGACATTCTCGCTGTGCAGGAGGAGATCGCCAGGGACATTTCCGGGAAGCTTCGCCAGCGCCTGACCGGCGAAGAGAAGAAACAGCTGACCAGGCGTTACACCGAAAACGCGGAAGCCTACGGCCTGTATCTCAGGGGCCGCTACCACTGGAACAAGAGGACCGCGGGGGATATCCAGAAGGGAATCGGGTACTTTCAACAGGCGATCGAGAAAGACCCGACGTACGCCCTGGCCTATGCGGGCCTGGCGGAAAGTTACGCCATTCTCTACAACTACACCGGGCTGCCCTCGAGCGAGACTTTTCCGAAGGCGAAGGCGGCCGCTGTGAAGGCGCTCGAGCTCGACGACACCCTGCCGCAGGCTCACGCGACCCTGGCCCTGACGCATGAGAAGTTCGACTGGGACTTCTCGGCCGCGGAGAAGGAATTCCGGCGCGCGATCGAGCTCGACCCGAGTTACCCGACCGCGCATCACTGGTACGGCCTGTTTCTGTCCGAAATCGGCCGGCACGAGGAGGCCATCGCGCAGTCCGAGCGCGCCTATGAGCTGGATCCGTTGTCCCCCATCATCAGTAATGCTCGCGCTGCGGTCTCTTATAACGCCCGGCAGTACGACCGGGCGATCGATGCCGCCCGCAAAACCATCGAGCTCGACAAGAACCTCAACATCAGCTGGGTCTCTCTGGGGTTGTCCCTGGAGCAGAAGGAGATGTACCCGGAGTCCATCGCGGCGTTGGAGGAAGCGGTCAGGCTTTCGGAACGATGGATCCAGGCTGTCGCCGCACTCGCGCACGCCGACGCGGTCTCGAACAGGCGGGTGGAGGCGATGCCGCTGGTCGAGGAGTTGAAGAGGCGGTCGGAACGGGGCCAGGACGCTCTGGTGAACATCGCACTGGTTTATGCCGGCCTCGGGCAGAACGACGAGGCCATGGCATGGCTGGATGAGGCGTACCGGGGGCGCAGCGCCTGGCTCCTCCAACTGAGTCTGAAAGTGGACCCCCGCTGGGACCCTCTTCGCTCCGATGCGAGGTTTCAGGACCTGCTGCGCCGCATCGGCTTTCCGTCATGACGCTCTCTTCCCCCACGGACCATTTCGGGGTCAGTCCTGATTTCTGATTTCGGGGGCCCAGGATCGCCGGCGTTCTTCTAGAGAAGGTTGGTGGCGGTGCAGGGATTTGAACCCCGGACACAGCGGATATGAGCCGCTTGCTCTGACCAACTGAGCTACACCGCCCCAGAGGACGGCGGATCATAACAAAGGCGGGCGAGAGGTCTATACTCCTGGCATGGCGGGTCTTTCCGACCACTGCGGGATGTGCAAGGAGGAGTTTCTCTACGCTTTGCCCCGGTGCCCGATCTGCCACAAGTCGGTTTGCGACGGGTGCGCGAAGCGCATGGGGGGCAACACCTTCTGCGGCACCGACTGCTCGCACGCGTTCTTCTTCGGCGAGTCGGATGAGGTCGAGGAGGGCGAGGCCCACCGGTACGAAGATGGAGAATGAGCTCGCCTGAAGCTCCCTCCCGGCCCGCGATCCTCGGCCGCTTTTTCTGGCGCGATCCCAACACACAGTTCCTGATCCTGGCAGCCGCCGCCGGCCTGCTCGGGGGTCTCGGCGCGATCCTGTTTCGGTTCCTGACCCAGCAGGGCACGAAGCTCCTGATGGGTTCGAGCGACATCGTCCGCGGCGCCGAGATGCTGCCGATCTATGCCCGGGTGCTGCTGCCGGCCGTCGGAGGTCTCGTCGGGGGCTTGATCGCCCGGTTCTTTTTCGGCGAGCGGGCGCTCTCGGGGATCTCCCACATGATCGAGGTCGTTTCGCTCGGCCGCCGCACCGTGCGCCTGAGGCCGTCGCTCGCGCGCGGAGCGTCCTCGATCGCCGTCATCGCGTCCGGCGGCTCGGAGGGCCGCGAAGGCCCGATCATCCAGATCGGCGCCGCCTGCGCATCGGCGCTCGCGCGGGCGTGGAAGCTCTCTCCCGAACGGATCCGCATCCTGACGGCCTGCGGGATGGCGGCCGGCGTCGCGGGCGCGTACAACACGCCGATCGCGGCGACGCTTTTCGTCCTCGAGGTCGTCGTCGGTTCGTTCGCCATGACGCTCTTTGGCCCCGCGGTCGTCGCGGCCGTCGTCTCGACCCTGGTCGTGCGCTTCGTGCTCGGCGACGAGCCCGTCTACAAGATCGCGCCCTTCCGCGTGGAGTCGCTGGTGGAATACGTCCCCTTCATGGCGATCGGAGCGCTGGGCGGGGCGGCTTCGGCGGGCTTCGTGCGAGTCCTCACGCTCGGCAAGCGCCTCTTCGCCGCCTCGAAGCTGCCGGTCTGGGCGGCGATGGCGCTCGGCGGAGCGATCGTCGGCGCGATCGCGGTCGGGATGCCGGAGGTCTTCGGGAACGGCTTCGAGGCGACGGACCGGATCCTGCACGGGAATCCGGCGCTCGTCTTTCTTCTCGTCCTCTGTGTCGCGAAGACGGTCGCCACGGCCGCGACCATCGGCTCCGGCGGCGTGGGCGGCGTGTTCACGCCGTCCCTGCTGGTCGGCGCGACGCTGGGCGGCGCCGTCGCGAAGGTCGTGCACGCAGCGTTGCCGCATGTCGCCGCGCCGGTCGGCGGCTACGCCCTTCTCGGCATGGGCGGCATGCTGGCCGGCGTGACCCGTGCGCCGCTTCTCGCGGTGATCATGATGTTCGAGCTGACGCAGAACTCCGCGGTCCTGGTGCCGATGATGGTGGTCTCCGTCCTGGCCGTGGCGTCGGCCAAGGCGCTCCAGAAGGACTCCATGTACGTGGCGAGCCTCCGATCCGCGGGCATCGTCTGGGAGGCCACTCCCGAGGCGACCGCGCTCGCGAGTCTCAAGGTCTCCGACATCATGCGCCGCGACGTCACGCTCATCCCGCGGACGACGACCCTGCCCCAGATCGTCGCGACGTTTCTCAAGTCCCGGAGCCTCTTCCTGTACGTCGGCGACGAGGAGGGGCGGCTCCAGGGTGTCGTGGACATCCACGACATCAAGGAGTCGTTCCCGGAGCGCGAGCTCTCGAACCTCGTCATCGCCGCGGACCTCGTCACGGAGATCCCCTTCGTCACTCCCCTCGAGCCGCTGACGTCCGTCAACGAGAAGCTCTGGTTCCGGGATGTGGGGCAGTTGCCGGTCGTGCAGTCCGCGAATGACCGGAAGTTTCTTGGGGTGGTCACGCAGCGCGACCTCCTCGCGGCCTTCGACAGCGAGGTCCTGCGGCGGAATCGTCTCGTGACTCCGGTCCGCACGCTCGGCGAGGACGCGGACGAGGTGGACTTCCTGGAGCTGCCCGAAAAACACCGCCTCGTCGAGGTCGAGCTGCCCGTGCGCCTCGCGGGCCTGACGATGGCCGAAGCGGGCCTGCGCGCGCGCTACGGCGTCTCGGTCCTCGCCGTGAAGCGGATGGGACGCGACGGCGTGGAGCGCCGCTTCGTGCCCGAGCCTCCCGACCGATTCGAGCACGGCGACGTCGTCGTCGTCCTCGGCAGCGACGAATCCCTGGCACGCCTCCATGACGACCGCGCGCTGCCGGTGCCGTCGCGGTCGTGACTTCCTCGGAGCGCTCCGCCGAGGCCTCGGAGTGCTATCCTGATGCAGCACCGGCCTCATGACGACGAAGACGGTCAATACCAAGCAGAGTGAGCTTGTCGCTCTTCGCGGCAAGTGGTTCAAAGAGCGCACGCGGCTCTACGACCGCGAGACCGGGCTGCCGACGATCGCGGTCCTCGTCGACGACCTGCGCCACTGGCTCGAGGACACGGGCTCGCTCTCGGTGCTGGTCTTCCGGCCGAGCTCCGAGGGCCACGTCGAGGAAGTCTGGGGCTGGGAGGCGTACGACGACCTTCTTCTCGACTTTGTCCGCAGGCTGAAAGCGTTTCAGACCGACGGCATCGTGCCGCAAGGGACGTTCTGCCTGCCGAACGTCCGCTCGGACGAGATCATCCTGTTCGTCAATCCCGAAGGCGCATCCATGATGGACGGGCCGACCGCGCTGGGACAGAAGGCGGGCGAGCTCGACCAGCTGATCCGCGGCTATCTCGCCGAGCGGGCCGACGTTTCGGCGCGGTTCCGCTCCTTCGTCGGGGCTGCGCGGATCATGAAGGACCCCAAGCACCGGATCGAGCGGCTGATCTACCGCGGCGTCCAGGAGGCGCGCGACAAGGTCACGCGGCAGACCGTGCGCCAGGAAATCCGGGGCGGCGAGCTGCTCCAGGACGTCATCTCGCGGCGCGACATCCAGCCGGTCTTCCAGCCGGTGTTCGACCTCGCCACCGGAAACATGATCGGGATGGAGGCGCTCTCCCGCGGCCCCCGCGGCAGCGAGTTCGAGAGCGGCGAGACCCTCTTCTCGCTCGCCGAGCGCACCGAGCTTCTCGTGCCGCTCGAGCGCGTTTGCCGCCAGCGCTCCCTGGAAGCGGCCGCGGGCAGCAACTCGCGACGGCAGATCTTCCTGAACCTCTCGCCCGCCGCGGCCTCGGACCCCGAGTTCCTGGGGCCTCTCTTCCGCAACCAGGTCATGGCCCTGGGCCTCGAGCCCGACCGCATCGTCCTCGAGATCACCGAGCGCACGTACGCCGTCTATGAGGGCCTGTTCCGCGAGGTCCTCTCGAAGTTCCGGTCGCAGAACTTCCGCATCGCCGTCGACGACGTCGGCACGGGCTACTCGAACCTGTCCTCGCTCGCCGACATCGAGCCCGACTACCTGAAGTTCGACAACGTTTTCGTGCGGGGCATCGACCGCCGCCAGGTGAAACAGGACCTCCTCGAAGCCCTCATGAGCTTCGCGCGCAAGATGCACACGAAGGTCATCGCGGAGGGCATCGAAACCCGCGAAGAGCTTCGCGTGCTCCAGTCCCTGGGCGTGCCCTATGGCCAGGGGTTCCTGCTCGCCCGCCCGATGCCCGTCGGCGAGATCGAGCGCTTCGCGTCGATCGCGATCTAGCCAGCTCAGACTTTCAGCGGCCCGCTTCGCGGGCCAACCGACGAGGGAGGGAAAGTCGCGAGGGCTACCTCTCCCGGTGGGAAGCGCAGGGTGTCGTACGCGGTTTGGGTGGGCGACGCGGTGAGGGACTATGAATCGTTTCTGGATTGTCACGGGTCTGATGGTCCTCTGTGCATGCGCGCGGCAGGCCGCGCCCGGGGAGCGCGTGAGGCCGGCGGTCCTGGAGTGGGAGATCGGTGTGACCGACAAGGACGGACCATCGGGGATGGTGGAGACGATCCTGCCGGCGACGTACGCGGGGAAAGCGGTCTGGAGGGTGGTCCACCGCGATCCCGATCCGACCGAAAAAGACGGCGGCTCGTTCGACATGTACGACGTGGATCGCGAGACCATCGTCCCGGTGCGCAGCGTGATGCGCCGCGAAGGATTCTTCCTCGGCCTGACGTTCGACGGGGACCGCGTCGAAATCGAGAAGATCGAGGGCGAGCAGAAATCGAAGACCGAGGTGCGGGTCCGGAACCCGATGCCGGAGGGACCCGGTGTCCGGGTGCTCGTCGCGGCTCTGCCGTTGCGGGTCGGCTATGCGGCGGAGTTTCCGGTCGTGGATCGCTGGGCCGGCGACGAGGCGCACCGCGTCACGACGATGAAGCTCACCGTCCCGAAGAGCATCACCATGGAAACGCGCCTCGGTCGACGCGAGGTGCTCGAAGTGGTGATCGCGGCGATCGACGGATCGTCCTCGTCGCGGCAGTGGGTGCGCGCTGAGCCGCCGCGGTACCCGTACAAGCTCGAGTACGCCCGGGGCGATCTCCACCTCGTCAGCGAAGTCACCGGGATGGTCTTGGACGGCGGCGGGGAGCCGTAAACTAGGGCGGGGAGGTTAGCTCAGCGGTAGAGCGCCTGTTTTACACGCAGGTGGTCGGGGGTTCGATCCCCTCACCTCCCACCAAACGGAAGAGTTCTGAAGGCCTCATCTATGATGCAGGTGGGTGCTCCTCCAATTCCTCGAACTGTTGCGAATGTCCCGCACCGATCGCAGGAAGCCGCGAGCATCGCGAGGGACCCTGAACACGTCGGCGCCGACCGGCCCGGTCCTTCATCGCGCCCCTTCCGCCTCGATCGCGGCGGCTGCTCTGTTTCTGGCCGCCGGCCCTGTTCTCGGCCTGCAGGGGCGGGTGGTGATGGAGGCGACCGGGACCCCCATCGCGGGAGCGGAAGTCTCGGTGCTTGGCTCCACCGGCGCGCAGCGCACCGACACCGACGGCCGATTCCTGTGGCTTCCGGATCCGGTCCCGCCGTTCGAGGTGCTGATCGTGCTGCCGGGCGGCCAGTACATGAAGCCTTTTCTGGTGACGTCGGTTCCCAGCGACGGGGTGGTGGCGATCGCCGTCCGGCCGATCATCGAGGAGAGCGTCAGCGTCACTGCGGGCGCCGCGCCTTCGATCGAGTCGCCGCCGGCCAACGGGACGACGATCGTGCCGAAGGGCGACATCGAGTCGCGCCAGCCCTCCAATCTCGCAGACACCGTCGAGAACGTCGCGGGTCTCTCGCGAGTTGCCGCCGGCCAGAACGCGGTTCCGGCCATTCGTGGCCTGGCGCACGGGCGTAGCCTGATCCTGATCGACGGAGCCCGCTCGAGCTCGGAGCAGCGCGCCGGGCCGGGCGCCAGGTACCTCGACCCCTTCGTTCTCGGCGGCGTCGAGGTGTCGCGCGGCCCGGGCTCGGTCGCGTATGGCTCGGACGCTTTCGGCGGCGTCATCTCCGCGCGGACGCGCGACGTCGCCCCGGGAGCTCCGCTCCAGGTCGAGGCCATCGGCGACTACGGCCTCGGGATTCCCGGCGGGCGCGTGGGAGTCGAAGTGGCGGGTCCCATCGGCCAGGAGGGAGGCATCCTCGTCGCCGGCCACTATCGGTCCTACGGAAATTACGACAGTCCCGACGGAGAGGTGTCCCACTCGGGCTACCGGGACAGCGGAGTCCTCGCGAGCGCGGCGTACAACCTCGGCCCCGGAACGCTGAAGGCGAGCTGGCAGGGGGATTACGCGCGCGACATCGGCCTGCCGGCGCCGCCAGCGGTGACCACGCACATGTCTCTTCCCGAGGAGAACTCCAGCCGTTTCACGCTCGGGTACGAAACACAGCCGGTCGGCGGCTTTTCGCGCATCGCCTTCCTCGGGTTCATCGGCTCCAACGACCTGAGCACGGCCCTCGTCGCGCCCGCGACGACCGAGCGCGTCGACGTGTCGGCGAAGGACTTTCAGGTCCGCACGTTCGCCGAGCGGTTCGTCGGCCCGGTCCGCGTGGACCTCGGTCTGGATCTCAACGGCCGTTACGGTTTGAACGCCGTCGACACGACGAACGGGATCGTGAAGACCTCGGTGGTCGACGCGCATCGCACCGATCTCGGGGTGTACCTGACGGCCGAGGCGCCGCTCCTGCCGCAGCTCGCCTTGCAGGGCGGCGTGCGCGGCGACTTCATGAAGACGACGAACGAGGGCGGCGATCTGGGGGACCACTCCACGTCCAACAACGAGGTCGCCGGAAATGTGGCTCTGACGGCGGGATCGTTCGGCGGCTTCTCCGCCACCGCACAGTATGCGCACGGCTTCCGCGATCCCGTCCTCTCGGATCGGTATTACAGCGGGCTCGTCGGTCGTGGGTTCATCAAAGGCAATCCGGACCTCGTGTTGGAGACGAGCAACCAGTACGACATCGCCCTGCGCTACACCAACGCCGGGTTCCGCACCGCCTTCTACATGTACGACTACCACATCAAGAATCTGATCGAGGTCTATCCGGACCCGGCCTTCCCCGAGAGGCCTGTCCGCCACTTCCTCATACGCAATCGCTCGTCCGGGGCCAGGCTCCAGGGCCTGGAGCTCGAAGCGCAGGTGGCTCTTCCCGCCGGATTCGCGGTGGCGGTGGCGGGGCAGATCGAGCGTGGAGTGACGGTCGACGACGACAAGCCGATCGACGACATCCCGCCGGAGTCGTTCAACCTCCAGGTGCGCAAGAGCCTTGGTCCTGCATTCGCCCAGGCCCGCTGGGTCGTTTACGCCGGCGACGACAACCCCGGGCTGACGGAGATCGCCCGCCCTGGCTACGGTCTGCTGGATCTGGGAGGAGGCTACAGCTTTTCCGAGCACTTCGAGTTCCAGGCCTACGTGCGCAACGTCCTGAACAAGGCGTACTTCAACACCCCGATGGACGCCTCGGCGCTCGCGCCGGGGATTTCGGCGACCCTGACCGGCTTCGTGCGCTTTTGAGCTGTGGGTCGGGTCAGCCGGGGAGCCGGGAAAGCCAGTTGACGGTCACGGCGATCGCGTCCGCGTCCTGGACCGGAACGTTGACGACGGCGAGAAACCGCTCCCCGTCCTTCGTCACGTCGTAGTCTTTCCAGCCCGCCGGATCGATTCGAAAGAGAGGCTGCGCCTGGCCGACCTCGCCGCTTGCCGCCAGCCGGACGGGAGTCGCGATCATCTCGTTGTCCGCGGACAGAAAGTAGATCTCGCGACCGTCCCCCTTCCAACGCGGCCGCGACCCGCCGGACACCGATACACGGATTCGTTCTCCCGGCTCCGGAAACGAGGTCAGGTACACCTCCGAGCGGCCAGACTCCAGCGAGCAGTATGCGATCCAGCGGCCATCGGGAGAGAACTGGGCTTGAGCCGGGTCGGTTGTCCCCGAGAGAAGCTTGCGCGGCCTGGGCTCGCCTTCGAGATTTACGACCCAGAGACCGCTGCCGCCCTCGGTGCGAGCACCGAAGTAGAGGAGGAAACGGCCATCGGGTGACCAGGCCTCGGTGCGCTGGATTCCCCCCGGCGGAAGGATCGGCTCCGGGGAGGCCGGCCCGCGCAGGGCCAGCCAGTGCAGTATGCGGGGATCACTCCACGATCGAATGACAAAGGCGATGCGAGTGCCGTCCGGCGACCAGATGGGTTGCGCATGGTCGGAATCCGAGTCGAGATCCAGCCGCGTGAGCACGCCTCGAGACAGGTCACCGATCAACAAATCCTTCAACCCCGTACGGGGGCTGGCACTGCTGACGACGGCTCTTTTCGAGTCGGGAGAGAGTTGCACCGAATCGAATCCGCCTGCCGGGGCGACGGAACCCGTCTCCCGGCCGGCCCGGTCGATCCAGGCCAGTCGCGCCGGGCTTGCCGCGCCTCGAGAGGCGAGGACACCGTTGTTGGACGCGGAGAAGGGGCCGGCGCCAATGAGCGCGTGTTGCCAGATCTCCTGCCCTGCGGGAATGGGATCTCCGACGAGCCGTAGCTGCCGGCTGTCGAATGGCCGCGCCAGCAGACTCCCCTCGATCGCGTAGAGCAGATACCCGGATCCGCCGCGGGCGGGAACGTTCGGATCGCCCGGCACGTACTGTGCGCGCGAACAGTTCGCCACCAACGGTGCCGTCCTGCCTTCCTGAGTGCTCGCCAGGCGGACATAAGGCCGCTTCTCGGTCGGGCTGCTCGCCAGGTAAAGGAAGTGGCGGCCGTCCGGAAGGAAGCTCGGAGACCGGATGGCCCTTTCCTGCCGGGAGGCATCCGCCTTCAAAACGACGCCGGGAACGCCTCCTCCGTCCGCGACCAGGCTGATGAACGGTTGCGTGGCCGCGGCGAAGAGGATCGAGTGTCCGCTTCCCCATGAGCCCGACGGATAGTCGCCTCCCGCCTCGCAAAGCGTTATCGGAGGCCCTCCCGATGAATCGATCTTCTTGAGCTTTCCGTCCGCGAAGAATGCGATGAAGCGGCTGTCCGGCGACCAGAAAGGAGCCGCGGCGCCTTCCGTCCCGGGGAGCGTCACGGCCGACGGCTCGGCGAGCGAGCGGACCCACAGAAAATCGCGGCCATCGGCGCTGCGCGCGACGAAGGCGAGGCGCCGCCCATCCGGCGAGACAGCGAACAGATTGTTCTGTGGGACCCACGGGAACCGGGTCCCGACCGGCGCGCGCACGGCAAACCGGATGGGCGCCGCGGGCGGGCTCGGCGGACGGCGAAGCGCGTAGAGCGCCAACAACGCCGCCGTGGCCACGACCCCTGCGGCGGCAAGAGCCAGCAGCCATCGAGGAGCGGAGGAGAGGCCTTTGCCCGGGGCCGGAGGCTGGTCCGTCGCGCCTCTCGCGAGCGATGCGAGTTGCAGGCCGACGTCGGCGGCGCTTTGCCAGCGATGGTCCGGCTCCTTGGCGAGGCATGTTCCGATGATCCGGTCGAGCGCGGGAGGCGACGCCGGAAGAATCTGCGAGACAGGCTTGGGCTCGTCGCGCAGGATCGCGGAGATGAGCGATGCTCGCGTGGACCCGGAAAACGCCCTTTTCCCCGTCGCCATCTCGTAGAGCGTTGCTCCCAGCGCAAAGATGTCGGTGCGGCTGTCCGCATCTGTTCCTTCCACCTGTTCCGGCGCCATGTAGGGGAGGGTCCCGAGGACTGTGCCTTCCTGCGTGAGGTTGTCGGCCTCACCGGTCACTGTCGCCATAGCCGAAAGGTCTGGCGCGGACCTCACCGGTGCCATCGCCTTTGCGAGCCCGAAGTCGAGGAGCTTGACACCCTCCTTCGTCAGCATCACGTTGGGGGGCTTCAGGTCTCGATGGACGATCCCTTGCCGATGCGCCCGGTCCAGGGCATCCGCAATCTCGACGCCGTACCGCAGCGTCTGCTCGAGCGGCAGAGGGCCTCTGCCCAGGCGCGCCGACAACGGCTCGCCATCCAGGTACTCCATGACGAGGTAATCGGTCTCGCCTTCCCGCCCCACGTCATAAAGCGCACAAATGTGCGGGTGCGAGAGCTGGGAAATGGTTCTGGCCTCCCGCTGGAAACGCTGTCGGACCTCCGGGGAAGAGCCAGGGAGTGACATGACTTTGACCGCCACGATGCGGTCCAGTCGCGTGTCTCGTGCCTTGTACACCTCGCCCATCCCGCCCGCGCCGATTGGGGAAAGGATCTCGTAAGGCCCGAAGCGAGTGCCGTTAGTCAGGGGCATGGGCGTCTGAGGATAAACCGAAGGCCGAGGTGCGAGTCCGGAACCCGATGCCCGAGGGCCGGCCGTCCGGGTCAGGTGATTGGTGGGGTTCGATCCCCTCACTTCCCACCAACAAAACCTCCCAGGGACGCGGCTTCCGTGTATCACGCTCTCCGGCCACCCGTCCGTGTTCTCCAAGCGATGTCGGTATGATCCAGCGACCTGAGATGTCACGCTCTGCAGGCCGTCGCGCGGGGAAAAAGACCGAAACGCAAACCTGCGACTTCCTGATCGTCGGAGGCGGACAGGCGGGGATCCCGCTCGCTCAGCATCTCGCGAAGGCCGGCCACCGGGTGGCGCTTGCGGAACGCAGGCATCTCGGAGGTTCCTGCGTCAACTTCGGCTGCACGCCGACGAAGGCGGTGATCGCTTCGGCCCGCGCGGCCTTCCAGGCGCGGCGGGGAGCGGTCTTCGGCCTGCGGATCCCGACGGTCGAGGTGGATTTCCCGGCCGTCCTCGACCGCGCTCGAAGCATCCTGATGCAGTCGCGCGCGAGCCTGCGCCGGGGCTTCGAGCAGTCGGACAATCCGCGGCTCCTCCGGGGTCACGCGCGTTTCACGGGCCGGCGGGACGGTGACTTCCATGTGAAGGTCGGAGACCAGACCATCCTAGCCCGGCAGGTCGTGCTCGACACGGGCACGAGGACAGGTCGTCCGGACGTCGAGGGCCTCGACAAGGTTCCCTATCTGGAGGCGGGCAACTGGCTCGACCACCCCGAGCTTCCCGACCACGTCGTCTTCATCGGCGGCGGCTACATCGCATTGGAGATGGGTCAGTTCTATTGCCGGATGGGGAGCCGGGTCACGATCGTGGATCCGGCCGGCTCGGCGTTGGACCAGGAGGATCCGGACGTGGTCCTGCTCCTCCAGCGCCTGCTCGAGGCCGAGGGGCTCCAGTTTCGACTCGGCTCGCGGGCCACCCGTGTCGAGGCAGGGCGGCGGGGAGTTACGGTCCACGTCGAGACCGACGGCCATGCCGACGCGATCCGGGGCACGCACCTCTTCGTCGCCGCGGGACGACAGCCCAACACGAACGATCTGGGGCTGAAGACCGTCGGAGTGAAGCTTCGCAAGGACGGGATCGTCGAGACGGACGAACGGCTCGCCACGAGCGTGCCCGGCATCTGGGCGGCCGGCGACATCCGGGGCGGTCCCATGTTCACCCACACTGCGTGGGATGACTTTCGCGTCCTCCAGTCACAGTTGACCGGCGACGGCTCTCGCACGACCCGGCGCGTGGTTCCCTACGCGATCTACACCGACCCCGAGCTCGGGAGGGTCGGCATGACGGAGGGAGAGGCGCGTGCGGCGGGCGTACGGGTCAAGATCGGCCGATTCGAAATGCGCGACAACGGCAAGGCGCGCGAGCTTTCCGAGACCCAGGGCTCGGTCAAAGTCGTCGTGGACGCCACGACGGATCTGGTTCTCGGCGCCGCCGTCCTGTCGGCGGAAGGGTCGGAGCTGGTCCATATCTTCGTCGCACTGATGAACGCGAAGGCCCCGTACTCCGTGTTGCGGGACTCGATCCAAATACACCCGACCCTGTCCGAAGGAATCCAAAGCGCCGTTGCGTCGTTCGAGTGAGCCTCGCCTCGACCCCGTGGATGCGGAATACCTGCTGCGGCTGCAGAGGGCATCCTTCACTTATTTCCTCCGCGAGACCGACCCTGCCACAGGCCTGGTGCGGGACAGCACGCACGTCGGGTCTCCCGCCTCGATCACGGCCATCGGCCTGGCGCTGACGGCCTACGTCGTCGCCTGCGAGCGGGGGTTCATGTCTCGCGACGAAGCCCGGGCGCGCACGCTGACGACGCTGCGGTTCCTGCGCAACAGCCCCCATGGCCCTCAGGCCGACGCCGCGGGCCACAGGGGCTTCTACTACCACTTCCTCAGCATGAACTCGGGGCGGCGGGTCTGGAAGTGCGAGCTCTCGACCATCGACACGACCTACCTGATCGCGGGCGCCCTCTGCGCGAGGGCTTACTTCGAGGGAGCGGACTCGGCGGAAGTCGAGATCCGCCGCATCGGGGAAGAGCTCTACCGGCGCGTCGACTGGGCATGGGCCACCGCGGGAGGCCGCACGATCGCGCTCGGCTGGACGCCCGAGCGAGGGTTTCTCCCGCACCGCTGGCGAGGCTACAGCGAGGCGACCCTGCTCTATCTGCTGGCGCTGGGCTCTCCGACCCATCCCATCCGGCCGCAGGGCTATGCCGCCGCGACGTCATCGTACGAGTGGAGGACCCTGTACGGCCTCGAGTACGTTTTCGCGGGGCCGCTCTTCATTCATCAGCTCTCGCACGTCTTCGTCGACTTTCGCGGCATCCGCGATGCGTACATGCGCAAGCGCGGCATCGACTACTTCGAGAACAGCCGGCGCGCGACCTTCGCGCAGCAGCGGTACGCCATGGACAATCCGCACGGGTTCGCGGGCTACGGGGAGTTCTGCTGGGGGATCACGGCGTGCGAAGGTCCGGGACCGGCGACGCTGAGGATCGGCGGGGAAAAACGTCGCTTCTTCGACTACGTCGCGCGCGGAATCCCCGACGGCCCCGACGACGGCACGCTGGCTCCCTGGGCCGTCGTCGCGTCTCTTCCCTTCGCACCCGAGGTCGTGCTCCCGACCATTCGCTCGATCGACGAGATGGGCGTCGGAAAAAACGGACCGTACGGCTTCCAGGCCACGTTCAATCCGACCTTTCCGGCCAACACGCCGGATCCGTGTGGATGGATCTCCCCGCGGAACTTCGGTCTGAACGACGGTCCGATCGTCCTGATGATCGAGAACTTTCGCTCCGGCTTGATCTGGGAGACGTTCAAGAAGTGTCCCTTTCTCATCCGCGGCCTGCGGCGTGCCGGCTTTCGCGGAGGATGGTTGAGAAAGGCTCGCGCCGCGGGCTAGACGGACGGACCGGGCTCACCAGTCCAATTTGGGCCCGGGCGGACCTTTTCCCGTGCGAAAGAATTGCCTCGATGATCGAGATCCGTCATGCCGAGATACCGCGAGACCTCGAGGTGGTTCGCGACCTCTTTCAGGAGTACGTCGACAGCCTGGCCGTCGATCTCTACTTTCAGGAGCTCGAAAAAGAGCTGGGCTCGCTCCCTGGCAAGTACGCCGAGCCCGCGGGACGGCTCCTGCTGGCGTGGCGCGGGGACGAGCCAGTCGGCTGCATCGCGCTGCGGCCGATCAACGCGACGACCTGCGAGATGAAGCGTCTCTACGTGCGGCCGCAGGCTCGCGGGGAGCAGCTCGGACGCCGGCTCGCCGAGCGGATTTGCGAAGAGGGCAAGGCGGCCGGTTACAGCCGGATCTGCCTCGACACTCTTCCGAGCATGGCCGCGGCGCAGAAGCTTTACCAGTCTCTCGGGTTCGTCCCGATCGAGCCCTACTTGTTCAATCCCGTTCCGGGCACGAAGTTCCTGGCTCGGGATCTCTGACCCGCGAGTCGCTGCATATTCCTTCGACGAAATTCCCCTCGGGGTTTTGGACCAAGGTCCAATGTTCTCTCGCCGTCGCGCTTAATAACCTGTCGCTGTGGGAGCCGTACCACCCATTGGTGCGGTCGTGTCGAAGAGTGGGAACCCGACGGCGAGGGGGAGCAAGGCGATGCGTCTGGCGGTCTGGCGGTCTCGGCGTTCGGAGCGGCTGTCGCCGGGAATCTCGATTTCTCTGACCGAAGTCGCCGCCGGAGTCGACCGCGAAGGCGGGACCACGGCGCTCCACTTTCGGGTCACCGGAAGCGATGCCAGAGGCCTCGACGCTCTTCGCGAGACGCGACGCGCGATGATCCGCGAGGATTGGACGCTGGGTCTCGAGGACGGCGCGCCGTCGCTCGCCGACGCCGTGTTCACGTCCCATGACGTCTACTGGGACGTCCCGCTCGGGGAGCGCCAGCGCTGCCGCGAGATGATCGAGACGCTCGTCGTCCGCACGAATCGCCGGATCGAGCAGGCGCTTGGAGACCGCAAGGTCTCGCGCGGCTCAATCCCCTCGTAACGCCTCCACCGGATCGATCCTCGTCGCGCGCAGCGCGGGCACGACGCAGGCGGCCGCGGCGAAGACTGCGAGGGTGCCCGCGGCTCCCGCCAGCGTCGCGACATCGTTCGCGGCCACGCCGAAGAGCAGGCCGGACAGCAATCGCCCGAGGGCCAGGGCTACGGCGCCACCCGCCGCCAGGCCCGCGGCCACCGGCAGAAGCGACTGGCGCGCGATGAGGCTCAGGATTCCTCCGCGCGTCGAGCCCAGCGAGAGGCGCACGCCGATCTCCCGCGTGCGCTCGACCACCGAAAAGGCCGTGACCGCGTAGATTCCGGCGAGAGCGAGCAGGAGGGCGGCCGCGCCGAACACTTCGAGCAGGACCGTCTGAAAGCGGCGGTCCGCCAGCGAGGCGTCGATGGCGTCTTCCATGGGGCGGATGGCGGAGGCCGCGACGTCCGGATCGAGGGCGCGCAGCTCGCGCCGGACCGTCGGAGCGAGGAGGGCCGGCTCGCCACGCGTCCGCACCGCGATGCAGAAGATGTTCGCGAGCCACACCGAGACCTGCGGCGGAGCCTGGGTGTAGGGAACATAGACGTCCGCGGCGCCATCGGCATCGAGGCCCGTGAACTTGATGTCGCCGACCACACCGACGATCTCGACCATCCGAAAGGGCTCGAGGTCGTCGATCCGCAGGCGCGTCCCGACGGGGCTCCGGCCCGGAAAATGGAGCCGCGCGAGCGTCTGGCTGATGAGCACCACCGGCACCGATTCGGCGGTGTCCTGTCGGCCGATGTCCCGGCCCTCGAGGAGGGGCACCTCGAGTGTCGAGAAGTATCCGGGCGCGACGGCCCGGTAGTTCGCGAGCGGCGCCTTGTGCAGGTCCTGGTCCGGGCTTCCCTCGATGAGGAAGGAGATGTTGGCCCGCCACTGCGTCAGCGGGTTCAGCGAGGCCGCCGAGACGGCCGCGACGCCCGGCAGATTCGCGAGGCGGGCCGTCGACTCGTCGGCGAAACGCGCGATCGCCTCCGGTTTCGCATATCGATTCTTCGGAAGCGAGAGCTGAACGCTCAGAAGGTGGTCCGCCCGGAAACCGGGATGTGTCTGCTGGAGCGTGTGCAGCGTCCGAAGCAGCAGCCCCGCGCCCACCAGCAGGACGAGCGACAGGCCGACCTCCGCGGCGACGAGCACGGCGCGAGAGCGCGCGCGCCGCGGTCCGCCGGTGTTCCCGCGTCCCACGCCGCCGACCCCTTCCGCGAGCCCTCGGCCGCTTCCCTGGAGAGCCGGAGCGAGGCCGATCGCGAGCCCCGCGGCGATCGAAAGGGCCAGGCCGAAGGCCAGAACCGGAAGGTCGATGCCGATCTCGGCGGAGCGAGGAAGCCGAGCCGGACCCAGAGCGAGGAGCATCCGCACGCCGCCGTAGGCGAGGCCGAGGCCGAGCAGTCCGCCGAGGAGCGCGAGGACGCCCGTCTCGGTCAGAAGCTGGCGAGCGAGGTCGCGTCTCCGCGCTCCGAGAGCCGCGCGTATGGCGAGCTCCGGGCGGCGGCTCGCCAGCCGGGCGAGCAGCAGGTTGGCGAGGTTGGTGCACGCAATCAGAAGAACGAGCCCGACCGCCGCCTGCAGCACGAGAAGCATGCGCCGGTAGTTGCCGATCACGAGCTCCGCGAGCGGCTGAAGGCGTACGCCCGAACGGCCGGCGTTCGTGTCGGGATACGCGGCGCGCAGGCGCGCGACGATCGCGTCGAGGTCTCGCGTGGCCGCCTCCGGGCTCGTCCCGGACCGCAGCCGGCCCACGACGCGCATGAACCCGGAGCTTCGCCGGGCGCGCCGAGGGTCGGTCTCGAGCACCAGCGGACTGACGAGCTGCGCCCCGGCTCCGAGAAACAGGAAGTCCGGGGGCAGGACGCCGATGACCTCGTAGGGCTCCCCGTTGAAGGTGAGGGCCTTTCCGAGGATGGCCGGGTCGGCGCCGAACCGGCTTCGCCACAGAGCGTCACCGAGCATCACCACGCGCCCGGCACCCGGCTTTTCCTCCTCGGGCCGCGGCGTCCGGCCGAGCGCGGCCCGCACACCGAGAACGTCGAAGAACCCGCGGGACGTCCACTGCGCCGGAACCGAGACCGGCTCTTCGACGCCCGTCAGGTTCGCGCTCCAGCCTCCGTACGCGACGAGCGCCTCGAAGCTGCGGTTGGCTTCGGAGACGTCGAAGAAGTCGGCGATCGGGAACGGCTGGCGGTCGCTGCCAGGCTCCACATAGTGAATCGCGACGAGCCTTTCGGCGTTCGCGTAGGGGAGCGAGCGCAGAAGCAGGGCGCGCACGACCGTGAAGATCGCGGTGTTCGCGCCGACCCCCAGCGCCAGCGTTCCGATGACGGCGGCGGCGAAGCCCGGTCGGCGAGCGATTCCCCGGAGGGCGAGGCGGACCTCGCGGAAAAAGTTCGAAGACATGGCTTTCCCCCCACGCCGGGAGCGTCTGCCAGGTACAATGTATTAGCAATGATGAATTTATATGACTCAATCATCAGAATCCATGAAGTAGGCTGATGGAGCTCCGGCATCTGCGGACGTTCCGCGCGGTGCTGCGCGAGGGCAGCTTTCTGAAGGCCGCGCGCGCGCTCGGCCTGGCGCAGCCGACCGTGACGCTCCACATTCAGGAGCTCGAAGCCGATCTCGGTCTGGAGCTCTTCGATCGCACGGGCCGCCGTCGTCCGAGGACTCCCGCCGGAGCGCTCCTTGCCGAGCGGGCGCTCCCCATACTCGAAGCCGTCGACTCGCTTTCGAGGAGCATGGCGGAGCTGCGCGATGGCCGGAGCGGGCTGCTGCGGATCGGATCGATCGAGCCCGCGGCGAGCGAGCGGGTCACGCCGCTTCTGGGCCGCTTGCGAAAGGCGCGGCCGGACCTGCGCGTGCGGCTCGACGTCTCCGGGACCGGAGGCGTCAGCCGCGGCGTCGCCGACGGCGACCTCGACGTCGGTCTCTGCTCCGCGCCGCCGCTCGAGCTCGGTCTTCGCTTCGAGCCGCTATTCGCGGAGGAAATGGCCCTGCTCCTGCCGCGAGGTCACCGGCTGGCGCGCGCGAAGCCGCTGCTCGCAAAGCAACTCGAGGGGGAGTCCCTCGTCATGACGGAGCAGGGCTGCTCGTACCGGCAGGCGGTGGAGAGCGCTCTGGCGAGCCGGGGAGTTCGGCCGCGCTGGACCTTCGAAAGCGGCAGTACGAACACGCTGCGCGCCGCGGTCCAGCAGAAGCTGGGGATCGCGATCCTTCCCCGGGGGGCGGCCTCGCCCGCCCCGCCGGGCACGGTCGTCCGGCGGCTCCACGATCTCGTCATCGCGCTGCCGGTCGGCCTCGCCACGCGCACCGACGCCGCGCCCGCGCCGCCTGCTCTCGCCTTGCTGGTCCAGGCCCTCCGTCGAGAGCTGGGCCG
>Ga0207691_10000645_pt1 | contig 34491 bp, 29 predicted proteins | sample KBSM13metaG_FD_184327 | JGI IMG/M metagenome (GOLD analysis project Ga0207691, IMG submission 184327) | Miscanthus rhizosphere microbial communities from Kellogg Biological Station, Michigan, USA - KBS M1-3 metaG (SPAdes) (version 2) | ecosystem: Host-associated > Plants > Roots > Rhizosphere >...
ATCGCCCACCATCCCAATGGTCTTGTTCGCGAACACCTCGGGGTGCGTGTTCGCCTCGTCCACCGTCTCAGGATCATCGGGCCAGCCCGGAGTAAGCGCCGTGTAGCCCGCCTCCTCGACGAACGTGGCCCATCGGTCCCAGCTGCTCGGGAGTAGCCACAGGCCGTGCACGAAGACAATGGGCTGAAGCCCGGTCGCGTTGGAGCGCTCGATCTGCTGCGCTTCGTGATCGGTGATTTTGACTGTGGGGATGGAGGCGGGGGTGGCCGGTGCGGTGGTCATGATGGTTCTCCTACGGCGCGTGGTGCCGACTTCGCAAAGAGTGGTGCACGTTCGAGAACCGTTCATCTGCGCCGAACGAGAGCCACACGCAAGCTTCTTTACGATGTCTTTACGTGGCGTCGCATCACGCTCACGAGGCGCCCGCGCCGACCGGGCCGGCATCATAATGAAGGCCGATCGGCCCGACGTACGCCGACTGCGGACGTATCAGTCGTCCGTCACGCAGCTGCTCCAGACAATGTGCCGACCACCCGAGCACTCGGCCCACCGCAAACGTCGGGGTGAAAAGCTCGGTTGGAAGGCCGAGCCCGTGCAGCAGCAACGCCGTATAGAACTCGACGTTCGTATCGAGGCGACGATCGGGTTTGTGTTCGCGCAGCAGGCGTAGGGCGGTAGACTCGACCTGTCGCGCGAGATCATAGACGGACCGATCGACGCCGCTCGTGAAGAATCGCTCCGCGGCCTCGCCAAGCACATCGGCGCGGGGGTCGCGTACTCTGTAGATGCGATGACCGAAGCCCATCAGTCGCTCGCCGCGATCGAGCATCGCCTTGATCACGACTTCGGCGCGATCGGGAGTCCCAATCTCGAACACCATGTCCAGCGCGGGACCGGGCGCACCGCCGTGCAGCGGTCCCTTGAGTGCGCCCACCGCTCCGGTGATGGCGGAGATGACGTCCGATCGTGTGGAGACGATGACGCGCGCCGCGAACGTCGACGCGTTGAGCCCGTGATCACAGACGGTATTCAGGTACGTCTCCAGTCCGCGCGCGCGCTCCGCCGACGGTTCGGTGCCCGACAACTGATGCAGATAATGCGCAGCGTGTCCGATGTCCGCGCGCACGGGGACCGGCTGCTCTCCATTGCGCAGACGCCAGTACGTGCCGACGATAGTCGGGAAGGTTGCGATGGCCGTCATCGCGTCGTCGAGTGGATCCTCCTGGCGGCCGAGGCTGAGCAGCGGCGCCGCCATCCGAAGCGCGTCCATCGGCGGCGTGTTCTCCGTCGCGGCTTCGCACAGGACTCCGAGCGCCGCTCGCGGGAGTGCTCGCCGAGTGGCGAGGTTCTGCGAGAACCTAACGAGCTCCGATGGATCTGGCAGGCGCCCGTGCAGGAGCAGATGCGCCACCTCCTCGAAGCTGGCGTGTGGTGCGAGGTCATCGACCGCGTAGCCCGCGATCGTCAGGCGGCCAGCCTCCCCGTCGACCTGACTCAACCGAGTCGTTGCCGCCACGACATTGTCCAATCCCTGTGTCATGGTCAGTATTATCGCGAGTGTGGATTATGGCGGTCAATCTTGATTCGGCAATCAACATATCGCGGGTACGGATTATCCATGGCGTCCCAGCAGTATCTCACGGCGAGGCAGGCGGCTCAGTCGCTCGGTGTCACACTCGCCACGCTGTACGCGTACACGAGTCGAGGGCAGCTCCGGTCGGAGGCGGTCGCCGGCAATTCGCGCGAGCGCCGGTACTATCGTGAGGACGTCGAGCGACTGAAGGATCGCAAGGCCGCTCGTCGCGATCCGTCGAAGGTCGCCGCGCGCGGATTGCGCTGGGGTGAGCCGGTGCTCGAGTCGGGCATCACCCTCATCCACGATGGGACGTTCTACTATCGCGGTCAGAACGCCGTGCGGCTCGCGACGACATCGAGCGTGGAGGACGTCGCCGCGCTGCTCTGGGGAGCGGACGATGCCGAACGACAGCGTCTATTCGCACAACCGAATCCGCTCGACTCGCGGCAGCTCGCGCAGCTCGCTCGCCTAACGGGTGACCCACTGCCGCTGCTCCAGGCCGCGCTGCCGATTGCCGCAGCAACCGATCTCGCGTCCTACGATCTCCGGCCGGCAGCAGTTCGTGCGACCGGCGCCCGTATCGTGCGGCTCCTGACGACGATCATCGCGGGCCGGAGCGCGCGTGAGTCCATTCACCAGCTCCTGCAAGCCACGTGGGCGCCGAAGAAGGCTGCCGTGGCCGAGGTGGTCCGAACCGCGCTCGTGCTCTGTGCGGACCACGAGCTCAACGTGTCGGCGTTCACCGCGCGCTGCACGGCCTCGGCCGGCGCGTCACCGTACGACGTGGTATCGGCGGCCATGGCGACGCTCAAGGGCTATCGTCACGGCGGCGCCGCGGCGCGCGTGCTCGACATCGTTAGGCACGCCGATACGCCGAAACAGGCACGCGACGCCATCGCCGATCAGTTGCGTCAGGGGCAGGCAATCGCGGGCTTCGGACATCCGCTTTATCCGGCCGGCGATCCGCGGGCCGCGCTGTTGATGCAGCTTGCGGAATCGAGCGGGAACGAGCGGGCGTGGCGCCCGTTCCGCAACCTGTTCAAGGCAGGCCACGAACTGCTGAACGAATCACCGAACCTGGATTGCGGGTTGGCGGCCATAACGCGAACGTATCGCCTGCCAGACCAGGCGCCACTGCTCCTGTTCGCGTTGGGCCGCACCATCGGCTGGATCGCGCACGCGATCGAGCAATACGAGGCGGGCCACCTCATCCGGCCGCGTGCCCGGTACACTGGCAAGGCACCCGAGCCGGCGACGTCCGCAATCGCGAGGCCGTGACGCTACTCCAGCCCTGTCATGCCTGATACTGACGAGACGAGCTCCGGCACGTATGACGTCTTCTATCGCGCATTCGACTCACCGCTCATGCAGCAGATCCGGCGCGAGGCGTACGACGAAGACATCGGGCAACACTCGTGGGTGCGCGCCGATGAGATGCGACGGGACCTGCGACGCCTCGAGCTCGATGCGTCGAGTCGCGTAGTCGATCTCGGCTGCGGCCCGTGCGGCCCGCTGACGTTCGTGCTGGCGGCCACGAGATGCGCCGGGACGGGCGTGGACGCGAGTGCCGCAGCCCTCCGCACCGGGCACGCGCGGGCGGCGTCGCTCGGCGTCGACTCGTTGCTTTCGCTTCGTGTAGCCGACCTCGACGAGCCGCTCGAGCTCGCCGAAGGCTCGTTCGACGCGGCGATGGCGTTGGACGTCGTGCTGCATCTACGCGATCGCGGGCGATTCTTTCGTGACGTCGCGATGCTCCTGCGGCCAGGCGGCAGATTCCTGGTCACCGATGCCGGTGTCGTCACCGGCTCCATCTCGGACGACGATGTCCGGCGACGGAGCCGCTACGGCCACACGGAGCTCGTCGCACCGGGGCGGAACGAGACGTTGTTGGAGGCCGCAGGGTTCCGCGTCATCGAGGTCGAGGACCGCACCGCGAGCGTCGTGAAGAACGCGAGCGGCAGGCTCATGGCGATGAACGCGCATCGTTCTGAGCTCGAACGCATGTCGAGCACGGCGGACCTCGACGCCGAGCAGCGGTATCTCGAAACCGTGGTGGATCTGTCACGGAGAGGCGTCCTGTCGCGCTTCATGTACCTCGCCGAATTGGGGTCAGACTCGAGTCTGACCCCAACTCCGACCTCCACTCCCAAGGCCCTCGCTGCCATCATGCCAGAACTGACGCTCGACCACACGACCACCGCGCTCGTCCTCATCGACCTGCAGCGCGGAATCACAGCCGGCCAGACCGTGCCGCACGCGGCCGCTGATGTCATCGCCCGCGCAGCGCGGCTCATCGCAGCGTGCCGGCCGCGCGGTGTGCCCATCGTGTTGGTCCGCGTCGATCCCGGACCGGATGGAGTGCTCTTTCCGCGGCCACAAGCGGATCAGCCGCGACCACCGATGACCATCTCGGCCGACTGGGCGGAGCTCGTCCCCGAGCTTGGCCGTGAGGCGTCGGATGTCGTGGTCACGAAACACCAGCCGAACGCGTTCTACGCGACGGACCTCGATGTGCAGCTCCGGCGGCGCGGTGTCCGGACGATCATCCTCGGCGGCATCTCGACGAACGTCGGCGTAGAAGCGACAGCGCGTGCGGGGCACGAGCGCGGCTACGAACAGATCTTCGTGTCCGACGTGATGGCCGCGCGCGAGGCAGACCTCCACGAGCATTCCGTGAAGCGCATCTTCCCGACGCTCGGCCGCGTCCGCACGCTGGACGTGGTCCTCGCCGCAGTTGGTCGCTAGCACGCTGCAGTGTCATTCCGAGGAGCCCCGCCGGGCAGACGAGGGGTTTCCGGTAATGCCACCGCAGTAAGCGCTCCGGCACTCGGCACGGCGGAACGCCGAGCGCTCTGAACGCGCAGAAGGCGCAGACGAGAAATGAACAAATTGCTCTTGTCGTGTTCTGCGTGGTCTGAGCGCCCTGAGCCTTCTGCGTCGCGTAGTACGGGTTAGCCTCGATGGAAATCGACCCCGACACCACTGTTTACGATGACCGTCGAGAAGATCCCTCATCTGCCCGTTGCGCGGGCTCCCGCGTTCGGGATGACAATCCGCTAGTCACGACCAGGCGCGCGTTCGACGTACACCGCGACCTGCGACCGCGCTGGTTGCACCACCGGCGTGAATCGCGCCGTGAGACCGCCGCCAGAGCTGCATCAGGCGCATCGGTCTAGTCGTCGTCTTCCTTGTCATGGTACCGGCAGTATGCGCCCGGAGCCCGGACCACGCCAGCGATGAGTGACGGACCGGCGACCAGCCGCACGCTCTACCGTCGCCGACGGAGCTCGATCAACGAATCCGGCGACGCCGCACGATAGCCCGCATCCTGCATGCGACGGATGAACTCGGGAGTCACCTTGTTCCGCCACATGTCGATGATCTGACTCCCATCCAGCCGGCGGTAGCCTAACGCGGCAAGCTCCGTCACATACATCGGCGTGACGCCGCTGAACCGGATCTCCGTGATTCCCTCCGCCGTGTTCGCATCGGTCACCTCCGCGGCACGCAGCGCGCGCACATACTCGGGCGTGACCTGCCGAACCGCGAGGTCGACGAGACCGCCTCGGGTGAGCGGACTGACGCCAAGCGCGAGCAATTCACGAACAGCCTTGGTCGACACGCCACTGAACGCGAGGTTCTTGAGGTCGTGATCCGACATCGCCTCGGTATCCTGAACACCGAGCGAGCGGAGAGTCGCGGCGAAGGTGTGGTTCGGCTCGAAGCGGAACCGGCCGCTTCCACGCCCGGATAGGAACGTGCCCTCATACTCGAAGACACCGGCGTCCTCTTCTACGCGGAACGTGACTCGCGTCGGCGCGGCGGCGTTGACGTCTGCCGACGACAGGCCGCGCAGTTCGGATAGGTCGATCTGGCGCGCCCACTGGTTGTTCCCGTCCCAATCGATATCGAGCCTCAACCCCGGTCCCCACTTGGCCATGAGCACCCAGCTTCCGGCGAGCGGTGTGGGCTCGGGGACGCTGGTGGCTGGCGGCGTAGTCGACGAAGGCGTTCCTGGCGTCGGTGCACCTGGCATCGGCGCGGCAGCGGCGGGCCTCACTGCAGGTTCGGCCAACGACGACGCCTCACCGCGCGACCGCAGACTCACGAGCTCGGAGATCGACAGTTGACGCCCCGCCGATGCGTTCGCCTGACGAGCGAAGTCCGCCGTCACACTCTGATTTCTGGCGCGGATCAACTGCGCCGCCGGCACATTCCGGTAGCCCACCGATGCGAGCTCGCGAATGTAATCAGGTGTGATCCCGCTGGAATGAAAGCGTGTCACGGACTCCAGCGTGCCGAAGCGATAGCCTAACGAATCGAGGGCGCGGAGCTCCGCGAGCTCGGGTCCGGAACTGCTCGCGTGCACGAGCGCGGACGTCGACGGCGTCGCGTAGCCCTGCGCGGCCAACTCCTCGAGCATCTCGAGCCCCACCCCATGCCGCGCGAGCGTCAACTGCTGCTCGGCGGTCGGTGGCTGCATGCCGCGCCTGGCCAGCTCAGCGCCGAACGTGGAGTCCGGAGTGAAGGTGAAGCGTCCCGCTCCTCGACCGCGGCTGATTGTGCCGGTGAATATGAACGCCCCGGGTCCGCGATGCAGTGTGAACATGGCGTTGGAATCCGCGACGTTGCCGATCTGCACCATGGACACGCCCTCGAAGCGGGAGAGCGGCGCGTAGAACGTGTTGAGTTCCGGCGTGAACATCGAGATGTGAATAACTGTGCCGAGGCCCTGCATGCCTGCTTCGGCGGGATCGGCGACGCGAAGGTTCCACGTGCCACCGAGCACGCGTTGTGCGGAGCCGCGCGGAGCAGCGCCGGTCGTCGGCCGACCGAGGTCGCGCGTTGCCGCACCAACCGAATCAACGTTAGGCGCCGGCTCTGCCATCGGCACGCGGAATGCGGCAAGCGGCATGACCAGGAGTGCCGAGAACGCCGCATTGGCCACGGTGGCGCCGCGCCCCGGTGACGTGCGTCGGCGAGCGTCGTCAATTGCCGCACGGAGCCGCATCTCGATGTGGGAGGTCGTCGCCATTCCCACGGCGAGTGCGCCGAGCGGGCGCGGCGGACGGAGCGTCCGCGCGATCTCCAGCAGGTGCCCGGCGTAGTCACGCGGTTCGATTCCGCCCCTGACTACGCGATCGTCGCATGCGAGCTCGCGCTCGACGCGAAGGCGACGCGCGGCCCACCAGATCCCCAGGTGGGGCCAGTACAGCGCGCAGGCGACCGCGGCGAGGGTCTGCGTCAGGCAATCGTGCCGCACCACATGCGCGAGCTCGTGAACGAGAACGGCTTCGCGTCGCGCAGCAGGCCAACTCGACGATCCCGCGGGCACCATGACGAACGGACGAATGATGCCCCACGTGATCGGCATCGTCTGCTCGGTGCTGCGAAGTAGTCCAACGTGGCGACGGATGCCGAGGCGCACGACAGTCGACGCGAGTGTTTCCGTCCACTCGGTGTCATACTCGGGAATCCCGCCCCGCGCCCACCGCCGAACGATGAGTTGTTCGACCGCTATTCGCGCGAGCAGCAGAAGCACACCAGCGCCGTACACCACGAGGAGCACGAGTGTCCATGGGATTGCGCGTGCGGCAGCGACCGCAGCCGAGCCAGTTGTCTCGCCCACTTCGCGTGCGGTCGAAGCCGGGATAGAACGTGATGACTGAGTCGTCGTCACCCGGGCGTCGTTCGCGCTTGTTAGGCCCGGACTGGCGGACGGCGATGCCGCCTCGGCGGGGCGATGCATCGGTAGCGGCATGAACCATCCGGGGAGCGCCCAGGCCAGAACGGGCAGGAGGAGCACCGCGACGACCGCGAACGTCCAGAGTTGGTGTCGAGCCGCCGCCGACGCACGGCGCAGCACGGACCAATCGATGACCATGGCGATCGCGAGCAGCAGCGTCGCCTTGAGCGCGATCGACGCGAGAGCGCCAAGGTCGGTCGTGTCGATGGTCATTTCTCCTCCGTATTCGTGTCGCGAGCCTGTTTGAGCACCTTCGCGAGCCGCCTGTACTCCGCGTCCGAGAGCGGCTCATCACTCATGTCGAGTAGCGCCGCCATCGCGGAGCTCGGCGAGCTCCGGAAGAACGTGTTCACGAGATGTCGCAGCGCCGACCGGCTCACGTCGTCCGACTGATCGACGGGGAAGTAGACGTAGCGCGGCCCGTCCTGTTCGTGCGCGACGTAGCCCTTGGATGCGAGGTGCCGCAGCATGCCGCGTACGGCGGAGTTGCTGACCGGCTCGCCGAGCGCGGTCTGTACTTCGGTGGCGGTGGCGCGACCGGCGCGGAACAGGATATCCATGATCTGTCGCTCGCGGCGTCCGAGCTGATCGAGCGGATGGCGTGCTGGCATGGGCGAGGAAAGCCTGAAGTCAATGCATTAACAGTGTGTCAATACATTGACATCAAGAGCCGTCGGCCGTCAAGGCTTATTTTCGTTCCGGTATGCATCCGCGCGCAGACCACCTCATCATGACCCTCGATCTCCGGCCGCATCCCGAAGGCGGCTTCTACCGGGAGGTCTATCGCTCGGCTGAGCGAGTGGTCCCCGCGGACGCGCGCGGTAACCGCGCGGCCCTAACGACGATCTACTTCCTCCTCCCGGCGGGCTCGCACAGCCGCTGGCACGTGGTCGCGTCCGACGAGGTATGGCACCTCTACGAGGGTGACGGGCTCGAGCTGCTCGAGCTCGACACGTTAGGCGCCAATATCACGCGGCACCGGCTGGCAGCGGTGGGCGACGGCGCCGGCGCCCCTGTTCACACGGTGCCGGCCGGGAACTGGCAGGCAGCTCGGCCGTTAGGCGCTTACGCGCTCGTAGGATGCACGGTAGCGCCAGGGTTCGAGTTCGCGGACTTCCAGCTGCTCGCCGAGCGGCCGGATCTCGCCGCTACTGTTCGCACCGCGTGGCCTGACGTCGCGTCGCTCTTGTAGTGGAACGACGCACAGGGTGTTGTCATTCCGAGCGAGCGCAGCCGGGTGCCCACGAAGTGGGCGCATGAGGAATCGCGACCATATAGGTAGAGGGGCCCGTCTTCCGAGACGACAACGATTCCTCGACTCCGGCCTGCGGCCTCCGCTCGGAATGACACGGCTCCGCTCGGAATGACACGCTCCTCAGTCGTTGAGGGCCACCATTGGACTCACCCGCGCCGCCCGGCGGGCAGGCACGAGCGTCGCCACCAGCGCGACCGCTGCCAACACGACCACGACCAGAGCGATCACCCCCGGATTCAGCGCCTGCACGCCATACAGCAGTCCGCCGATCACGCGCGTGAGCCCCAGCATTCCTACGACACCCAGCGCCAGCCCGATCGCTGTGATGCGCATGCCGTCCCGCACGACGAGACCGAGAATATCCGCGGCCGTGCTGCCTAACGCCATACGGACGCCGATTTCGCGGCGTCGCTGCGAGACCTGGTACGCGAGCACGCCGTAGATGCCGACCGCGGCCAGGAAGAGCGCCACCGCCCCGAACGCGAGCCCGATCAACATCGGCACGCGACGCGGCACCAACGCCTGATCGACGCGCTGCTCCATCGTCTGCACGCCGAACACCGGCATCTCGCGGTCGATGGACACGATGGCTGCCCGCACCGCGCCCGCAACCGCGGCCGCATTCCGCTCGGTCCGAACGGCGAACACCAGATTCCGGTCCGTGGACTGCGAGTACGGGAAGTAGTACGCGCCTATCGGCGTATCGCTCGGCGTGGGCCCCATGAGGTGTACGTTCCTGATCACGCCGACCACGGTGAGAAAGCGAGTCTTGCCGTCGACGGCCGCCAGATCGTTAGGGTTGGACGGCGTGTACATGCGACGGCCAATGGCATCCTGGTTCGGCCAGAAGTGCGCGGCGAGTCGCTCGTCGATGATGATCACCGGTTGCGATGTCGGCGTGTCCCGCGCGTCGAAGAATCGTCCGCGCGAGAGTCGGACGCCCATTGCCTCGAAGAACCCGTTCGTCACGACGACGGAGCTCGGCGACACCAGAGACTCGCCCGGCTTCATCTCATGGCCCTCGGCCAGGATGATGCTGTTGCTGTAGTCGCCACCGAGAGGAATGGCCGACGTTGCTCCCGCCGCGGTGACGCCCGGCAACTCGTGGAGCCGTGCCGCTATCCGCGCGGTAACGTCCACCAGCGCGGCATCATCCGCATAACGATACGCCGGCAGTGTGACGGACGCGGTGACTACGCCCGCCGGCTGGAACCCCGGGTCGACGCGCAGCACGGCGCGGAAACTCGCCAACAGCAGGCCGGCGCCAACGAGCAGTACGAACGCCAGTGATACCTGCGCAACAGCCAGGCCTCGACGCAGGCGCGCTGCCGCGCCGCTCGACGTCCCGCCGCGGCCGCCCTCGCGCAGGTACGTTGTGAGGCTCGCGCGACGCAGCTGCGCGACCGGCACGAACCCGGCGAGCAATCCGACGACGAACGCGAGCGCGAGGACCAGCAGGACCGTTTGCCAATCGAGACCGATCTCATCGCCACGCGGCAGCAGCTCGAGGTGCAACGCAGTCAGCGACCGCAGCATCCACCATCCGGCCATCGTGCCCAGCAGTCCGCCGGTGAGCGTGAGCAGCGTCGTCTCGGTGAGCAGTTGGCGCGCCAGCCGCGGGAGCTCCGCGCCTAACGCATGACGCGTCGCCAGCTCGCGTGCCCGACCCGCGGACCGAACCAGCGTGAGATTTGCGAGGTTCACGCCACCGACGAGCAGCACGAGCATGACGCCGCCCCACAGCAGGTACAGCGTCGGGCGCACGTCGCGAATGACCGCGTCCTGCAGGCGGACGACCGTGGTGTGGAATCCCGCGTCGCGAAGCAGCTTGGCCATCGCCGGCAGCCGTTGATCCGTGCGCGCGTTGAGATCGTTGATCTGCCGCTGCGCCTGTTCGATCGTCGCGCCGGGCTTGAGACGCGCGATCATCGACCAGTTGTTATTGTGTCGGTTCGCGTCGAGCGATGCGTCGGGCGTGAACGCGAGCGGGAGCCAGAGGTCGGTGTCGTTCCAGAGGTAGCGGAAGTCGGGTTGCATAACGCCGACGACGCGGTACGGCTTGCCGTTCACGCGAATGTCGCGACCGACTACGGACCGGTCACCCCCGTACTCCCGCTGCCAGAACCCGTACGACAGCACGACCTTCGCATCCTGATCCGGCTTCTCATCCTCCGAGAGGAAGAGCCGTCCCACGTCGGCACGTGCGCCGAGGAGCCGGAAAAAAGAAGGCGTCACGCTGAGCGCCGCGACACGTTGCGCGCCGTCGTTCGAGCCGAGTGTCGGATTGCGACGGACGTAAAGCGCCTGCTCCGAGAAGACAGTCGTCTCGCGCAGCCGGTCGACGTAGTCGGGAACCGAGGTCGCGGTCTCGCCCGGCCCGGCCTTCGTGAAGCCGGCCTTCGGATACAGGTTCGCGAACAGGACTATGCGATCCGGGTTCTCGAACGGCAGCGGCTTGAGCACGACTGACCGCACGATGCTGAAGATCGCGGTGTTCGCCCCCAGGCACACGATGAGCGTGAGCAGGGCGGTGGCCGTGAACGTGCGATCGCGCGAGAGACTGCGAATCGCGACGCGCGCGTCTCGCGCGACGTCGGCAAGCTTGCTCGTAGCCGAGCCCATTGGATCTCCCGTCATACGCCCGATGTCACACGCCCGAAAGGGCCGTGCCGGACGGTGCAGGTCAGTCACCGCCCAGTCAAGTCGATACGTCCCGACTACGGCGCCGGTTTCCACCTCCAGTTCTTGACCTCGGGCATGTCGTCCCCATGCTGGACTACGTATTCGCGGTGCTCGCTGCGCTTCGCCTTGAAGTGCTCGACTGCGCGACCGGCCGTCGCGTCATCGCGCATCCGCTCGACGCGGGCGAGTACATCCATCGCGAGACGATACCGATCCAGATCGTTCAACACCGTCATGTCGAACGGCGTCGTCGTCGTGCCTTCTTCCTTGTACCCGCGCACGCGAGCACGACGTCGGGATCGTTCCCGCCATCGGTGCTCGCCCACTGCCATATGCCCAGGCCAGTCGTGCAGTGCGCGGCGGCAGCGTCGATGTCGAGCCACTGCGGTGCGGGCAGTACGACGCCTCGCCACCCGAGACGAGTTCGGCGCCACGGACGGATCGACTCGACGTCCTGGCCAGCCATTCAGCATCCCAGTCCTCAGTAAGAGGTTTCAGGTATCAGGGTGACCGCCTTGGAACCCTGATGCCTGACACCTGCACCTGAGTAGCTGACGCCCTTCCTACTGGCCATGCCGTGGTGCGGCATGACCCATCGCCCACATTCACCCGTCTACCCAACACTGGTGCCTACCGCCATCCTTAAATACAGGAGTGGTGGCGGTGTGCATTGACGACCAGCTACCAGCACGAGCGACCAGCCACCAGCTCACTCCTTTCAGTCCTCAAACAGGATCAATCACTTGCCAGCCCCCATGCGAACAGCCAATCCCGCCCTCAAGGAAGGCACGTTCACCGGTATTCGTGCGGCAGCCGGCGAGGCCGCCATGACATTGCAGGGCACGGCGACCAAGTCGATGCTGCTGCTCCTCCTGACCGTGTTCGCGGCGAGCTTCACGTGGCGCGCGGTCGCGTCAGGCAACGTGACGATCCTCATGCCGGCCGCGCTCATCGGCGGGCTCGGCGGATTCATCGTCGCGATGATCACGATCTTCAAGCCGAACGTCTCGCCCTACACGGCGCCGATTTACGCGGTGCTCGAGGGGCTGCTTCTCGGCGCGATCTCGTCGCTCTACAACGCGCGATGGGCGGGTCTGCCGTTGCAGGCCGTTGGACTCACGTTCGGCGTCTTCATGGCGATGCTGATCGTGTACCGCCTCGGCCTCGTTCGCGCGACGGAGAAGTTCCGGCTCGGCGTCGTCGCGGCGACGGGCGGCATCGCGATCATGTACCTCCTGAGCTTCGTCCTCGGATTCTTCGGCGTGCAGATGAACTTCCTGCGCGACTCGAGCCCGCTGTCGATCGGCATCAGCGTCGTCATCGTCGTCGTCGCGGCGCTCAACCTCGTGCTCGACTTCGATTTCATCGAGCGTGGCGTTTCCTATCGCGCACCGAAGTACATGGAGTGGTACGGCGCGTTCGGTCTGCTCGTGACGCTCGTGTGGCTCTATCTCGAGATCCTGCGCCTGCTCTCGAAGCTGCAGGGTCGTGGCCGCAGCTGAGGACTGCTTCGGCACAGTCATCCCGAGCGCCAGCTCCGTGTCATCCCGAGCGGCAGCGAAGCGCCAGCGAGGGATCTTCTGTAAGGCTCCCGTAGCCGGTCAGAGGCGAGTCAGAGAGTCGATCGCGCAATTCCAACAGCGACGCAGAATTCGCAGGCGCGCTTTCCCCTTAGTTCATGGCTGCGGCGACATAGAGTCTGCCCCCGAAGGTGTGCCGCGGTTATCTGCGTCCTCCTGCGTTGCGGCCGCGAACCGGCCGCCTGCGAATTCTGCGTCGCTGTTGGATCTAGAGACCCAACCGTATTCGCGCGAACGACATGCACGAGGCAGTCTACATTCGCGGGAAGCTGTCGATCGGCGAAGGGCGCACCCATGGCCGGCAGCCGGGCCGCGGATTGGTCGGCATTGGCTGGACTGGGAACGCATCAGCGCTCGCGGACTCGAGGCGAACTGGATCGCTGAGGTCGAAGAGGTCCAGCGTCGCGCCGCCCGTGATGGATGGTAAGGACAACGAGTCGCGCCTCACCCCGATGGTCGACAGGTAACCCCGCACCGCCAGGCGCGCGGTTCGGTACGCGGGAGTGGCGGAGGTCAGGACCCAGAGCCGAGCTGTGCCTCGATAGCGGTCCACGTCGCGGACGAACACGCGCGTGTCGTTCCGGTCGCACGCCGCCGTAGTCCAGTCACTCGGCTGCAGCCCGTAGCGCGGTCCGTAGAACAACATGCCGATGCGCGAGAGGGGGAACACGTACACGACGTCACCCGGCCGGCGGTTCTTCTGCAAGTAGGCGAGGACGGTTCGATGGTGCTCCAGTTCGTATGGTGGAAGGGGGTCAACGATCGCGATGGCAGGAGCCACGAGCAGCGCCGCCATCGCCGCACCGCCTAACGCTGGGTGGAGCCGCGACGCGCTACGGCGTACCAGCTCCGTGCCGGCCGCGATGGCGAGCACCACGATCGGGACCAGATACAGCATGAGGCGCCCGCGGAACGGATACTGGTGCGCGAGTGCCGCCGCGATCGCCGCCAACATTGGCCCGAGAAGCAGTAGAGCGACATCGCGACGTGACCGCCACAGGGCCACGAAACCGATCAGCATTGCCACCGCGAACACGACCGGCCAACCGTAGTGCAGCAGGGTCGGGTCGGTGAACAGAGAGAGGGTCTGGTTCCAGAACCACCGCACCGTCGAGAGTCCAAGCGGGAACGGCACGAAGCCTCCCCGCCAGAAATCATCCATGAACTCGCGTGTCGTGGGCGTCATGCTGCGAAGCCCCGCGATGATCGCGACTGCCGATGCCACAGCCCAGAGCGGGATCGTGATGAGGAGTGCTCGGCCCGTTGGCCGATCGCGTGACAGCAGCCACTGCAGCGCGAGCGCGGCGCCGATGCCGCCCATGACGAGCACGGACGCCTGCGAGAACCAGATGACCACGAACCCGATGGCTCCGATCAGCGCGAGCCGACGCGTGGAGACGTTAGGCCGGCGCAGGTCGAGCGCGAGGACGAGGAGCAGAACAGTCGCGGTCACGTCCACCGAGTACTGCTTCACCTCCGCGCCGTACTTGATGAACGGTACTCCGATCGCGAACAGCGCCAGTGCGAAAGGCGCCGCCAGGCCGTCGAGCGTTCGCTCGGCGAGTCGCCGGAAGAGGAACACGCCGGCGACGCCACATAGGAAGGGGAACAGTCGCAGCGCGAGCTCGTTGCCGCCCAGCACGTCGACCGCCGCTTTCTCGATGAGCAGGAATCCGCGCGGCGCAACCTGGTCGAGCTTGAGCGGCTGCGTCACCAGCTCCGTACTCGTTAGGCCGAGTATGTTGCGGGAGAGCAGGATCTCGTCGAGGGAGAGGGTGGGGTTGCCGGCCCACGCCCACACGCGTAACGCCACACCGAGAATCACCAGGGCCGTAGCGAACCGCGCGCTTCGCAGCGCGCCCTCGATACGGAAGTGGTCTCGCGGTGGAGTTGTCGAGTCCATCATTTCCCGCGCAGCATTGCGACCGTGCCGTCCACGCCGTCGGCAAGCTGGTCGTTCGCGAGTTGGTCGTCGTCTCGGACGGCGCGTTTCAGTCGCATGAGCTCCGCCTCGAGGGTGGCCGTGAGCTGCTCCTGGCCAGGCTGCCCATAGATGTTGTTCATCTCGAGCGGATCGTTCACGAGGTCGTACAGCTCCCACTGATCCTTCTTCCAGAAGTAGATCAGCTTGTGCGTCTTCGTCCGGACGCCGTAGTGCGCGCGCGTGTTGTGATCGCCCGGGTCGTGGTAGTAGCGGTAGTACATGGACGTTCGCCAGTCCGTCGGCGTTCGGCCACGCAGGATTGGCAGCATGCTGCGTCCCTGCATCTCGTTAGGTACCGGTAGCCCGGCAGCCTCGAGAAACGTCGGCGCGAAATCAACGTTGAGTCCCATCGCAGCGCTGCGCGAGCCAGCCTTGATCGCCGCGGGCCAGCGGATGACGAACGGCATACGCAGCGACTCCTCGTACATGAAGCGCTTGTCGAACAGCCCATGGTCGCCGAGAAAAAAGCCCTGGTCGCTGGTATAGATGACGATGGTGTTCCGGGCGAGACCGTTCCGGTCGAGATAGTCGAGCACGCGGCCGACGTTGTCGTCCACCGATTGTACCGTCGCGAGGTAGTCCTGCATGTATCGCTGGTACTTCCAGCGCGCGAGCGCTTCGCCCGTGAGCGTGACGGTCGTGCCGCCCCGCGTGGTCGTCACCGTCTCGGGCTTCGTCATCAACCATTTCGTGAGGGTATCGCCCGCCAGGCCAGTCGGCGGAACGAGCTTGAGATCGCGTCGCGTCATGTCCTTCGCGACGCGTTGCTCGTTCTCGTGCAGTGCATCCGTTCGCGTGACGTATGAATCCCAGAGCGTCGATGGCTCCGGAATCCACCGGTCCACGAACGGCGCGCGATGCGCCTGGTCCGGTTCCCACGGCCGATGCGGCGCCTTGTTGTGCATCATCAGGAAGAACGGCTTGTTGCGCGGCCGCGCCTTCAGGAAGTCGAGCGCGAGGTCGGCGATGAGATCGGTGGCGTAGCGCCCCGTATACGTCGACTCGCCTGTGGCTGTGTACATGATCGGATCCATGTACGCGCCCTGCCCGGGGAAGATCTCCCAGTGGTCGAAGCCGACCGGATCGCTGCCGAGGTGCCACTTGCCAATCATGCCCGTGTAGTAGCCGCCCCGCTGCAGCAACTGCGCGACCGTCAGGCGCGAGCTGTCGAAGCGGTTGAACATCGTGACGCCATTCACGTGTGAGTACTGCCCCGTGAGGATCGTCGCGCGACTCGGCGTGCAGATGGAGTTCGTGGCGAACACGTTCTCCATGAGCATGCCTTCTCGCGCGATCCGATCGATGTTCGGCGTCCGGTTCACCCGTGACCCGTATGCGCTGATCGCGTGCGCAGCGTGGTCATCAGACATGATGAACACGATGTTCGGCCGCTCCGCCAGCTCGCGACTATCGGTGCGGTGGTCGCTCGGCGCCGGCGCCGATCCCGTCGTCGAAAGCAGCAGGACTGCGATGAATGGGCGCATAGCGGATTATGGCGCATCGAGGCGCAACCGCCAGCCCGGCGTGTATCGGGCGGATGAAGACAAGACAGGGGATTGGGGGGATCGGGCAGGAAGCGTGGCCCGAGGCGCCTAACGACTGACAGCCCCGATCCGCGTGGTGAACGTCTGGGACCCCCATTGTGGCGGCCGCTTGACGCTCCTCGCCCAGTGGTGCATGGTAGCGCGCCGGCGGAGCCCTCACGGCTACCGCACACCCCAAACGCGCTCCTTCCAGTGGAGGTCGCGAGCATGCCAGCGACGGCCAGACCGCGGGTCAGTCTCACTGTAAACGGTGTCACGCAGCAGCACGAGATCGAGCCGCGGGTCCTCCTGGTGCACTACCTGCGCGACGTGCTCGGGCTCACAGGTACACACGTCGGCTGCGACACCAGCCAGTGCGGGGCGTGCACCGTCCATCTCGATGGGCACGCCGTGAAATCGTGCACCGTGCTCGCGGCGTCAGCCGACGGGAGCACTGTCACGACCATCGAAGGGCTCCGCCCGCACGGGCAGTTCCACCCATTGCAGGAGGCATTCTGGCAGGAGCACGGGCTGCAATGCGGCTTCTGCACGCCCGGAATGATCATGACGGGAGTAGACCTGCTTCGCGACAACCCAACCGCGTCGGAGGAGGAGATCCGCGAGGGGCTCACCGGCAACCTGTGCCGTTGCACAGGCTACCACAACATCGTGCGCGCCGTCCAAGCCGTGGTTTGGCAGATGGCTCACACGACGGAAATGCCCGCGACGGCGCCCGGCGACGTCATCCCGCCGGAGTCGCTCCCCGGCGGCATTCTCTCGTCACCCACCGGCGCCGAGATCAAGGTGCCTGGCAGCACCACGCGCTGAGGAGCCGCAACCATGGCCACGACGACCACCCCCGCCTCCGGCGATCAACCCTCGGCCAGTGCCGGCGCAAATGGCGGTGCAACAGACAGCATCGAACGGCCGTTCGGAGCCCGCATCCGCCGCAAGGAGGATCCGCGGTTCCTCACCGGGCGTGGCCAGTACACCGATGACGTGCGAATACCGGGGACGCTGCACGCGGCGTTCGTCCGGAGCCCGCACGCGCACGCGCGCATTCGCGCGATCGACCTGGACGCCGCGCGAACGTACCCCGGCGTAGTAGCCGTCTACACCGGAAAGGACCTCGCCGAGGGCGGTGTGAACGGCATTCCCACGGGATGGCTCCTGCCGCAACTCAAGCCGAGCAACCACCACGCGATTGCCGTCGAGAAGGTGCACTACACCGGCGAGGCGGTCGCCGTGATTGTCGCGGAGTCGCCGTACGCCGCCCGCGATGCCGCCGAGCTGGTAGTGGTGGACTACGAGCCGCTTCCGGCGGTGGCCGACGCCGAACAGGCGCTGGCAGCGGACGCATCGATCGTGCGCAGTGATGGAACCGACAACGTCTGCTTTCGCTGGCAGATCGGGGACGCGGCCGCGACCGACGCGGCGTTCTCGCAGGCGTCGACCGTCGTTAGGCAGCGGCTGGTGAACCAGCGGCTCATCCCGGTCGCCATCGAGCCCCGCGCTTCGCTCGCCACGTACACGCGGGCAACCGACGAGCTGACGCTGTGGGTGACATCGCAGAACCCGCACGTCCACCGCCTGATCATGGGCGCGTTCGTGCTCGGACTGCCCGAGCACAAGTTCCGCGTCATCTCGCCGGACGTCGGCGGCGGCTTCGGGTCGAAGATCTTCATCTACGCCGAGGAAGTCGCGGTCGCCTGGATCGCGCGAACGCTCGAGCGCCCCGTGAGGTGGACGGCCGAGCGACGCGAGAGCTTCATGACCGACTCGCACGGCCGCGACCACATCACCGACGCGGAGATGGCGTTCGACGCGAACGGCCGCATCGTCGGCCTGCGCGTGCGTACGATCGCGAACCTCGGTGCCCACCTCACGCTCTTCGCCCCGGCGATCCCCACGTACCTCTACGGCACGCTCCTCTCCGGCCAGTACCGCATTCCGGCAATCCACGCCGAGGTGACCGGCGTGTTCACGCACACCACACCGGTGGATGCCTACCGCGGCGCCGGCCGCCCGGAGGCATGCTACCTCCTCGAGCGCATGGTGGACCTGGGCGCCCGACAACTCGGCGTTGACCCGGCCGAGCTTCGCCGCCGGAACTTCATCCCGGCTGACCAGTTCCCCTACCTAACGCCAGTCGCGCTCCAGTACGACAGCGGCAACTACGAGCCGGCGCTCGACCGCGCGCTGGCGATGGCGGACTACACGAACTTTCGCGTGGAGCAGCAGCGGCTTCGCCAGCAGGGACGTTTCGTCGGCGTCGGACTCTCGAGCTACATCGAGGCCTGCGGCCTCGCGCCGTCCCAGGTGGCCGGCCAGCTCGGCGCGCAGGCCGGACTCTACGAGAGCGCCAGCGTACGCGTCTACCCGACGGGGAAGGTCAGCGTCTACACCGGGTCACAGCAGCAGGGGCAGGGGCATGAAACCACGTTCGCGCAGATCGTCGCCGATCGCCTTGGCATCTCCACCGAGGACGTCGACGTCGTACATGGTGACACCGGACGCGTGCAGTTTGGGATGGGCACCTACGGCAGCCGCAGCGCGTCGGTAGGCGGGTCCGCGATCGTCGTGAGCCTCGACAAGATCGTGGAGAAGAGCAAGCGCATCGCGGCACACATGCTCGAGGCGGCGCCTGAAGACATCGAGCTCACGGCGGGCCGCTTTCACGTCCGCGGCTTTCCGGATCGGTCGAAGGGACTGGCCGACATCAGCCTGGCTGCCTATCTCGCTCACAGCATGCCCGCGGGAATGGAGCCGGGTCTCGAGGCGATGAGCTTCTTCGACCCGCCGAACTTCACGTACCCATTCGGGACGCACATCGCGATGGTGGAGGTGGATGCCGACACCGGGCACGTTACGCTGCTGCGCTACATCGCGGTGGACGACGTCGGCAACGTCATCAATCCGATGATCGTGGACGGCCAACTCCACGGCGGGATCGCACAGGGCGTCGCGCAGGCGCTCTGGGAAAGCGCCGAGTACGATGACAGCGCGCAGTTGCTCACTGGCTCGCTCATGAACTACGGCCTCCCGAAAGCGAATCAGTTGCCGTTCTTCGAGCTCGATCGCACGGTCACGCCGTCACCCGTGAACCCGCTTGGCGTCAAAGGCGTGGGTGAGGCGGGCGCGATTGCGTCACCACCAGCCGTTGTGAACGCGGTGATGGACGCGCTGAGCCCGTTCGGCATCGCGCACCTCGACATGCCGCTGACCCCGCCGAAGGTGTGGCAGGCCATGCAGGCGGCGCGCGCGAATGGAAGCGCGAGTGGAAATGCAGGCGGCGGTACCACGACGGCGACTACGGGGAGGTGAGCTCAGCATGTATCCGGCACCCTTCGAGTATCATCGCGCGACCAGTGTGGACGACGCGCTCGCGCTCCTCGCGGCGTATGGGGATGACGGCAAGCTGATCGCCGGGGGGCACAGCCTGCTCCCGGTGATGAAGCTGCGCTTCTCCCAGCCCGCGCACCTCATCGACATCCGTCGTGTACCCGAGCTCGCGGGGATTCGGGAGCAGGACGGCACGCTCCGCATTGGCGCGACGACGACGCACGCCGCCGTCGCCGCATCCGACGTGATTCGGCGCCGAGTGCCAGTGCTCGCGGAGGCGGCGTCGCGCATTGGGGACACACAGGTCCGGAACATGGGCACGATCGGCGGGAGCCTCGCTCATGCCGACCCCGCCGCTGACCTGCCGGCCGTGACGCTCGCGTTAGGCGCGGAACTGCACACCGTGGGGCGCAATGGCCCGCGCGCGATTCCGATCGACGACTTCTTCACCGGCATGTTCTCATCCGCGCTCGCGCCGGATGAGGTGCTCGTCGACGTGCGCGTCCCGTTCCCGGTGGCAGACACCGGTGGCGCGTACGAGAAGTATCCAGACCCGGCCTCAGGATACGCGCTCGTCGGCGTGGCGGCTGTGGTGACGCTCGGCGCCGGTGGCGTCGTACAGCGCGCGCGCGTGGCCATGACCGGATTCGCATCGTCCGCGGTCCGGCTCACCGGAGTGGAGGCGACGCTGACGGGAAAGTCAGCGTCGCCCGACCAGATCGAGGGCGCGGCGCGCCGCGCCGTCGAGGGGCTGGAACTGCGCGATGCGACGGGAGGCGGCGCGGCATTCAAGGCCAACCTCGCGGCCGTCTACACGCGGCGCGCGCTGACCCGCGCCGTCGCCCGCGCGCGCCGCCCGTGACACGCACCTGATACGCGCCTAACGCTGGCTGCTCGACCGCCGAACTACGGAACGCAGAAGACTCAGAGTTCGGTTGACGCACTTGACGAAGCGCCCAGACGCATCAGCGCTGGTGGGCAGCAGCGTCGCCACCTCACCAGCGTGATCGGTCCCGAGGGACCACGGAACGATCGCGGCGTCCGGCCAGCCGGACGCCGCGAAGGAGCGTGACTTAGCGACCAGCCGGGGCCGGAGCGGCCTGCGGGAGGATCACCGCGTCAATGATGTGAATGACGCCGTTGGACGCCTGCACATCGGCCGTGACGACGTTGATGCCGTTCACGTACACCTTGCCACCGCGAACGACGATGTCGAGCGGAAGGCCGTTCACGGTGTTGGGCGTCGCGCCGTTCGTCTTCACGATGTCGGCGGCCATGACCTTCCCGCTCACGACGTGGTACGTCAGGATCGACGTGAGCTTCTCCTTGTCGGCGAGCAGCGCTTCGACCGTCCCGGCCGGAAGCTTCGCGAACGCGGCGTCAGTCGGGGCGAAGACCGTGAACGGGCCGGGGCCCGAAAGCGTCTCGACGAGACCAGCCGCCTTCACCGCGGCGACGAGCGTGTTGAAGCTGCCTGCTTCGACGGCGACCTGCACGATGTTCTTCATTGGCTTCTTGTCCTTGGTGGAGACGTTCTGCGCCGACGCGAGTGCCGGCACGGTGAAGACGGTGGCCAGGGCGGCGACCATCCAGATCCTGGTGTTGCGCTGCATTGCTGCTCCCTTGTTTCGAGTTTTTTTGTCCGAAGTCCGCGTGATCTCCGGCGTGAGCCGCGACCTACGCCCGCGCCGCTCGCGCCGGCGCCAGCCACCGGCGCTGAATGCCCTGCCACTGCATGGCCTGATAGAGCGCCGACAGGCCGACGAGCACGTAGACCACGCGCCCCACCGACGACATCGGGCCGAACAGCGTGGCTACGACGTCGATACCGGCGGTGCCAACCAGGCCCCAGTTCAGCCCGCCGATGACCAGCAGGATGGCGGCGACTACATCGAGCTTCTTCATTGCTGCTACCTCGTCGTTTTTGGAGTACTGCGTCCTGCGGTCGTGAGAAGCGATTGTCTGTCCAAGTGTTGTTCAGGTACAATCGCTACTAGTTCACTGAATGTCAAGGCGTTGTTCATAGTTTTTCATTGACAAGTATTGGACAATGCGCAACATTCATAACTATGGAAGACACAGCGCCCAAGCACCCGATTGCCGTCGTGGCCGAACGAACCGGACTCTCCCAGGACATCCTGCGGGTCTGGGAGCGTCGATACCGGGCGGTTGAACCGAGTCGTGGCGTTGGCGGGCATCGGGCTTACTCGGACGCGGACGTCACACGCCTCCGGCTTCTCCACGCTGTCACGAACGCCGGTCGCAGCATTGGGCAGGTCGCGCACTTGCCGATCGACGAGCTGTCGCGCATGGCGCAGGAAGACGAGGCCGCACGCTCCGAACGCGCGAACGCCCGAGCGGGTGGACCGAGGCGCGGCGCTCTCCCTGAAGTCGATGACATCGTCGTGCGAGCGCTCGATCTGACATCGAGACTCGATGGTGTGGAGCTCGAACACCTGCTCCGGCGCGCGATCGCGCAGATCGGGATCTCCGCCTTCATTGAAGACGTGGCATCGCCCATCCTCCGCCGCATCGGCGACGACTGGCACGCCGGACGCTCGACGATCGCCCACGAGCACCTGGCGTCGTCGACGATCTACGACCTCGTGACCGAAGCGATGCGCTCCATGGCTCGCGGAAGCGGCGACGCAACGGTTCTTGTCGCCACGCCGGAAGGCGAGCGACACGTCATTGGCGCGGCTCTGGTAGGCGCGGCCGCGGCGAGCGACGGATGGCGCGTGGTCTACCTCGGCGCCGACCTGCCCGCGAGTGAGATCGCTTCGGCGACCATCGCGACGCACGCGCGCGCCGTCGCGATGAGCATCATCTACGTCCATGATCGCAACCGCGTGCTCGCCGAGCTTCGGTCGCTTCGCGTGCTGATCCCACCGACCGTCGCGATCATCGTGGGTGGCGGAGGTGCGCGCGACTTGAAGGACGACCTCACCGCACTTGGGATCCGCGTCGGCGACAGCCTCCTCGATCTGCGCAACGCGTTGAACGAGCTGGCGGAGCGGGCGTCGAGCGACGCGGCAAAGCGGGGAGCGGCGTGAGGACTGTGGGCGAACGCCTCATTCTCGTTACGGGCGCGAGCGGCTATGTCGGCGGACGGCTCGTGCGCGCGCTCGAGGAACGAGGGGAGCGAGTCCGATGTCTCGCGCGCCGACCGCAGGATCTCAGCGCGCGGATGCCGCACAGCATCGATGTCGTCGGCGGCGACGTGCTGGACGCGCCGTCGCTCGAGCCCGCGCTGCGCGGGGTAGACACCGCCTTCTATCTCGTCCACGGCATGGGATCACGGAGCGATTTCCAGGAGGAGGATCGCCGCGGCGCCGCGAACTTCGCGCAGGCAGCGCGCGCCGCCGGCGTACGTCGCATCGTCTACCTCGGCGGGCTCGGCACAGCGACCGACCTGTCGCCGCATCTCGCGAGTCGGCACGAGGTCGGTCGAATCCTCCGCGAGTCGGGCGTCGATACGATCGAGCTCCGTGCATCGATCATCCTCGGCTCCGGGAGTCTGTCGTTCGAGCTGATCCGCGCTCTGGTCGAACGGCTGCCGGTGCTCGTGACGCCGAGATGGGTACAGCAGCTCACGCAGCCGATCGCGATCGAGGACGTGATCGCCTACCTCGCGGCGTCGCCGGATGCGCCGGTGGTCGGGAGCGAGATCGTGGAGATCGGCGGACCGGATCAGGTGTCGTACCTGGATCTGATGCGGGAACATGCGCGGCAGCGCGGCCTGAAGCGGCTCATCATCCAAGTCCCTGTTCTCACCCCGTGGCTGTCGAGCCTCTGGCTCGGCCTCGTGACGCCGGTGTACGCGCGGGTCGGGCGCAAGTTGATCGACAGTCTGCGGAACGAGACCGTCGTCACGTCGCCGCGCGTTCACCAGGTCTTCCCGTCTATCCGGCCGAGGGGCTTCCGCGAGGCGCTCGAGCGGGCGCGCGCGAACGAAGACCGCGAGCTCGCCGAGACGCGGTGGTCGGACGCGCGGTCGTCGTTAGGTGCGGCGGCGCCATGGGGCGGGGCGGTGTCAGGGTCGCGGCTGGTCGATTCACGTGCACTGGCGGTCGCGGCGACGTCGCGGGTGTCGTTCGCCGCGATCACGCGCATCGGCGGTGACGTGGGCTGGTACTACGCGAACTGGCTGTGGCGACTTCGCGGCGCGCTCGATCTGGTGGTCGGGGGAGCAGGGATGCGCCGCTCTCGGCGCGACCCGGACGTGTTGTTTCCGGGCGACCCGCTCGACTTTTGGCGCGTGGAAGCAGTCGAGCGCGACCGGCTCGTTCGCCTGCGTGCGGAGATGAAGGTCCCCGGGCGCGCCTGGCTCCAGTTCGAGGTCCTGGCCGAGGGCGATCGCAGCGTGATCCGGCAGACGGCGCTATTCGAGCCGCGCGGCCTCGCCGGGCTGGCCTACTGGTACGCGCTCTACCCGCTCCATAGCCTCATTTTCGCCGGCATGCTCCGCGGAATCGCTGCAGCCGCCGAGCGTTAGGCGAGCGGCTTGGGCGAGCGGCGCGGCGCCGGTGCGGTACGAGGGTAGGTGGCAACGTTAGGGCTGCCATTGCTATTCGGGTGGGGCTATGCTACGTTGCCTCAGCAGCCGATGCGCGGGTCGCGCGTCGAGAGTTCCAAGAGACAGCTCAAAGGCCCGAGCGATTGCTCGGGCCTTTTTCGTTGATCTCGATCTGCACGCAGCTGGCGGTCTTCGATCGTGAGACGCGGGAACATAGGCATCGTGCGATCGATTACCGATTGCACGGCGGTTGGTAAGTACGGCATGTCCGGACTCCGACCGCGAATACACCAATTAGGAGTTCGACCATGCGTTCGACAGGCACAGTGAAGTGGTTCAACGACGACAAGGGCTTCGGTTTCATCACGCCAGAGAATGGCTCGAAGGATCTGTTCGTCCATCATTCGGCGATTCAGGGCAGCGGTTTCAAGTCCCTCGCCGAAGGCGATAAGGTCGAGTTCGACGCCGTCCAGGGCCAGAAGGGACCGGCCGCTGAGAACGTGACGAAGATCGCGCGCTAAGCTCGCGAACCACGCGCTGTTGACACGCCCCGCTCGGCTTAGCCGAGCGGGGCGTGTCGCGTTCGGGCCATGCATCAGTCGCTACTCCGACTGCGGGAACGCAGAACGCGCAGGCGCGCTTCGCGCGCAACGCAGAAGGACGCAGAAAACTGCACAACACCTGCGGGCACTCTTCCCCTCGCCGGGCCATGAAGAAAAGGGGAACCACCTCGGGCGGGCCAATGCGTCCCGAGGTGGTTCCCCTTCTCCAAGGCCTGGTGCACCGCCGGCGTCCCGAGCGGCTGTTTTCTGCGTCCCTCTGCGACGGCCGCGTCAGCGGCCCTGCGCGTTCTGCGTTTCGCAGTTCGGCCCCGAGATGATGCCGGCGTGTCGTTAGGCATCGAGGCCAGCATTGAGTGGCGATCCTGTCCATCCTGCCAATCCTGTCGAGCAGTTCACGCAGCCTCGACCTCTGACTCCTCGATGCGGTCGGTCGCCGCGTCCGGGTGTTCGCCGAGAAACTCGACCCAGACTTTCTTGATCTGCGGGTAGTGCTTCGTCGCTTCGACGAGGTCGAGAAAGCAGCCTAACGTGCGGGCCAGGCGGTCCTGCAAGGCCGACTCCTTGAGCTGCCCCCCTTCTCCCCACGCCTGATGGGCCTGCGCGAGCGAAAACATGTCGGGGTAGACGCGCGTGCCGAGATGCTCGAATGGAATACGAAGCGCCCAGAGCCCTCGATTGCCACCGACCATCGACGGCGACGCTGACATGAGCAATGCCTGCTTGCCGTTGAACGGCTGGGGGCGAAAGCGCGATACCCAGTCGATCAGATTCTTGATCGTCGCCGGCATCGACGAGTTGTACTCCGGCGACGCGACGATCAGTGCGTCGGACGCCCTGAGCCGCTCGCAGAATCGATGCGCCCCGATCGGTGGGCCGGTGTCGACCTCGATGTCGTGATCGTAGAACGGACAGTCGAAGTCGCTGATCTCCGCTGCATCGGCCGTGGCGCCGCTATCGCTGACGAGCTTGGCGGCGAGTGTCGCGAGTCGGTTGTTCAGCGACGTGCTCGAGAGCGATGCGCCGAGTACCAACACGCGCACATCGCGGTCGTGGTGCCCCATGAATGCCTCCGTCGGGTTGGCTCTCCATCGTGCAGGGAGTAGGCCGAAGGGCCTGAGGAACGAGGGCCCGGGGTTGCGATTCGCGCAGGAGTCGATCGAGCTTCATCCATTGTCCATCCGCTCGGAGCTGCCGATGCCGCTGACGTACGCACACACCGCGATTCGCGACGACCAGGTTCCTGTGGCCGAGGAGCCGCTCGTTCAGCATGCGCTCGATACGTACGCGAGCGAAACGAACAAGGTCGCGTCCGTGTGGGGTGAGTTTCGCGATGATGATCTCGCGTATCGCCCTCACGCTCGGGCGAGCACGGTTGGCGACATTCTCACGCATCAGCTCCTGTCCGAGCGCCGCTTCTTCGGCGAATTCCTCGGCGCACCCGAACCGCCGCCGGCGGATGTGCTTCCGGCCGTGCTCACGGTGCATTCGGCGCGCGATCGTCTCGTCGCACTCGCGCTGCCGCGTCTGGCATTTCTCGCGGTGCGGAAGGCTGAGTGGTGGACGCAGCGCGCCACGTTCTTCGACGTCGAACGCACACGCGCGTGGATCTTCTGGCGCCGCGTGCTTCACACGGCGCACCATCGCACGCAACTGACGGTGTACCTGCGGATGATGGATCGGGCGGTTCCGGCAACGTATGGTCCCACTGCGGATGTCAAATGGGACGGGGCAGACGCGACACATTCCGTGGAGGCGGCTGGACGCAAGTAAACGGCAGCCTAGCGCTGCACGCAGCTGCACGCTGGGCACCTCTGCCGACGGCTGCATGCTGTGGCCGCACGCTGCCCGCTGCTGCTATTACTGGCCAGCGACCCACGCGCTACTCGCTGCTCGCAACAGCAACCAGCATCACCCAGCAACAAGCACGAGCACCCAGCAACCAGCTGCACTCCGGTCGGCCAAGCCTTGCGCAACTCCCGTCTCACCCATATTCTCGACATTGTCTAACAAATAGAGATGATGCTCGGCGAACTCGAACAGATCGTCCTCCTCGCCGTCCTCCGCGTCGGCGACGCTGCCTACGGCGTTCCCGTCCACGACGAGATCGTGCGCCTGACCGGGCGCGACCTCACAGTCGGCACCGTCTACAAGACCCTGTCGCGGCTCGAGGACAAAGGACTCGTGCGCTCCTACGAAGGAGAGCCCACCGCGCAACGCGGCGGGCGCCGCACTCGCTGCTTTACCGTGACGATCGCCGGGCGACGCGCGCTCGAAGCCGCGCTCTCCGTGCTTCGCCGCATGGCCATAGGTCTCGACGTCGGACTCGAGCCAACGTGACGCCGCCACCATCAACCCCGCTGGCGTACCGGCTCCTCGACCGGTTCCTGCCGCCGCGAATCGCCGATGCCGTCATCGGCGATCTCATCGAGCGTGACGTGACCTGGCTGCGCCTCTGGCGCGAGACGCTCGTCGCGCTCTGGCACCTCCGCGAACGCACGCCAAAACAGGTGGAGCTCATGTCGTCGTTCCTGTCCGATCTCCGACTCGCGCTTCGACTGCTCGCGCGCGCGCCGACCTTCGCCTTCACCGCGATCCTCACTCTCGCCGTCGCGATCGGCGCGACGACCGCGATCTTCAGCGTCGCGAATCCCGTCCTCCTCCAGCCGCTGCCGTACCCGAATCCGGAGCGCATCGTAGACGTCTGGGAGCGCAACCGCGAGGGCGGACGAGACAACGTCGGGTTTGCGACGTTCCGCGACTTCGCCGATAGGTCCACCACGATCGAATCGGCAGCCGCCATTGGCTCCTGGCAGCCAACGCTCTCCGACGGCGACAACCCGGAGCTCGTCAGCGGCTTGCGCGTGTCGTCGACCTACTTTCGTACGCTCGGCGTCCAGCCCGCGTTAGGCCGAGGCTTCCGCGCCGACGAAGACGTGGCCGGCGTGCCTCGCGTCGTCGTCCTCAGCTATTCGCTCTGGCAACGACGCTTCGGCGGCGATCCCGCGATCATCGGGAAGCCGATCTCGATCGGCGGTACGCCGATGGAGGTCGTCGGTGTCATGCCTAACGGCTTCAGCGACGTCGCCGCGCCACAAGCACAGATCTGGCGCGTGCTCGGCTACGCGGTCACGGACCCGTATGCCTGTCGCACCTGCCATCACCTGCGGATGGTCGCCCGGATCCGCCCCGGCGTGACGCTCGGGCGCGCACAGAGTGAGCTGGACAAGATCCACGGTGTCATGCTCGCCGAGCATCCGAAGGAGTACGCATCCGTGGGAGCGGCGGTCGTCGCACTCAAGGACGACGTGACGACCGCGTACAAGCCCGCCTTGCTCGCGCTCACCGCCGCGGTTGCACTCATGCTGATCATCGCTATCGCGAACGTCGCCAGCTTGCAGCTCGCGCGACTCGTCAGGCGCGATGAGGAGTTCGCGATCAGAACCGCGCTCGGGGCGAGCAGCCCGAGGCTCGCGCGGCAACTGCTGACTGAGGCGTTGCTGATCGCCGTGTTCGGCGGCGTGGCCGGCGTCGTCTTCGCGGCGCTCGCCATTCCGGCGCTCGTGGCGAAGCTTCCGCCCGCTCTCCCGAGGCTCGATGCCATTCACCTCGATTTCGCGGCGCTCGGCGTCGTCGCGGGGATCGTGCTCGTCCTGACGCTCGTGGTCGGGCTCGCGCCGCGTCGAGGGCGACGCGTGGCCAACGTCGCTGACGGCCTGCGGAGCGGGCGCCGCCTAACGGGAACGCGTCACTCGGCCCTGCGTGCGGGGCTCGTCGTGACGGAGCTTGCGCTCGCGCTGATGCTGCTCGTGAGCGCCGGCCTGCTCGCGCGGAGCGTCGTGCGGCTGCTCGATGTCGACAAGGGATTCGACGCCAACAATCTGCTGACGCTCGGAATCAACTCCGTCGGTGCGGGCTACCCGGACGACGCGTCCGTCTTCCGATACCACGATCGTGTGCGCGATGCGGTGCGCGCGATCCCGGGCGTCACGAGCGTCGGCGTCGTGAATCAGCTCCCGCTCGGGGGCAACATGGATCGGTACGGCGTCACGGCCATGGACAAGCCGACCGCGAATCCGGAAGACGTCCCATCCGGGGACCGGTATGTCGTGTCCGCCGACTACCTGAAGACGATGCGCATTGGCGTGATCGCCGGACGTGGCTTCACGATCGAGGACGAGCGCGACACGACGAATCTCGTTGCGCTCGTGAGCCAGGCACTGGCGGCGAAGATCTGGGGTGGTGAGAGCCCACTCGGCAAGCGCATTCGACTCGGCGGACCGACGCGTCCCTGGCGGACGGTCATTGGAGTGACGAAGAACGTCCGCCACAGCGGTCTCGACGCAACGGAGACGCTGCAATTCTATGTGCCCGAACGCCAGTGGTTCTCGTCGGACAACCAGGAAGTGCTGGTGATTCGCACGCAGGGTGATCCTAACGCGGTCGCGGGAGCGGTACGCCAGACGATTCACGACATGGACCCGACGCAGCCGATCGTCGGCATGGCGGCAATGGACGATGTCATCGCGGCGTCCACGGCGCAGCGCCGTCTCGCACTGGTCCTGTTCGCTGGGTTCGCGACCGCGGCCGTGTTGCTCGCGGTGGCGGGAATCTACGGCGTGCTCGCGGGCAACGTGGCCGAGCGGACGCGCGAGATCGGGTTGCGAGCGGCGTTGGGCGCGACGCCTAACAGGATCCTGCAACTCGTGGTGGGGCAGGGCGCCCGCCTCGCGGTGATCGGTCTTTGCCTCGGCCTCCTCGGCGCGTTAGGCATCACGCGGTCGCTGCAGGCGCTCCTGTTTGGTGTCGGTCCACACGATCCGATCACGATCGTGGCCGCAACCGCGCTCCTGCTGGTGACGACACTGGTTGCGTGTCTCGTGCCCGCATTGCGCGCGGTTCGGGTCGATCCCAGTCAGGCGTTCCGGAGCGAATGAGACCGGCTGCATGCTTCCGTTTGCTCCCGGGCGGTCAGTCCGCGCGGCCGCGGCCTGGCTCGCGGAGCGAGTGAGTGATCGCGGCGATCTGCTGGCGCGCAGCCTCCATCTCCGCTGCGACCGCACGTTGTTCAATGGCGGCCTCGAGCACACGACTGTGCAGCTTTCGCGCAGCCTCGGCTGCCTCGCGCGCGGCCTCGGCGTTCACTCTCGCTTCTTCGGCGTAGTGGCGAGCGCTTTCGCCTGCTCGGCGAGCCGCCTCGGCTTCGATTCTCAGCGCCTCGCGCGCGTCTCGAAGGAGCTCGGCGTCGGTACGTCCAGTCTCCGCGGTGTCCCGGTCGGTCTCGGCGTCGGATGCCATGTCGGCACGCGATGCGCGCTCCGCTTCAGCAATCTCCCGACTCTCTTCAGCGGCTTCGCGATGGCGCTCGCCTACTTCGCGGTCCCGTTCGTTGTGGCCGTGCGTCGATCGATCGGCGTGTGTCATGGCTACCTTGTCAGGTCCCGCGAGTTCTTCGTGCCCCTATGCGCGCCCGATCCAGCGTCGACGCCAATACGCGTTTGGAGGACACAGGCTCGCACTACGACGGTACGCCACTTCATCACGAATGGACAGTGCGGCCCTCGTGATCCTTGCGACTTCAGCCGTAGGATGCCGCAGACTGTCGCGCACTCGAGGGCGCGTGACCCAACGTCACCTCAGACCGGTCGGCCCTCCTGGTTTGTCGGCGGCTCGCGTTCTCCAAGTTGCTCGAGCACCACCGACGCGGGTGGGTCCCAGAGACCAGAGAGACCTGGGAGGCTCGCTTCGCGGTGCGCGAACCGGATCCTGGTTCGGGCGATCTCGGCCACCAGTGCCGCAAACTCGTCGGGCGGGAGGTGCGCGCAGACCGGCCGGAGCCGGGCGGCGATGTCACCGACCAGCGCGGGTAGCGCGTCGCCCAGCGCTTCGTAGCCTTCGGGGTCCGGAATGTTTTGCACTGGTGCCGCGCTCGGGCGAGGGGAGTGCTACCGATCCCGCCTCGAGCGGCAAATCCCGCACCCAAGGATGCGGGCGTCGCGACAGAAGTCCGATCCGGGTGCGCCGCGCGTGTCCGCGCCGTCCGGCGAGGCCCTCGCGGACCATGGCCGATCCACCGTGTAACGCATTCGGGTGGCCTGCTCACGGGCATGGCGAATGCGATTACTTGGGGCCCAAAGGAGCCCCATGCCCCCGAGGCCGGACCGCCCGAACGCGATGGACGAAGCCGCGCAACGACTTGCCGCCGAAATGCCGGCGGCGGCGGGCCTGGGCTCGGCCGACGACGGGCGCATTGAGTTGGCGCAGTCGGTGGTTGCCGACATCGCCATCCGTCTCCGCCGCCTCGGGCTCCGCCTCTCTCACGACGATTTCGTCGCCCTGGTGCTCGAGTTGGCTCACGAACAACTGGTGGACGGGGCAGCCGACGTCGACGCACGGCCCGGGAGCTAAGGGTATGGCGCTGCGCGAGCTCGAGGACGCATCGGGGTGCCGGTGGCAGGTGTGGGAGACCGCGCCCGCCAAGACTACTGGCCTCTCGGAACGCTATCGGGGTGGGTGGCTCACCTTCGACTGTGGCGCCGAGCGGCGCCGGTTAGCCCCGGTGCCCGCGGGATGGGAGGCACTCCCGACCGAGCGGCTCCTCCTCCTGGTTCTTGCCGCGGAGCTGGTGCCCCGACGATTCGGCTAGTCCGCCTTTCTCTTCGCGCGCCACGCGAGCACTGAGCGGCGTGCCGACGTCATCAGGCGAACCGGCGGAAAGGACACCACTCGAACCTGCGCGCGCAACAGAGCGACGGGGACTCCGTGCGCTTCCATGACGGACACGGTCTGGAGGGCAGCCTGCACGTTCCCTCGCGCGGCCGCGCTCAGCGCGAGATGGGCGACGTAGTTCCTGATGTACGCGGCAATCTCGCTCCGATATTCCGAGAGCTCGCCGGCCGCGACGCTCGGATTCGACAACACCCGGAAGTGCGACGCCGCGAAGTCCGCCGCGCTCGACGTCAGGCTGGAGTCGTGAACCCGGTAGTGCGCCACGACTTCCGTGACCGCGGCGACGTCGCCACGTGACGCGAACGTCAGCCTCTGTAGCAGGTCACAGACACTGCCGATCGCCTCGTCGTAGTACTCGCGCCGGTCCGGCGGGCCGATCGGAAACATGGTGCCCGCCAGTGTAACCGATCGCTCTCCACGTAGATGCGCACGGATGAAATCGGGCCCTCGTTCGACGTCCGGGCCCTGTCTCCTGGAGACAGCTCGAACGTCTCCGGCGCTGTTGATCACCGCGAACGCTCCGTACGCGAACTGCACGCCGGGCCGGCGACAGGCACCGACGAGCAGCTCGACGGCCCGGGGCGTCAGAATATCGTCGTCGGAGACGAGCACGAAATAGTCGCCTCGGGCCGCGCGTAGCAGCGCGTTGAAGTTGCCGACCATGCCGAGGTTTCGCTCGTGCCGGATGGCGCGCAATCGCGGTTCCGCCGCGCCGAGCTCACGCAGCAGGTCGGCGGTTCCGTCGGTGGACGCGTTGTCCCCCACGAGGATCTCGAGATGGGGATACGTTTGCGCGCGTATCGACTGCAGCGACTCGCGCACATAGGCGGCGCGGTTGAACGTCGGTACCGCGATGGTGACCATCGCGTTCGAGGAGTGATCGGCGGTCGCCATCGTCGTTAGGCTCGGCCCATGGCCCGTCGCAACGTGTTGGCCGCGTCGACGCGCTCGGCCGCCGTGAGTCCCGCCACCCAGACGAGCGGAATCGCGAGGACCGCCACGACCGCCAGCGTCGCGATGAGCGCGATCGGCGAGGACGATCCGCTTCGCAACAGCGCCCAGCGCAGACTGAGCGCGAAGGCCGCGGTGACGAGAGCGACGCCGAGGGACGGGGCCACCCACCGCACATAGTCGCGGAGCGCTATGCCGAACAGCCGCATGCTGTACCGGGGCACGTACCAGTTGTTGGTGGCCAGCTGAGCGATCACCATGCCAGCCACGACGCCCGGGACACCCCAGATGCGCGCCAGTGCGACGCCGAGCGCGATGGTCACCACGCCGGACAGAATCGCGACGCGCAGAAATACGATTCGTCCCGTCGCCATGACGGCGATGGCGTGCACCACGTGGTGGGCTTCGAGCACGTACAGGAACAGCAGCAGCCACAGACTCGTGTAGCCGACGAAGTTCTGGCTGCCGACCCAGGCGGCGATGATCTCCCGGCCGAGAACGCCTACCACCGCCGCGCCGACACAGAGGAGTGTCGTGACCTTTCGCAGCGTCAGCCGAAGCATCTCGGTCACGCCACGCGTGTCACTGGCCGCAACCGTCGACGAGATGAACGGCTCGATGACCTGCGCCGGCATGAGCGCGATGATGTACAGCGTCTCCGCGAGCTGCCTCGCCACGACGAACTGCGGAACCGATTCGACGGAGACCTGCGATGCCACGATCAATGGCGCGCTGGCCAGGATGAGCGCGCCTCCCAGGTTAGTGCCCGCCCACTGCAGGCTCGGTCCTATCATTCTCCGCGCAAGCGCGTGGTCGTACGCTGTGGGCGCTCGCAGCTCGGGCCTCAGGTGCCTAACGAGCGGAATGGCGGCCAGGAGCAGCACGTTCTGAGTAGCCCACGCTGCCGCGAAGCCGACCAGCCCGAACCCGCTAAAACCGGCCAGCGCCGCGAGCCCGGTACCCATCATGTACGCCATCGCGCGCGCGAGCCGCTGCAGGCTCACCATTCCCCACCCGGATGCGACGGCGAACGCGTGACCGGCGAAGATGCTCGCCGCCGAGCCACCGATGAAGAGCCACCAGGCGGTCCGCCGGGATGCATTCCACTCGAGGCCCCCGAACCGGGGCAGTACGAGCCAACCTAACGAGCCTCCGACGACGAGCACGATCGCGACGAGGACCAGGTACAGCCGCAGCGAAGTCCAGTACACATCGCGGGCGCTCGTGCCCGCGTCGGCCTGACCCCCGCGCGCGAACGCCGTGAGCCGCGTGACGGTCGGCCCGAGACCGACATCGAAGAGGTTCACGTAGGCGATCAGGCCGATCAGCACCATCCAGAACCCGGCCTCGTCGCGCGGCAGGAATGACAGGACGAGCAGCGTGTACATCGGGCCAAGCACGATGGACACGCCGATCTGAAACCATCCGGCGAAGATCCCGCGTGCGATCGCTCGCGCGGCCCCGTGCTTTCGATCAGCCACGATCAGCCCCGAATCAACTATTGGCGAGGCTGCGAAGCCCGTCCGCCAGCGGAACAGCAGGCTGCCAGTCGGGAAGTGGATCACCGGTCCAGGGGACCATCACCTCCCGATCACGATATGGACGTCCTCCCCATACGACGTCCACGCGGCGCCCGGTGACGGAGGAGTAGAGTTCAACGACCTCCCGCAGGGTGTACCTCCGCGCCGCGGGTACCGCGAACGACTCGCTCGAGTCGGCGTCGCTGCTTCCTGCCCGTCGTGCGGCCACGAGGAGCGCGTCGACGACGTCGTCGACGTGCACGAGGTCGAGCAGCTGCTCGCCCGGTGACATCTGCAGCGGCACACCGGTCTCGCTCGCTCGGTGCAATACGGTGAACAGCTTCTGTCGCCGGTCGCCGGGGCCGTAGGTGTCGAAGAGCTTCAGCGTCACGGCTCGTAACGTGGACGCAGTGGTGAAGTACGCCAGAAGGTCCTGGACCGCCTGCTTCGTTGCGGCGTAGAGGTTCACCGGTCGGGCGGGTGCGCCTGTCTGGTGCTGCCAGCCGGTGCCGACGTTCACGAGTCGG
>Ga0207691_10000646_pt1 | contig 34475 bp, 30 predicted proteins | sample KBSM13metaG_FD_184327 | JGI IMG/M metagenome (GOLD analysis project Ga0207691, IMG submission 184327) | Miscanthus rhizosphere microbial communities from Kellogg Biological Station, Michigan, USA - KBS M1-3 metaG (SPAdes) (version 2) | ecosystem: Host-associated > Plants > Roots > Rhizosphere >...
GTGCGGGTCTCGGCGTGGGCAACATGATCAGCTACGCGATCGACGGCGAGCAGTACGTCGCGGTGCTCTCGGGAGGAATCGGGCTCGAGTACAACACTGCGGGTGGCGATTCGCTGTGGGCCTTCAAGCTCGGCGGCACGGTGCCACAACCCGCTGCGTTTGCGCTGCCGTCGGTGCGGCAGCCAGACGCAGCCGCCGTCGCTGGGTCGACGGTAGGAAATACCGTCCTGCTTGCAAAGACGTCGGCGACGAGTGCCGAGTCGAACAACCAGAACGCCATATTCCCGCAGAACATGACGGTGCCTCCGCAGCTTGGCCAATAACTACCTGATACGTAACGGGTGCCAACCGCAGCGCGGATAATCGCGTTGTGGGAGATTCCGAAGGCCGCCTTAGATGGAAACGAGTCCACTGCCTCGAATCCCCCGAGGGGAAGATCTGAAAGCAACAACGACTGAGGCATCGAATGGCACACAACTCGAACCACCCACTGCTATGGAAATTCACCGCGTGGTTATTGGTTGTAGCCGGCGTCGGCTTCTTCCTGCTTTACGTGCTGCACGAACTTACTGGCTTCTCTGTCGCCACCACAGCAACGACTTTGGCGTACTACGCCTTTGCCAGCTTCGGCGCAACAATGATTGTATGGGGGCTCTTGCTTCTGCGCGCCGCCGCAGATCCGGCTCTTCGAAATGCGACGGCAAGGCTAACTGCGATCGGCTTTCTGCTGCTCGCAGCAATGAGAGTAATCCCGTTGTTCAGTGGAAGCGGAGCGCTGGATATCATTCCCGGCGCGCTCCGAATTCCAATCACCGCCGGGGAGGTTCTGTTGTTTGGATTCCTGGCCTACGCGTTCTGGGAAGAGTAGGAAATTCAACGGCTCCAGCGGCACGACGCATCATCGCGCGCAGCTGCGGCAGCTTGAATGGCCGCTTCAATCGATTTCTATGACGGGTTAGGAGGACCGTCGGCCGGCTGCAAAAGGTCGGGGCCGGTCAAACGCTCTGCCGCTTCGAACGCGGCACTGCGAGCGACCCCGCCCGTTCGCGCATCGGTGACCGATGTGCGCATCAGCGGCCGCTCAGTCCAATCGCATCAATGCCGGCGACCGGCCAAGACCAGCCGTGCGTTGAATACCGGACGTTCGACCCAGGCCGACGACGTAGCGATAGCGGATCACGGCCACGTTGGCGGATCGGTTCCGGGTGGCACCGAGGGTCGCGTCCACCTAGCCGGCGTCAACGAAAACTGCGCGCTGTGGCGCACGGCCACCAGATCGCCAAACCCCGATCTGGTTGACTCCAAGTAGGGCTCGCGATAGGGCCGCGCCACCCCAAAACCGTCCGGGACGCGCCCTAGGTAGCGGATCCACTGCCCGGTCTGCGCCAGCGAAACTCGAACATGCCAACTGCCGCCTTCGTTCATTTGACGCAAGAGCGCCGCTGACGCCGCAAAGGCCATCAGATGGCCCGTTGCGTAGTCGAGCATCTGCATCGGCAGCGGCTTGGGTTCGACTGCGCCGGCGGCTTCGGCTTCAGCGTAATTGAAGCCCATCGCCGTCTGGGCCAACGAATCGAATCCGCGGCGCCCGCGCCACGGTCCCTGCGCCCCGTAGGCGGACAGTGACACGTATACGAGGCCCACCCTTCGTTGCGCGAGAGCGCGCGGGCCGTACCCCAACGCGTCCAGACCACCCGGCCGGTACCCTTGTACGAAGACGTGGGTGCTTGCCAGCAGCTCGTTCAGGTCGCGACGGCCGCTCTCGGTACGCAGATCGACGTGCGCAGACAGCTTGCCACGGCTGGTGCTAGCAATCGACTCGATGTTCGGAAGATGGGGTGCGTTAACCAGCATCACGTCGGCCCCATACGCCGCCAATGTTCGCCCGCACACTGGCCCAGCGAGAATACGCGTGAGATCGAGAACCCTCAGGCCCGACAGGGGCCGCTGACTTGGCGGAAGGTGCGGCAAGCGGGTGGGCGGGGCATCACCGATGCGTTCGAAAGTCAAAAGCGGCTGCGTTGCAACAACTTGCCCCTGCGGGTGTGCGTCCCACTCATCAAAACGGCGCAGTGCCGCAACTACCAATCCGTGATCGGCGGCTGCTTGCTCGAAATCCAGTGCACGCCATGCTTTGAGAGCACACTCCGCATCCGCGCGTTGCGCGGTCTCCGGCGGCAGCCCCAGCAGCCGTAAAGCGCCGTCGCGGTGATGCGCAAAATTGGCGTGAACGCGTACCCATCCATCCGTGCAACGATATAACCCGGAGAATTTGTCCCAGACCTCCGGGACGCGCCCGTCGACGCTGAACCAACCGACGCATTCGAGGGCAGCGTGCAGCATGTCGACGTGAACGTCCTGTCGAATTTGGCCACGCGCGTGACCAAGTTCGCAGGCCGCCAGCGCTGCCGCTGCAATGGAGACCTGCGCAGCGGTACCGACCGCAAACGATGAAGGCAGCACGGGATCGGCGCCACTTAGCATCGCGTGACGGAGTGCGTCGGGCGGCAGTTGCCCCAACTTCCACACTCCGGAAAGCGCCTCGTTGGCGTTCATGCCGCTCCCGACAATTCGCGCCCAGGGCTTACCGGTCCGGACATCCCCGAGACTCCCGCCTTCCCGTCCGAAGCCGTAACTCTAGCAGTTGCTCAGCCAGTGGCGGATGACGGAGCGCCGCACTCGAGCTTCGGACCAATCCGAACTACCGAGCCACTCGATCTCGTGGTCCCGCAGGCGATATTGTTACGCACCGCGATGGCTGCCGTGCGCTGTACAGCGGCCGCTCGTCCGAATCGCGTCGACGGCAGGAGCCGGCCCAACTGGAGACATTCAAGGGCGACGCGAAAATATCCGGAAAGCAGTCAGCCAAGTGAGGTGCTGCAGAAACGGGCACTAGAGTATGCTTGCCCCCAGGAAGGGGGTAGAGAAAGACGCGCCCGCTTCGGCGGGTCATTTTTCGCCTGTGCTGCATCCCAGCGGTGTTAACCGACCGCGGTGCAGCGAAGTGCCGAATCTCGAATTTGCTTATTGGGATCGAGCTTCGATACCAAAACCGCGACGTCCATGGTCAGAGAGGTGCTGGTTGAGTCCTTTGTTTGAACTTACAGTCTCGCCGCTGGAGCTGGTGGTGAGAGGAACGGTCATGTACCTGGCGCTCGTCCTGACCTTCCGATTCATCCTGAGGCGCGATGTGGGGTCACTCGGCATTCCCGACGTACTCTTCATCGTCATCGTTGCGGATGCAGCGCAAAACGCGATGGCCGGAGAATACAAATCTATAGCCGATGGAATCGTGTTGGTTGCAACGCTTGTGTTCTGGAACGTTGCTCTCGATTGGCTCTCCTTCCGCAGCGCTGCGATGCGAAGATTCATCGAGCCCCCGTCCCTCCCCTTGATCCGCGATGGAAAGTGGGTGCGTCGCAATCTCAAGGACCAGTGGATCACAACTGAAGAAGTGCTTTCCAAGCTGCACGAGCACGGCATCGAACGCATCTCGCAGGTGAAGATCGCTCGCCTCGAGCCGGATGGAGAGCTCGGAGTCATTCGCAAAGACGGGCAGGAAGCGGATAACGCACCCCGTAACCAGAAACCCAACTAGCGCGCGGACGAGGTGATTCAGTAGCGGAATTGTTCCGGTTTGTTCCCCGGATTCGGTTCGTCGCCGCAGCTGATTGTCCGCTTCGTACGAGCCCAACCGTCCGCAACGGGTCGGGATTTGTCCGCTGACAGCATTGTTCTGTACCGGTCGTTCCGCTGATCGATGTTGATCAGAATGAAGGTCCGTGCCGGCGCCGAGCGCATAGTGAAATCTCCTTCAACCGGATCACGATGGAATCGACACAGATTCGTCATCACGACGCTTGGAATAAGGGCAAGTTGGTCGGCCAGAAGGCGCCGTTCAAGCTGAAGGAGATCTGGAGCATCCGGTTCGTCTGGAGATGCAGGGAGGCCTGCGAGAACTTGCCCTGTTCGATCTCGGCATCGACAGCAAGCTGCGCGCTTGCGATCTCCTGAGCTTGCGCGTGCGCGACGTGTGCCACGGCGATCGGGTGGCAGCGCGGGCCATCGTTCTGCAGCAGAAGACACAACGACCGGTCCAGTTTGAAATCACTCCGCCGACTCGAGAACTACTGGCGGCGTGGATCAAGGATGCGGGACTGGACTGGTTGGGCGTTAAATTCCTCTTTAGGCGTAGGATGGCAGAGTTCCTGACGTCGACGAGGTGCTTCAGAGATGGATCGGCGGACATTCGTCGCATTAGCCGGAGGCGCCGTGCCGGGCTTGTCGCCTAACCGGCGGGCCCAAGGTCAAGTAGCGGTACGCCGCATCGGTTTTCTCTCCGGCTTCCCCCGCGCCGACATCGAGGTCTTTCTAAGCTTCTGCGCCTTGAGCTGGAAAAGCTAGGCTGGACCGACGGTCGGAACATCCTCTTGCTGGAGCCGCGAGTAACGGGCGGCGACAATGCACGCCTGCCCTCGTTGGCAAGTGAGCTCGTCGCCGATGCTCCCGACCTGATCCTTGTCCAAACGGTGCCGGCCACTCGCGCTCTCATGCAGGCAACCAAGTCGATACCCATAGTGATGGTCGGCGTGGCGAACCCGATTGAACTCGGAATCGTTTCAGGTTTCGTAAAACCGGGGGGCAACATCACCGGCGCGAGCTTCCTCGGCAACGAATTCGCCAGCAAGCTGCCGCAGTATGTCAAGGCGGCGGCTCCTCGCTTGCGGAGCGTCGACCTTTTTGTCAATCCGAGCAACGAAGCCGTTGCTCAGTTCGTCAAACACATGCAGGCGGACGCCGTGGCCATCGGGATGCAGATCCGAGTGGTCGAAGTTGCGAGCCCGGGCGAATTCGAGCCCGCGTTTGCAGCCATCCGCAAGGCGAACACGGAATCAATACTGCTTCCACCCGAACCGTTAATCCAATCCAAACGCGACGCCATTGCGGACTTCGCGCACACTCACGGAATGCCGCTGGCTGTTGTGGGCGCCAGCCGTGTTCTTCCGGCAGTGGGTTGATGGCCTTTGGACCAGCGCGCGACGAGTACGCGCGACTCGCCGCGCGCTACATCGATCGGATGTCGAAGGGCGCCAAACCGGGCGAGCTTTCCATCGAGCAACCGACGCGGTTCCACCTCGTGATCAATCTCAAGTCGGCCAAAGCGCTCGGCCTGACGATCCCGCAGAGCCTGCTACTGAGCGCGGACGAGAAGATTGAGTGATGGATCGTTCTGCGGTGTCGCGGGCCTTCGCACCTCGGCGCGATTGCTCATCAAATTGATCCGTAACTCCGATGTCTTCACCGGACATTGAAAGCTCGCGGTCGGCGGACTTGAGGCGCCATTAGGCGACCGTCACGGTTACATTTCATTGCTGGCACGAACTCATAAAAGCCTCAGTTAACAGCCCGTGAATCTGTTGCTCTGGCACATGAATTGTCACGAGATTGACGATGCGCCGCGCGGCGCATAGAGTGCCGTTGAGGAGGAGAAATGGCGTTTGAAATTCCTATACGCCACGACGCCGAGCATTAGCGCGACCGGGAATGGCAGCCGATCTCCCAGGCGGCGATAGCGTAAGCCGACACGAAATGCCGACAACGTCACCTCCCGGTAAGCGCCGCGTCGCTTGTGATGCCCCGAGCCGCCCGGGATTTGCAACCGAGGGACGATGGACGTCCCGAGTTCATCCGCGCCAGCGTCCGTGTGTCGTCGGCGCAATCTCAAGGAGTACGCACAATGGCGCTGAAAACCGTGCCCGTTTCCCCCGTCCGGGGTGTGCCGACGCTGGCGAAGGGCGATTCGAACCCGCAGTTCACCGTCGTCCACGATTTCCTGAAGCGGTTCGGCTACCTGCCGCCGACCGCCGAGCGCGGCCCGCAGCTCGACGAGAGAGTCTCGGCGGCGCTCGCGCTCTACCAGAAGGGGCACGCGCTCCCGGTCACCGGCGAGTTCGACGAGGCCACGCGCGACATGATGGAGGAGCCGCGGTGCGGCCTACCGGATCTACGCGCGGGCCTGAAATTCAAGACGAGTTGCTCCTGGCAGGCACCGCAGCTGACGTTCGCGTTCGAGGACGGAACCGGTGACATCGCCGGCGCGGCAGAATTTCAGGGAGTGCGGCAGGCCTTCGCGACGTGGGCGGGGGCCACTCCCTTCACCTTCACCGAGGTCGAGCGCACGGCCGGCCCGGACGTGTTGATCGACTGGCGGCCGGCCAATGATCCGGACCACTCGATGGTCGGCAATGTCATCGCCCACTCCGACTTCCCGCCCGGCTGCGGCGTGATCAACAACAGCCTTCCCAGGCCGCTGCACTTCGACGACACCGAGGTGCAGTGGAACGTCGGCGCGGCGCCCAACACCCACGACGTGGAGTCGGTCGCGCTCCACGAGATCGGCCACATCCTCGGCCTCGAGCATTCCGACCTGCCTAGCGCGGTGATGTTCAAGTCCATCCGGCGCAACACCACGAAGCGCGTGTTGACGGTCGACGACATCGATGGAATCCAGAAGCTCTACCTGCCGCCGGCCGTTCTGCCCGACGGCATCTTCCGCATCCGCCAGAAGAGCTCGAACCGTTTCCTCGACGCGCACGAGATCGCGGAACTCGACTTCCGGCTCGTCACGCGCCCGACGCAGGACAACTTCACGCAGCAGTGGAAGCTCACGAAGGTGGGCACGGTGTTCGTGATTCGGCAGCGCAGCAGCGGCCGCTTCCTCGATGCGCACGAGGCGCAGAACAACGACTTCCGCTGCGTGACGCGAACGGCCGAGAACAACGGCAGCCAGCGCTGGGTCGTGATCCCCGACGCCACCGGCGCGGTGACCATCCGTCAGTTGAACACGCGGCGGTTCGTGGACGCGCACGAGATCGCGGATCTGGACTTCCGCTGCGTGACGCGACCCGTGCAGAACAACGACACCCAGAAATGGCTGCTCGCCCCCGCAGGCGCCAACACGTTCACCATCCGCCAGAAGAGCAACGGCCGCTTCATGGACGCGCACGAGATCGCGGCGCAGGACTTCAACGTGGTGACGCGACCCGACCAGGGTAACCTGACGCAGCGGTGGATCATGAGCCCCGTCGGCGGCGTCTACACGATGGTCCAGCGCAGCAACAACCGGGTCGTCGACGCCCACGAGCACTCGGGCGAGGACTTCAACGTCGTGACGCGCCCGAACCAGAACAACGACACGCAGAAGTGGATCGTCCTGCCCAGCGCCAATGGCACCTTCACCATCCAGCAGTTGAGCGGCGGCCGGTTCGTGGATGCCCACGACTCGTCGAGCAACGACTTCCGCGTGGTCACGCGCGGCGCCGAGAACAACGACTCGCAGCGCTGGGACTTCCAGGTGATTTAGCGGCCTGCCTTCCTGGACGCGGCGGCCGCCCCCCTGGACGGCCCGCACGCGAGAAACAGCCAACGGCGGCTTTGGAGAAAGTCAACAGGCGGCTTCGGGTCGAGACCCTGGGCTCGTCCAGTCCTACGCCGGGACCCGGACCCGAAGCGGACATCAATTGAATCTGCAAGGTCGCATCGGACGGCATATTGCGCTCCGTCGGATCGGCGTGCGCTTTTCTCGCATCGCGCATCTCACGGCCGATCACCCCCAACAGCTCAACGCTTTGAGCGCCCACGCGTTCGATTGACCGCTCGGCGTTCCGGGCGTACCGTCCGGGAAGCAAAAAAACCGGCGTTTCATTTTCTTATGTGCAGGAGACGCTATGGCCGACGGAGAGGAACTGCCGCTATCGCTCGAAATTCCTTGGCGCCTCGCCTCGACCACCCAGTTGCTGACCGGAGGCGAGCCGGACGAGACGACGATATCGTTCTTCACCTTTCGCCCGGATGACCAGGACCTGCTCAGCGGCTTCCCGGGCCAGAGCATCGTCTTCCTGAAGGTCACCATGTCGATCTCGCCGGCGGCCTTCCCGCCAGGAACCGCCCCGCCCGCCGCCTCCGCCCTTGGCGAAGGCATTCCTTGCTTTCACGTCCTGCTCGATCTGCAGGTGCGAAAGGAGAACGGCCAGCTCGGCACCGACCGTCCCTACTTCCACGCCGCGGCACCACTGCGCCGGCAGATGCTGCAGACCGGCGTGATCGGCACCGATCTGTTCGAGGGCGAGGCGAACAGCCAGTTCGTCGGGCGGAGTGGCAGTCAGTTGCACGAGGCGACGTCGAGCCATACTCGCACCTCATCCCGCTCGGGCGGTATCAACGTCCTCGGCATCGGCGTGTCGGGGCGCAGCTCCACGACGGACGTGACCGGCACGCGCGATGTGACGCAGGTCAGCGACACGACCACGCGCGAGGCCTCGACGGAGCGCCGCGAGCTGGTCAGCCACATGACCAAGGTCGAGAACATTCTGACGCTGCTGAACGCGAAATACGTCGGCACGCCCTATCTCAGCTTCTCGCTCTCGCCGCAGCCGCTGGAACAGCTCTCGGCCGATGCCTCCGATCCCAGCCTCTGGTTCAGTCAGCTCCTGCAACGCCGCTCCAGCGGCATCGAGGGCGTGCAGGAATTCACCGGCGTGATCCTGGTGCCGGAGGGCGAGGAATTCTGCGTGCATGCGCGGCTCCGCCGCGTCTGCGTGCTGGACGACCCGCCGGGTCCACCAAACTTTCAGGAACCGTTCAGCTTGACCGGCCCCAAGCTCGGCCGGCTCCTCACCTACCTCTTCGACACCTTCCCAATTGGTACGCCCGTGTTGGAAGAACTCGATGTAGATGTTGTGCAAAGCCTGCCGCAGCCGGAGCTGTTCCCGCGCCCGGCGATCGAGATGTGGGTGGTGAACCCTGCTGGAACAATCCTCGCCGACATCATCTCACCGCGGCCCCAGACCTTCTTCCAAGTGAGCCGTGCCACTGTCAGCTACAAGACCTTCCTCGAGCTCTGGCTCGAGACGCTGCGCAGTGAGTACGATCGCGATGTCAACCGCTCGCCGCTCGAGCGCGGTGTGCTGGTCGGTGAGGATCGCGAGCTCGATACCTGCTTCGCCTTTGCCGAGGACAGCGAGCTGAAGATCCTGAAGGTCTCGTCCGGCGTCAGCCCGCTCGCCATCCTGCCGATCCGCCCGCTCGATCTCGATATCGGCGGCCTGCAATCGACCGCGATCTCGGCCCGCCGGAACGTTAAGGCGCAGGCGCTGGAAACAGTCACCCGGTGGAATGCGCTGGAACTGCGCCTAGCGACATTGCTCGCCAATCATCGCGACAAATTCCCGACCGGCCCCGGCAAGTTGAAACATCCGCGCGTCGTCGCCGTCCTGCTGGCGCGCTGGGCCAAGCTCAGTCCCGACGACCCGCTGAACCTAGAGTTCACAGCCGCGGCGAACATGCTGAAGTTGACCGATGCGCATCGGCGCGCGCTCAAGGCGGCGGGCGCGACCGACCTCAAGACCATCGCGCGCGCTCTGAAAGCGGCCGAGGTCATCGAGCGCTACAACCAGGATCTGGGCCGCCGGCCGCGCGAACTCCGCGTGGGACAAGCGGCCCGCGGCGCAAACCCTCTGCCGCCGATCGACTTCCCGCTTCCGGTGAAACTGGCAACCGAGATCGCCACGCTGATCGGCGAGACTCTTTTCGGCGGTGACGAAGGATTGAAGCCGAAGCGGCCACGGCGCCGCTGATCCGGCCGGCGGAGCGCGGCAGGTGAACGGCATCGAGCTGGGCCCGGTGGTCGGCCATACCGACCACCAGTCGACCCGCATCTGGATCAAGGTGTTCGACGATCCGCGGAGCTACAAATTGAAGGTCGCCGGCGTCGGAACCTTTGACTTCGTGAGCACCGAGGGCCCACCGCCCTTCGAGTTCCGCACCGCCGTCGCGAAGGCGACCGGGCTGCGCCCGGACATCACCTATCGTTATGGCGTACAGCGGCTCGGCCGCTTCCTTGGCAACGGCAGGGGCAAGGTCCGCGCCATGCCGGATCCCGCCTCGATGGCGCAGATCACCTTCTGCGCCATCTCCTGCAACGTGGCCGAGAGTGACGGCGCATGGAAGGCATTCGCCAAGTTCGTCGAGGATTCGAAACCGCAATTCATCCTAATGATGGGCGACCAGCTCTATCTCGACGAGGACGGCGTCGACGTCTTCCGCACCAAGCTGAACGCCGACCGGAAAGCGCGCCGTAACGCTATCGTCGAGAAGTACAAGATCAATTGGTCGCGCGAGGTGGTGCGCAAGGTTCTGGCCAACACGCCGGTCTACATGATGTGGGACGACCACGACATCCGCGACGGCTGGGGCTCCGCCGCTTCCGACAGCGAGACGTTGGTCGCGCGCCATCCGCGCGGCAAGCGCATCTTCGACAAATGCGACGCCTATTATCAGGACTGCCGCGACATCTACTGGCACTTTCAGGGCGCCCACAACCCGCGGCCGAGCGATGGCGTCGATCCGGCGCTTCCCAACTACATCGATGGTCCTCCCGCTTCGACCGCGCGCTATGCCATGCCCTTTGCCTTCCGATGCGGCCGCATGGTCGTGCTGATGCTGGACAGCCGCGGCGACCGCGACGGTTTCCGCGATACCTTGCCGATCCTGGGCACCCGCCAATGGGAGTTCATCGATGACGTCCTGGAGAATTTGGCGCCCGAGGTCGACGCGCTGGTGGTGATGACGGCGACGCCGATCGCCTCCATCGACCCGGGCGGGCAGACAATGACGCTGATGGGCGATCGCACCGATGATGTGGACGCCTTCAAGGACGGCGACGAGCAGAACGCACTGTTTCCGCAGAACGGAAGCAACCTGCATGTCCTGCCCGCCGTCGCCAATGTGCATCTGTCACGGGTGACCGACGGGCTCGGCTTTGGCCAGCTCAATCTCGGCAGCTTCAAGATCACCAATATCGATGAAGCGCGCGATCAGTGGAGCCACAAGTTCGCCCGAAAGGAGCAGGTGCGCCTGCTGCTCAGCGCCGGTCGCGCGCTGCGCGTCAAACGCGCCGCCGGCACGGCCCGCGGCCTGCTCTTCGTCTCCGGTGATATCCATGTCGGCGCCCGTTTCACCATCACCTGCGCCGACCCGCCCTACGAGGCGCTGTCGCTCACCTCGTCGGGCATCAGCACCATATTCGAGCAGCAGCCGATGGTGCATACCTTGCTCGACACCTCGTTCGACGTGGCGCCTGGCATCCACTCAGAGTTGCTCGAGATCGTCACCGACGTGAACTTCGGCATCGCCCACGTCATCCCGACCGGCGGCGGGGCCGAGATCCAGGGCGTCATTGCCCATGAAGGCAACTCGGTCGCGATCGGGATCGACGCCACCCTCTTCCTCTAGCACTAGTGAATTCGACGCCGATCGCGGCGAAGGTCTGCTGTGAAATGCGATCCAGTGGCGCGCCGTAGTCGGGGGTACGGGAATGGTGGGGCCTGGGAAGACATATGCGCCTTTGGGGTCGGCCTTGCGACGCGCCTTGAGCATCGCTAGCGTGCGCCGCGGGATCGGCAGCTTGTGCTCGCGACCTCCCTTCATCCGTTCCGGCGCAAGGATCAATGTCGCCGACCGCAAGTCAATCTCGGCCCATGCGAGCCGCAAAGCCTCGCGCAAGCGTAACCCGGTGGCAGCGAGCAATAGCAGCGCATGCCGCTGCGTTCCGCTCAGTGTATTGCCCTTGTCATCAGGCAGCTTCAACACCGCTGCAATCCAGGCAGCGCGGCGTCCGTTGTCGAGATGCGTGGCTCGGCGCGACATTGTTCCTGCGCCCGGCGCGAACCATTGCCAGCAGATCGACGTTCAGAGTTTCCCCGCGCGCCGCGGCGGCCGCCTTCGAATAGCGCTCGACGGCGCGCAACACGCGCAAAGCCCCGTCAGCGCGGGCGGGGCTTTCCACCCCTCGGTCGCGATGTTGTCGCGCCACTTCGGCCGCCGTGATCGATGCCACGGCCGGGTACGCCACGCGCCGGCGAAGGCGTCGAAGTCTGCCTTGTACGAGGTCACGGTGCCGGGTGCGAGCTTCCAGCCTTCGCCGCAAGGTAGTCATCGAACGCGCGGCCCAACATCAACGCACCTCGTTTTGGCAGTGGCGTAGTGGGGTCGGCGCCGCTGGTGAGCTGCGCGCCGATCGTGTCGGCCGCAATCCGATATTCAGCCAGCGGTTTGTCGCCGACCGCGCCGAGGCGAACGAACACGACCTTGCCGGCGCCACGCCGCCGCCTTCAAACGTAGAGCGTGCGTCCGGTCGGGCTAACGCGGCACACGAAACCTTGCGTAGAATCGTCCCGATATTCGACTTGGCCCTTCTTCGAAAGGGGCAGTACCGCGAGCGTCTTTTCCGTGAATTTGAAGCGCCGCTCCGAAGATCCTTGTTTCGGCGCTAGATAACGTTCAGCTAACACAAGGTTGCTATTTTGCATCGTAAATAATCCGTGTGTCGTGTGAATAAGTGCCCATGCCATCACGACATTTCACGCAACGTCACGAATCCTAGCTAACGGCAAAACAGCCGGGAATGGACTGAAAAATCCTTGTGTCGGTGGTTCAATTCCGCCGTTGGCGACCAGATTCCGGTCCTCCTTGTCGCCCGCGCTGCGCCGGCTGAACGTCCTGGTAACGACGCACGGCGAGGTGCTCGCGCACACGACGCGCGCGCTGACGATCGCCGAGGAGCTCCGCACGCGCGGAGCGAAAGTCGCTTTTGCCATGCGCGGGGACAAGACGGCCATCGTCAAGGCGGCCGGCTTTGCCGTACGCGACATCGTCGGTGTTCCTCTCAGAGACGTCCTGCGCCGCCTGCGCAGGGGCACGACCAGGCTCTGCAGCGACAGTCAGGCCATCGAGTCGGTCGATGCCGACGTGGAAATGCTCGAGCGCGAGCGGCCCGACGTCGTACTCTCGGATTTCCGGCCGTCGATGGCGGCCGCGGCCCGCATCACGAAGACGCCCCACGTCTCCGTCCTGAACGCCACGTGGACGCCGTATCTCGACCACGACCAGGTGCGATTGATATGGCCCGTGCACACGCGCTTCGGAGCGGTGTGGGGCACGCTTGCGCGCGCGCTGGCAGGACCAGACCTCATGCGGTTACGATTTCTCGACTCGCTGTTCCAGGCGATCTTCAGGCAAATGCTCGTCTACGGCGTGGCGCCTTACGACAAGATCCAGGCGGCCCACGGCGTCGCGCGCTCGGGTGATCTCTATCACTACTGGCTCGGGGATTTGACGCTCGTTCCGGACTACCCGACGTTCATGCCGCTTCGTGCGGATGCTCCCCCGTCCGTGCAGATGACGGGGCCGCTCGTGTGGCAGGGCGGCAATTCGATGGAAGTGGAGACGCTGGCATCGAAGCTCGACCGGTCCCGGCCCACGATTTACGCCACCGTCGGCAGCACCGGCGATCCCAGCCTGTTTCCGGTGATGATCGAGGCGGCCGAACGGAAGAACTGGAACCTCATCATCACCAAGGCGGGTTTGGCCGATCTTTCGTCGTCGGGCAATGTGTTCGTCTACGACTTCCTGCCGGGCGAGGCAATCATGAAAATCTCCGACGTCACGATCTGCCAAGGCGGAAGCGGGACGATCAACCAGGCGATTGCTGCGAGCTGCCCGTTCGTCGGGGTGGCGTGCAACATCGACCAGGAGTGGAACCTCGATCGCGCATCGAGGCTCGGGATCGCGAAGGTCTTCTATCGCGAAGACGTCGATCCGGAGAAGCTCGTCGACGCGATCGAGGAGACCGTGGCAAGCAAGGAAGCGTATCGCGCGCGCTTCGCTGTCTTCGACAATGACAAGCGGAAATATCTGGGGGCGAAGACCGCCGTCGATGCCATCGAAAGCGCGATCGACAGCGGGACGCTCGACTGCGGGCGCGCGACTTTCCGCGGTTAGTCGCCGGGCGCGAGCGTGCGCTGCGGCGAGCTGGTGCGCAATGCCGCAATGAGCTTCTCGATGTCGCCGGGATCGACGGGTTTCGTGAAGTGCCGGTCGAAGCCCGCCTCCGACGCTCGGCGCTTGTCCTCGTCCTGGCCCCATCCCGTCATGGCGACGATCAGCGTCGACTTGCCCCAGCGCTCCGCGCGGATCCGGCGGGCCGCATCGTAACCGTTGAGACGCGGCATTCCGATGTCGAGCAGCACGAGGTCGGGGCGAAACGCCGCGGCTTCCTCGACCGCCTGCAAACCATCGTGCACGGTGCGAACCTCGTTGCCCATGAGCCGGAGCACCGTGCTCATGCTTTCCGCGGCGTCCCGATTGTCGTCGGCGACGAGAATCCGGCATGCCAGCGTGCGGGCGCGCGGCTCGTCCGCCGTGTTCGCGGTCTGCCGCCGCGGCACCACGTTAACGACGGGCAGGTGGGCGATGAACTCCGAGCCCTTGCCGGACCCCTCGCTTTTCGCCTCGATCCGCCCGCCGTGCATCTCCAGCAATTGCTTCACGAGCATGAGGCCTATCCCCAATCCCCCCTGCGCTTTTTCGAGCGAGTGGTCGACTTGCGAGAACATGTCGAAGATGCCGGGCAGCGCGTCGGCCGGAATCCCGATACCCGTGTCGCGCACCGACACCACGACTTCGCCATCCGCTGGCGTCACGGTGAGCCAGATCTTGCCGCCGCGCTCCATGTATTTGGCCGCGTTGTTGAGCAGGTTGGAGAAAACCTGCGCGAGTCGAACAGGGTCCGCATCGAGGTACACGGGTCCCGGGCTTCCCGACATCATGAGCTGATGGCCGGCGGCGTCGATCAGGGGCTGGGCGGTGTCGATGGCGCTCTTGATCGCGGCGGCAAGCTCGATGCGCTCCTTGCGGAGCTCGAACTTGCCCCGGCTGATCCGGCTCACGTCGAGCAGGTCGTCTATGAGCCGTACCATCTGCCCCAGTTGCCGCTCCATCATCGCGCGCGCCTGCTCGACCGCCGGGCCGTTGTTTCCTGCGATCTGGATGATCTGCAGCGCGTTGCGGATCGGGGCGAGCGGGTTGCGAAGCTCGTGCGCGAGCGTGGCGAGGAACTCGTCCTTGCGACGGTCCGAATCGCGCAGCCGCTCGCTTTGCGCATGCAGCGCGGCATGGGCATTCGTGAGCTCGAGCAGCGTATTGCGCACCTCGTACTGTCGCCGTCGCGCGCGCACCGCTGTGCGCAGGGCGCTCACGAGCGTGGTGACGCGAACGGGCCGTTCGAGGATGGTGACATTGCCGAGCAGCGCCAACGCCGTGGCGGTCACCGACGCGTCGGCGGCGACGCCGACCAGCAGGATGATCGGAATCTCGGACCAGGACGGCTGCGTGGTCAGCACTCGCGCAAGCTCGCGATTGTCGCCGCGCGTAATGACTTCCTCCGTCAGCACGATGGCGCCGACACCCTGGCTCACGCCACGCGCGAGCGAATCTGAATCCTCGTCCACGTGGCATACGAGGCCGGCGTCGGCGATGATCGTCCGGGTGAGCGCGGCGTCGGCGGGTGTCGGCGCCAGGACCAGAACGCGTTCCTGGTCAACCGCCGGCGCGGGACTCATGGTCTTTCGCCGACAGGTCGCGGTAGTCGCCCACGAATCGCGGAAATCCCGTCAGTACACCCTCGAACTGCCGGACGACGTCGCCCACCTTGATGCCTTTGTCGAACCGTAGCTCGCGAATGGTCCGCTCGTGCTGGCCCGTCCTTTTCTTGATGACGGCGATGGCCTGCCGGACTTCGCCCCGTGCTTCGAAGTAGCGCAACGACATCACCGAATCGGCGAGATAACTCGCATCGACGGGCACCGCCATCTCGCTGCCGACGATGCCGTGCTGCGTCATCAGCAGGAGCGTCGTGACGCCGCACTGGCCAAGGTACGTGAGGAGCTCGTGCAGGTGCAGCGTCAGAAACTTCTCGCCTGGCGTCGCATTGAGATAGCCGTTCAGGCTGTCGATCACGACGAGGTCCGCGTGCTCGTTCTCGACGGCGTCGCGGAGGCTGTGCGCGAATTCGCCGGGGGAAAGCTCGGCCGGATCAACCTGCCGCAGGCTCACGAGCCCCGATTGCACGAGCGGCGCGACATCGAGCCCGAGGCCCGTCGAGCGCTCGATGAACGTCGCGATGCTTTCGTCGAACATGTAGATCGTCGAGTGCTGGCCGCGCGCCGCGGCGGTGACGACGAACTGCGCGGCGAGCGACGACTTGCCGGTGCCGGCGGCGCCGATGACGAGCGTGCTGGTGCCTTTGGCGATCCCGCCCCCCAGCAGCTTGTCGAGCTGGGGAATGCCGCTCTCGATCGAATCGCGCGCGTAGACGCGCTTGTGCTCGGCGGCAACCAGCCGCGGATAGACGCGGAGGCCGTCGTGCCGGATGACGAAGTCGTGCAAGCCTTCGCGGAACGCGCGGCCCCGCAGCTTGTGGACCTGCAGCTGGCGGCGCGTCGCGCCGAACGGAGGGGTGGCGGTGCCGAGATTGAACACGCCTTGAGCGCTGCTGTGAAGCGCGAGGTCGCGCTCGGCGCCTGTCTTGTCATCGATGAAAAGCGACGTGACTCGCTGTACCGTGAAGTAGCGCTTGAGCGCGAGGATCTGCCGGCGGTAGCGCAGCGGGGTCTCCGCGAGCATGCGCAACTCCGACAGTGAGTCGAGGACAAGCCGCTGGGGCTGGACCCGCGCGCACTCGGCCAGCACCATCTTCGTCGTCTCGGCGAGCTCGACTTCGGACGGGTGATACATCGTGTACCGAGCGTCGCGCGTCAGGCTGTCTTCCGCAGGGACGATCTCGAAGATATCGATGCCGTCCAAAGACCAGCCGTGGGACGCTGCCGCGGCGCGCAACTCCCGTTCGTCTTCCGACAACGTGACGTACATGCAGCGCTCGCCGCGGCGCACCCCTTCCATCATGAATTGCAGCGCGAGCGTGGTCTTGCCGGAACCGGGATCGCCCTCGATCAGGTACAGCCCGTAGGGCGAGAAACCGCCCCGCATGACGTCGTCGAGGCCGGGCGTCCCGCTGGGAACGAGTGCGGGCGCTGCCGACTCGCCTTCATCGCTGGTCATGGGCTCCCCTCGTAATCGCAGTGCGTCGAACTCCGCCGGTGGAGGCGGGCCGTCAATACTAATCTGCTTCAAGGCGCCACTTTCGTGCGCCACCACACAGAAACCTAGTGGAAACATGCATATTGTTTTGCGAACCGTTACGCGAGTACCATTTGTGGTTGACTAAAAAGGCGGTCACGATGCCGGTAGCCTCCTGGCCACGCATTTCTCAAGCGAAGGACCTGCTTCCGGTCATTCGTGAGCACCTCATCGGCGCGGCGGCGCATCACTCGCTGCCCGCCGGTCTCTCGCTCGATCTCCTGCCGATTGTCGACGACGGCCTCGTCGGCTACGAATTTCTTCCGAACCAGGCCACGAATTCGTATCTTACGATCGGCTGCGACGACCGCGGCGTGCCGGTGCTCCGGCAGCGGAAATATCGCGCCGATTCGACCAAGGGATTGCGGGTTGCGGCGGAGAACGGCCGAGCGGTTGCGCCTAAAGCCTCGAGCGCGGGACACAACTTGCGCCGTCGGGACGCCATCCTTCCCGATTGGCCGTCGACTGCCAGCGCCGCGTGGATCGAGCTTGCGGCGCTGTTTCCACAGCAGCCCCGCCACTGCATCGACATCGATGACACGAGCCAGCATCCCCTCGACGAGGCGCTCGAGATCGCGCACGCGCGCTTGAGCGAGTGGGACCCATGCATCGACTTCTGCGGGGTCCCCGACGAGGCTCAATACGGCTTCGCGTTGACGCACGCCAACGGCGGACGCGGTCTGCTCGCCTCGCGCAAGCCGGGGCATTGGGCGCTGTGGTTCCAATGCCCGTACGCCGCCATCAACGAGGAGTGGTCCGTTCTTTCGCCCGCCCATGGCAGGCCGTCCGCCTGGGCGACGACGGGATCCACACAGCTCTACACGCCGCAACATGCGGCCCTCCTGTTTCCGGTCATCGAGGCGGCTTCGGCAGGGCGAAAGCGCATGCGCGCCAAGAGCGCGGATCGCCGTGAAGGCGACCGGCGGCACGGCGACCGGCGTGATTCGGATCGCCGGATCGGTGATCGGCGTCGCGTCGATTCGTTCGATCCCGATCGGCTCGTCGAGCGGCGCCGCACCGACCGCCGGCGCCGCGACCGCCGGGATGGCGCGGAAAACTAAGGTCACGGCCGGCCTGCGCTTCACGGTTTCCGGGTCTTCGCGGTCTCCACGAAACGTAGCGTGTGCTCGTATGACTCGACGCCGGCCTGCGAGCCGAGCCCGGTCGCATTGAGCCCGGCCGTCCCCTGTGCAAATCTCACGGTCGCTTCCGCGTTAAACCCCTTGACGAGGCCTACGGCGAAGCCCGCGTTGAACGCGTCGCCGCACCCGCAGGTGCACTTCACCGCGACGTCGAAGGCGGGCATGCGGAACGTTGCGCCGGAGCTGTCGTGGTAGTACGCGCCGTTCTCCCCGAGCGTGAACACGCAGGTCTTTGCGCCGAGATCCTGGAAATAGCGCGCGGCATCGCCCATGTCCGACAGGCCGGAAAGCGCTCGCGCCTCTTCGATCGAGGGCAGGAAATAGTCGGTGTACGGAAGAATCCTCGCGACCGCCGGCATGTGTTCGGGCGAGACGGCAAAGATGTCGGCCGTGGTGAGCGCACCTTGTTCCTTCGCCGATTTCATGACCTCCGCGGTACGGCGCTCGTCCATCGCGTGCATCAGTCCGACGCCGCCGGCATGGAACACTTTGGCCGAGACGACGTTCGGGAGCTCCTCGTCGGTCACGAAGAACGTGCCGGTTGCGCCGGCCATGTGCAGCGCCGGCCGTGACCCGTCGGCCCGCGTCGTGACAATCGACGACGACGTCTTCCAGCCTTTTGCACGCTGCATGGCCCACGTGTCCACTCCGAAGTGGCGAAGTCGCTGCAGCACCCAGTCACCCATCAGGTCGCTGCCTACGCCGCCGACCGCCAGTGTCGTGAGTCCCATCTTGGCGGCGGCAATGGCGGCCGTGCCGGCAGCTCCCGAGACGGCCAGCGTCAGCTCGTCGAGGGGATAGCAGCCGCCGCCGGGCGGGATGGCGGTGAATGGCCACCCGAGGCAATCGAACGTGTAGAAACCCATCGACGTGTAGTCGTAGCGCGGCTCATTCATCGCGAGTCAGTCCCGCAACAGGCCGCGCGCTGCCGTTTCGTCGGTGATCAGCACGCGGGCGCGCGTTGCCTTCAGCACCACGCGAATCGCCTCGACCTTCGATTGACCTCCGGCCGCGATGACGATCTTGGGAACGCGGCGCAGATCCTCGAGGCCGACGGAGACGACGCGCCGGCTCACCGGGTGACCGACGAGGTTGCCGTTGGCGTTGAGGAAATGGCAGAGCACTTCTCCTACGGCGCCCGCCGCGATCAGGCTTGCGAGCTCTGAACGGGGAAGAAGGCCTTCGCGGAACAGCGTCGAATGCTCGCTCACGTCGCCGACGCTCAGCACCGCGAGGTCAACCCGGCGTGCGCGCGCGAGAAGGTCGGTGAGGCCCGGCTCGGCCCACAATGCGTTGCGCGTCGCCTCGCTCGCAACGAAGACCGGCGCCGTCAGCTGGAAGCATTCGGCCGACACCGCGTCGGCGATGCGGCGCGCGACGGCCGAAGGGTCGACGGATCGCGAGTGCGTCATGCCGCCCATCAGCGAGATGACCGAGAACCCCTCGTAAGTTTTCGTGGCGAGCGCCTTGAGGCTCAGGCTGAGCGTGGCGCCCCAGCCTACGCCGAGCGACATTCCATGGCGCAGGTTGTCGGCGAGATAGGCGCCCGTCGCGTGGCCGACCACGGCGGCGACGGCCGAAGGGTCGGTGGGCGCGGGGGCAACCACGGCTTCGCTCAACATGAATGCCGCCATGAGGCGGCGCTCCAGCGCAAGCTGCTCGCTTCCCTTGGCGTTGATCTGGATGTGCGCGATGCCGTGCTCGCGGGCGGCAGAGAGCAGGCGGATCACCTTGGCGCGGCTGACACCCATGGCGATGGCGACGTCCTCCTGCGTCAGCCCCTCGATGTAGTAAAGCCACGCGGCGCGCACCGAAAGATCGACGGAGGCGTTCGACTCGGTCGTTCGAGGGGCGGGTCGGGTGCGCTTGGACATGGCGGCCCCACGATTATTCATCGTCTTTATCTCGACGATATCGGTGGAGATATGTTATATTGAAGATACAAATGTTCAGACGGCCAAATCTCGAGGCCGCGAGCGTTCATGGAGGTGTCATGGCAGCATTGACCCCGGAAGCTACCGGCGGCTCGATCGCCGAAGGTCTCGATCGGCGGCGTCGCCAGGGAAAGCCCGTGCGCGTCGGGCTGATCGGCGCCGGACAGATGGGCACCGACATCCTCGTGCAGACCGAACAGATGGCCGGCATCGAGGTCGTCGCGGCTGCGGATGCGATCCCCGAGAACGTATTCGCCGCGTGCACCGTTGCCGGCAGCGGAGGGCGCCCCCCCGAAATGGCCGACGACCTCGCGGCTGTCGCCCGTTCCATCTCGCGCGGCCGCCTCGCCGTTTGCAAGTCCTTCCGCGAGGTGTGTTCGTCGCCAGACGTCGACGTGGTGATCGATGCGACCGGGAATCCGAATGTCGGGGCCGAGGTCGCGATCGCGACGATCTCCGCGGGCAAGCACATCGTGATGATGAACGTCGAAGCCGACGTTACCATCGGTGCCTACCTCTCGGCTAAAGCGCAGAAAGCGGGTGTTGTCTATACGCTGGGAGCGGGGGACGAGCCCAGCTCGACGATGGAAATCGTCAACTTCCTGCGCGGGCTCGGATATCCGATTGTCGCCGCCGGAAAGGGCAAGAACAATGCGTTCCGCACCGACGCGACGCCGGATGCCTATGTCGCGGAGGCGAAGCGGCGCAACATGAATCCGCGGATGCTCGTCGAGTTCGTCGACGGCTCGAAGACGATGGTCGAGATGGTCGCCCTTGCCAATGCAACCGGTCTCGTGCCGGACATTCCGGGGATGCACGGGCCGTCGGCGCCCGTCGATGCGCTGCACAGGATGTTCTGTCCGCGTGACGAAGGCGGACTGCTTGCGCGCAAGGGCGTGGTCGACTTCACCGTGGCGCCGGGCGTCGCGCCCGGCGTGTTCGCGGTCGCGGAGTTGCGCCATCCACGATTGCGCGAGCGGATGAGCGACCTGCAGCTTGGCGACGGACCGTATTACACCTTTTATCGGCCGTATCACCTGACGAGCCTCGAGGTGCCCCTGTCCGCGGCCGCAGCCGTGCTCTACGGGCAGAGTCACATGCGGCCGTTGCCCGTGCCTTCCGCGGAGGTCGGTGCGCGCGCCAAGCGCGACCTCGCCCCAGGCGAGACGCTCGACGCGATCGGCGAATATTGCTATCGAGGGTTTGCGCTGTCGCGCGCCGATGCGCTCGCGGTCAACGCACTGCCGCTCGGCCTCGCGCAGGGCGCCAGCGTGACCAGGAGGATCCCTAAGGGCGACTACCTCACGTACGCGAACTGCGCTCCCGACGAGCGCCAGCGGATCGTCCAGGTCCGACGCGAACAGGACGAGTGGGTGCGGTTGGCCCAGGCGGCCTGATACGCGACGCGTCCGTGCAAAACGCAAACTTTTCGCTCGACCCGCGCTCCCACGCCCCCGCCGAGCGTGCGGAGCTCGCAACGCTCGACACCGCCACGTTGCGCGCCGCGCTTACGAAGATGCACCTCATCCGCAAGTTCGAGGAGACCGCAGAGGCCTCTTACATGCGCGGCCTGATCCACGGGACGATGCATCTCTCCATTGGCCAGGAGGCGAGCGCCGTCGGCGCGACGCTCCCGCTGCGCCGCGACGACTACATCCTGTCGACGCATCGCGGCCACGGTCATTGCCTCGCCAAGGGGGCCGACCCCGCGCGCATGCTCGCCGAGTTCTTCGGCAAGGAGACGGGCTACTGCCGGGGCCGCGGCGGCTCGATGCACATCGCTGACATCGACAGCGGCAATCTCGGCGCGAACGGCATCGTCGGCGGCGGGTTGCCGATCGCCGTCGGTGTGGGGATGAGCATCCGCATGCAGAAGCAGGAGCGCGTGTGCATGGTGTTCTTCGGCGACGGCGCGACCAACGAGGGGGCATTCCACGAGGCGCTCAACATGGCCTCGATCTGGAAGCTGCCTGTGGTCTTCGTCTGCGAGAACAACAAGTACGGGATGTCGATGGACATCGCGCTCGCAATGGCGGTGCCGAACGTCGCGGACCGCGCGAGCGCGTATGCGATGCCGGGTGTCGCCGTCGACGGCAACGACCTGCCCGCGGTCGCTGCCGCAGCGGCCGCCGCGATCGATCGCGCGCGCTTAGGCGGCGGTCCGTCGCTCGTCGAATGCAAGACGTATCGCTGGCGCGGCCATTCGAAGAGCGATCGCAACCTCTACCGCACGAAGGAAGAGATCGACGCGTGGCGAAAGCGCGATCCGATCCGGTTGCTCGAAGCGGAGCTTGTTGCACACGGCCGCTTCGAGGCTGCCGAGCTCGCGGCCATCGAGAAGGCGGCCGCGCTCGAGATCGAGCGGGCGCTGGATTTCGCCAAGACGAGCCCCGATCCCGCTCCGTCGGACCTCACGCGGGATGTCTATGCCGGCTGAGCTTGCCGAGCCAGTCGCCGCCGAGGCGAAGGAGCTGTCGTACGCGGAGGCGATCCGCGAGGGGCTCGCGCAAGCCATGGAAGCCGATCCGCGCGTCTTTCTCTTCGGGGAGGACGTCGGCGTGTACGGCGGCGCCTTCGGCGTGTCGGGCGATCTCCTGAAGCGCTTCGGACCGGAGCGCGTGATCGACACTCCCATCAGCGAATTGGGACTCGCCGGGGCGGCGGTCGGCGCCGCGATGACCGGCATGCGTCCCGTGCTCGAGATCCAGTTCTCGGATTTCGTCACGCTCGCGATGGAGCAGATCGTCAACCAGGCGGCGAAGATCCGCTTCATGTTCGGCGGCAAGGCAAGCGTGCCGATGGTGATCCGCCTGCCCGGCGGCTCCGGCACGGGCGCCGCGGGACAACACAGCCAGAGTCTCGAAGCGTGGTTCGCGCACGTTCCCGGCCTCAAGGTCTTGCAACCTTCAACACCTCACGATGCCAAAGGCCTGCTCCTCGCCGCGATCGACGATCCCAACCCCGTGCTGATCTTCGAGCACAAGCTACTCTACAAGACCAAGGGACGCGTCCCGTCCGCGCCGTATCGAGTGCCCATCGGCCAGGCGGTCGTGCGCCGCGAAGGCTCCGACGTCACTATCGTTGCCGCCTCGATCATGACGCTTCGGGCGCTCGCTGCGGCCGAGCGCCTCGCGGCGGCGGGCGTGGAAGCCGAGGTCGTCGACCTGCGGTCGCTGCGCCCGATCGACTTCGGCACCATTGCCTGCAGCGTGCGGAAAACCGGTCGCCTCGTCATCGTGTATGAAGGCGTCAAGACGATGGGCATCGGCGCGGAGATCGCGGCGCGCGTCGCGGAGGACGAAGTATTCCGCGCGCTCAAAGTTCCCATCGTGCGGCTGGGCGGCGCCGACTCGCCGATCCCCTACAATCCGGTCCTCGAAAAGGCGACGGTGCCGCAAGAGGACGATATTTTCGTCGCCGCGCGCGATCTCGCCGGCGGAGGCGGGCGCTGATGGCCGCAATCGAAGTGGTGCTGCCGAAGGTCGACATGGACATGGAGTCCGGCACGATCGTGGCGTGGAAGGTCGCCGAGGGCGACCTCGTCAACGAGGGCGACGTCCTGTTCGAGATGGAGACCAACAAGGCGATGATGGAAGTCGACGCGCCGGCCACCGGTGTCATCCGCGACCTTGCGCCCGTGACCGACCAGCCTGTGGCGGTAGGCACGGTCGTCGCCTGGATTCATCCCGACTCGACCTGACCGCCTGTTACGCTTCGGTCGTTGCAAAACGCCGGCCAACGATGCATCGAACAGCGTCCGCCGCGACCCTTGAGGGCAGGCGGCATCCCAAGGAGGAAATCGCATGATCAACGTTTCACGACGCAACCTGATTGTCGCCGCGCTGTGCGGCGCCGTGCTCGCCGCCGGCGGGGTGTCGGCGCAAGCGCCCGCCGGCAAGCTGACGCTCTACACGTCGCAGCCGGAGCGCGACGCGGCGCAAACCGTGGCGGGGTTCAAGAAGGCATACCCGAACGTCGAGGTCGACGTGTTCCGGTCCGGCACCACGGAGGTAATGGGCAAGCTGGCTGCGGAATTTTCGGCGGGTGCGCCCAAGGCCGACGTTCTGCTCCTCGCGGATGCCGCCACGATGGAAGCGCTCAAGAAAGACGGGCGTCTCATGCCGTATCCGCAGGCGAAGGTCGACGGTCTCGACCCGGGCGTGTATGACGCTGATCGCACGTACTTCGGCTCGAAGCTCATTACGACCGGCATCGCCGTCAACACCGGCGCCAAGAACCGTCCGACATCCTGGGCCGACCTTGCGAAGCCGGAATACAAGGGACAGATCGCGATGCCGAGCCCGCTGTACTCCGGTGCGGCAGCGATCATGCTGGGCACGATGACGAGCCGCCCCGATCTCGGCTGGAATTATTTCGAGAAGCTCAAGGCCGCGGACGCGGTCGCGGTGCGCGGCAACGGAGCCGTCGTGACGGCGGTCGCGAACGGCGAGAAGGCCTATGGCGTGCTCGTCGACTTCATGGCGTTCAATGCGAAGGCGAAGGGCTCGCCGATCGACTTCATCTTTCCCGCGGAAGGAAACCCCGCGGTGACGGAGCCGGTGGCCATCCTCAAGACGACGCAGAATGCCGCCGCGGCGCGGGCGTTCGTCGATTTCATCTTGTCGGATGAAGGCCAGAAGCTCGCGGTGTCGATGGGCTACATCCCGGCGCGAACCAGCGTTGGCATGCCGGCGTGGTATCCGCCTGGCGTGAAGATCCAACTAATGCCGACCGACATTTCGAAGGTCGTCCAGACGAACAGCGCGAATCTCAAGCGCTTTTCCGAGCTCTTCGGCAACTAGCGGCTGTCGCTCTCGCCAACGGCTTCGCCTCCCGCTACGGCATCCGGGCGCCGTTTCATGGCAAACGTTTCGGGGCCGCGTGGACGGTTGGAGGACTACGCGCTCCTGTGGGGCTTGACCGCAGTCGTCGCTCTGCTCTCCGCGCTGCCGCTCGCCCGGCTGCTGCTGGAAGGGGTGATGCCGGGCGGCTCGGTGTCGGGCGATGCCGTGCGCCGAGTGCTGTCGAGCAGCGTGACATGGACGGCAATGGGCCACACCCTCGTGACGGCGCTCGGCGGGACCGTTCTTGCCGTCGCGCTGGGGGGCTTCGTCGCGCTCGCCGTTTCGCTCACCGACATACGTGCGCGCAACGCGTTCGTCTTTTGCTACGTGATGCCGCTGATGTTGGCGCCGCAGGTCGTGGCGCTCGCGTGGCTGCAAATGTTCGGACCTTCGAGCCCGCTGCTGAAGATGCTCGGTGTCGCCCCGGCGCTCGGCAGCCGCAATCCGCTGTACTCGCCGGGCGGCATCATCCTCGTTCTCGGCGTTCAGTACGCTCCGCTCGTCTTTCTCACGCTGCGCGCGGGATTGCGCGCGTTGCCGCAGGAGCTGCTCGAGGCGGCGCTCGCGGGAGGTGCGACGCCGATGCGGGTGGTTCGCACGATCGTGCTGCCGCTGATGACACCACCGCTGCTCGCCGGTGTAGCGCTCTGCTTCGTTTCGTGCCTCGGCAACTTCGGCATTCCGGCGCTGCTCGGGATTCCCGGCAATTACCTCGTGCTGCCGACGCTCATCTACCAGCGTCTCGCCGGCTTCGGGCCCGCGGTGCTGTCGGAAGTCGCCGTACTTTCGGTGCTGATCGGGATGATCGCCGTCGTCGGAATCGTCGTTCAGGACGTCATGCTGTCGCGGCGCGATTTCCGCACCGTGGCGGCGGCCGCCGAAGCGCGCGCGTTCGAGCTTGGGCGCTGGCGGCGCGGCCTCGAGGCAATGCTATGGGCGATTGCCTTCCTGGCGCTCCTGCTGCCGCTCACCGCGCTGCTGATGACGGCGCTCGTGCCGGCCGTCGGCGTGCCGCTGACGCCGTCGAGCGCGACGCTCGACAATTTTCGTTTCGTCCTATTCGAGCACGCGGCGGCGCGACGCGCGTTCCGCAACAGCTTCGGCCTCTCTGCGGCGGCGGCCTTCGCGATCGTCCTCATCACCGTGCCGCTGGCGTACTTCGTCGTCTGGCGCCGGTCGCGGCTCCTGCGCGCGCTCAATGTGGTGACGGAAGTGCCGTATGCAGTCCCGGGCGTCGTGCTGGCGATTGCCGCCATCCTCCTGTTCCTGAAGCCGCTGCCGCTTCTCGGCGTCTCGCTGTACAACACCATCTGGATCATCCTCTTCTGCTACCTCGCGCGCTTTCTCGTGCTCGGCTTGCGGCCGGTGGTGAGCGGCTATCATCAGCTCGATCGCACGCTCGAAGAAGCGGCGCAGATCGTCGGCGCGCGGCTCCTGCGGCGCCTCGCCACCGTCATCGTGCCGCTCGTTGCTCCCGCCGCCGCGGCAGGCGCGCTTCTCATTTTTCTGACGGCGTTCAACGAGTTGACGGTCTCGGCGCTGCTGTGGTCGACCGGCGCCGAGACGCTCGGCGTCGTGTTCTTCGGATTCCAGCAGGGGGGCGATTCGAACTACGCCGCCGCGCTCGGTATGCTGACCGTGATCGTGAGCGTCGCCTTGATGTTGTCGACGCTGGTGCTCGCCGGCCGGTTGCCGAAGGGAGTGCTGCCGTGGCGCGACTGACGCTCGAGCGGCTTTGCAAGTCGTTCGGCGCGTTCAAGGCGCTCGACGACGTGTCGCTCGCAGTCGCCGACGGTGAATTGGTCGCCATTCTCGGCCCGTCGGGATGCGGGAAGACGACGTTGCTGCGGCAGGTTGCCGGCTTCGATCGACCGGACGCCGGGCGCATCCTCATCGGCGACAAGGTCGTCTCGGCGCCGGAGCGCCAGGTTCCCCCCGAGGAGCGGCGAATCGGGATCGTCTTCCAGTCGTATGCACTGTGGCCGCACATGACGGTCGCCGAGAACGTGGCGTACGGGCTAACGGTCGCGAGGGTGCGCGACCCGGAACGGACGAGGCGCGTGAACGCCGCGCTCGCACTCGTCGAGCTCGTAGGATTCGCGGAGCGCCGCCCCGCGCTCTTGTCGGGCGGCCAGCGGCAGCGGGTGGCGCTTGCCCGCTGCCTCGTGACAGAGCCGTCGCTCGTGCTGCTCGACGAGCCGCTTGCGAATCTCGACGTTCATTTGCGCGCGGCGATGGAGCGCGAGTTCAGGCGCTTCCACGAGCGCACCGGCACGACGATGATCTACATCACGCACGACCAGAAGGAGGCGATGGCGCTCGCCGACCGCATTGCGGTCATGGACAAGGGTCGCGTACTGCAGTTCGCCACACCGTCGCAGCTGTATCGCGAGCCGGCCGACGAAACCGTGGCCGGTTTTATCGGCGAAGGCATGGTCGTTCCTGCGGAGATCGCCGCCGTGCACGGCGACACGACGTGCGACGTCCACTTGTCCGGGTATCGCGTGCGAATGCGTTGCTCCGCTGCGCAGCGTGCCGGATCGGGGTCGGCGTGCCTGCGCGCTTCCGCGGTGCGGATCGTGGCTGGCGCGGAGACCGGGTTGCCCGCGCGCGTGACGGGCATGATGTACCAGGGCGGGTATTTTCGCGTCGATGCGATCGTCGCGGCGCAACCGGACGTTGCGCTGCACTTCACGCTCGCCGAGCCGACGACCGTCGCGGCCGGCACGGACATTCGCGTCGCCGTCGACGATGGCTGGATCATCCCCGGCCGCGGATCGAGCTGAAACATGCGCCTCGACCTTTACGGCGGCTTCGGCGAGAAGGGACGCACGTGCCTCGGCGTCGAGAGCGCGGGATTCCGCCTGCTGCTCGATGCCGGCGTGAAGACCAGCGCCCACGGGCGCGACGACTACTATCCGGCGATCGACGCGCACGAGCTCTCCGCAATCGATGCCATCGTCGTCACGCACGCCCACGAGGATCACGTGGCTGCGCTCGGCTGGTGCATTGCGGGAGGGTTCCGCGGGCAAATCTTCATGACGGCGGAAACGCAGCGCGATGCGGACGCGTCCCTCGCGAGCTACGCGACCGCCGACGAGCATGCGCGCGCCCGCGCCGCGATCATCGAGCGCCTGCCGGTGGGAGGCAATGCGCTCTCGCTTGGGCCGTTTCGGATCCAGACGGGCCGCTCCGGGCATATGGGCGGCGCCGTATGGTGCAATCTCGCCGACGAACGCGTCAGCCTGGACTACTGCGGCGACATCGTGCCGTCGAGCCCGGTTTTCGGCGTCGATCCGCTTCCGCCGGCCGATGCGATCGTCATCGACGCGTCCTACGGGGACGATGTGCAAACCGGGCGCGAGCGCTCGCAGGAAGTGGCCGACTGGATCGAAGCGCATCCCCAGGGCAGCGTGCTGCCGACCCCCCTCCACGGCCGCTCGCTCGAGCTGCTCGCGCTGGTCGAAGGACCGCTGGCGCTAGCGCCCGGCATGCGCGAAGCACTGCAAACGCAGATCGCCGACGACGTCTGGCTTCTGCCCGGGTGCGCCACCCGTCTCACGGCTCGTCTCGCGGCGGCGCGCGACTGGCACCTGAAGGACGCTTTCCCTCGCGCGACGCTGCTGTGCCATGACGGCATGGGCATGAGCGGCCCTGCGCGCGTGATTCTCGCCGAGGCGGCGCGCGTGGGGCAGCCGATGCTTTTCACCGGCCACCTTCCCGCCGGGAGTCCTGGCGAGCAGCTGCTGGCGCGCCAGCACGCGAGCTGGATCAGGCTGCCGACGCATCCGACGCTCGCGGAGAACCTCGCGCTGGTCGCGTCGAGCGGTGCGGCGAAAGTGATCGGACACTCGTGCGACAAGCCGACCCTCGCGGCATTGAGATCCCACGTGCCGCAACTCGATGCGACGCTCGCGACCGGCGATCGCGTCCCCCTGTAGCGACGGCGCGATGCGCATCCTGGTGTGTAACGACGACGGCATCGGCGCTCCGGGACTGCTCGCGCTCGCCGATGCCGCGAGGATGCTGACCTCCGACGTGTGGGTCGTCGCGCCCGAGCGCAAATGGACGGCAGCGAGCCATCAACTCTCGTTCGATCGAGATCTTTCGCTTACGAAAGGCGCGGGCCGCGAATACGCCTGCTCCGGGGCGCCGGCGGATTGCGTCGTCGCGGCAATGACGGTGCTGTTCGGCCCGAGCGTGCGGCCGGACCTCGTGCTCTCCGGGGTCAACGACAAGGTCAATGTCGGCGAAGACCTTGCGTACTCGGGGACGATGGCCATTGCGCGCGAGGCGACGTTCTGGGGTGTTCCCGCCATCGCGCTGTCGGCGGACGGCCCCGGAGCGCCCGTGCCGCGTCCGACTCCCGCACTTGGCTCGCTGCTGCGCTTGCTGTGGGAGAGGCGTGCGGAGTGGTGGGATTCGGGGTGCTGGCTCTCGCTCAACCTTCCTCCGGAGTTGCCGGCGCCATTGGTGCAGACCACGGTCGGCCGCGACAAGATCGGCAGCGGGTGCGAGATCGTCGAAGCGACGCCGGAGCGCACCATTTTCCGGATTGCGCGCGGCCGCCCGGGTTCCTCCACTGCGGGCGACGAGCGCGCAGCGCTCGCGGCCGGCGGCGTCGCCGTCGGCCGGCATTGCTGGCTGACCGACTCGCGGCTGCCGAACGAGACTGTCGAGGCCTGGAACCGCGCGCTTTCCTGAGATTGAGGGATTGTATGTAACATTGACCCGTTTTCGCCGTCATGGCCGCGCCATCGAACGGTGTTAAAATCGAACATTTGCGGCCTGCGCCCACCCCTTTAGGGCAAATCCCCAATGACTGCACTGAATCGACAGGCCATCGCCCGCCGTCGGACGCGAATCGCGCTGGTCGGTGGCATCCAGATCGGCGGCGGAGCGCCGATCGTCGTGCAGTCGATGACCAATACCGACACCGCCGACATAAAGTCGACGGTCGCACAGGTCAAGGCATTGGCGGACGCGGGCTCCGAGCTCGTCCGCATCGCGGTCAATACCGCGGAGTCCGCCGCTGCCGTCCCCGTGATCCGCGAGCGGCTCGACGCGATGAACTGCAAGGTGCCGCTGATCGGGGATTTCCACTTCAACGGCCATAAGCTTCTGTCGAACTTTCCCGATTGCGCCCGGGCGCTCGCCAAGTACCGAATCAATCCCGGCAACGTCGGCAAGGGCTCCCGCCACGATCCGCAATTCGCGGTGATGATCGAGCGGGCAATCGACTACGGCAAGCCGGTGCGTATCGGCGTCAACTGGGGCAGCCTCGACCAGGACCTGCTGGCGAGCCTGATGGACGACAATGCGCGGTCCGCCAATCCGCTGGACGCCGCCCATGTCATGCGCGAGGCGCTCGTCTGTTCCGCGATCCGCAGCGCCCAGTTCGCCGAGGCGCTGGGACTGCCGGGGGACCACATCATCCTCGCCTGCAAGGTCTCGAACGTCCAGGATCTGATTGCGGTCTACACGGAGCTCGCAAGCCGCTGCGACTACCCGCTGCACCTCGGGCTCACCGAGGCAGGGATGGGCAGCAAGGGAATCGTCGCCTCCACGGCCGCGCTCGCCGTGCTGCTGCAGCAAGGCATCGGCGACACCATCCGGATCTCGCTCACCCCGGAACCCAACGGCGACCGCACGCGCGAGGTGATCGTCGCGCAGGAAATCCTGCAGACCATGGGCCTGCGCTCGTTCTCGCCGCTCGTGAGCGCCTGCCCCGGCTGTGGGCGGACGACCAGCGATTTCTTCCAGGCGCTCGCCGACAAGATCCAGTCCTATCTTCGCGCGCAAATGCCGACGTGGCGCAAGCTGTACCACGGGGTCGAGAACATGACTGTCGCCGTCATGGGTTGCGTCGTGAACGGTCCGGGCGAATCGAAGATGGCTAACATCGGCATAAGCCTCCCGGGCACCGGCGAAGTCCCGGTGGCGCCGGTCTACGTCGACGGCCACAAGACCGTCACGCTCAAAGGCGAGCGGATTGCCGAGGAGTTCGAGCAGATCGTGTTCGATTACGTCCGCGCGACGTACGGCGGCGAGCCGGCGGCCCCGCACCTGCGCCCCGAAAAGAAGTGGATCGGCATCAAGCACATCTAGCTGCGGCATCCTGCGCGCCGTCGCGTGCGCGAACCGCTTCGTCGTAACTCATTCCCGAGCGCCTCGCTGCGGCGTTCCCGCGAATGCCCTCCGTTGCACCGACGAGGCGCAGGCGGTGGACGCGTTGGGGCATGGCGCCCCGTCTCGTCATGGGCGGTGCGTGTAATTCAAATCATGTATCCCGAAGACCGTGTGAGCGACTTCCCCAAAAACAAAAAGCCGGGCATTGCCCGGCTTTTCAAGCGGCTACCGCTTGCGCGGAATTATGCCGTCTGGATGTTGCTCGCCTGCTTGCCCTTCGGACCCGTCGTCACTTCGAACGAGACCTTCTGGCCTTCCTTCAGCGTCTTGAATCCCGGCATGTTGATCGCCGAGAAATGCGCGAAAAGGTCTTCACCGCCGCCGTCCGGCGTGATGAATCCAAAGCCCTTCGCATCGTTGAACCACTTCACAGTTCCAGTTGCCATTCCAGTGTTTCCTTCACGTACAAATTAAAATCGGGCGTGCCCGGCCGTGTTTCGATCTCAAGGAAAGAACGTCGATGGAACGACTGCAAAGCGGTCGTACAGGGCGTACTTACTGCCTTGAAACTAAAACAGTTCGGGGAGGATACACGCGTCGTACGGCAAGTGCTAGTGGTTTTTGGTGGCCGTGGCAAGTGTTTTTTGCGTGTGGCGGCAACGCAGCGGACGCCCTGGAAACGAGAGCCGGCGGCAAACGAAACCCCCGCCGTGCAGCCGGAGCCTCGCGCCCGCCTAGCCGCCCCGGACGAGGGCCGCTCCCGCCGCCAGTGCCCGAAGTTTTCCTCGCGCGACGGCGCGCGATAGCGGAACCATCCCGCAATTGGTGCAGGGGTAGAGCCGCTCGATCGGAACGTGCCGCAGCGCCTGGGTGATTGTCGCGGCCACGGCTTCCGGGGTCTCGACCGTTTCGGTCGCGACGTCGATGGCGCCGACGAGCACGTCCTTGCCCTCGAGGAGCGAGATGAGTTCGACGGGCACATGCGACTTCGCGCATTCGAGCGACACCTGCCCGATCGACGACTGCGCGAGCAGGGGAAACGTCTGCTCGTACTGGCGCCACTCGCTGCCAAGCGTCTGCTTCCAGTCGATGTTGGCCTTGATGCCGTACCCGTAACAGATGTGGACCGCCGTCGTGCACGCGAGGCCGTGCGCCGCGCGCTCGAGCGTGCGGACGCCCCAGTCGCGGACTTCATCGAAGTAGACGTTGAACGCCGGCTCGTCGAACTGGATCACGTCGGCGCCGGCCGCCTCGATGGCGCGCGCCTCGTCGTTCAGGATCTCGGCGAAAGCGGAGGCGAGCTTCTCCCGGCTCCGGTAGTGCGCGTCATAGAGCGTGTCGACCAGCGTCATCGGCCCCGGCAGTGTGACCTTGATCTTGCGCCGGGTCGCGCTGCGCAAGAACCGGGCGGCGTCCACGAACACCGGGTGGCGCCGCGCGACCGGACCCACGACCACCGGCACCGCCGCATCGTAACGGTTGCGAATCCGAACGGTCTTGCGGTGCTCGAAGTCGACACCGTCGAGCGCTTCCAGGAAGGTCGTGACGAAGTGGCGGCGCGTCTGCTCCCCGTCGGTGACGATGTCGATGCCGGCCTCCTCCTGGTCGTCGACGGCGAGGCGGACGGCGTCCGCAATCCCCTCCGTCAGCGCGTCGCCCTCGAGCCGCCACGGCGCCCACAGGACGTTGGGCTCGGCGAGCCAGCGCGGCTTGGGGAGGCTGCCGGCGATCGTCGTCTCTAGAACCTTGGACATCGCGTCGCTCCGGGAGTAAGGGGTCCTAAGAGGCATGAACGCGGCCCCTCAGGGGCGTGAGGCCGCCCCTAAAGGGGCATGAACGCGGCCCCTAGGGGCATGGGCCGCCCCCTAAGCGGCATGGTCGAACCTTAGTGCGCGATTATAGGCGCGGTCGTTCCGAGCCACCCAGTGCGCGCGGTCATAAACCGGTCAGGCCGCTTGACCAATCCCCGGCGAGCCACGTACCGTTGCGCGTCGTCGGCTCGAGTGTTCTTGGGCGCCGACCATGTTGCGCGTTCAGGTTCAATGCCGAGAATCCTTTTTTCCGACCACGAATTTCCGGATCTCACGCTCGAGCGCGACGTCTTCTCGGCGGCTGGCGTCGAGCTCGTCACCGCGCAATGCAAGACCGAGGAGGACGTGATCGCCGCAGCGCAGGGTTGCGCGGGCATCCTCCTCCAGTACGCGCCGATCACCGAGCGCGTGGTCGCGTCGCTGCCGGATCTCGGCATCGTCAGCAGGATCGGCGCGGGGTTCGATACGGTGGATTGCGTTGCGTGCGCACGGCACGGGGTGTGGGTCGCGAACTCCCCCGACTATGGCGTCGGCGAAGTCGCGACGCACGCGCTTGCGCTGGCGCTGGCGCTGACGCGCAACGTCGTCGCTTATCACCGCGATATACAGGCCGGCCGGTGGCATTACCTGTCGTCCGGACCGCTGCGCCGCGTCGGCGACATGACGCTCGGCATCGTTGGCCTCGGCCGCATCGGCAAGCGGATGGCGCACATCGGCCGCAACGTGTTCAAGCGCGTCGTTGCCTGCGACCCGTACATCATCGATGGCGATTTTCCGGCCTTCGTCGAGCGGAGGCCGCTTGCCGTGCTGTTCGCGGAATGCGATGTCGTCTCGCTCCACGTGCCGCTCAACGCCGAGACTCGCGGGATGGTCGATGCCGAGATCCTGGACGATGCGAAGCCGGGTGCCTTTCTCGTCAACACGGCCCGGGGCGCCGTCCTCGACGTGGAGGCGGCGCTCGCGGCGCTCGACGCGGGAAAGCTGGCTGGCCTCGGTCTCGACGTGCTGCCCACGGAGCCCGTCCCGGCCGGATCGAAGCTGCTCGGCCATCCGCGGGTGATCCTCTCGCCGCACGCCGCGTTCTTCTCCGTCGAGTCCGAGCGCGAGCTGCGGCGGAAGTCGGCCCAGAACATCGTGACGTGGCTTGCCACCGGCCGCCCCGATTACGTGGTGACGGCCGGAACACGCACGCCACCCCCGCCGGGCGTTTAGACTAGACGATTCGCGGAAGGCTCCGAAACTCCATGGCCGGCGTCGACATCCGGGCGGTACACAAGCATTTCGGTTCCACGCACGTCATTCGCGGCGTCGACATCGCGATCGCCGATGGCGAGTTCTGCGTGCTCGTCGGGCCGTCGGGCTGCGGAAAGTCGACGCTTCTGCGGATGATCGCGGGGCTGGAGGAGATCGGCACCGGCGAAATCGCGATCGGCTCGACGGTGGTTAACCGCGTGCCGCCGAAGGAACGCGACATCGCCATGGTGTTCCAGAACTACGCTCTCTATCCGCACATGACGGTGCGCGACAACATGTCGTTCGCGCTGATGCTCGCGAAGCGCTCGAAGTCCGACATTGCCGCGC
>Ga0207691_10000647_pt1 | contig 34444 bp, 30 predicted proteins | sample KBSM13metaG_FD_184327 | JGI IMG/M metagenome (GOLD analysis project Ga0207691, IMG submission 184327) | Miscanthus rhizosphere microbial communities from Kellogg Biological Station, Michigan, USA - KBS M1-3 metaG (SPAdes) (version 2) | ecosystem: Host-associated > Plants > Roots > Rhizosphere >...
ACGCCTGCCAGTGCCTCGCGACCCCCGACGCCTGCCAGTGCCTCGCGACCCCCGACGCCTCCCTCCGCACCGCCAACAGGCTCACCCGCCTCGCCGGCCGTGGCACCCACATCCTTGCGACTATCGCTACAACTCATCAGCGAGGTCAGCACGGTCCCAACCTGCAGACAGCAGACGAGCAAACACGCGGTGCGCGTCGTGATCACCAACTCAGGCTAAGTTCGGGCAGTCCAGCGGACAATGGTAATTTATTTCCCACGTTCGTGCGCTGCGTGAGGCCGAGTCGCGAACGCGGAGGCTGGTGAGCAATTGAAGTATCAGCCGCCTGAGGCTTGAACAATCTGGCGCGAAACCCGAATTCACTGGCAATGAATGGGTCCGGATCCCCGATGCAGCAGTTCGCACCGAACTGAGCGCTCGACTCATGCGCATCGCGAGGACCGCAGCTGAGGAACCGCAGCGAGCCGCGATCTGGACGCTAGCCGTCATGCGCGCGCGCGCGGATGAATCGCACGCACCGTTACCCGAAAGCGCTCGCAACACGGTCCGCGCCGCGCTGCGGTTCATCGAGCGCGGCGTGCTGCCCGAGGAGTAGCCGCCAAAGCGTCACCGAAAGGTCATCTATTGCGCAGGTTTTTCCCGCAAACGTTGCCGCAGCTCGGGCGTCTTCTTGTTACGAAATGCCCCTGCTGACCGCGCGCTTACCGCGCAGGAGAACCGCTAAAATGCGTACTAATTTGCCCCATTCGTTGTCCCATGCACTGGCTCTAGTCGGGCTCGTTACACTGCTACCTCACTGCGGTAGCGATGATGACTCGGGTCCGTCGAACACCGCCGGTGCGGGCGGTGCGGGTGCGCATGCCGGCAACGCCGGACGCGGTGGCGGAGCTGGCGCGGGCCGGGCAGGTGCCGGCGAGGCTGGTGAGCGCGAAGGGGGCGCGGGCGAGGCGGGCACGGGTGAAGCGGGCGCGGGTGAAGCGGGCGCGGGCGACGCGGGCGCGGGCGACGCGGGGAGCTCGGCGAGCGGCGGAAGCGGCGGGGCCTTGGGCGGCGGAGCAGGCACGGGCGGCGGAGCAGGCACGCTCAATGCTACCGGTGGTGGTGCGGGCACGAGCGGAACCGGCGGCGGGGGCGCCATCGCTGGGAACACTGGGACTGCTGGTGGCGCCGGCACGGCGGGCTCTCAGGGCACCTATGTGGCGGGTGACTTCCACAATCACACGACCTGCTCGGACGGTTCGATTTCGATGCAGAAGCTGGTCAGCAAAGCGACCGGCACGACGGACGGAACCTTCGGTCTCGATTGGTTCGTCCAAGCTGGTCACGGCGGCAACGGCTTCCGCAACTGCACCTTGGTCGAGGATGCGGCGCTGGGCACGCCAGCCTACCCGTACGTCGCGGAGAAGCCGCCAACCACCAGCTGGGAGAATTCGGGAGTAACACCCAAGGGTGACTCATCGGGCACTAGCCCCAACAAAAACATGTGGCGTTGGCAGTCGATCATGGAGTTCCAATACCCGCTGATCGAATACCTCAATGCCTATAAGAATTTGCCGCTGTTCCTGGGCATCGAGTCGGTCGGCCCGGGTCACGAGCACATTTCGATGTCGGTGATCACGGGCCAAGTGCCGAAATCAATCGATTCTGCCACGCTACCGACTACTCCTGGTTACACCGCCACAGGCAATGCCGACGCGCTCGCCAAGTGGGAGTACTGCTTCGATCGTGCGGATACGGACACCAGCCGCGGTGCCACCAACCAGTTCGATTGCTCCGTTCCTGGCAGCGCCAACGACGCGGATCCGAGTTGGAACGCAACCGCACACAAACTCGTTCCCGCGAGCGGCGCCGGCACCGGCACTCGCGGACACGCCAAAACCATCGAATCGCTGCGCTGGATGGCCGCGTACCATGCCGACACGAGCTATTACGTGCCCGCGCATCTCGAGCGCGCGGGGCAGTTCAATCCGGATGGCAACAACGGTTTCAACATCGAGCATCTGCGTGACCAAAACAACGCGGCGCCCAAGACCGCCTTCGGCATGGAGACGCAGCCCGGCCATGGGGCTGCGAACAACCGTGGCGAATATCAGGTCTTGCGCAATAACTTCGGCGGCAGCGTGGGACTCGTCGACAGCGTCGGTGGTACCACCTACGGCGGCACCGGCGTCTACGGCGCACAAATCGGCGGTGTGTGGGACGCGCTGCTGGGCGAGGGCCGGAATTTCTGGTTCTTCGCCAGCTCGGATTGGCACAACCGCGGCAGCTTTGGGCCAGACGATCGCCGATCGATGCAGGATTTCTATCCAGGCGAATATCAGCGCAACTACACGTTGGTGAAGAACGGATCGGACAAACTGGGCCCGCAAACGATTGTCAACGGTTTGCGCAGCGGCAACAACTTCGCCGCGAGTGGACAGTTGATCGACCGCTTGTCGTTCATTGCCTGCGTGGGCAAGAGCGAGCAAGCGGTGGCAAACCTGGCCGTTGCTGCAGCCATGAACAGGACGACCGTGTCCGTCGCGGGCTGCGCAACCATGGGCGAGAAGCTGGTCGTGCCGAGCGGTTCGGAGATCGTGATTGGAATCGCGCTTCGAGACCCGGCAGGCGCGAACAACTCACCCTACACGTTCAGCAACCCTTCCCTAGCGCAGATCAGCTTGAACCAGCCCATCAACATGCCGGTCCTGGACCACATCGATCTGATCCGCGGTCTTGTCACTGGCTACAAGACACCGGGAACCGCGGGCTACGCGGGCGAGTGGCCGCGCAACACCAATTGGCTCAAGGCCGATGGCACGACGGCGGATTTGTCCGTGGTGCCAGACGCCGCGAAGAATACGTCTGCTGCCATTCTGAAGACCTTCAGCGCGGCAGGCTCGACGGCTTGGCAGTCAGTGGTCGCCCCAGACAGCAGCACCTTCTCGAGCATGACCTTGCGCACCGCCGGCGCCGCGGCGTCGGCATACTTCCGTCTACGCGGCACGAACCTACCGCCTGCGGTGCCCTTCGAGACCGACGCCAACGGCAATCCGCTGGCGGACGTCTACACCAACGCCTCTGACCCGACGCGCCTGCGCATCCCCTGCAGCGTGACTCACAGCGGAAGCAGCCAATTCGATGGTTGCCCGGATCACCTGCAGGCCGCGACAGCCCCCAGCACAATCGCAGGCCAGAAGGCCGTCTCCTACGACGTCGCAGCCTGGGCAGATCTCTGGTTCTACGCGAACCCGATCTACGTCGAAGTCACGGGGTCGACCGCTGTTGCCGGCGTGAAGTAGTGACAGTCGGCGCGCTCGAGGGCCAGCACTGACCTCGAGCGCGCTGGCCGCTCGCGATTCGTCACATTTGCTCGCCAACAAAAACGGCAAAGAACGCTGGCGCGCTCCGAGACAGCGCTCGCCGATGAAAAGGATACTGTGCGAACACAGTATCCTTTTGAGCGTCGCGAGGCGATCATCGTCGGACCAGCGCCGACCCTGCCCCAATTCGCGTCTTGCCGGGCAGGGATTAGGCCGCGTTGTCCGGTCCCAACAAGAGGGGCGCTGTTCCGGACAAGGAATGGTAGATGTGCGGCTCCCTGGGGGGCGGCGCGCAGCGCCCTGGCCGCGAGCCGAACGCCAACTCCACCAGGCGGAGCGAACCGTGCCCAGGGGGCAGGGTCAGCGGAGAGTGGGATTCGAACCTTCGCTGGGCATGGGAGGGCCCCCACGGTCCAGCACTCGCCCCTGCGGGGCTGCGCTTCCTGCCTAATCCGAGGCTTGGTGCTCGGCCTGCGGCCGCTTTTGGCACGGTTCCCCTCGCGCAAGCGATGGATCTCGTCGACTTGGGCCGAGATCCAAGAAGACGCTTGTCTTTTTAAATAGAAAATCGAACAATCGCTCCAGGAAGCCTGAGGAGGCAAATCATGAGTGCGATTTTGGAACTGAAAAACATCAGCTCGACGGGGCTGTCCTATTGGCCCCTGCATCCCACGATTGGTGCCGAGGTCGAAGGCGTCGATCTGAGCCTGCCTATCAACGACGTGCTGCGCGATGATATCAAGTCGGCGCTGCTGAAGTACAAGGTGCTGTTCTTCCGCAACCAGAACGTCAATCGCCGGCAGCATCTGGATTTTGCCAAGCGCTTTGGCCAGATCTACACCCCGCCCTATCCGGCGGATCGTCTGGTCGATGTGGATGGCGAATCGGGCGTGCACCTGATCGGCGGCGATCCCAAGCAGAAGGAGTACTACGAGAGCCAGAGGCGGCCGGGCATCGTCTACGACGGCTATCACTCGGACACCAACTGGCGCATCGTGCCGAGCTGGGGCGCGATCTTGCGCGCGGTCAACCTGCCGCCGGTGGGTGGCGACACGATCTGGGTCGACGCAGGCAAGGTCTATCGGGAACTTTCGGACGAGCTCAAGCAGCGTTTCGAAGGGCTGCACGCGATTGTCGATTTCCGCGCAGCGCTTCAACGCGCGGGCCACGACTATCCGCTGGTGGCGCATCCCATCGTGCGCACCCATCGCGAGACGGGCGAAAAGATCCTGTGGGTCGATTTCGGCAAGCATCCGCAGATTGTCGGCCTGCCCGACGCCGAGAACCGCGAAGTGTTGCAGCTAATCCTCGACCGCTACCGCAAGTCGGAAAATCAGGTGCGCTTCCGCTGGCGGCCTGGCTCAATCGCCTTCTGGGACAATCGCGCAGCGGTGCACCGCGCGGTGCAGGACTACGGTGATTTCCCGCGCCAGCTCGAGCGCGTATTGATCGACGACGAACCGCTCTGGCGCAATCTTTGATCATGGGATGATGCGGATGGGCCGGGTACGCCGCGCCCATCCAGTTTCATGGCAAGCAGCCCGAGACGTGTCGGGAAGGGTCGCGGCGACCGTGCGACGCGATCCTCGTCTTGCGTAAAAGACACACCGGTGCCACGCTCACGCCCGTGGAAACGCGCCCCCTCGGATCGCTGCACGTATCGGTAGTCGGACTCGGCTGCAACAACTTCGGCTCGAGATTGGACGTGGCCGCGGCGTCCTGGCAGCTCACGAGCGACGAGCTCTCCGAAATCGATCGCATATCCGTCGCTCCGCGCAACTAGGTGAAGGAGTACGAAAGGGACGACCCAGGTCGATGCCAAGCGCTACCGAGCTGGCTGAGTCGCGGAAGCGCGTCGCATCGCCAGCGGAACGAGTACGAACGCCAAGGAGAGCCCGGTACCGAGCAGGAACAATCCGCCGTAGCCGAGCCGCTCGGCGAGTAGTCCGGACGACCAGGTGGCGGGCGACTTGCCGAGCACTTCGATGCTGGCCAGCAAGGTGTAGTGTGTGGCTCCGATGCGCTTATCGACGCCCGCCATCATCAACGCAAACATCACCGTCGTAATCAACCCGCCGGCAAAGTGCTCGGCACAGGTCACCGCGATCACCGCGCTCGGCGAAACCGCGCCGCGCGTCAGCCACCAGCAGAAGAGCAACGGCGCAACGCGAACCAATGCGGCGACCAGCAGCGCGTCGACCAAAGACAGCTTCCGGCCAAGCTCGCCTCCGAGTGCGGAGCCGGCGAGCGACGCGAGCATTCCGTAAGTTCCGACCCACAGACCGATCTGAGACAAGGAATAGCCTGCGTCGACCAAGAACGGCTTGAACATGACGCTGACCAAGTACTCTCCGCTCTTGTAGGTACCGACGGCCAAGAGCAAAAGACCGCTACCGGGCGCGCGCGCAGCCGCGAGCACGCGCTTCAAGATCACGCCAATCGACGAGTGTGCCTGCAGCTCGACGGCGAGCTTCGGTTCGCGGAACATCGCCGTAGCCAAGAACACCAAGGCCATCGCTCCGCTCATCACCAAGAACAGCCCGCGCCAGCCAAGGTAAGCGCTCGACCAGGCCAGCAGACCGCCGCCAAACAGCATGCCGAGCTTGTAGCCCACGACCTGCACGGCGTTCCCGCGGCCGAGCTCGTGTGGCAGCAGGATGCGCACGGCGAGGCCATCGACGGCGATGTCCTGCGTCGCGGCGAACAGGTTCATCACGAATACCAGGCTCAAGAGCAGCCACAGCTCGCTTGCCGGTACGAACGCGGCCAACAACGCGCTGAGCGCAAGCCCCGCCTGAAGCGGCAAGATCCATGAGCGGTAGTGCCCGTAGCGACCGCCGCCGTGGCGATCTACCCACGGGGCCCAGAGCGCCTTCAACATCCAAGGCAAGCTCAACGCGCCGACCAAGCCAATCACGCCGAGCGACGCGCCCTGTGTCCGCAGATAGACTGGCAGTACGGTGACCTGAAAGCCGTATGGCAGGCCTTGAGCGAAATAGAGCGCCAAGAGCAAGGCGATGCGCATCGCCCTGTTCTATGAGGATTGTCCCGCAGGATAAAGCCCTGAATCGAGCCCGACCACGATACTGAGCAGGCACAGGCGAGAGCGTTGCTCGCTAGCGAATGCGCTCGAGGAATGCGCCGTGACCGTAAGCAAGACATGCGCGGGCTTCTGCCAGTGGTACCCAGTACAGCTCGAACTCGATAGCTCTTCCGTCGCCATCCAATGGGTCGAGCTCATGATGTCTCCAACGTTCGGGGGCTAGTCCCACGAATGGCAGATGGAAAAAGTGACGGCGGTGTAGCTCGTCTTTGCCATACGGGCGCGCGTCGAACTCACACACTCCGAGCAGCTCCACTGCGAAGAACCGGCTGAGTCCCGTCTCCTCGTTCGCTTCGCGAACCGCCGCAGTCTCCGGGTCTTCGCCCAAGCGTATCGTCCCGGCGGGAACCTGAACGCCCGCGTCTGATGCCACGTGCTCGAAGACCAAGAGGCGACCTTGGTTCGTGATGTATGCGAAGGCTTTCTCGACCACGCGCATGACGAAGAGTCGGACGGTAGCAGAGTTGGCGACGTGAGCGGAGCTAGGACCAGCGCTCCGACCACCCCGAGGAATTACTCGGCCGCTTGCGTCTTGTGCGCGGCTGAATAGCGGTTCTCGGGCACCGGCAGGCCGAGGTGCCCTCGCAGCGTGTCGGCGAAGTATTCGGTTTTGAAGAGACCGCGCTGTTGCAGGATGGGCACCACTCGTTCGCGGAACTTCTTGAACTCGCTCGGACGCGAAATGTGGAGGTTGAAGCCATCTGCCGCGCGCTCGACGAACCAGCGTTCGATCTCGTCTGCCACGGTTTTTGCCGAGCCCACGAAGGCCTGGCGACGCTCGGAGGCCGCGAGCGCTGCTTGGCGAACGGTGAGGTTCCGCTCTCGGACGCGCTTCAAGATGCGCTCTGCGTGCCCCTTGTAGCTATTCAGACTCAGGTGCGACACGTCCGGGAAGGGACCATCGAGCGGGTATTGGCGGAAGTCGTGGTAGCCGAACGGACGCCCGAGCGCGACCAACAGCTTGTCGAGGTCGAGCTGCTCCTTGCGGCCCTCGACCCGCGCCAGCGCTTGCTCGTCGGTGTCCTCGATGATGGGATGAATCGCGGGCACGATGTGGATGTGGTCGGGATTGCGACCCAGGGCGACGGCTCGCGCTTTGACGTCCGCGTAGTATTCCTGGGCGTCGTCGAAATTGTCCACGCCCGCGTACAGTCCGTCGGCGATGCGAGCGCCCAAGTTGCGCCCGTCGTTGCTGATCCCGGCCTGGAACAAGACCGGATGTCCCTGTTCCGAGCGCGTGAGCGCCAATGGCCCCGCGACGGAGAAGAACTCGCCCATGTGGTTCAGCGCGTGCTGCTTGGGTTTGTCGAGAAATACCCCCGTCTGTTTGTCGCGCGGGAAAGCGTCATCTTCATAGCTATCCCAAAGCCCGCGGACGACGTCGACGAACTCATGGGCTCGGCGGTAACGGACGGCGTGGTCGAAATGCTCTTCGCGGCTGTAGTTACGGGCCGCGCCCTCGAGGCCAGTGGTCACCACGTTCCAGCCCGCGCGACCTTTGGAGATGTTGTCCAGCGAGGCGAACAGCCGGGCCACGTTGTAGGGCTCCCAATACGAGCTGGTGAGCGTGGCGATCAGGCCGATCTTGGAGGTGGAGACGGCGAGCGCCGAGAGCAGCGTCAGCGGCTCGAGGCGATTCAGGAAGTGGGGCGAGGTATCGGGCGTGATGAACGGGCTGTCGACCAGGAACACGAAGTCGAACTTCGACTCCTCGGCCAGCCGCGCGTTCTGGATGAACCAATCGATGTTGACGCTGGCGTTCCCGGGCAGCTCCGGATCGCGCCAGCCGAGCTGGTCGTTTCCGACGCCGACCAGCACGGCGCCCAGCTTGAGTTGTCGTGCGTTCGCCATGTCGAGCTCCTTGTCTTGTTTAGAAGACAATTAACGCTCCCCGAAAGACACTGTCAAGCGCCAAGTATCAGGGTTTACAATGACGCGCTCACCCACCAGAGCCGCTTCGACCCAGGAGGCCAAGATGAGCTACGAATTTCGCGTCCTGCAAACTCCCGAGCGCCAGCTGATGGCTATTCACGATCAGGCCAGGGGTGGCGAGCTGCCGAAGAAGATCACAGGCAACCTCGATCAGGTATGGGCCTATCTTCGGGCCAACGGGGCAAACACCGCTCACAACGTGGTCGTGTATCGCGACTTCGATCGCGCGACGGGTGTGATGAAGCTCGACGTCGGGGTGCAAGTCGAGTCTGCGCTGCCCGGCAACGGCGTGGTCGTTCCCATGACGACCCCGGGCGGGCTGGTCGCAACCACCGTGCACCTCGGGCCATACCACGAGCTCGGCCAGGCGAGCAGCGCGCTCCACGAGTTTTGCAAAACGCACGATCACCCGATCGCCGGTCCTACCTGGGAAGAATACGGGGACTGGAATGAAGACTCGAGCAAGCTGCGCACTGACGTGTTCGTGCTCGTAGCCCGGTAAGGGGCGGCGAGCTCAGCGAGCGTTGAAGAGGAGGAAGTTGCGGTTGACCATTATAGGCCGCGCTGCGCGACCCGCGCGAGCCATGCGTCACGCATGCGCTCGTACCACGGCCGGTCGAGCTCGAGATCGGCTAGAACGTGTGAGTGCCAAGTGGCGTAGGCCCCGGGCCTCGCTTCGTACACCAAGACGGCATCGCGCAGCAGCTCGTCGAGAAGCGGCACGCCCGGGTCGGCGAGCGAACTTACGTCCACCTCTAGGCCGCTCGCTTGGCTGAGCAGAGCGCCAATCTCCAACAAGTCAGCTGAGGGTGCGAGCAGGGCCAGGTCGATATCCGAGGTCTCGCTCGCATCGCCCCGCGCACGCGAACCGAATAGCAACGCGAGCGCCACGTCATCCCGCGCGTGGAGCACACGCTGGAACGACTGAAGCGCGTTCGCCGTTGCCAGCTCGGGTGCTCGGTCCTTCGTCATGAGCGATACGAGCCTAGCACACGCGGCTGGCGGCGTCGGCAGCGCGCAGCGCGCAACGCAAACATACTGTTTTCAACTATACGAGACGCGGCCATATTGGGCGTCGCGACCGTAACTGAGCTCAGCCGTAGAGCTCGTCGCGGGCACGCAGCCACGTCGGCTCATCGGGCGAGAGCAGCGTGGGCTCGCGCTTGTCGAACAGGTCGTAGTCGCGGCCATCCGGGTGACGAACTACGCCCCCGGCCTCGCGCACCAAGAGCGCTCCGGGCGCATGATCCCAGGGCAAAAGCCGGTAGTAGAGCGCGTAGTCTTTGAGGCCCGCGGCCACCTGCGTGTACTCGTGCGCTGCGCAAATCACGCCCGGCACTTGCACGTGGGCGGCGATGCGCGCGGCGAGCGGCTTGGCGAGCTCCTCGGGCATGAAATGCACATAGGCCGTGCCCGCGAGCACGGAGGTGCTGGGCGCGCGCGGCGCGATGCGCTCACCGTTGACGTACGTGCCGAGCCCGCGCTCGGCGACGAACACGCGATCGAGCAGCGGCAGGTAGATGCCGGCCGCGAGCAGCGTGCCGCGCTCGACCAACGCCACCATCGTGCCGAACGGCCCGTGCCCCGCGGCGAAGTTCTTCGTGCCATCGAGCGGATCGACGATCCACACCGGGGCCGCACCGCGCAGCCGTTCGAGCACGCTCGCATCCGCCGCCACCGCTTCCTCACCGACCACGGTGGAGCCCGGCACGAGCTCGGGCAGGCGTTGCGTGAGCTGATCTTCAGCCGCGCGGTCAGCGGCCGTCACCAAGTCGTGCGGATCTTCCGCCGTGGCCTTGCTGATCACGTCACCCGGCGCGAGCTGCCGAAAGCGCGGCACGATTTCGGCTAGCGCGACCTCACGAAGGATCTCAGCGAGCTTGCCCAGAAATGCCGTCTGCATGGCCGTCGAGCATCTTCGAGATCCGCCGGGAACGCCAGCCGCTGACTCTCGTTGGCGTCTTGGGCGTCGCGACTGATCACGGGGGCGGCGGCCAGTCTCGACCGGTGCAATCACCGACAAAAAACCTCGCGCGGGGTCTAGCTCCGCGATAGCCTAGTGTCCACTAAACTAGACTGGCGCTGCTAAGCGACTTTCACCTGTACTTCATTCGCGAGAGAACCCATGACCACCCTGTTCGATCCCATCCAGGTCGGCGACCTGCTGCTTCCCAACCGCGTCGTGATGGCGCCATTGACCCGCTGCCGCGCCGGTGCCGGGCGGGTGCCCACCGACCTCATGGCGGAGTACTACGCCCAGCGCGCGAGCGCCGGGTTGATCCTGTCCGAGGCCACTGCGGTCAGCCCCACGGGCGTGGGCTATCCCGACACTCCGGGGATCTGGTCCGACGCCCAGGTTGAAGGCTGGAGGAAAGCCACTCAGGCGGTCCATGCTGCTGGCGGCCGGATCTTCTGCCAGCTCTGGCACGTGGGCCGCATCTCCGACCCCGAGCATCTGGGCGGCGCCCTGCCCGTAGCCCCTAGCGCGATCGCGCCCAAGGGCAATGTCAGCCTGTTGCGACCGCAGCGCGCGTTCGTTACGCCGCGCGCGCTAGAGACGGTGGAGATCCCGGCCATCGTCGAGGCCTACCGCGCGGGCGCCGAAAACGCCAAGAGAGCAGGCTTCGATGGCGTCGAGCTCCACGGCGCCAACGGCTACCTGCTCGACCAGTTCCTGCAGGACGGCAGCAACAAGCGCACTGACGCCTACGGCGGCAGCATCGAGAACCGCGCCCGGTTGATTCTGGAAGTAACCGATGCGGCCATATCGGTTTGGGGCCCGGGTCGGGTCGGCATGCACCTCGCTCCCCGAGGCGATTCGCACGCCATGGGCGACTCCAACCCCCGTGCGACCTTCGGCTATCTGGCGGAGCAACTGGGCAAGCGCGGCATCGCCTTCATTTTCACTCGCGAATCACTGGGCGAGAATCGGCTCAGCCCCGAGTTGAAGAAGCGCTTCGGCGGCGTGCTGATCGCCAACGAGGCCTTCAGCCGTGAAACCGCGCAGCAGGTGCTGGACGCGGGCGAAGCCGACGCCGTGTCCTTCGGCAAGACCTTCATCGCCAACCCGGATCTGCCGCGCCGCCTGCAAGAGAACGTGGCCCTCAATCCCTACGACAACACCACCTTCTACGGCTACGGTCAGCCCAATGTCGCTGTGGGCTACACTGACTATGGCTCATTGGGAGCGCAGCAATGAGCGACGCTTACATCTACCTCGGGAAAAGCGGTCTGCGCGTGTCGCGCCTGTGCCTGGGCACGATGAATTTCGGTGGCCCGACGGACGAGGCCGCGGCGCGCGAGCTGATCGCGGCTGCGCGCGCCAACGGCGTAAACTTCATCGACACGGCCGACGTGTACCAAGGCGGGCGCACGGAAGAGATCGTGGGCCGCGCCATCGGTGCGGAGCGCGACCACTGGGTGTTGGCCAGCAAGCTCGGCAACCCGGTGGGCGAGGGGCCGAACCGGCGCGGCACCTCACGCAAGTGGATTGTGCAGGCGGTGGAGGCCAGCTTGAGGCGCCTCGGCACTGACTACATCGACCTGCTCTACCTGCACCGTGCCGACTTCAATGCCCCCCTGGCAGAGGCAGTGCGCGCGCTGGGCGACTTGGTGCGTGCGGGCAAGCTGCGCTACTTCGGCGTGTCCAACTTTCGAGGCTGGCGCATCGCCGAGGTGGCGCACCTGGCCGACCAGGAAGGCATCGACAGGCCCATCGCCAGCCAACCGCTGTACAACCTGGTGGACCGCTCGGCAGAAGTCGAACAGCTACCAGCGGCGGCCTACTACGGCCTAGGCGTCGTGTCCTACAGCCCGCTCGCGCGCGGCGTGCTCACGGCCAAATACCAACCGGGCGAACCACCACCCGCCGACACGCGCGCCGGCCGACAAGATCGCCGAATACTCGAGACCGAATGGCGGCCCGAATCGCTGCGCATCGCCCGCGAGATCCAGCGCCGCGCAGCCGAGCTGGGCACGGGTGCCGCCGAGTACGCGGTGGCCTGGGTGCTGAAGAACCGACTCGTGCAGGCGGTGATCGCCGGGCCGCGCACACTTTCGCAGTGGCAGCCGTACGTCGACGCGCTCGGCTTGACGCTCAACTCTACGGACGAAGCGCTCGTGAATTCGCTGGTTCCCGCCGGCCACAGCTCCACCCCCGGCTACACCGACCCCGGTCACCCGGTTGAAGGACGCGTGACGTCCGAGATCTAGTGAGATTTGGTTGCTAGCGGGGCTCTATTATAATAGACAGCAAGTCGTGCACGAACAAAAAAGCCGTCAAATAGCCGCCGATTTCGACCCCGAGCTGCTCGGGCTGTTCGACCTGTACGTCCACGGCCTGGTCGATCGCCCTGGTTTTCTGGAACGTGCAGGCAAGTTCGCCAGCGCGGGAGTGACTGCCACCGCGCTGTTGGAGGCGCTCAGTCCCAAGTTCGCCCAGGCCCAGCAAGTCGCTCCCGCGGACGATCGCCTGCACGCCGAGTTAGTCGAGCTGCCTTCGCCAAACGGGAATGGCAAGGTGCGCGGCTACCTGGTGCGCCCAAAGCAGGCGAGCGGGAAATTGCCCGCGGTGCTCGTGGTTCACGAAAACCGCGGCTTGAACCCACACATCGAAGACGTGGCCCGCCGCCTGGCGCTCGAGAATTTTCTGGCCTTCGCGCCCGATGCCCTGTTCACGCTCGGCGGCTACCCTGGTGACGAAGACAAGGCGCGTGAGCTGTTCCAAAAGCTCGACAAGACGAAGACGCTGGAAGACTTCGTGGCCAGCGAAAGGTACCTAAAAACTCACGTCGAGGGCAATGGCAAGGTTGGTGTGGTCGGCTTCTGCTACGGCGGCGGCATCGCGCACACGCTGGCAACACGCTTGCCCGATCTCGACGCGGCGGTACCATTCTACGGCTCATCGCCCGCGCCGGAGCTCGCAGGCCGGGTGCAAGCCGAGCTGCTCGTTCACCTCGCCGGGACCGACGAGCGCATCAATGCCAGCTTCCCAGCTTACGAAGCCGCATTGAAAGCGGCCAAAGTGAAGTTCGCGGCCCATACCTATGCTGGCACGCAGCACGGCTTTCACAACGACACCACCCCCCGCTACGACGAGGCCGCGGCCAAGCTTGCTTGGACTCGCACCCTCGATCTCTTCGAACGAAAGCTACGCGAGCCGAACGGTAGCCCGCACACGGCACACCAGCCCTGAGCGTCAATCAAAGGGTGTCCGCTCGCATCGCGGGCGCAGAAACTTGCGTCCGAACGAGCGCCTAGCCGCGGCGCTCGGCTCGTGCCAGCGTCGCAGGCCCATGCTTCTCAAATACGGCACCAATCCGCAGCAAAAATTCGCGTCCGTCGAGCCCATCGATGCGACGCGCGCGCCGGTCGAGTTGCTGAACGGCACCCCGTCGCTGATCAATTTCTTGGACGCGCTGAATGCTTGGCAGCTCGTGCGCGAGCTCGAGGCCGGCCTCGGTCTGACGGCGGCTGCAAGCTTCAAGCATGTGTCTCCCGCAGGCGTGGGGCTGGCGGTGCCGCTCGACGAGACACTCCGCCGCGTATACGACGCGCCGGCCGAGCTCACGCCCAACGCTCTCGCGTACGTGCGCGCCCGCGGCGCGGATCCGAAGAGCTCCTTCGGGGATTTCGTGGCGCTCTCGGATGTCGTCGACCAGGCTACGGCGGAGTTTTTGAAAGGTGTGGTGTCCGACGGGATCATCGCTCCCGGATACGAGCCGGGCGCGCTCGAGCTGCTCCGGTCCAAGAAGGGCGGGGCTTTCATCGTGCTTCAGGCGGACGCGAGCGTCGAGCCGCCAGCGCAAGAGGTTCGCGAGCTGGGCGGGCTGCGTTTGGTGCAAGACCGCAATACCCATCTATGCACGAAGCAGGACTTGAAAAACCTGGTCACGGGCAGCTTGAGCGATGATCAAGCGCGTGATCTGGTGCTCGGCCTCACCACCATCAAGTACACGCAATCGAACTCGGTGGGCTACGTCTACGGGGGACAAGTCATCGGCATCGGCGCAGGGCAACAGTCGCGCGTCGACTGCACCAAGCTCGCCGGTCAAAAGGCCGATGCTTGGCACCTGCAGCGCCACCCCAAGGTGCTCGGGCTCGAGTTCAAATCGAGCGTCAAACGCCAGGAACGGGTGAACTTTCGGGTGCGCTACATCGAGGGTGATCTCTCGCGCTTCGAGCAGGAGGCCTTCGAGGCTGCGCTAGCGGCGCCCGCAGAGCCACTCACGCTCGAGGAGCGCTCTGCCTTCCTGAGTCAAGTCCGCAACGTGGGCTTGGTCTCCGACGGGTTCATCCCGTTTCGAGACAACATCGACCATGCGATCAAGCACGGTGTGAGCTTCATTGCGCAGCCCGGCGGGTCAGCCCGCGATCAGGATGTGATCGCAGCTTGCCGCGAGTATGCGATCAGCATGGCGTTCACGGGCGTCCGGCTCTTCCATCACTGAGCTGATCGATCCGAGCCTAGCACCCCTATTGGGCGAACGGATGGCACGAGCACCATTTCAAGTAATCGTCTTCCTCTTCGTGCAACAGAGCGCGCAGGAGCGGCTGTACGCAATCTTTCGGCGCTCCGACCACGATAGCTGGCGATTGCTGCACGTGAACGCCTCACTTGGGGCAGCAACAGGGTTGCGCTTTGGGAGCTCGAACAGCGGCTGACAAACGCGACACCCGCACGATGACGCACGAAGTTTTTGCGAACCGAGCCCGCGCCCGTGCTGGGGCCGAGGTTACATGCTCGATCGACGCGGCGACACCGCCCATTGCCATCAGGTGTCGGCGCTAATGCCAAACTGGGCAAAGAGGTTGCGAAGGTCAGACTGCGCGCGGCCGTCCCTCGCGTTGGCGAAGCATATTCCATGGATCCCGAGGGAAGTCGCTGCTCGGACGTTCGAGGGCTTGTCGTCGATGAAGACAACGTCGTCAGCCTCGGCCTGTAGCTCCTTGAGTATCGCCTGAAAGTATCGAGGGTCGGGCTTCGCCAGGCCCATCTCGCAGGAGAAGAAGCAGCGCTCGAAAAGCGTGCGATAGCGGAGTTGGTCGGCCATGAACTTTGCGCGATGCGACTGTTGATTGGTCGCGAGCGCGCACTGGTACCCACGCAGTCGCAGCTGCGAAACCAGCTCGAGAATACCATGATCCACATTAATGGCGTTTAGCCATTCGCGGACTTCACCGGCCTTGTCGCTAACCCCCCAACGGGAGAGTACTCGAGGGAGCACGTCGAGAAAGTCGAGCAAGCCGGTCAACGTCGTATCTTCGGCAGCATGGACTTCGGCAACGAATTCCGCGATGGGCTCGGGCATGAATCCCAGGATGCGTACGAGGTCAGCATTGCGGTTCGGATCTGGGTATTGAAGCACCTCGTCAGCGTCGAAAAGTAGCGCGCGGATCTTCATGCTTCAGCCATCCGCCCAATTTGTATTTGAGCGACGCTCCCGTTGCAACCTTCTCGAGCACAGACCACTCGCCTAACGAACTATTCGCCGTGCCCAAATACGGTTTTCATTTAATGGTCACAGTTCCTCCCGCGCCCGTCCCAGCCTTCGGCGTCCAAGTGCGGCTACCGTGCGCAGGACGCCAGGGTTGCTCACGGGTTCACGAACCAGCGGCAGTACTTCGGCTAGGCGAAGTACTGCTGAACCTCAACGTGAACGCCAGCGCGCCTGACCGTAAGCCATGTCATTTTGCTGCTGCCGTCGTTCACTTCGCCGCAATTCGACGTGACGCGCTCCGAAGTCGCGCTCAGCGAGGAGCTGATTGTGCGCGGCGCAGAGCAACCGCAAATTGTCGACTGTCTCAGGGCCGCTTTTGGCCCAAGGTCGTTCATGGTGGACCTGAAGGAATGCCTGCGCCGTACATCGGCAGCCGTTTGCTCCACGATAGCTGCACTGCATGCCGTCTCGCTCGGCAATCTCCCGCAGCACCGCGTTCGGAGTATGCGCACGCCGGCGAGCTGGCTCCTTTGCATTTTTCGCGGGCTCGGTCGATTCCCGTTTCGGCCCGTTGGACTGTGTCTGGCTCGGAGTGTGGCTCTGTACGCGTGGTCGGTTGCTCTTGGCGAAGCGCCGTTTTTCGACCTGCTCGAGTGCCACGTCCACCGCCCGTTCGATGACCACCGCCAGATCCCCGCTTGGATTCGAATGACTCGTCAGAGCCCGTAGCCGATCCAGCTTTTCCTTGAGTGTCGCACTCGCGTTCAGCTGAATGCGGTAGCGCGCTTCGGAAAGCGGTTCGACCTGGATTGGCACAGGCGCCCCGCGCGCCGGACTCGGGTCGGGCCGAGATGGCGCGACCTGAGATGGCGCGACCTGAGATGGCGCGACCTGAGATGGCGCGACCTGAGATGGCGCGACCTGAGATGGCGCGACCTGAGATGGCGCGACCTGAGATCGACACGGGCCGGGACCAGGCACCTCCATCGGCCGCAGACGCGAATTCTGCAGGGTCATATCGCAATCGTGCGAGTTGGTTTCAGGCGCGATTGCTGTGCCGGTAGGCTGCGCGATCGGCGCAATTGCGGAGCGCGGCGCGGGGAGCTTTCGAACTCTGGACTCCACGTCAGGACGGGGGAAATGGCGAGCGAGCAACTCTTGCACTTGCCATTTGGTTTTGTGGCTCGCCTGGGCCAGCAGCTCGCGATGGTTTTCTGGCGTGAGGTAATCGCGTAGCAAGCAGACCGCCGTCAGATGTAGCTGCCGCTGCTCGAGCAAATTGAACACGACAGGGAACTGCCGCGCGATGCGGGCAGCCGTGATGCGATGAAATGCCTCGCTGTTGCTCAAGTGAAGGCGGCGCGTGCAGTAGTCAAAGAGCGACTCGCTGCCTTCCTTCAAGTGAAGCTTGCGCTGCTCGACTTCCGCCAAGTACGCGATGATGCGGGCCTCGGTGCGATAGCCGACTGCAAGGAGCTCGCCCAGGCCACTCTCGAGTCGGGCGTTTGAGAGTGTCGACAACTGCCAAAATTCCCCGCTTTCCATGACCAAAACCTAACACGAGGTTTTCAGAGCTCGTGGCTGGCAGCGTATCGAGCGATCGGCAGGTCAGACGGTTTCGCAATCGATTGTGCTCCGGACAGCGAATCCTGCAGCAACGTAGCACGACTACGATGCATCCATGGGCGCACTCCCAGTCACGCTTCGATGCAGCGCACGGAAATGCGTCAAGACAATTCGGGTGCGCGCGTTTTTTCTCTCGGGAGTGTCCTATTCTTCGGCTGGGCAAAGTAGAGGAAGGCGAGTGACGGTTCTACGCCGGGGGCCACACCACCACTCCGCTACGCCATCGGCAATGGCAATGGCGCGGAGCCCGGTCGCTACGCAGTCACTGGGCAAGGCCAGCAACAGCGGGGCGCACGAGCACGAACGATTGCTTGGCGTTCGCGTCGAAGCCAAGCGCCCGGTAGAAAGCGTGGGCGGAAGCGTTCTGGACGCTCGACGCGAGCATGATTTTGTAACAGCCCGCCTCCCAGCAGCGTGCGATCGCGGCCTCCACGGCGAGCTTGCCGAGGCCTCTTCGGCGGTGTGTGGACAGCGTTCCGACGTTCTCGATGATCGCGTACGGTCGTACGCTGCGGCTGAGGTTCGGCACGATCACCGCGTGGCAGGTCGAGGCCAAGCTGCCGCCGACGAACACTCCCAGGTAGTGGAGCAGATCGCTCTCCAAGATCCGAGACCAGGTGCGCTCGATGCCTACTCGGGAATCAGTGGCCTTCAGGATGCCTATGTCTTCGTACAGTCCTAGCAGGCCGCCGAGATCCGCGCTGATGAGCGTGCGGATTTGCGGCTTCTCGTCATCATGGCTGTTCATCGCCTGTCCTTGTTGGCAAACCCGAAGCTCGCTGAAGCCAGCTCGAGATCGCCGGCGTCGTGTCCCTGCCCTTCGCCAGATAGAATTGAATACTCCCCGGGCGGCTCTCGCCAGAAGGGAATTTGAGGATAGGACGGCGTCCAGTCGTCTCGGATTCGCGTGAACCTTCCGAGGGTCGACGGTAGGAAATAGTTGGTTGTGGGCCAATGCAGCGCGCAGGCGGCGCCGTTCTCATGTGTTACGTGCAGACGATCGTTGGCGAGCAAGTCGGCGCGGAACGTTTTCAACGCCTCCAGCAGCAAGGTGCTCTTGCCGGAGCCCTTACGTCCCGCGAACGCGTAGCCCACGCCCCCAACGACAAAGGCGCTCGCGTGAAGAAAAACGCCCCCGGCGTTTTCCGGTTCGGGGACGAAAAGCTGACAGTGGACAAGGTCGTACACGCGAGCCCTGCGGTACAAGTAAAAATCACGAACCGCGGTCGGGCGAGCTCCGTCGACGAGTGTCAGAAGACGCTCCGCGATCCTCTGCCGTCGCGACAATATCACTTCCAAGCCGCACGACGTCGGACGGTCACGGCTGAGGTAATCGGATAGGTATGTCGCAGCCCAGTCGGCCTCTTCTGCAAAGGAGCAGGGGGCGTTCGACCTCGACCTCGACCTCGGATCCACCCGCAACCATCGAGGGCTACTCAGGCGCCAAATGCGCCAGCACTCGTCGCAGCAACAATGCGCAGCGCTCGACAGTCGCGCGGCTATCGCCCAACGAGTTTCGGTCGAGTACTTCGTATTTTTGTACAATCGATCCGGGTGGAAATTGCGTCCAGCTCAGATCGATCCACTCGGCGTCGTCGCCCGACCCGCGGATGTTCCAAAAGTGGCGTTCGGTGCTGCTCCCGGTCCAGACGTCGCCGCAGGCGATCTCGACCTCCGGATAGAACCACTGTACGACGCGGGACGTCGGATAGCATTGCCCATATGCTGGATTGTTTGGCTGGGTGGCGCCCTGATATGCGGTGAGATGATCCCACGACGCTTCGATCGCTTTTGCCAGTCGTGCGAGCTCGATCCGTCGTGACGGCTTAGCGACGTCGAAGCTCGGAAGCGCCTCCTGGAGGTCTGGCCTCATCGCGCCAGGGTAGCATCGAGGCGACCGAACGTCGTCGCTCGAACACGCCAGTCCAACCGCCACCTGCAACGCTTGGCCCGCGGGGCGCTACAACGGTCGCCGGTATCGGGTCTCGTGGATGGAGAAGCCAGTTCGTTGCTCGGTCTTCGTCTGGCCGTCGGTCCAGAAGCCGCGAGCCTCGTAGAACGCACGCGCGGATGTGTTGCTCGTCAGGACCCAAAGGGTTACTTCGGTGAAGCCCCGCTGACGTGCGGCGTCGAAGCTTGCTCCCATGAGCGAGGTCCCCACCCCTGCGCGCCAAAATCCGGGATCGACGTAGATCGCACTCACCTCGCCCACCGTGGGACTTGCGTCGGCGTCGCGGGACGGCAGCAGCGAGCAAAAGCCGACCAGGTTCTCGGCCGCGGTAGCAACGAGCACGAGCGCGGCGGGTGCTGCGATGACTTTGGACCACATGGCGGCACGCGTGGACGAGTCGAGTGCACCCAGGTAAGCGTCTGGCATCTGGCCGCGGTAAGCGGATTGCCAAGCCTTGACGTGAAGCCTTGCGATCTCGTCGACATCGGACATGCCTGCTAAACGGATCATCGCCTGGTCTTCCGTGCGCCGATTGTATCTTGCGAGGCTATTGGCGGATCCAAGGCACCTGCGACGCAGCGCTCCGAAAGGATGCGGGCGCGTCGGAACGAAATCCATCGAAGATTTCACCGCCGAAGGGCTCGAGAATCTGTCGAGTGACATCGAGCACCGGCGTCCGGTCGCCGGTTTGGAAGAACGCCTCGAACGCGGACTCGATCGAATGATTGAGGTCTGGTGCCGCGCGCTCGACGAGTCTAGGCAAAGTCTTGCCCGAGCCAAGCCACCGTCCGCGAGTCCTCAAGACGAAGTTGCAGAGCAGCGGGTAGAGCTTGCAGGCGACGGCTCGCAGCTCGGTCGGTGCGCGGTCGTCTCGGAAGTCGTGTAAGAGGTCAGTGATCCAATACCTGTCGTCCGTCAAAGACGCGGGTGGGGGGACCTGAGGTTCTGCGGCGACGACTTCTCGGGCCCAGGTCTGAATCGCGCGCGAAGTAGCCGTTTCAGTGGGAATGACCAGCGCCTCGGAGATCAGGTGAGCGAGAGATGGGCGGCCGCCAGCGCAATCTCGAGCGACGAAATGGGCGAGTGTCTCCGAATCGTGTGCGAACACGTCGATCGGCCAGCCCTCGAAGTGAAGCGACTCCCGCCACGCGTTTGGGAGCCGGTCGAAGACGAGAACTAGGTCGAGGTCGGACGACGGGAACCCTTCACCGCGCACAACCGAGCCACCGCAGAAGACAATGCTCGCCGACGGGTAGCGCACCGACCAGAGCCGGTGAGCTGCGACGTAGGGTTCGGGTCGTTGAGCGCTGCGAGTCATATCGGTTTGCGTTGCCCGAGTGCTGCGCGCACCCGGGCTCGGCCAGGACAGTGAGTCGCACTCAGAAGTTGAGGGTCGTGCCCACTACGATGCTGTGGCTGCTCACATTGCCGTTGAGCTCATTGGCGTTCGTGGTGAACAGGTGGAGGTCGTTCACGTTGAAGAACTTGTATTTGAGCGTTAGGTCGAACCTGTCGGTCAGCCTGCGGCGCACCCCGGCAAGCACCTGCCAGGCCAAGCCATTCTTGTTGTCGACCTGGAAGGCGGGAGTGACCGAATCTTCCAGGGCCCAGTGCCTCGAGTTGACGTTCGCGAGCCCGATGCCGCCTCCAGCCTGCACCGCCCAGGGTGTGTGCTCGTTACCGCCGACATCGAACATGCCGTTGACCAGGAAGGCGAGCACCCGCGTGGTCCCGCCCGGATCGTCATACGTGCCAGCGGGGCGACCCGAGGAGTCGATCGGCACCTGGGTGCTGGCAACCTTCACCTGATTCAGCTTGGCCTGCGAGCGGGCGATCTCGAGCTCGGTGCGGAAGATGCCAAAGTCGTAGCCGAGCTCCCCGCTGACTGCCCAGCCGGGGCTATGCTTCACCTCGAGCGCATCGAAGGCTGTCCCGAGGCTCGGATCGACCCGTGCTTTCACGTCGTATTTCTGGTCGGTGAAGAGCGCGACGCCGGCATCCAGGCCGAGATACCAGTGCTTGGGCAACCTTCCGGGCCCCACTGCGGCGTTTTCGTCGGCGTGGTCGTCAGCCGGGGCCTCGCTGGCCTCACTGTCGCGCGAGCTTGGCGCTAGCCCGACGCTCACGCTGAAGACGCGCGGAGCGCCGGGCGACAAGCCAGTGCCCGTGGCAGTGGGGATCCAGTAGCGCTCGCCTGTTACGTTCGAGATGTTGCCCTGCAGTTGGATCTCGCTCTTCGCGAAGACTGGGATCGAGTAGCCAAGGCCGACGTCGCCCACAGTCGCCGGAGAGAAGACGAACGTATTCGTCGGCTGGCCATAGGCCTTGCCCGAGTAGCGGATGCCGCCGAATGCCCTGAAGCCGGGAACATAGGAAGGTGAATATTGGACGAAGCCAGAGGCTTGGAAGGCGGTCGTCCCTGGCACCTTCTTGCCCACGATGTTGGGGTCAGTCGCCTTGGTCTGGATGGCGTCGAGGTAGGCGGTCGAAAAATTGATTAGCCACTGCTTTTCCGGTGAGACATGGCTATCGAACTCGATGCCTTGGTACCGCCGCTCACCGTCACGCACCCAAAGCCCGAGCGTCTCGCCGGGCGCCGGGGCCGTGAGGATGTCGGAGGGAACGGTGGTGTGGAAGCCGGCGAGTGTGCCTCCCCAGCGACGCTGCTGCGCCTTCAAACCGGCTTCGAACTGCTTGCTCCTCAATGGTCCGAAGCTTTGCCCGACATTTTGCGCATTCGAAGGAGCCTGCGCGCCTCGCTGTAGCGCTTCCACGTAGGAGGTGTAGGCGCGGAGTCCGCCAACGATGTCATAGCTGAGCGCCGCGATCGGCGTGGCGGTGTTCTCCGAATAGCTGGTGTCTACCCGCACCGGTTCGTTGTTGGTTTCCTTGTAGTTCGTGTAGCGAGCCCCGAGCAGCAGCTCCGCAGGACCGTAGGTGACCGTGTCGCTGACATACAGGCCGCGTTGCCGGATCTCCTGATATCGAAACCAGTCTGGTGGCCTCATGTAAGCCAGCACGGCGGGACTACCTCCCCAATCCGGAACTGCGCCTTGATAGAGGTTGCCTTTGAAGTTGAATTCGTAAGTCGTGCTGGGGAGACCCGTCGCCGTATAGGGCTGGTTGTCATACTCGAAATTGATGTCGAGATAATCGAACCCTGCGACCACCTTGTGTACCAAGGGACCCGTTTTGAACACGCCGTCGATGGTCGCCTGCCCGACGTAGTAATAGAACAAGCGATTCTGATTCAGAATACCTAGCTGATAGTCACCCGCATTGCTGGTGATTTGAGCCGTATTTCCCGGGAAGCGCTCGTCCAGACTCGACGCACGCACGGCGACGGAGGCATTCCAATCCTGACTGATCTCATAGCGCAGGCGACCAGTGAGCTGCCTGACATCATTCATTTTCGTGGTGGAAGGCGAGCCGAGATTCAGTGTGCCGTTCACCGGTTCCAGATGAGTGACCATCGGCCCCAAGGAGATGCCATTCGATTGCCCCGCCTGCCAAGTGCGCTGGTAGAACCCGTCGAGGCTCCAGCTCAACTTGGGCGTGATCTCGCCCTGTAGCCAAAGCGTGAGGAACTGGTTCTTGTTGTAGGCGCCGTTGTAGAGCGTGCCCTCCTCGTGCACGGCATTCAAACGAAACGCAGTCGTTCCGCCTTTGCGTAGCGGACCACCGACGTCCACGTGCGCGCGCCAGATCGAGGACGAGCGCAAGCTGAGGTTGGCGCTTACCTGCAGCTCCTTGGTCGGCTTTTTCGACACGAAGTTCACGACGCCAGACGGCGAAGCGTAGCCGTACACAAAGCCGCCGGTGCCCTTGAGCACCTGGATTTCGCTGAGGGCTTCGATCGGCTGATCCTGGAACCAGTAGGGGAATGCCAGGCCATCGTATTTGTAGCCGTTGGTGAGATCGACGGATTGGCCGCGCACGCTGAACGTGTTGCCAGACGCAACGCCCGAATTATTCGATCGGATCGAGGCATCGTAACTCAAGGCGCTATCGATGGTGGTGGCCGCTATCCGCGATATCTGCTGGCTCGTGGCCTGCGAAACCGAGAAGGGTGTTTCGAAGATCGTCCGGTTGCCGAGCGGGCCCGCTTCAATGCGTGGCACGTCTCGCTCGGCAGTCACGGTAACCTGACCGAGCGCGGAGGACTCTGCTGGATCTGCCGGCGGCACGGGCGCAGTCGCTGCGGCTTCCGGAGTCGCGGGGGGCGGCTGTTCTGGAGCAGGCGGAGCAGCGGGCGGCGGCTCTGCGGGCTCGGATGCCTGCGGTGGCTCGGATGCAGCAGGCGGGGCCTGTTCCGGCTCTGGGCTAGGCGGAGGCTGAGCCGGTGCGGGTGCCGGCTGGGCGGGCGCGGCAGCGGGCGCTTGCGCGAACACGAGCCCGCGCGAAAACAGGATGCTCGAGAAGATACCGAGACCAACTCTCCAGGAAAGCAAAACAGACCGTCGCCCCAAAGCCATAATCGTGCCTTTCGGAGGAGCGCTGAGGGCCGCTCGCCCGCGATGGGAAAGGAAGGGATTGTTCGACTCCAGTCACCCGACCGGAACCACCCGCATAGTGCTGCGCGCAACGCTCCACTGTCAAGGACGTAGATCCACTATAAAGGACACAGCCGACGCCGGTGCGCCCAACGCATCAGCTCCAGCTCAGAATTGCCCGCCGCTTCCGCTGAAATGGCAAACATTCATGGACGACCAGCTGCGCTTACCATACCCCGACAGTTCACCATAAAAGACACACGGCCACTGCCGAGTGCCGCACATGGCGTACCGCGTCGATATCGATGTAGCGACGACACGAAGGCGGGGCTGGGTGCCCTGATCGAGGGCAAGGATCTCTCGAAGCTCGAAGCCGAAACTCGCCGAAGAAGGGCTCGGCGGCAGCACGTTTCTCGATGCCGTGCTCGAGTCACATCGCTCCCATCACCTCGCGCTCGAGGGCCTTCGAGCGTGGGCTGGCGACGGGCGTAGCGCACATCGGAAGTGCCCACGAACCCGAGCATCCTGATCTCTTAAAAGCGGCGTCCCGCACGTGTACGAGAATCGCGCGCGCCAGCAAACGCGCGGTTACAACGTGATTCCGCTACGCGCCCGAGAACCGAGCCGGACGCGGGGAGCGCGCGCGATGCGAGCTCCCCCTTTCGCCCGAGCTCACTGCTTCTGACGACGACGGCGCCAAGCGAGCCCGATTGCACCCAGCAGCAAGCTCAGTCCAAACACACTCGACGAGTGGCCAGGGTGCACGATCGAGCAACCCAGGTCGTCGTCGTCCTCCAAGGGGGGCGGGGGCGGGGGCTTGCCGGCGCTGCCGCCGCCGCCTTTGCCGCCCTTACCACCGGACGGAGCCGCGCCGGCCTCGCCTCCAGCGCCGCCCTCATCGTCCGGACCTGCGCTATCGCCCGCGACACCGCTGTCGCCTGCGCTGGCCGCGTTGCCCACTCCCCCAACGGAGCTTTGGCCTCCGCCGCCAACCGAGCTTTGCCCACCGCCGCCTACGGCGCTTTCGCCCGCCGCGCCGCCCTCACCCGTGGGAACCACGGCGACCGGCTTCAAATAGTTGGCGACCACGTAGTCTGCCAGTTGGTGACCGAGCGCGATGCCAGTGTCGTTGCTGAAGCGATAGTGAATACCGCCGTAAATTCGGCTGTTCGCGTTCTCTTGCTCGGCATCGCTGAACTTCGCGAAGCCGCGCGTGACATCCGGCAAGCTGTCGGAGCCGACGGAGAAAGCCACCGCATCGGAACCGAACACGCTCGCCAGCAGTCGCCCACCGCCGCCGCCAGTAATGCTGTGACCGCTCGGATACTCGGGGTGATTTGGCGTCTCCAGGAAGGGCAACCAAGTCGTATCCGGCACGGCAGCGGCATTGCCGTAGTCCGTGTCGGTATTGATGGCCGTGATCGGCCGCCAGAAGCCATACTGGTACTTGGCGTCCCAGACCGCGACGCGCGTATCGGCCAGGGTAATGTTGAGCAGCGCGAACAGCCGCGCGTTGGCCTCGAGCGAGAGCTCTTTGGCCTTGGACACGGAGCGAGCGATCGCGTTGAAGGGGACGTGCGTCGGTTGCTTCCAGAAGTTCGCGACCTGAGTCTGCTCGGCGGTACGCGTCGCGCTGTCGATTTTGCCGAGCGCCTTGGTCTCGAGGTAGGCCGTGGCGAATTCGGGGCTGGTAATCGCAGGCGGCGCTGCGGGCCGAAATTGCTCGGGCGCAGTCAGCGCAAACGGCTTGACGCTACGCCACCACGGCTCGGCCGCAGCGAGCGGCGTCGAGAGATCCGCACGCGGCGTCGGTCGCCATTTGCCCGGATCCGTGCTTCCCGGATAGGTCGCGCTGGCGCTGGAACCGTCACCGATGCGCAGCGTGAAGATGTCGACGGCTGCTGCTTTACCGAGCTCGATGCCGTGTTGCTTGGCGGGCCCGTCCGCGATCTCCGCCAGGCTCTGCGTGAAGAGCGCGTCGAGCGCGGGCTTGTCGTTCGGAAACTGCAGGACCAGCGCCCAGTACACCGCGCTGGCCACCGCCGCCGGCTGGGACACAGGCAACGTGGGCGTCAGCGCGGCGTGATACGGCTCGTGCGTCTTGGTGACGGCGTTCACTGCCTCGTAGGCCGCGATGTGGGCGATGGCCAGCGTACGCGTTGCCGGGTTCGGGCCGAGCCCCAGCTTGCGGATCTCGTCGACCGCGTTCTTGTTCCAGTCGGTAACGACATCGGCGTGGGCGCTGAGCGGCAGAGCGCTGAGCAGGGCAAAAGCCGAAAGTGCAAATGTTAGACGCATGAGTAGCGCTTTTATGCCGCCGCCCGCGCTGAAGCAAGACATATGTCTCTTTTGTGAGACGCCCCGTTTAGAAAGGGAATCGCTCGACTAGGCGCGCTGATCCCTTAGCCACGCTTCGAGCATGAGAATGGACGCAATGCCCCCGTCGCCCACGCGCAAAGCGCGCATGCCAGCGGAGCTCATCCCACGGAGCTCCATTCGGCCTTGGTCAACGCGTAACAAGCGGTATCTCGTCGTCCCTCGCCCACGTGCGCCCGCTGGCCTCGCAGAACGCCCTCCGAGCGGAGGCCCGCCTTTTCGGCAACTCGAATCGACGCGACGTTGCGTTGATCACACCGCCAAGACAAACGCAGCCAAGGCCAGTCCGTGAAACCCCACTGCAGAAGAGCCCGAAGAACTCGGGAACCCAGCCCGCGACCGGCCTCGCTGTGACGAATGAACATTCCCACTTCTGCGCAGCCCGTGGAGATCGGGCCTTCTCGTAAATGGAATCCGGTGCCGCCGAGCAGCCGCCCGCCGTCCGCAGAGAACACTCCGATCACGAAATCCTCGGCGAGCAGGTAGCGCGCCCGGAATTGTCGGACGAACCTCTCGCAATCCTCCAGCGACTGATTGGGCTTCGCCCACGGCATCCAAGGCCGCAAATGGTCGTAGGACGCGTTGATGGCATCGGCCAGCACTGGGCCGTCACCTAGATCGTACGAACGCAGAATGAAGCCATCGGCCTGGTAACGCTCTGGAGCGAAGAGGTAGTCCATGATTGAGACTCGGGAATCCGATATTGTCGCCCGAGGAGGCTATGGGTAAACCCCGAACTGCGCTTCAGCAAGCTGGAGGTTGCCCTCACTGGACTGGACGTGCTGGGTTATCTGGAGCGCATCCCGGTATGCACCGCATACGTGCGTTGCTTCGACGACCTGCCTGAGCTCGCTCGTGCCTACGTCTTGCGCCTCGAGCAGCTGCTCGAAGTGCCGATCCGATGGGTATCGTTCGGTCCCCGACGCGAGCAGCTGATCGAACGCGCTTAGCCAACGCGGCCCGAGATACGCCAAATGGCCCCTTCCGCGCAGCGTCAATGGCCAAGCGCTCGCGAGCTCACGAGGCGAGCTTGCGCTCGAGGTCGGGGCCTTCCGGCAATTCTGGCAAAAAGCCGCCGGCTTGTCGGCTCCACAGCGCGTAGTAGGCCCCGCGCCGGGCGAGCAAGTCGGCATGCGAGCCGTCCTCCACGATCCGCCCCTGGTCGAAGACCAAGATGCGGTCGAGGTGTGCGACGGTAGACAGTCGGTGCGCGACGACGATCACGGTCTTGCCCTTCATCACCTGGTCCAGCGTCGTCTGGATCGCCCGCTCGGTGATCGAGTCGAGCGAGGACGTGGCCTCGTCCAAGATGAGCACCGGCGCATTCTTCAGGATGACCCGGGCGATGGCGATTCTCTGGCGTTGCCCGCCCGAAAGTTTGATGCCGCGTTCACCGACCATCGAGTGGTAGCCGTCTTTGATCTGCGCGATGAATTCGTGCGCGGAAGCTTTGCGTGCAGCGTCGATCACTTCTTCGTCGCTGGCCTCGAGTCGGCCATAGCGAATATTTTCCAGCAGGGTTCGATGAAATAGGCTTGGATCTTGGGGGATCAAGCTGAGCTGAGCGTGCAACGAATCTTGCGTAATGCGGCGAATGTCGGTGCCGTCGATCAGGACTTGCCCGTGCTGCGGATCGAACAACCTGAGCACCAGGCTGACGAACGTGGACTTCCCCGAGCCCGATAGCCCGACGAGCCCCACGCTCTGACCGGGCGGAATCGTCACGTTCAACTGATTGAATACGCGCCGCTCGTTCGAGTAGCCGAAATCGACGCCTCGAAACTCGATGCTGCCGCGCGTGATCAGCACGGGCTTGGCGTCGGGAGCATCGATGACCTCGTGCGCACGCACGATGGTGTGCACGCCGTTGGCGACATTGCCGATGTACTCGAAGAACTCCAGAAAGCGCCGGCTCAAGTTGCGCGCCTCGTTGATGATCAACAAGGACAAGCTCACAGCCATCACGAATTCACCCACCTCGATGGCGCCCTTCTGCCAGAGCGAGAGCGCGTAGTAGAGCACGCCGATCTTGAGCGCCGCAGCGGCCGAGAATTGGAACCAACGCACTCGCTCGGAGTAGCTGTTCGAGCGCCGTACCGCCTTGAGCTCTCGCTCCAGGGTTCGGTCCAAATTTTCGCGCTCGAAACCGAGCCGGGCGAACAGCCGCGCGCTCGTGATGTTGCTCACCGAATCGACGATCGTGCCCGTGGTCTCGCTGCGCGCAGCGGAGGCCGTGAAGGCGTACGGTTGACAACGCCGAGCTAGGAGGAACGAAATGCCGACGAACAGCACGGCCCAGGCCAAGGCAAAGCTGCCGAGCGTGGCATGAGCGTTGAAGAGCAGCCCCACCGACACACTGATGATGATGGTGATCGGCCAAAATTCCGTGATCAACGACCAGAGCGTCTGGGTAACACCCATGGACGTTTCCGAGATGCGGTGCGCAAGCGCCCCCGCGAAGTTGTTGCTGAAATAGTGGTGACAGTGATTCTGTAGATACTGGTGAATCTGCCGGGTGACGTTTTGACGCTGACGCGGCCCAAGGCGCACCTGTACGGCTCCCGCTAAGCGCCCGAGCACGACCTCGGCCACGCCGAGCGCGACGAACCAGGCGAAGGGTCGGTGCAGGGTAGCCACCACGGCAGCCGCGTTACCGTGGGCATGGGTGACGCTGCGGATGATCTTGCCGAGGGCGTACGGGATCAGGATGCCACACGCGGCAGTGCTGCCTTCGAGTAGGACCATTGCCCCATAGCGAAATGGGAAATGCGAGATGAAGTGCCAAATGAACCGAGCCGGCGTGGCAGGCAGCGGCGGAGTTCCTGGGGCGCGTTGGAAGGAGGCGTGGGTTCTCATGAGCTTTTCGAGGGTCCCCTCTTGGACGTTGTTCTTCTATACTATCTCCTCGTCCATTGTGCTAGACACGAGCCATGCCTCAGCGCGTTCTCGGCCGGACCGGTATCAAAGTTAGCCCCCTGACCCTCGGAGCCATGATGTTCGGCGGTCGCGCGGGGCCGGAAGAATCCCACCAGATCATCGATCGCGCGCTGGCCGCGGGCATCAACTTCATCGATACGGCGAACGTCTACAGCCAGGGACGGAGCGAGGAAATCGTCGGCGACGCGCTGCGGCGCAACGGTCACCGACATCACATCGTGCTGGCCACGAAAGTGCACGGCAACATGCATCGCGAGGACAAGCTCGATCCGAATCAGGCCGGCAACAGTCGGCGCCAGATCATCGAGCAAGCGGAGGCCTCGCTCAAGCGCCTGAAAACGGACTGGATCGATCTATACCAAATTCACCGTCCGGAACCCGGTTGCCCGATCGACGAAACGCTGCGAGCGCTGGACGATTTGGTGCGCTCCGGCAAGGTCCGCTACATCGGTTCGAGCACGTTCGCAGCCTGGCAGCTCGTCGAGTCGCTGTGGGTGTCCAAGGAGCTCGGCCTGAACCGTTTCGTGACCGAGCAGCCGCCGTACAATTTACTGGATCGCCGCATCGAGCGGGAGCTCATCCCAGCTGCGCAGACCTACGGTTTCGGCGTCATTCCGTGGAGCCCGCTCGCGGGCGGCTTCTTGTCGGGCAAGTACAAGCGTCAAGGACCCCAGCCAGAAGGGCGATTCGCGGACGGCACTCACGTTCGTGCAGCAGGCCTGCTCGGAAATCCGCGCGCGTTCGATGCCGTTGAAGCTTTGGAGGGCGTCGCGCGCGAAAAAGGCGTGCCGCTCAGCCAGCTAGCGCTCGCCTGGACCATTCAGCAGCCGGGCATCACCAGCCCCATCATCGGTCCGCGCACGCTCGAGCAACTCGAAGACAACCTGAAGGCGCTCGACCTGACCCTCACCGAGCAGGACCGCGCGCGCATCGACGCCATTAGTCCACCTGGGAGGGCGATCGTGCCCCTGTACGAAGCCGCATTCGGACCCAACGCGCGCTGGCAATAGGACTCGATGCGCGACGACGAAGCCAACGAAGCGAAGCGGCGCGGGATGCCGGATCGCCGCCGCCTGATCTTGGGCGGAACAGCCCTCGCCGTGGCCAGCGCTTTCGCGAGCCAGAAGCTCCTAGCCGGGATCCAGACCGAAGCGGCGGCTGACCGCTCGCGCGGCGAAGAACTCGTGGTCGCTTTCGACGGCGCCGCGGTCTCGAAGTTCTTGCTGGATCCGCACAGCTCCGCCTATGCCCCTCACAACCGTGTCATCCGCTCGATCTTCGATAGCCTGACCCTCTTGCTGCCGGACCAGAGCGTCGGTCCCTGGCTTGCGGAGTCCTGGGAGATCTCGAGCGACCGGAAGGTCTACGATTTCAAACTTCGACGCGGGGTCCGGTTCCACGACGGCACGCCCTTCGATGCCAAGGCCGTGAAGGCCAATTTCGATCGTCTCGGCGATCCGCGGAACTTGCTCGCCGCGCGACGCAACCTCGGCCCGTACCAAGACTCGGCCGTGCTCGCCGAAGACCAAGTGCGGCTGCGCCTCAAAGAGCCCTACACCCCGCTGCTGCGCAATCTCTCGATGACCCGGCTCGCGATAGTGTCGCCCGCCGCGGTGGCCCGGCACGGCAAGACTTTCGGTCAGCATCCGGTGGGCACAGGGCCGTTTCGGTTCGGTTCAATGAGCACGGGCACGGAAATCCGACTCGAACGCAACCCGGAATACCAATGGGGACCATCCACCGCGAATCATCACGGGCCGCCGTTGGTCGAGCGCCTGATCTTCAAGAATGTGCCCGAGCAGGCGACACGCGTGGCGGTTCTGCTCAGTGGGCAGGCACACATCGCCGACTACATCCCGCCCCAGGATCTCGCCGACATCAAGCACAATCCCCAGTTCGAGCTGTTCGAGCAGGAGTTGCTGAATACCAACTACTCGCTCTCGCTCAATGTCGAGAAGAAGCCCTGGGACGACGAGGAGGTGCGCCTTGCGTTCAGGTTGGCGCTCGACCTCGATAAGATTGTCAGCGTCATCTACCGCGGTACTCTCAAGCGTGCCTGGTCGCCGCTCTCACCCAGCGTCTATGGCTCGATTGAGGCTGAACTCGCCGAGAGCTGGTCACCTGACCCAGTTCGTGCGGACGAGATCCTGACGCGAAAGGGCTGGCTTCGCGGTCCAGACGGCATCCGGGTGAAGGACGGCAATCGCCTGATCGTGAAGTTCCTAGAGACACAGGGCAATCGCGAGAAGCGTCTGGACGTGATTCAACTCATCCGTCGCCAGCTCTGGGCTGTCGGGATCGACCTCAAGATGGCGTCGGTGACGCCCGGCGCGCAGGCGGCGACGATCCGCGCCAACCGCTTCGACCTCAGCGGCAGCGCGCAGTTCGCCCCGGATCCCGACGTGCTCAGCACTTACTACGCCGATGGCCGGCGAAACGCCGTTTCAGTCACCAGGATCAAAGACCCCGAACTGAGCGATTGGCTCGAGATGGCCGCCCGGACCGATGACGGCGAAGAGCGGCGCGCGCTGTACCGAAAGGCACAGCGAAGAATCGTCGAGAAGACGTACGGCGTGCCGATTTATGTCCTGCTTTACAACATTGCGGCTTCGAAGCGGGTTTCGGGACTTCAAGTCGATACCCACGGCTTCCCGATTTTCTACGGTGTCCAGTTGAACGCCTGACAGTGGAGATAGCATGCTAGCGATCCTGAAAAGACTTTGCGGCGCCGCGATCGTGCTGGTCGGCGCGCTGACGCTCGTGTTCTTCGTGCTCTACTGGTTACCTGGAGACCCCGCCTCGATCATGATGGGCGATGACGCGCCGCCGGAACTGATCGACAAGCTGAGCGCCGAGCTCGGCACCAACAAGCCACTCTGGGAGCAGTACCTGAGCTACGCGAAGCGCTTAGCCACGGGTGATCTCGGAACATCCTACGTAACGGGCGAGCCCGTCGTGTCGCGACTGTTGGCCCAGTTCCCAGCCACGCTCGCACTCACGACGGCTGCGACCCTGACGTCCACCCTGTTCGGCGTGATCTTAGGCGTGATCTCTGCGGTCCACGTCGGGGACTGGGTCGATCGCACGATCCAAACCGTGATCCTGTTCCTCACGTCGATGCCGACATTCTGGATCGGGATCCTGCTGGTCTTGCTGTTTTCGCTCAAGTTGCAGTGGTTGCCCGCCATCGGGAATGGATCCTTGCAGCAACTGATCCTACCTGTCGCCTGCCTCGGGATCGGAGGCTCGGCGCGTGTCGCGCGCATGGTTCGCAACAACGTGCTCGAAGTCATCCAGGAGCCATTCGTCACGGCCCTGCGCGGGAAGGGGCTCCTGGAGCACGTCATCATCTATGGCCATGTCCTGCGCAACGCCTTGATTCCCGTGGTTACCGTGCTCGGCATGCTCACGGCCGACATGCTCGGTGGCACTGTCATCATCGAGACACTCTTCGCGCGCCAGGGCCTCGGTCGTCTGATTCAGGAATCCATCAACTCCAAAGATATCCCGATGGTCCAGGGCGCGGTGCTGCTTGCGGCAAGCTTCTACATCGTCATCAACGCGCTCGTTGACCAGTCCTACCGCTGGATTGACCGTCGAGTCGAGGTCTGAGCCGCCGCGCGGAAGGGTCGATTCAATGAATATGCAGATCAGCACGGCAGTCGCTCTCGAGTCAGGGCTTGCAGGTCGCGATCGGGTCCGAAGCCTGTTGCGTGTCCTCGCGCGCATCGACCTCTTCACCATTCTTTCGGCGGGCATCGTGCTCGTTCTGGTGCTTTGGGGCGTGGCCCCCGCCTGGTTCACCTCCCACGCGCCGACGGACATTGACTTCGACGCGGTGCTGCAGCGGCCATCGGCAAGCCACCCGTTCGGCACCGACCACTTCGGTCGGGATGTCTATACGCTGGTCGTGTACGGCGCTCGGCAGTCTCTGCTCGTGGGCGTAGGTGTGGTGACGATCGGGGTAAGCATCGGCGGCACGATCGGCCTGATCATTGGCTACTTTGGCCGCGGCATCGACGTGCTGGTGATGCGCCTGCTCGAAATCTGGCTATCTATTCCAGACATCCTGTTGATCATCCTGATCGCGACAGCGCTGGAACCGGGCTTGACCAACCTGATCGTGACCATGGGCATCGTCTCCATTCCGCGATACGTCCGTTTGATGCGATCGCAATCACTTGCGATCAAGAATCGGCCGTTCGTGATGGCGGCCCGCGCCACCGGCGCATCCCACTTGGCGATCCTTTACCAGCGCATTCTGCCGCATGCATTTTCCTTGCTCTTGGTCGTGGTCACGCTTTCTCTCGGCACAGCCATGCTGACCGGCGCAGCCCTGAGCTTCATCGGGTTGGGTGTGATCGAGGATCGACCGGACTGGGGTGCCCTGCTCAGCGAGGGGCGCAACTACGTGACGTCGGGCTGGTGGTCTACGACCTTCCCCGGCCTCGCCGTCACCCTCGTCGTGGTCGCCTTGAACGTCCTGGGGGAAGCCTTGCGAATCCGCCTAGACCCACACTCGCAGCGGCGATGAAGACCCGAAGATGAGCGCCGTCCTCGATATCCGTGGCCTTTCCGTCGAGCTGCGCACGCAAGCCGGCGGCGTCGAGCCCGTCGATTCCATCGACCTATCCATCGAGCCTGGGGAAACGGTCTGCCTCGTTGGTGAATCCGGCAGCGGCAAGACGGTATCGGCCTTGTCAGTTACCCGCCTCATCGACTTCAAGGGCGGCGCCATCACACAGGGTGTGATCGGTTTCGGCCGGCAAGACCTGGCGGCGCTGTCCCAAAAGGACATGGCGCACCTGCGAGGCCGGCGGATCGGCTATGTCTTTCAGGAACCCACCACCTCGTTCGATCCGCTGCTCAGCATCGGCGCGCAGATCATCGAGACCCTGGTGCGCCATAGTGGGCTTGCCAGCGGCGCGGCGCGAGCGAAGGCGATCGAGCTGCTTCGGCGGGTCAAAATCAGCGATCCCGAGCGGCGGATCGACCAGTTTCCGCACGAGCTCTCGGGCGGAATGCGGCAACGCGTCATGATCGCCATCGCCCTGGCTTGCGACCCGTTGCTGCTGATCGCAGACGAGCCAACGACCGCCCTGGATGTCACCATCCAAGCCCAGATCCTTCATCTGCTGAAGTCGATTCAGGCCGAGACGAAGATGGCCATGCTGCTGATCACCCATGATTTGGGGGTTGCCGCCTCGCTCGCCGATCGGGTCGTGGTCATGTACGCGGGACGGATCGTGGAAAATGCGCCGGTCTCCGCGCTGTTTGAAAATCCG
>Ga0207691_10000648_pt1 | contig 34431 bp, 27 predicted proteins | sample KBSM13metaG_FD_184327 | JGI IMG/M metagenome (GOLD analysis project Ga0207691, IMG submission 184327) | Miscanthus rhizosphere microbial communities from Kellogg Biological Station, Michigan, USA - KBS M1-3 metaG (SPAdes) (version 2) | ecosystem: Host-associated > Plants > Roots > Rhizosphere >...
TCGCTCGCTATGTACGAGAGGCGACATAGCGGGCAAGGCCGTCCTGATGAATATCCCTCCGCTAAGTCGCGCAGGATACATAGCGTACCCGGGGATCGTGCCAGCATTTCACCGTGATGACCTTTCTGCCAGCAACGGCATCGGCTTACAACGCAATCTGGCCGCCTGCCGGCGCACTTGATTTCGAGCGCGATCGAGCCGTCGAGACAGCCATGATCATGCTTGAGGTCTTGAACTCCATCCGGATGGACTTGACGAAGACCGTACAAGGGGAAATCGGCGGTGCAGACGAATTCCGGGATCGCATCGATCGCGTCGACGCCGCGATCAGCGGCCTCCAGCGGGTTGTCCGTGTTTCAGACGCCAGCAACGGCGAATCGCTTACGCCAGGATGTCGCATCGAGACGACGCTGCGCCGCGCACCTATCTCCGAGCGCTGAAGACGCAAGAGCGCGGAACCGCTGTCCCCAGTCGGCGGGACGCGCCCGAACAGTGGTATCGCGTGCCCGCATCGATGGATGTCGCTGGTGGAAGGACCCGAAGACCCATGAAGGTACGTTTCTGGGGTACGAGGGGGTCGATCGCAACCCCCGGGCCGGGCACGAACCACTTCGGCGGGAATACGTCGTGCGTCGAGGTGACGACCGCCAGCGGCGATCTGCTGATCTTCGACTGCGGCACCGGCGCTCGCGGGCTGGCAGCCGAATTGATGGCACGGGGGAAGGAAGCGATCAACGCGAACATTCTCCTCGGACATACGCACTGGGATCACATCCAGGGGTTTCCGTTTTTCAGTCCGGCGTTTGTCAACGGAAACTCCGTTGCGATCTATGGCCCTGAAGGCAGCCGCGGGAACCTGCATGACGTGCTCGCCGGGCAGATGGAGTACACCTATTTCCCGATCGACCTGAATCAACTCCCGGCCAAGATCACCTATCACGACCTGACCGAGGGCATCCACACGATCGGTGGCGCGCGAGTCGTTACGCAATTCCTCAACCACCCGGCGATGACCGTGGGCTACCGAGTCGAAGTGGATGGCGTGGCGATGGTCTACCTCGTGGACCATGAGCCATTCTCCGATGAACTCTGGCGCGCCGGCGCTGAGCCAGGTTTCATCGAATCCATTCTGCACGACGGAGATCGCCGCCACGCGAGGTTCATGGCCGACGCTGATCTCGTGATCCATGACGCACAGTACACGCCCGAGGAGTATCCCTCGAAGAAAACGTGGGGGCACAGCCCGTACGACTACGTGGTGCAAATTGCCGCGGCCGCCAACGTGCGGCGACTTGCACTGACCCACCACGATCCGGCGCACGACGACCAAGTCGTCGGGGAAATCGAGCGCAAGGCCCAAACCCTTGCCGTGCAGCGCGGTTCGAAACTGGACGTCTTCTGCGCCTTCGAAGGCTGCGAGATCAAGTTGGAGCCGGTCTCCACCCTGAAGCCGTTCGTCGCGCAGTCTCCGCTCCAGGCTTCCGTCGCGCAGCGCCGGTTCCGCATCCTCGCGGTGGACGACCAACCGGATATGCTCATCTTGATCGTGCGCGCGCTCGAGGCGGAGAAGTACGTCGTCAGCACGGCGACCAACGGCCAGGACGCGCTTCGAATGATCGGCGAGCGCATGCCGGATCTGCTCGTGTTGGATTACAAGATGGCCGGCATGGACGGGATGGCCGTCATGAAAGCCCTCCGGGCCAAGCCTCGGACCCATCGCCTGCCGGTGCTGATGCTCACCGCGATGACCGATGAACCCAGCACGCGCGCGGGATTCGATGCGGGGGTGACGGATTACGTGACGAAGCCGTTCTCGATTCCCCAGCTCACGGCACGCGTCCGCGCCTGCCTCGCCAGAATCCCGCAGTAATCGTGTGGCAGCCTAGTCGTAGACGATTTCGACACGATCGAGGTACCGGGACAGTTCATTCACCCATTTCCGCGATCCTTCGTTGTCGGCGTTCTCCGCCGACCGCTCGAGGGCAGCGCCAATATCGGTGATGTCCTGAAAGCCCCAGCTGCCGCCAGCGCCCTTCATGCCGTGTCCCAGATTTTCGACGATCGCAAACTCATTCTGGTCGAGAGCCTCCAGGATTGCGGCGACATCCTGCCTGCGGTTCTGCAAAAAGCCGGGGATAAGATCAGCTAGCTTCGGATTCGCGCGTACTACGATCGGGTCAGCGCCGCCGCGCTCCCCATGCCCTGAGACAGGGGCCCCCGTGGAATGCTCCTTGATGGCGTGCAGCAGCACGTCCTGCTTGATCGGCTTCGTCAAATAGGCCGTACACCCTGCCGCGACGAATTTTTCCTGATCGCCCTTCAAGGCAGAGGCGGTCAGGGCGATGATCGGCGTAGGCGGCCGATGAATCGCCTGTTCCCACTCTCGGATCGCCCGCGTGGCGGCCAAGCCATCCATCACCGGCATTTGCCGGTCCATCAGCACCAGGTCATATTCGCCGGCGGTGAACTTCTCGAGGGCGATGGCACCATTTTCGGCGATGTCCACCCGGTACGGCGTGTCTCGCAAGTAGGCCACCGTGATCGTTCGGTTGTCAGGAGAGTCCTCTACCAGAAGAATCCGCAGCTTCGGGAGCGGCAGTTCGGGGCCCACGCCCACTGGCGCGGTCGCACGGCGCGTCGCGCCTGCCCAGACGCCGAGCGGCACCGCAAAAGAAAATATGCTGCCTTTGCCAAGGCCGCTCTCGACCGAGATGCGCCCGCCCATTAGTTCCACGAGCCGCTTGGAGATCGTGAGCCCCAGGCCCGTACCCCCGTACCTGCGAGTGGTGGAGGAGTCCGCCTGCGTGAATCGCTCGAATACCGCGCACAGTTTTTCGTCTGGAATTCCGATGCCGGTGTCCGATATCGTGAACCGCAAGACGCCCGAGTGGGACGGGTCCTCGCCGCCAGTAACTCGCAGGGCCACTTCTCCGCATTCCGTGAACTTGAGCGCATTCCCGAGCAGATTGAGCAGCACCTGCCTTAATCGTGTCGGGTCGCCTATCAGGTTGCGCGGTACCTCCGGCGCAATCTCGCACACCAGGGCGAGCCGCTTCTCCTCGGCCCGTCCCGCCACCATCTCTATGACTTTGCCGAGCAGATCGTCCAGCGAGAACCGGGTCCGTTCCAGTTCGAGTTGCGAGGCTTCCACTTTGGAGAGATCGAGGATGTCGTTGATGAGATGGAGCAGGTTGTCGCCGGCGCGGCGAAAGATCTGGACGTACTTGTCCTGCTCAGGGGAAAGAGGCGTCTTCGCGAGCAGGTCCGCGATGCCGATGATCGCGTTCATCGGCGTCCGGATCTCATGGCTCATGCTCGCAAGAAAATCGGACTTGGTCTGACTCGCGGTCTCCGCCATGGCCTTGGCCTGCTGCAGCTCCGCTTCCACCCGCTTTCGCTCCGTGACGTCGCGCGCGGCAGCGAAAACGCCCTGCAACGTGCGGTCCCGGTCGTAAAAGGTCGTTGCGTTATAGGACACTACCGTCTGCTTCCCGTCGCGCGCGCAGGCGGTCAGTTCGTAGTCAGTGACTTTCCTTTCGCTCAGCACGCGCTTGATCGCCGCTTCGGCGCGCTCCGGATCGGTGAAATAGCCCTTGAATGGCGCGCCGATCAGCTCGTCGCGCGTGCATCCGGTCAAAGCCTCCATCTGCTTGTTCACATCGGTGATGATGCCGGCCGGATCGGTGGTCATCAGCGCATCGATATTGGATTCGATCAGCGAGCGTGTGTAGAACTGCTGGTCACGCAGGCGCTGGTCGAGCTTTCGTTGCTCGGCCTCGACCAGCTTGCGCGCGGTGTTATCGGTCCCGATCAAGAGATAGCCGATGATGGCATCCTGGGCGTCGCGCAGCGCCGTGACGGACACCACCGCCGGGAACCGGCTTCCGTCCTTTCGGATATAGGTAAGCTCATAGATGTCCTCGATTCCGCGCGAGGCCTTGAATACCAGCGCCTCGAAACCAGGCGTGATCGTGGCCGCAAGCTCGATGCTCAATGCCATGGCGCGCGCGACCAGCTCCTGCGGATCGGAAATGTCAGCGGGGGTGATCTTGTTCATGACTTCGGCCGCCGTGTAGCCGAGCATTCGCTCGGCGCCGACATTGAAGATCTGGATGACGCCCTTCGCATCGGTGGCGATGCTCGAGAAGTTGGCGCTGTTGAAAATCGCTCGCTGCAAAGCGCCAGCTTTCAGCAGTACTTCTTCGGCCTGCTTGCGCAAGCTCACCTCGCGGACACTCTCGACGACACCGCCCCTCGCCCGCGGAGAATTCTTTGCTCTGGCCATGGTGTTACCTCTCGTAATTGATGCTCGACCCTACCCGGTGATACTACCCCCAACACCTGGCGTACCCGCGCGACTTGATCCAATCTCCGGCCAAGGCTTATGTCGTCGTCGATTCCATGGGCACCGCGATTGAGGACGTTGCAAGCATAGTCGTGATCTGGCAGCGTGCGCTTGGGAGCAGCCCCCGATTGAGCTAGACTTGTCGACCGCTGCACTGGACGTCTAATGCCCATGCTCGACTTTCTTAGCGGGGGCGGTCAAACAGGCGCGCTCATGCGTGCCCACGACTGGTCCAAGTCGCCCCTGGGTGAGCCGGAATCCTGGCCGCACGCGCTGCGCACCGTCGTCGGGTTGCTCCTGCAATCGCAGTTCCCGATGTTCGTTGCATGGGGGGACGCGCTCGGTTTCCTCTACAACGATTCCTACGCCAGGATTCTCGGGACCAAGCATCCGAGCGCGCTCGGCCAACGCTTCCAGGATATATGGTCGGAGATCTGGCCGGACATCAGCCCGCTGATAGACGCAGCGATGTCGGGCCACGCGACCTACCGCGAGGATCTTCCGCTGGTCATGAACCGCAAGGGTTATGACGAGCAGACCTGGTTCACGTTCTCCTATTCTCCGGTCCGCAACGAAACCGGCGAAATCGCGGGAATGTTCTGCGCCGTCGAGGAAACGACGCGGCGCGTGCTCGCGGAACGTGCTCTGCGTGAGTTGAACGAGACCCTCGAGAGGCGGGTCAGCGACGCGCTCGCCGAACGCAAGCTTCTCGCCGACATAGTCGAAGGCACGAATGCATTCGTGCAGGTCGCCGACTGCGAGTTTCGCTGGCTCGCGATCAACAAGGCCGCCGCCGACGAGTTCGAGAAAATCTTCTCCAAGCGCCCGCAAGTGGGCGTCAGCATGCTCGACACGCTCGCGGATCAACCGCAGCACCAGGCCGCCATCCGGTCGATCTGGTCCCGCGCGCTCGCAGGCGAGGAGTTCACTGCGATCGATGAATTCGGCGACCCGTCGCGCCACCGTCGGTTCTATGAGATGCGGTTCAATACTTTGCGCGATTCCGCGGGCAGGCAGATCGGGGCCTACCAGTTCGTCTATGACGTAACCGAGCGCCTCCACGATCAGGAAAGGCTTCGTCAAGCGGAGCAAGCGTTACGTCACACGCAACGACTGGATTCGCTGGGGCAACTCACGGGCGGGGTCGCTCACGACTTCAACAACCTGCTGGCCGTATTCGCGAGCGGCGTCGAGGTGCTCGAGCGCAATCCATCGCCTCAGCAACAGCTGAAGATCATGGATGCCATGCGTCGAGCGGTGGCGCGAGGCACCGGGCTCACCCGGCACCTGCTTGCGTTCTCCCGTCGCAAAGCGGTGAATCCCGAGCCGATCGACCTCGCCGATTACCTGCATGGCATGGGCGAAATGCTCGCGAGCTCTCTTCGTGGCGACATACGAGTCGAGATGCGATTCGATACCGACCTTTGGCACGTCGACGTCGACACCGGCGAATTGGAGCACGCGATCGTTAACCTGTGCGTCAATGCGCGCGACGCGATGCCGGCGGGAGGCACGATCACGATTACGGGTGAAAACGCCGTCGACTCGGCCGAGGACGGCTCACGGGCCGAGTTTGTGAGACTGCGTGTATCGGATACCGGTGTCGGAATACCGCCGCAGATCCTCGGGCGGGTATTCGATCCGTTCTTCACCACCAAGGACGTGGGAAAGGGTTCCGGCCTGGGGCTCGCGCAGGTGTATGGATTCGCTCAGCAGTCGGGCGGACGGGTGTCCGTCGCCAGCGACGAGGGCGATGGGACGGCAGTGACCCTGCTGCTCCCGAGGGCGGCGCGCGCTCCAGCCGTCGTGGAAGCGGTTGAAACCGCTTCAGCCCTTCCCGCGGTTGCCAGCGTCGCGAAGCGCCGTGGGGATGTACTCCTGGTCGAGGACGACGTAGAGGTCGCCGCGTTGACGCGCGAGATGCTCGCTGCCCTGGGGTTCAACGTGATCCACGCGTCGAATCCGGCAACTGCGCTTGCGAAGTTTGCCGAAGCAACGGCGCTTGCAGCGGTCTTCTCCGACATCATGATGCCCGGCGGCACCAGCGGCCTGCATCTCGCGCGCGAGATACGAAGCCGGAATCCCACGCTACCGATCGTCCTCACGACCGGCTACGCGCAATCCGGCGCGGGGATGCGCGACGGCGAGTTCCGCCTGCTGCTGAAGCCCTACAGCCTCGAAGCGCTCGCGGATGCGCTTGGGGTGAGGACCGAAACGATTTAGGCACTGCACCCGGTTCGAAGCGATTTGAGCTGCGCCTTGAGCTCGCGCGCCGCGATCGCGTAGCCACCGTCACTGCCGTCCACGAAGTGCACGTGCTTTCCGTTGTAAGAGAACACGATGCACGTAAGCAGCGCTTCGCGTGACCGGTGCATGCCATACGCCAGCCGGCCCTCGCGCCGCTCACCTTCGAGGTAAGCGCGCAACCGCTGGTACTGCGCATCCGTGCCGTCCATCACCATGCGCAGAACGCCGTCGAACTTGCGGAAATCGGAGTTTTCCACCAGCTCGTCGATGTAGCGGCTCCAGCGCACCGCCCTGGTGTCGATTTTGCGAGCGAAGAGATAGACGCCTGCAAGGTTCAGCAACGCCATCCTCGTGAAGTATTTGAGCCGCGCCCAAAGCGTCAGCCGGCTCGAACGCACGCGCCACTCGTGGCTCAGGTCTCGCGGGCTGAACGACAGGTGCAGATGGTCGGCGCGCAGCGGGTGGTAGTTCGAGATGTCGCCGTAGATCTCCGCGATCTTGGCGGTCACGCTGCGGTAGCTTCTCAAGTTGACGTCGGCATCGTCCGCTACTGCCGCCACTAACAGCGCGAGCTTGTGATCGTGAAAGCTCGGCACGCCCTGCCAACGGCATTCGAAGCCTTCGAAGCTGCCCTCGCAGGGACCGCCGCCTTCCTCGACGCGCAGGACGCCGCTGGCCAACGGGTCCTTGACCCTGCGCTCCGCTTCTTCCCAGCCGGGTCCGGAAAAGCTCGGTTGAGTAACATTCGGCGACAAGCGAATCTTCGCCACTCGAACCCGCAGGCCGCTGTCCACCAGAGTCGATACCTGCACCAGGCCAACGCGCAGCGACAACTCGAAGCTCTCCCTCGACAAACGCTGGGCCTCTCGCAACGCCGGGACAATGCGCTCGAGCAAGCTCCCGGGCACGGCGAACGTCGCGCCATCGCCGCCGAATACAAACGGCATTTCGACGCTCCGGTCCACGTTGACGACCGCCGCGATGCACGCGACGCCGACGGTGTTGACCTTCTTGTAGGCGCCCGCCTCGATTGCCTTCGTCGAGCCGATCACATCGGCGACGACGATCCACCAGTCACCGGGAACCTGTGTATGCCGCGCGGTCTCGATCGTCTCGGCAAAGGACTGCAGAACCCTAAGATCGCGGTAGAAATCGACCGTGGTCATCGCTTACTTCCGCAGTGCCGGCGGCCCGCTGACATGCGGGTTTCCGGCTTCGTAGAAGCGCAGAAGGCGCGTCGTTTCCTTCGAGATGCCTATGCGCACCGATGCAGCAACAACTCCCGGGGCACGCACTTCGGCGGCCAGCCACAGGGGGCTGCGCGAGCACAGGTCGACGCCGTCGAGGCGGCGGTCGATCTTCATGGCTTCCGCGAGCCGGCCGGGACCGCGCGCGAGGTCGGTGAGGCGATGCATGCGGCGGCGGCGCTGCATGATGGCCACGCCTTCAATCGGCTCGAGCGCGCGGAGCAGCACGCCCGCGCCGATGCCGGGGGCCTCGCCCGACACATTCACGCAGAAATGCATGCCGTAGATGAAGTAGACATAGGCGTGGCCGCGGCGCAGGAACAACGAGCGGTTGCGATCCGTCTCGCCGACGTACGCATGGCCGCTGGCGTCACCGGGAACGTAGGCCTCGACTTCGACGATGCGTCCGCTCGTGCGGCCCTCGGGGGCATCGCGCACGAGTGTCCTGCCGATTAGAAAGCGCGCGAGGGCTTTCGTCTCGACAGGCAGCTCGGCGCGCTTCAAGCGCCGGAGAAAAGGATCGGACCGCATCACCACTTGGTCATTGTGAAGCGCGCCGAACGTCGACCAGCCGATGGCGAGTGACTATCGCCGTCGTTTGCCTCCACCCTTCCGGGCCCCCTTCACGGGCTGCTGGGCCTCCGCGATCTCCTGCCCGCTCCGCCCTTCGAGCTTCGGCGTGATGTTTTCGTCGATCCACTTCTGGTCCCACCACTCCACGGGCAGCACCGCGACGCCGTCGAGATAGATGCCGAAATGCAAGTGGTCGCCGGCGGCAAGCCCCGTCTCGCCCGTCTTGCCCAGGACTTGCCGCTTGCCGACGGAATCACCGGCCTTGACATCGATGGAGCTGAGGTGACCGTAAAGGCTGAAGAGGCCAAGGCCGTGATCGATGATGACGGCGTTGCCGTAGATGCCGAGGTCGCCGGTGAAGGCCACCGTGCCGCTGTTGGAGGCCTCCACCGGGTAGTGCTTCGTCACTGACAGGTCGTAGCCCAAGTGGTACGCGGTATCGATTGTTTCGCCGTTGTAGGTGTACGTCCGCTGGTCCGCGAAGTTCGCCTCGACCTTCGAGTTGCTGAGCTGGGCGAACGCATCCTTCCACAGCATGGATGGCGTGACTTTCGTCGTGATCGCGGTGATCCGGTCCTCGTTTTCCTTCCGGAGCCGCTTGTTCACCGCCACGAACACGTCCTTTGGCGCGCCGTGCCGCGCGGTGACGTCGGCGAGCAGCGGCGCGACCTTGTTCTGCAGAAAGCCGTCCGATATCGCGAGGGTGCTCTTCTTGTACCGGACGTTCTTGAGCTCGTAGGCAACCCGCAGCTCGCGCGCGTTGCCGGCCTTGTCGGTGGCAACCACCGTGGGCCTCGCGTCCGGCGGGGCGTTGTAGGGATGCGCGAAGAGCGCCAAAAAGTGCTCCGGGTGGTCCTTCACCTGCCCGGCGAAGCCCGGAAAGAAGTAGTCGCCGATCTTCACTCCGCTCGTCGCTGTGTCCGCCGACGCCTTGTAAACGATGACGCCGACGCCGCCGAAGTTCACGTAACGGTCGTCGGCAATGAGCTCCAGCGTGGGGGGCGTGATGTCGATCGTAACGCTCTTCTCCAGCATGGCCTCGTTGCCGCTGAAGAAATGCCACAGCGACGCATCGCGGGCGATAACCCGAAGCACGGCGGCTCCTTCCTTCACGCCGGGTGCCTTCGCCAGGGCCACCGCAATCTTCTTCTCGCTCACCGGCCGGTCGAATTGCTCGGAGGCGAGTTGATGCTCCGTCCCACCCTGCGACAGCGTCGCCTTGACGGATTTCAGGCCTGCCCCTTGGTCGGTGACCTGGATCTCGAGGGGAGTCACGCCGAAGATGTCGACATTGGGCGCGATGGTGATCTGCGGCGGCACCGGCTCGAAGCGCGGCTGAAAAAAGTAAGCACCGCCGGCGATCGAGGCGATGACGAGGAGAATGAGGACGAGAACGATCGGTAGCTTGCTGCGAGGTCGAGCGGACTGGAAAGTGCTCATTCGGTCGTCGATCAGGACGAAATGGTCGTGAGCAACGTGCCATGGACGGCGATGGCGACGCCAAGGACCATCAGACCGATCCCGGCGACGCTCGCGACCGCCCGCCCGTGCTTCCAGTTCTTTTCCACGAAGAACAGGACGAACAGGATCGCCATCCACGAAAGATTCATCAGGCCGACAACAACCAGCACCATCATTGCCGCCCCGCAACAGCCGACACAGTATGCAGCGTGCATCGTGCCCGCACCGAGCGCAGCTCGGACGCCGCGACGGGAATCATGCTTGAGCACGAACGCCAGAGGGCTTCGACACATATCGGCGCAATGTTTTTTCCAACGCGAAAACTGGTAAGCCCCCGCGACAATGAGCGTTCCGCCCGCGAGGAGGGGGAGCCATCGCGGCGGCGCTTCGCCGAAGTCCCATTGCGCGAATACGGAGTATCCCAGCCATATCACGATGCCGAGTGCCCACCACACTATCAGGTAGCCCGCGACAGACGCGAGCGTGGAAAGCGCGCCCTCGTGGCGCCGGACCGCGACAGCGTGATGCGCGAGGACGATTGGGGCGATCGTCGGGACCATCATCGCCGTCATCATGGCGACCCACATCGTCAGGAATGCGACAGCGCCCATCGCGGCTTGATTGGCATAGCCGAGTTGTCCCAACCCCATCGCCATGGCGCGCATTGACTGAGCCTGTTCGATGGTGTCGATCCATGCAGCCAGCGACACAGCGACGATGGCCAGGAGCACGACCACGTTGACGCGCCACGAAAGAAGGTCGAATGCGAGAATTGGCGTATCTTCCCCGGGCTTGATCCCCTCGACATCCTGATCGGTCCGACGACGACCTTGAGCACGACGGAACACCTTGAACGCGGAAATGGCAAGAATGACCGAGAGCAGCAGTGTCAGCGCCTCCGCTGGGACCATGCCGAGGAACAATGCGCCAAGCGCCACTCCGACGATGGAGCCGACCCCCATCCAACCCAGAAATAGCCTTTCGCGTGCGAGCACCGAAAAGGCGGTGGCCGAACGATAACGCATCAGCCCTACGATCATCGTTGGCAGACTCACTGCCAGCGACAGACTGCCTGCGAGCTTGATGTTGACTCCGAACAACAGCACAAGGGTCGGGATGAGCAATTCTCCTCCGGCAACTCCCAGAAGGGCTGCCACGACGCCGACGACAAGACCCGCCGCCACACCGGCCACAATCTGCAGCGCCGGGTCATCGAACAACGGTCGGCCATCGCCGTGCAAGTCCGTGAAGCTTTGGGCGAACATCAGCGCCGCCAGCATCGCGAGAAGGATCAGGACCAGTCGGTTCAAAGTCGAGCCGGGAAGCCGGATGGCGTGGCCGGCCGCGAACCACGCGCCGACGAGGCTCCCTGCGAGCAGGTTCAACAAAATGCCCGCGTGAGCGAATGTTTCTTCGAGCGGGATCACGCGGAGGCGCAACAACAACGCGGCGACTATCACCACGAGGCTCAGCACCTTGTTCAGAATCACCGCTTCGAGCGTCGCGAACCGGAACCGTCCGACGAGAACGGGTAGTCGGAACTCCGCGCCACCGAGTCCGATGAGCCCCCCCAACGTGCCGATGACGGCGCCCCATCCGAATTCCTCAATGTCGCGTCGTGGTCTGTTCAAGATGGCGTGCGGTGGGCGATGGGGAAGTTTTCCCACGCGCAAGAATACCGGAAGCGGCGCGCCACCGCGCAGAATGTTACGGGCTCCGCGGCGGCGCCGGTGCTGCGCGTCACCGAATCATACGGGCATGATCGACGCAAGCATCACGTGTCCCGCCGCCCGTCAATGGATGCGCACGAACGCGTTATCGAACACGAGGTCGGCAACCTTGCGTCCCTGGGCGATGCCCTCGCTCTTGTCGAATGTCCAGTGAATGCCGAGGTAAATCCGGCTCTGGCCGTTTTCCTCCTCCGCTTGCGAAAGCGATTTGAATCTGCGCGACATCAGCGGCCGCACATTGCCTTCGCGATCGAGCGTCACGCCGTTGAACTCGTCGGAAACGAACCGGAAAGAGATGTCGTCACGTCCGTAGAAGCGGCGAAGAATCTGGAACACCGCGCCTCCGAATCCCGCATGTCCCGACGGATACGCTGGAAAGGGTGGAGTGAAGTTCGGTCCTACGAGGTTGCTCGCCGGCGCACCGAGAGGCACGAACGTCGGATCCGCGACGGTCGCATCGTTGCCATCCCCGGGAATTTCGAGCTCGTCGTTCGCATCCGCTTCGCGGATTCCATTGATCGGGCGCCAAAACTGGTAGTGATATTTCGATTCCCAGATTGCGATGCCCGCGTCGGCCATCGCGGTATTGACGAGCGCAAGCAGACGCGCGAGCTCCGTGGCGTCCGAACCCATGCTGTCGGCGATCTGCATCGAAATCTGGTTGTAGAGGCGCGGCGGCGCACAGAGGCTCGGCGTACCGTCGTAGGCCCAGAAGATGCCAACTTCCGTCTGTTCAACAGTACGATTCGTCTGCGTCGAGACGCCATCGCCGCCAAGCGCTTTCACTTCCGAGTACGCGCGGGCGTATTCGACCGAAGCGAGCTGCGGCGGCGCCGGTGCACGAAACTGCGCCGCGCTCGCCAGGACGAAGGGCGTGACCGTTCCCCAGTACGCGCCGAGCGCGATCGGAATGTTGCTTGCCGGGTCTTGCCGCCATTTGCCCGGCGCGTCGCTCGGGATGAACTCGATGCCGACTCGCGGCTCGGCGTGTGCCGCGCCGTCGGTTGCACGAAGGCTCAGGATCGCGGCTGCGGCGCGATGTCCGAGCTCGATGCCGAGTTCCTTTGGGCGTTGACTCTTGATGTCGTCCAGGTCCAGCGCCAGCTGTTCATCGAATGCCGCCTGCTGCGATGGGAAGAGCGCTTTCAGCGTGTCGTGGGCGGCTTGCGCAATGGCGGCTTCCACCGACGTATTGCGGGCGGCGGCCGGCAATCCGGCATAGCTTCGATAGCGACCCGAAACCGAGTTTGCGGCGTCGAACATCGCGATGTGCACGATCGCCATCGCCCGGCTGGCCCGCGCAGGACCAAGTTGCTCGCCAAAGATGCGGTCCTCTCCGGACGCGACCGGCGTGTGATCGAGACCGCTCGCGTCGACGGCCATCTCGTTCCAATGACGGATCATTCCTCGCGGGGAACTATCGTGACGCGAAGGCTTGCGGCCTCCGCGCTGAACGTGCGGATTCTCGCGATATTGCGCTCCGAGCGCGCCGTGAACGCCGTCCTCGAATCCCTGCCCCGACGCATCATCGGTCATGCCCACACCCAGCGATCCGCAGGCGGCGAACACTAGCGCGAGGAACTGCCTGAGGCGGGCCGCCGGCCGAAAAGAACCGACCCGACGAACACCAAGAGCGACCAAGATAGGCATGTGCATGGGCAAATAATCCCCGCGGCAATCCGCCTGCAGAAAATTAGTCTGGAATGGCGAATGGAAACAGAATATGACAAATGAATACTACCGAATAGTGGTGAGAATGTGGGTATTTGGCGTTGCCGTTTGCAGACAGCGCCATCGAGCTCGGCAGCGATAGCGCCAATCACGCCTCGACGGCCACGGGACGGCCGCTATCTTCCCGGCGCGCCCACCGCGTGCACTTACCTTCTCACCGACGGCGGGGTTCAGGGCGACCTGAACGGAGACGGGGTTCCGGATTGCAAGGACTTAACGGACTTCGGTGCACCGGTGCTCACTCGTTGGTTATCTTCGCCTCCCGCACGACCTTCCCCCACTTCTGACTCTCTTGCTCGAAGTATCGTGCGAGCTCCTCGCGGGTACCGGGCGCGGGGTCGAGACCATGCTTCGCCAGCTCGGCGCGAACTTGCGGATCGTTCAATACCTTGGTGAGCTCGCGATTCCAGAAATCGAGCAAATCTTTCGGCGTCCTGCCGGGCGCGACGAATGCGTACCAGTTCGTCGCCTCGAAGCCGAGGTAACCCGACTCGACGACCGTGGGCACCGCGGGCATCGTCGATGAGCGCCTCGCGCCGGTCGTTGCAAGCGCGCGCAACTTGCCGGCTTCGACATGCGGAGCGACAGTGGATGGCACACCGATGTACATGTCGATGCGCCCAGCAAGGAGGTCGGTCATCGCCGGACCGCCGCCCTTGTAGGGGACATGGACCATATTGATGCCGGCGCGCTCCTTGAAGAGTTCGCCGGCGAGGTGCCCCGCGCCACCCACACCCGCGGACGCATAGTTGATCTGGCCGGGCTTCTGCTTCGCGAGCGCGACAAATTCGTCGAGCGTCTTCGCCGGCACGCCCATATGCACGACCATCACGTTTGGAAACACGACGCCCATCGTGATCGGTGCGATGTCGCGCCTCGGGTCGTAGGCGAGATCCTTGACGAGATGCGGCGCAACGCTCATCGGGCCGACGGAGGTGAGGTGGATCGTGTAGCCGTCCGGTGCCGCCATGGCGATGTGCTGCGCGGCCACATTGCCACCTGCCCCCGCCTTGTTGTCGACGACGACCGATTGCCCGAAATTGGCGCTGAGCTTCTGCGCAATGATCCGGGCAGCGGTATCGGTGCCTCCCCCCGGCGCGAAGCCGACGGTCAGTGTGACGGGGCGGCTCGGGAAGGATTGCCCGCCGACCGCGCTGGCGACAAGCAGCGTCGCCGCGGTCAGCACGATTCGCAGGGACGTGAAAATCACTTGCGCGCGAATCGTCTCCATGCGTTGCTCCTCAGTGCAGCACTTGCCAAACCCAACGCGCAGTCCCGAAGAGCGTGTCTTCGGTGCCGGAACGCGTTACCAGCTGAATACCCACCGGCAGCCCGTTCGGGCCGCGATGCGTCGGCAAGGTCATCGCCGGCGTGCCTAGCAGCGTCCACAACTCCTGCATTTTCGGATCGCCGCCGTAGTCGATGCCTTGAGGCGCCTCGCCCGGGGCGCATGGAACAAGCAAGGCATCGATTCCATGCATTACGTCGGCAAGCAGCAATCGACATCTTTGGACAAGCTGCTGGGCGGACCAGTAGGCTTCAGGCGCAAGCGTGAATCCTCGCTCCATGCAACGCCGCAGACGCTCGCTGATTTGCTCCCGGCTGTGCTGCCATTCGTGCGCCAGTCCACGGGCTCTTTCGTAGTCGCTGATTCGTTCGCGCGCGCCTGTCAGCTCGGCAAAAATCACCGGCAGCGTCAACTCGCGCACATTCGCCCCGGCGCGCTCCAATTTCGTGGCGCTGTCCTCGAACGCCGCGACTGTTTCGGGCTGCGCCATAGGCCAGAGATGCGTACGGCACGCGCCAATGACGGGCGCCGCGAGTGGCCCGCCCGAAGCGGGCTTTCGGCCTACCAGAACAGCGTCGACGAGCTGCAGGTCTTCGATGGACCTCGCGATCAGGCCGATGGTGTCGAGACTTTCCGCCGCCGGCTTGACTCCCGCGCGATTGAATCGCCCGAAGGTAGGCTTGTAGCCAAAAACTCCGCAAAACGCGGCGGGGCGCAGCACGGAGCCGCCTGTTTGCGTGCCAAATGCAACCGGCACCATGAAGTCCGCAACAGCCGCTCCCGAGCCGCTGGATGACCCTCCCGGCGTGTGCGCCGGGTGGAGAGGGTTGGTCGTGGCACCCGGAGCCATGCCCGCGAACTCGAAGGTCACTGTCTTCCCCAGGACCACAGCACCGGCCGCCCGAACCAATGCGACGCAAGACGCATCCGCTCGCGGCTGGTGTCCGCGATAGATGGGAGAGCCCATCTGCGTAGGCATGTCGGCTGTGTCGATGACGTCCTTCACACCGATGGGAACGCCGTGCAGCGGCCCTCGGCTCGGTTCACGGTCGCGAAAGCGCGCTTGGCGAAGTGCGAGATCCGAGTCGAGGTACGCCCAGGCTTGCACCGCGGCATCCCGCTCCTCGATTCGCGCTAGACACGCACTCACCACCGCTTCCGAAGTAAGGTCGCCGTGCGCGATCTGTCGCGCCATCTCGCTCGCCGACAGGTGGTTGATCGCGAGACTCTCGCCAGCTTCGTTGCGCCGCACTATCGCGCTTCCTTCAGTTTTGCGTCGCGTACCACGGTGGCCCATTTGTCGATCTCGGCACGCACGAATCGCGCACCCTCATCGACCGTGGTGCCGCGTGGCTCGACACCGACGGTAGCGAAGGCCGCACGCAGCGCCTGATCCTGGAGAGCGGCGCCGATCTCGGCATTCATCCGGGCCACCACGGCCCCCGACACGCTGGCGGGGGCGAATACGCCGAGCCACAGATCGACTTCGAAACCCGGATATCCCGCCTCGATCAAGGTCGGCACGTCCGGCAACGCGGCCGAGCGCTTCGAGCCCGTTGTGGCAAGCGGGCGCAGTCGCCCGTCGCGGATGAACGGCAACGCTGCAGTGATACTGCTGAATCCGATCTGCACCTGGCCGCCGACCAGGTCGGCCATTGCCGGGCCCGACCCCTTGTACGGGACGTGTGTCATCTGCACGTTCGCCCGAAGACTCAGCAACTCGCCTGCCATGTGGGGCGTGGTGCCGATTCCGGCGGACACAAAGTTCAGCTTTCCCGGATTTGCTTTCGCGTAATCGACAAGAGCCGCGAGTGTGGACGCGGGCACCGACGGGTTCGCCACGAGCACGAGCGGAGACGATCCGATCACCGCAACCGTCTGCAAGTCCTTCTGCAGGTCGTAAGGAACCTTCTGCTGCAACGTCGGGTTGATGACGATGGCGGGATCCATCACGACCAGGGTATGTCCGTCGGAAGCAGCGCGCGCCGTGTACTCGACGCCGATGATGCCGCCCGCGCCGGGACGGTTGTCGACGACGACCGGCTGCCCGATCTGCACCGAAAGGCGTTGGCCCAGCGTGCGTCCGATGAAGTCCACGACGCCACCCGGCGCGTACGGCACGACGAGTTGGACCTGGCGCGTCGGCCACGGCTGGGCACCCACGCTCGTCGCAATGGTCAGCACGACCAGCAGAAAAATCTTTCTCAGCATTCGCAGCGTCGTCTAGTCGGTTTGACCGTTTGCGGCATTGACTCCCGCGATTCGCCCGAACACAGAGCCGTTGGTGAGCCCCGAGCCGCCGGGGTAGTTGAACCAGAAGATCCCGCCGACGAGCTCACCCGCCGCAAAAAGGCCGCTGATCGGCTCGCCGTCCGAGCTGATGACCTGGCCGCGGGTGTCGATCTTCAGCCCGCCGAACGAGAACGTGATGCCGCAAGTCACTGCATAGGCTTCGAAAGGCGCGGTGTCGAGCGTGTTCGCCCAGTTGGACTTGTTCACCTCGAGGCCCTTGGTGCAGCGCCCGTCCTTGACGTTCGGATTGAACGCGATCTGGGTCTGCACGGCGTCGTTGTACTTCCTCAGTGTGTCGAGCGCGGTGGTCTGGTCGGTGTCGTCGAGCTTCGACACCAGCGCCTCGAGCGTATCGGCGGTGACCTTGGTGACTTGCCTGATGCGGTACTCGTCGCGCAGCTGCTGCTTCACCTTCCCGTCGAAAATCTGCCACGCGAACTGCCGGGGCTGCTGCAGGATGACGCGGCCGTACTTGGCATAGGTGTAATTCCTGAAGTCGGCGCCTTCGTCGACGAAGCGCTTGCCCTCCGCGTTGATGTAGACGCCCCACGGGTACGAGTGCTTCTGGAAACCGTCGCCGACCGCGAGGTCGCCGGTTTCGGGCGCGTTGCGGTCCCACGCCACCGCGTGGCAACCCGACCAGTTGCCGTGCGGAGCAGCGCCGATGTCGAGCGCCATGCGGATCGCGTCGCCGGTGTTGAAGCGCGTGCCGCGAACCTTGGCGAGCTCCCAGCCCGGGCCCAGGTAACGCGTGCGCCACTCGGTGTTCGCCTGGAATCCCCCCGCTGCAAGCACCACGGCCTTGCCTTTGACTTCGAAAGTTTTACGGTTCTTCCGCACCACCACCCCGCGGACGCCGTCGTCGTCCGCCATCAGCGAAACCGCGCGCGCGTTGTACCAGATCTCGACGCCCTCCTTCTTCGCGATCTGCGAGAGCGAATCCACGAGTCCCGGTCCGCCGCCCACCGCCTCGAGCGTGAGTCCGCCCCAGAACTTGAACTTGCCGCCGACGTTGAACGCTTGCCTGCCCCAGGCCGCGGTAAAGCGCACGCCCTTCTGGCGCATCCACATCACCGTGGCATGGCTCCGCTTGACGAGGATCTCCGTCAGATCGGGATCGCAGCGGTACTCGGTCACCCGCGCCATGTCGTCGAAGAACTGCTCTTCGGTGTACGCGCCGAAATCGGATCGCGCCACCTCGTCTTCCGACAGGTCGATGAGCGGGCGCAGGTCGTCCACGCCGTCGTAGGCGATGCGCATCAGGCCGGCGGTGAAGCGCGAGTTGCCGCCGGATTCCTCCTCGCCCGCCCGTTCGAGGACCAAGACGCTGGCACCGGACTCCTTCGCCGAAAGCGCTGCGCACAACGCCGCGTTGCCGCCGCCGACGACAATCACATCCCAGGTGTGCACTCGAGCGCCCTCTTGATCTCGATCGGCGTGACCGGCAAGCGTGTCACGAACACTTGCTGGCCGAGAGCATCGTCGATGGCGGAGGCGATTGCCGCTCCGACAGCGTTGATTCCCGCCTCCCCGGCTCCCTTGACGCCAAGCGGATTGAGCGGGCTTGGCGCGTCCTCGGTGATGAGAACCTCCACGTGCGGCACGTCTTTGGCGGTCGGCATCATGTAGTCCGCGAACGTACCGGAGAGCGGTTGACCGTATTCGTCGTACAGGAACTCCTCGTACAAAGCGCCCCCGATGCCTTGCGCGACGCCTCCGGTGATCTGACCCTTGACCAGCATCGGATTGATCGCCCTGCCGATGTCATACGCGACGAGATAACGTCGCATTTCGACACCGCCGGTCTCCCGGTCGACGGCCACGACGGCGAGATGCGCACCATAGGGATACGTCATGCGGTCGCAGAAGAACTCACCCTCGGCCTCGAGCCTGTTCCCGCTGTTTTCCCGAGCGAGGTCGGCGAGCGTGACGACCAGCTCGCCGCCTACGTCGGTGCGCACGACGCGGCCATCCCGTATGTCGAGCACTTCGACCGGAAGGTCGTAGCGTCCTTCGACGACGTCCAGAATTCGCGCCTTCAGGTTGAGCGCCGCCTTGTGCGCAGCGCCACCGGTCATCACCGTGGTGCGCGAAGCGTGCGACCCAAAACCCTTGCGGATGCGGCTGGTCATACCATGCACGACACGGATTTTTCTGTAATCCATGCCAATCGCATCGGCACAGATTTGGGCCAAGACGGTTTCGACGCCTTGGCCCAGCGAGGCCGCCCCGGTAACCAGCTCCACGTCACCGGTTTCCAGCAGGGTTGTGCTCGCAAGGTCCGCCGGTCCAAGCCCGCTCTTTTCGAGGAACAGTGCGAGCCCCATTCCGACACTCTCGCCGTTCGCTCGCCGCTTCGCCAGCTCGCTTTGCAGCGCTTCCCACCCGAAGGCGTCCTGTGCTTTCCGCAACAGCCCGGCGTAATCGCCGGAGTCGAGCACGAGGTCCGTCTCGAGCACCTGGATCGGTCGGGTGAACGGCATTTCGTTCGTGCCGATGAGATTTCGCCGCCGAACCTCGCCACGATCGATCTGCAAACGTCGAGCGATCGCATCGAGGACGCGCTCGATCACGAACGTCGACTCGAAGCGGCCGGGCGCTCGATACGTCGCGGCCGGCGTCTTGTTGGTAAGACGGAAATGCGCGATCGCGCGGTAGGCCGGGATCCTGTAGACGCTGGGCAGCATGGCCGCCGTCATGTCGGGAACCCTGGCGCCGTGCGTTCGCACGTACGCGCCCTGATCGTGAAAGAACTCGTCCTGCAAGCCGAGGATGCGGCCGTCCTTGTCGAACGCCACGGTGACGTGATGAGACTGCTCGCGCGACTGGTTGCACGCGACGAGATTCTCGCGCCGATCCTCGATCCACTTGATGGGCCGACCGAGCGCGATCGCGGCGAGGCACACCAGCAAGTCCTCGGGATACAGCTCGCCACGCACGCCAAAGCCGCCGCCGATGTGCCCCTCGAAAAGCTGGATTCCAGCAGGGTCTCGTCCGAGCATCCGTGCGATGACGTCGCGATTGGCGTGCGGCCGCTTGGCCGCCCCGTACAACTCGAGGATGCCGCTCGCGCGATCGCGGCGGGCAAGGGCACCGCGACATTCGAGAGGCACGCCGGAGTGACGGCCGATGGCAAGGTCCAGCGTGAGTGTTTCGTCGGCCGCGGCGAACGCCTGGTCGAGGTCTCCGTACTCTTTGCGCAGCACCGCGGGCTCGATACCGGAAGTCCGCGCATCGAGGACGGCCGGCAACTGCGTTGCATCGATGCCGACGAGGTCCGCCGCGTCTTCGGCCACATAGCTATTCTCCGCGAAGACCACGGCTACCGGCTCGCCGACGTACCGTAACCGGTCCTTCGCCAGAATCGTCTGGCAATAAGGCTCGAGCCCCTGCACCTTGGTTGGACGAAACTCGATCGGCGGAATGTGCGCGACGTCAGCGAACGTCCAGGCCGCCACGACGCGGGGCAGTGCGATCGCGGGCTGCACGTCCACGTTCAGCAAAGTCGCGTGCGCGTAAGGCGACCTGACGACGCGCATGTGCAGCTCGTCGGGAAACGAAAGGTTCGCCACGAACTTGCCTCGTCCGGTGAGGAGCGGCTCGTCCTCGAGCCGTTGCACCGATTGACCGATCATCGTCATCGAAGCCTCGCGGCGGCGGCGGAGATCGCCTGCACGATGTTCTGGTATCCGGTGCACCGGCAAAGATTGGAGGCAACGAGGTCGCGTATCTCGTGCTCGTCCACGCTGCCGTTCTTCTCCAGATAGGATACCGCGAGCATTAGGAAGCCGGGAGTGCAGTACCCGCACTGCAACGCGTGATGCTCGGTGAAGGCGCGTTGCAGCTCATGCAGGCGGCCGTCTTTGGCGAGGCCCTCTACCGTGCGGATCGACTTTCCTTCGAGCTGCACGGCAAACATGAGACAGGAGCGAACCGGCTCACCCTCGACGAGGACGGTGCAGGTGCCGCAAACGCCGTGCTCACACCCCAGGTTGGTCCCCGTGAGCCCGCACTTCTCGCGCAGCGCATCGGCGAGCGTACAGCGAGGCTCGACGGCGACGGCGTAACGCTCGCCGTTGACGGTGAAATCGATTGTGGTCAGCAGTGGCGCGTGACTCACGCTGGCCACGCTTCGTTCAAGGCGCGCAACGTCATCGTGCGGGTGAGACCGCGACGATACGCGGCGTCGTATCGTACGTCGGTGAGCGGATCTACGGCTTCGGCTGAGGCTTTGGCGGCCTCCTCATAAAGCTCGCGGCTCGGCTTCGCGCCACGGAGTATCTGCTCCGCTCGGGGAATGCGGCGAGGCGACGGCTCCACCGCACCGACTCCCAGGCGCGGGTCCGCAATCACACCTCCGTGCACGCGAAACGTGACCAATGCCATCGCCAGCGCGAAATCACCGGCGCGTCGGCTGAATTCCTGAAAGCCGAAAACGCAATCCGACGGAAGTGCCCGGAAGCGTGCCTCCAGCAGAAGCTCGTCGGGTTGAAGTGCGGTCGTCATGAGACCGCGGAACCAATCGGGCGCGCGGATCGAGCGGCTGCCGCGGCTGCTGATTGCGATGAGCTCCGCCTCTAGCGTTGCCGCAACGAGGCACCATTCGGACGCCGGATCGGCGTTCGCCAGGCTGCCGCACATCGTCCCTCGGGTGCGGATCGGATAATGCGCGATGTAACGCACCACCTTGCTCAGCAAATTCCCCAAAGGGCCGGGCTCGACGGGTCGTTGGAACGCGGCATGACGCACGCACGCTCGCACGGCGAGATGCCCGTTGTCGTCGAGCGCGAGGCCACCGAGTTCCTCCACGGCGTTGATGTCGATCAGGTGCGCCGGAGCGGCGACGCGAAGCGCCATGGCCGGAACGAGGCTTTGTCCGCCCGCGAGTACTCTCGCGTCCGCGTCCGCGTGGCGCGCGAGCAGCTCAATCGCAGCGCTTACGCTGCGGGGAGCATGATATTCGAACGCTGCAGCTTTCATGCACGGGGCTCAAGGCCAGCCGGCTCAACTGATGCCAACCATGCCAGCTTCGTAGGTGTCCCTTGGCGGGTGATCCAGCATCGCGCCGGTAAGCTCGGCAACCCGCGTGACACCCTTCTTTGCGCACCACTTCTCCAGTCCTTCGATGAGGCCGATCATCGCCGTCGGATTGCGGAAGTTCGCGAACCCCACCTCGACCGCCGTGGCGCCGGCCAAGAGGTATTCAACCACGTCCTCCACACTCATGATGCCGCCGCAGCCGATGATCGGGATCCTGACCGATTTCGAGCACTGGTGAACCATGCGCAGCACGATCGGCTTCACGCCCGGGCCGGAGATGCCGCCGTAGCCGTTGCCGATGCACGAGCGCCGGGTGTCGACGTCGATCTTGAGGCCGAGGATGGTATTCGACACGGTGATCGCATTGGCCCCGGCTTTCTCCGCTGCCTCGGCGACCGCTGTGATCTCTCCCGCGTTGGGCGAGAGCTTCGCCCAGAGCGGCTTCGTGGTCATCGAGCGACACGCCTTCACGACCTGATAGGTCTTGTCCTCGTTCAGCGCGAAGTTGCCGCCGCCGGGCTGCCGCGTCGGACAGGAAATGTTGAGCTCGATCGCGTCGACGCTCGGCACGCTGACGTCGCGCGCCATGGCCGCAAAATCCTCGATGCCCTCCGCCGTGATGCTGCACACGACCGGTGGCTTGTAGCGGCGGTATTCGGGAAGCTGGACCTCGAGAAAATAGGCGAGTCCTTTCGTCGGCAAGCCGATCGAGTTGATCATCCCCGCCTCGGTCTCGTGCACGCGCGGAGGAGGATTGCCGGCCCGATAGGGTCTCGACACCGTCTTCGTCACGAGCGCGCCGAGGCGATCGAGATCGATGACCTGGCCGAACTCGTAGGAGAAGGTGCCCGACGCCGGCATGATCGGGTTCGGCAGCGACACCGCACCCACGCTGACCGAGAGATCTACCATCCCATGCACTCCTGAAGGTCGAACACGGGGCCTTCGACGCAGACCCGGCGCAACTCCTTCTTGCCGTCGACCTCGAACGTGCGCACGCATATGTAGCAGGGCCCTAGGCCGCACGCCATGATCTGTTCCATGGCCGCCTGGCCGGGAATCTTGTGCTCAAGGGCGACGCGCTTCATAAGCTGCAGCAGCCGGTTCGATCCGCACGTGAAGAAGGCGTCGGCCTTTCGCTCGTGGATCAGGCGGCGCAGGATTGCTTCGACATTCTCGACCGAGCTGGTCCCGTCGGTGTCCAGCACCTTCAGCACCGTGCCGACGCTCTCGAAAAGATCGGCGCCGAGTGCAAGCTCGGGGCTGCGCGCGCTGAGGATTGCCGTGACGCGCACGCCCATTTCACCTGCGATCTGCGAGATCGGCGCCATCGTGGCGAGCCCGACACCGCGTCCGAGCACGACGATGTTCTTCCACGTTAAATCGATGGTGAAGCCTCGGCCTAGCGGACCCACCATGTCGAGCGGATCGCCTGGCGTCAGTGTCGCGAGGCCCTGTGTGCCGCGTCCCACCACCTTGTAGAGGAACTCGAGCCTCCCGCTCGACCGGGCCACGCGGTAGACGCTTTGCGGGCGGCGGAACCACACCTCGACTGCGTCCGGCGAAGGACAAAGCAACTGGAAAAACTGTCCCGGCTTCGCGGCGAGCGCCTTCGGCGTCGCCTTGACAACGAGATGCTTGTACTCGTCGTTCACCCAGTCGTGCGCGACGACGGGGCAACGCGTCTCCTCGACCGGGCACTGGGGCGGCGAGTGCCCCTCCTCGTCCGATCCGCCCACCACCTTTGGCGAGCACGCGTACGTGTGGGCCACGAATCCTCCTCGCGTTTCAGAATGGAACAATTGTCTCATTTTGGCGGAACGCCTTGAGCCGGTTGCCGATGTCGTCGAACCGTACGGCCATTGCGCGGCCCTTAGGTAAACGCCCGCACGAGAGCCACGATGTCGCTCGGCATCATCGGCGTGCGCGATATTCTCGCGCCGAAAGGTTTGAGAGCGTCCTCGACCGCCGACAGCACGGCCGGCGCAATCGGGATGACGCCGCATTCTCCAACGCCCTTGATGCCAAGTGGATTGAGCGGAGTGGGGGATTCGTGATGCGCGAGCTCGACCGGAGGCATCTCCGTCGCCGTGACGAGCAGGTAGTCGGCCAACGTTCCAACGAGTGGCTGCGCCTGGTCGTCGTAGCGCATCCACTCGAAAAGCGCGTTGCCGATGCCGTGAGCCACGCCGCCGATCAGCTGACCGTCCACGACCTGCGGATGAAGAATGCGCCCGCAGTCGTGCACGAACACCATCTTCACGATCCGCACTCCGCCGGTGTCGATGTCGACCTCGACTTCCGCCACCGCGGTGCCGTTGGCGTACGTCATCGGATCGATCACCACGCTTTCCATCGCTTCGAGACCGGGTCCCACGCCACCCGGCAGCCTGTAACCCGCGGTGCCGGCCACGGCGCTCGCCACTTTGCTCAACTCGACGGCCATCTTCTTCACGCCCTTGACGTGCACGGAGCGACCTTCGATCTCGAGGTCCGCTTCGCCCGCCTCCAGGAGATGCGCCGCGATGCGGATCGCCTTCTCACGCACCTTCAGCGCCGCGGAGTGTGCCGATGTGCCGGCGAGCACGGCCTGCCTGCTGTTGGAGCCGCCCATCCCAGTTGGCACGGTCCCGGTATCTCCAGCGATCACGGTGACATTCGTCATGTCGCCACCGAGTTGGTCGGCCACGATCTGCGCGAGCATCGTCTTGGTGCTTTGGCCCATTGCGGCCGCGCCTGTATAAACGAGGATCCGGCCGGAGGGCCCAATGCGCACCGTCACCGTTTCGAACGGCCCGCGTCCGGTGCCCTTGACGAAGTTCGCGAGGCCGATTCCGATGTAGCGGCCGTCGTTGCGCGCGTTTTTCTGCCGCTCCCCAAACTCCGCCCATCCGGCGCGTTCCAGCGCATCCTCCTGGCACCGCAAGTAGTCCCCGGTGTCTAGCACGACCGGCATGCCGCCGCGGTTCTTTACGCCCGTCCGATAAGGCATTTTCGTCGCAGGCACGAGGTTTCGACGGCGCACCTCGGCGCGATCGAGATCGAGCTCGCGCGCAATCCGGTCGAGCAGGCGCTCCATGACGAAAACACCCTGCGGATGACCTGCCCCGCGCACCGGAGTGACGGGCACCTTGTTGGTGAGCGCAATCTGCACATTCATTCGATACGCCGGCAGCTCGTAGCCGATCGCAATCTGCTCGGCCGAGTTATAAGGCAGGTTGACACCCCGCGCCGTGTACGCTCCGTGGTCGTGAATCAGCGTGCCGCGGATTCCAAGCAAGCGGGCCTCGCCATCCACCGCAACCTCGACGTCCCAATGCTGGTCCCGCTCCTGGGTCGTCGCGACAAAATGCTCGAGGCGATCCTCGATCCATTTGACCGGACGCCCGAGGATGATCGCGGCGAGCGCCACGCAGATGTCCTCCGCGTAGAAGACGAGCTTGGGTCCGAAGCCCCCGCCGACATCCGGCGTGACGACGCGGACCGAATCCTCGTCGCGACCGAGCATGTCGCACAGCACGCGCAGTGCGGCGTGCGCCATCTGGGTCGAGGTCCACACCGTCAGGCGCTCCTCATTCGGGTCGCTTGCCGCAACGGTTCCCCGGCACTCGATCGAATGACTGCCGCCACGATGCTGCCAGAACGACTCCTTGAACACGTGCGCCGCAGACGCGAACGCAGCGTCCACGTCGCCGTACCCGATCGGGAATTCGGCCAGGAGGTTGTGCGGCGATCCTCGGTGCGCGGTGGGCGCGCCCGGCGACAGTGCCGCACTGCAATCCGCCGCCGGGGACAACGGCTCCCAATCCACCTCGACGAGCGCGGCCGCATCCTCGGCGATATAACGATTCTCGGCGACGACCATCGCAACCGGCTGTCCGACGTAAACCGCCTCGTCCGCGACGAGCGCTGGCCGATTCACGTTCTGCTTGTAGTCCTTGCTGGGCAGGCCCACGACGATGAACTCGTTGCGCAAATGCGGCAGCAGATCCGCTCGGACCAGCACCGCATGCACGCCCGGCAGAGCACGCGCGGCGTCCTTGCGAATGCCGCGAACGAGAGCGTGGGCGTGCGGGCTGCGCACGAACGCCGCCTCCAGCATGCGCGGCATGTGCAGATCGTCGATGAAGCGGCCTTTTCCCCGCAGCAGGGGCTCGTCCTCGAGCCGGGGCACCGAGTTGCCGATGAGACTCATTCGTCTTTGGTGCTCGTAACCCGCAGTACCGCGTCGATGATGCCCTGATAGCCCGTGCACCGGCAGAGATTCCCCGAGATCGCGACACGAACGTCGCGCTCCGTAGGCTTGGGACAATCCCGCAGGAACTCGATGAGCGTCGTGACCATGCCCGAGGTGCAGAACCCGCATTGCAGGCCATGATGGTCCTTGAGGGCCTGCTGCAGGGGATGAAGCGTCGTCGGCGACGGGGCGATCCCTTCGATGGTCGTCACGCTCTCCCCGTCCGCCTGCACGGCAAGCATCAGACAGGACCGTGCCGACCTGCCGTTGACGAGCACGGTGCATGCGCCGCACACCCCATGCTCGCAGCCCACATGGGTTCCGGTGAGCATGAGATCGTGGCGCAGAAAATCGGCCAGCGTCATACGCACGCTCACCTCGCGCCGGAACGCAATCCCGTTGACCTCGACACTAATCGGTCGCGACTCTTCCACGGGCCCTTTCCAGCGCGCGCCGCACCATCGCGCGCGCAACACGCTTCCTGTATCCGGCGTCGACATGCGAGTCGCTCATAGCCTCGAGCCCGTCGCAGGCCGCCGCAACTTCGTCGAACAGCGCGGTCGAAGATTGTCGGCCATGGAGCCCTACCTTCGGGCGCTGTGGGCGGCTGTCCAACCCCCCCACCACCACCGAGCCGCGCTCCACCCGTCCATGTTCCATCTCCAGGAGCACCGCGGCCGAAGCCACCGCGAAATCGCCATGCCTGCGCGCAAACTCCTCGAAAGCAAAGCCGTGGCCACGCTTCCACAACGGAAACCGCACGGAGACAACGAGCTCGTTCGCTTCGATGGCAGGCGACATGAGGCCGAGCGGAAAGTCCGCAAACGGTATTTCGCGCGTGCCGGCTTTCGATGCGACGACGATCGTCGCGTCGACGGCGGCGGCCACGGTAACAAGCTCCGCCGACGGATCGAGCTGGCACAGCGAGCCGCCCAGCGTGCCGCGATTGCGTGTCTGCCGGTGGCCGACCAGCCGCACAGCCTCGTGCAGCAGCGGAAAGGCCTCCGCGACCACGTCGCTGAACTCGAGGTCGCGCTGGCGGGTCATCGCTCCCACCTCCAATACTTCGCCTTCCCGCCGAATGTACGAGAGCCCTTGCACCCGGTTGATGTCGACGATGTGCGCCGGCTGAACGATTCTGAAATTCAGCATCGGCATGAGCGATTGCCCCCCGGCCAGCACGCGCGCATCTTCCAGAGTGTCGAGCAGGCCGATTGCCTCGTCGAGCGTTGCCGGAGCGTGATATCGGAACGGCGCAGGCTTCATCGCGTTAGCATATGATGGTATACCGTAATTTTCCAGCCACTGAAGGAAGGTGCAGTCACCTTCAATGCCGGCAGAACGCGAGCAGAGCCGCGAGCCACCCTATGAAATTCCAGACTCACAACCGGTACGACTATTCACCGATCACCGAACGCAGAGACTATTCCTGGCCCGAGGGGCGGCGCCTTGCGTTCTACGTTGCGCTCAACGTCGAGCACTTCAGCTTTGGCGGTCCGCTCGGCCATACGCCCACTGCGCTGGGCCCTCCTCCCGATCCGCGCAACTACGCATGGCGCGACTACGGGTTGCGAGTGGGCATCTGGCGCATCTTCGATCTGATGGACGAATTGGGTTTGCCGCTGTGTCACTTGCTCAACTCGACGGTGTGCGAAAGCCAGCCCCAGATCATCGAGCGCATCAAGAAGCGCGGCGACGAAGTCGTCGGACACGGCCGCACGAATTCGGAACGGCAAAGCGACCTCGACGAGGCGAGCGAAAAGGCGCTGATCGACGAGGCGACCAGCACGCTTGCAAGCGCTTTCGGATGCCGTCCCCGAGGCTGGATGGGACCCTGGATCGCGGAGACCGAGCGCACCCCTGACCTCATCAAGGAAGCAGGCTACAGTTACTTGATGGACTGGCCCGCGGACGACCAGCCGTTCTGGATGCGCACGCGGGGAGGCCCGCTGCTCTCCGTCCCCTATCCGATCGAGATCAACGATAGCCCGGTCATGCTGACGCGCATGCAAGCCGCCACCGATTTCCCCCAGATGATCGGCGATCAGTTCGAGACGATGCTCGAGTTCTCCGAGAAGCAGCCGCTCGTGTGCGGCGTGTCGCTTCACACGTTTGTAGTCGGCCAGCCATTCCGGTTCGCCCAGCTCCGCAAAGCCCTTGTTCAACTGCGAAACCATCCGCGCCTGGACCGGGTCTGGATCACGACGCCAGGCCGCATCGCCGAGTACGTCGCCGAACTGCCGGCTGGCACGCTACAGGGCTGAGCCGACCGTGCCGACCGCGTCGCTTCGCGTCATCCAGAACACTCCCACTCTGCGCGAAATGACGGCGGACAGGTTGCGGGAGGCGATCTTCACGATGCACTTCAAGCCCAACGATCGCCTCGTCGAGCGCGACCTTTGCGACCAGACGGGCGTCAGCCGCACTTGCGTGCGCGAAGCGCTGCGCCACCTCGAGTCGGAAGGTCTCGTGGAACGTCGATCCAACAAGGGTCTGTACGTTACCGTGGTAAGCCCCGCCGAGGCGCAGCAGATCTACGAGGTACGGGGCGCGCTCGAGCCCGTGGTTGCCCGGCTTTTTGTCGAGCGGGCGAGCGAGGCAGACATCAAGGCGCTGCGCCAGGCCGTTTCGCATCTTGCGTCCGCCGTCAGCGGCAAGCCGGTGCGCGCTTATGTGCAAGCGCTGGAAGAGTTCTACGATGCCCTGCTTCGAGGCAGTGGCAACGAAGTCGCCCGCCGCATCCTGCAAACGCTGCAAGGACGCATCACCTATCTGCGCACGATTACCGCGGCCAAGGCACAGCCGGGGCGCAGACGCGAGACGCTCGCTCTGATGCGCGCGATCGCCGACGCGGCGGCGGAGCGCGATGCCAAGGAAATCGCGCGCCGTTGCGCGACGTTCGTCGAACGATCGGCCGCCTATGCGCTGCAAGTCCTCAACGCCGAGCTCGCCTCCGCATCCGCATGCTGACGGTAGTCGTTCGCCGGTTTCTGCTCGCGATACCGACGATGATCACGTTGACCGCGCTCCTGTTCTTCAGCCTGACTGCGATATTGGGGAGCCCGGCCGCGTTGATGCTGGGACAGGACGCAAGCCCCGAGGCGATCGCGGCGCTGAACGCGCGCTACGGTTTCGACCGGCCACTCTACGTTCAGTATTTCGATTGGATCACGTCTGCGGCGCGCGGTGATTTCGGCCGGTCGCACACCACCCAGCAGAGTGTCGCCGCCGCCATCCTCCCGTGCATCCTGGTAACGCTCGAGCTGGCCGCGCTCGCGATCGTGCTGGCGGCGGTCGCCGCGGTGGTCACCAATACGCTGCCCGTCGGCCGACACACGCTCGGACCCTTGGTCGTCGCAGCCAACCTGATTGGCATCACGGTCCCCAATTTCATGCTCGGCATCTCGCTTATTTTTGTCTTCTCGGTAGGACTCGGGTGGTTGCCGAGCACGGGCTGGTCACCATGGTCCCTGGGCGCGTTCGAACACCTGAAACACATGATCCTCCCGGTAGTCACGCTGTCCGCCTACTACTTCGGCGTTTTCAGCATCGTGTATCGCGCGGAGTATCGGGACGTGGAAAAGCGCCTGTTCGTGCAGGCCGCACGGGCGAAAGGGATTTCCCGCTCCCGCGTCGCGTTTCGGCATGCGCTTCCCAACGCGATTCTGCCGGTGATCACGTTCGTCGGACTCAGCATGGGACAGCTGACAGGTGGCGCCGTGGTCACCGAGACCCTGTTCTCCATGCCCGGCATCGGCAGGCTGCTGGTGTCGTCCATCGCAAGCCATGACTTCCCCGTCATGCTGGCGATTGCGATGATGATCGTCGTCGGCGTCGTCCTGATGAATCTGCTGGCAGATATCGCCTACACCGTCGCGAATCCGCAGATTCGCATCCATTAGCGTGATGTTCACGCCACGCCGGATCGTCGGCTTCGCGCTGATCGGCTTGATCCTCGCGTGCGCGCTGCTGGCGCACTGGATTGCTCCGTACGACCCGCTGCGATCGAGTGTCGCCATGCTTTCACCGGCCTCGGCGGCGCATTTCCTCGGAACCGACGAGCTCGGCCGCGACGTTCTCAGCAGGGTAATCTACGGCGCGCGAACTTCGCTGGCCATCGGCTCCGGCGCTGCGCTCGTGGCCATGCTGATCGGCGCTCCGGTCGGCCTGATGGCGGGCTATTTCGGTGGCCGGCTCGACATCGTTACGGTAATGCTGATCGATCTTTTCGTCGCGCTGCCCGGGCTCGTGCTGGCGCTCGTGATTACGGTCATGGTGGGCCCGTCGCTGCAAAACCTCGCATTGGTTCTCGGGTTCGTCATGTGGCCAAGCGTCGCGCGTCTTATCCGCGGTCAGGTGCTCCCGATCCGCGAGGCCACTTTCGTCGAGGCAGCGCGCGCGGCAGGGGGCTCGCCGGCCTGGATCATCAGCCAGCACATCTGGCCCAACACGATGCGCGTCGTGGCAGCCCAGTTCGCCGTCAGCGTGTCGTTCGCGATTTTCACGTCGTCGAGTTTGAGTTTTCTCGGCCTGGGCATTCCGCCGCCGACACCCGACTGGGGCGGCATGGTACGCGCCGGATACGACTTCCTGGCGGTCAATCCGTTGCTCAGTCTTGGGCCAGGCACAGCTGTGGGCCTCACCGTGCTGGGCTTCTATCTTGTCGGATCGTCGGTGGAATGAGCGAGCGGCGCGAAGCGCAGGCCCGAAGGGCGCGTCCGCGAGCGATTGACAGCGACCGACGCGGCGAGGCGACACTTCCGCTCAATAGTGCGGAGGCCGCAATGAGCGAGGCGGGCGAGCAATGAAATCACCCCTCCTCGAGGTTCGCGACCTCGCCGTGCGCTTCTCCACGCGCGGCGGCAACGTCGATGCCGTCAGTGGTGTTTCGTTCGATCTCGCGCCCGGCGAGACCGTCGCGCTGGTAGGCGAATCGGGCAGCGGCAAGTCGACCCTGGGCCTCGCTCTCATGGGGCTGACTGACGTAACTCGCCCGGCAAGTCTGTCTGGCGCGGCGACGCTCGCGCTCAAGAACGGCACACGGCAGGACATGATGAAGCTCTCCGACCGCGCGATGCAGGCTATCCGCGGGAACGAGGTCGCGATGATCTTTCAGGAGCCGATGAGCTCGCTCAACCCCGTGCACACCGTGGGCTGGCAGATTTGCGAAGCCGTCATGTGTCACCAGGGAATCTCCAGCTCTGCGGCCGCCGCTTCTGCGCTCGAGCTGCTCGAGAAACTTGGAATTCCCGATGCCGGGCGATGCCTCCAGGCTTATCCGCATCAGCTGTCGGGCGGCATGCGGCAGCGAGTGATGATTGCCATCGCGCTCTCTTGTCAGCCGAGCTTGCTGATTGCCGACGAGCCGACCACCGCGCTCGACGTCACTGTCCAGGCCCAGATCCTCGAACTGCTGAAGCACGTCCAGAGCGAAACAGGGATGGCCATTCTGTTCATTACCCACAACTTCGGCGTCGTGGCGGAGATCGCGCAGCGCACGATGGTGATGTACGCAGGAAGGATCGTCGAAGCCGGTCCGGTGGGCGATGTGTTTCATGCGCCCCGCATGCCCTACACCCGTGCGCTGCTCGAGTCCCTGCCGCGGCTGGACCGCGGGTTTGGCACGCGCCTACCGGCGATCCCCGGTCAGGTCCCGAGTCCGTCGGCGCTGCCGTCCGGTTGTGCATTTCATCCGCGCTGCCGTCACGCCGTGCCGGGGCGGTGTGACGATCGGATCCCCACGCTCGAAGCCTGTTCCAGTGATCACCTCGTGCGCTGCGTGCGGTGGTCCGAGCTCGCGGCCGCCGCGCCATGACGCCATCCCTTCTGCAGGTAAAGAATCTGCGCAAGTGGTACGAGATCCGCCGCGGCGTATTGCCGCGCGTTGTCGGGCATGTGAGAGCGGTCGACGACGTGAGTTTCGACATACAGCCGAACGAGGTGCTTGGATTGGCCGGCGAATCCGGTTCGGGAAAGACGACGATTGGACGCAGCGTGCTACGCCTGATCGAACCTTCGTCCGGGTTGATCGCCTTCAAGGGCGAAGATGTCACCGGTCTCGACGCGAATGGCCTGCGACGGTTCAGGCGCCAAGCCCAGATCGTCTTCCAGGACCCGTATTCGTCGCTCGATCCGCGAATGACAGTCGAACAGATCGTAGGGGAGCCGCTGCGCGTGCAAGGCATCGCGCCCGATCCGCACGCCCGACGCCAGCGCGTCGAAAGCCTCCTTGAAAGCGTCTCGATGTCGAGGCAGCTCCTGATGCGTCGCCCACGCGAGCTGTCGGGCGGACAACGGCAGCGCGTCGGCATCGCCCGGGCACTCGCCGTCGATCCTGAATTCATCGTGGCGGACGAGCCCGTGGCGTCGCTCGACGTTTCCATCCAGGCGCAAGTCATCAATCTCCTGCAAGACCTCAAGGCCCAGCTTCATCTCTCGATGCTCTTCATCTCGCACGACATTGCGGTGATGCGACACGTGGCCGATCGGATCGCCGTTGTCTATCTTGGCAAGATCATGGAGATCGGCCCCGCCCGTGCAATATGCGAGGCGCCGAGGCACCCGTACACCGAGGCGCTGCTGTCGGCCGTGCCGAATCCCGATCCTAGCCAGCGCCGCCAGCGCATCGTGTTGCAGGGAGACATCCCGAGCCCGGCCAACCCGCCCACCGGTTGCGTCTTTCGCACCCGTTGCCGGTACGCGATCGGCGAATGTGCGCAGACGCAGCCGCAGCTCCAGTCGACCGGTCCGAAACATTACAAGGCATGCCTGCGCAACGACGTGCCATAGCGGCGGCTTCAGGATGTGCGCAACGGGCGCCCTCACCACGTGCCGGCAGAGGCATGGCGTTGATTCGTATTACGGTATACCTTATGATCAATTGCGCGAAGTCGGCCTACGACGTCGGCCGGGAGCATCGGCCCCGAAAGGTCGCCTGACACCGCTCGAGAACAGAGGAGACACGCATGCTGCCACGCTGGTTTACGCGGCCGGTGGTCGCCACCCTCGCCTTCCTCGCACTCGGGCTGGCGACGCCCGCGGTTTGGGCGCAAACGCCAACGAGAGGCGGCACGCTCACCGTTGGGTTCAACGCCGACACCAAGACCCTCGATCCGACGTTCTCCGTCCAGTTCAGCGAACGCCAGGTGCTCTACCTGGTGTTCAATGCGCTGGTCCGCTACGGCACTGATTTCTCTCTCCAGCCCGACCTCGCCCAAAGCTGGGAGGTCAAGAACGACGGCAAGCAGATCGTTTTCAAGCTTCGCTCCGGGGTCAAGTTCCACGACGGCACGCCGTTCGATGCCAACGCCGTCAAATGGAACATCGACCACCGGCTCGACCCCTCTGTTGCCTCTCCGCAGCGCCCGCTGCTCGAGCCCATCATAGACAACGTCCAGGTCGTCGATCCGACGACCGTGGCGTTCAACTTGAAGCAGCCATCGCCGGGGTTGCTCGGCCTGCTGGGGGAACGTCCGGGCTTCATGGTATCGCCCGCAGCCGCCCAGAAATACGGCAAGGAGTTCGGCAGCAATCCCGTGGGCACGGGACCGTTCGTATTCAAGGAATGGGTTCGCGGCAGCCACATCGCCGTCGACAGGAATCCGGCGTACTGGGAAGCCGGCAAGCCGTACCTCGATCGCCTGATGTTCCGCGATATCTCCGACGCGGTCGTCGGCGCTCAGCGGCTGATCACGGGAGAGCTCGACTTCGTCGGCGAATTGTCTCCAACTTCGGTCACTCCTCTGCGCGCCCGTGCTGGACTGAAGCTCATTCCCATCACCGTCGGGCGGTGGTACTCGCTGCAATGGCGGATGGACAAACCGCCGTTCGACAACGCAAAACTCCGACAAGCGATAGCGCACGCGATCGACCGCAAGCGTCTAAACGAAATCGTGATGGCGGGCCAGGGCAGCGTGGCGGATGGGCCGACGCCTCCCGGCCTGTGGTGGTACGACGCGTCGATCAAGTCCTATCCCTACGATCCCGAAAAAGCCAAGGCGTTGTTGAAGGAGGCGGGCTACGCGTCGGGATTCGAGTTCGTGCTGTCCACGCCGCAAGTGAGCGATCTTCAGCGCATCAACCAGCTTATCCAGGAGCAGGCCGCCGCCGTCGGCATCAAGCTCACGCTCGCGCCGGTAGCCGCAAGCGAGTGGTACGCCAAGCTGGTCGACGGCTCCACGAATATGAGCCCGAACCGATGGACGCAGCGTCCGGATCCTGACGGCTTGCTGTACATCCTG
>Ga0207691_10000649_pt1 | contig 34369 bp, 32 predicted proteins | sample KBSM13metaG_FD_184327 | JGI IMG/M metagenome (GOLD analysis project Ga0207691, IMG submission 184327) | Miscanthus rhizosphere microbial communities from Kellogg Biological Station, Michigan, USA - KBS M1-3 metaG (SPAdes) (version 2) | ecosystem: Host-associated > Plants > Roots > Rhizosphere >...
CCGTTCCCTGCCAGTCGCATCGCTCGATGCGGGCCTGGTGTTCGAACGCGCCGCCGGCTCACAGGGCCAGCGCCGCATGACGCTGGAGCCACGAGCGCTCTATCTATACACGCCGTTCCGCGATCAGAGCGAGCTGCCCTTGTTCGACACCGGCCTGCCCGATCTGAACCTGGTGCAGCTGTTCCGCCCCAATCGCTACGTGGGCGCAGACCGGGTCAACGACGCCAACCAGATGGCGTTCGGGCTCACCTCGCGACTGTTCAACGCTGACAGCGGCGCCCAGTACCTCGCGGCGAGCATCGGCCAGGTCTACTACTTCGATCCACCGCGCGTGGTATTGCCAGACGAGCCGGTGGCGACGCGCGACACTTCCGACTTCATCGCGCAGGTGTCCTTGTCGGCGTACAAGAACTGGAACGTCGAAGCCGGGCTGCAATGGAATCCTGAAGACACCCGCACCGAACGCTCGCAGTTTCGGGTTCAATATCGCCTCGACGGCCAGCGGGTTCTGAACCTGGCCTATCGAGCACAACGCGATGTGCTCGAACAGACGGAGATCTCGGGCGCCTGGCCGTTGGGCAAAAACTGGAATGCCTATGCCCGGGGCGTCTACAGCCTGCGCGACAGCGAGTTGATCGAGCGTTTTGCCGGGTTTGAATACAAGGCCTGTTGCTGGCGTCTGCGTGCGGTGGCGCGACGCGCGATCTCCAATCGCGAGGGCACGCAGGAAACCAGCTTCTACGTGCAGATGGAACTGACGGGTCTCTCCAGTGTCGGAAACGCAGACGCTTTCCTGGAACACGCAATTCGAGGATACTCGCCGGAAACTTCCGCCCGGTGAAAAACAACTACATGATTTTCAAAGCATTTTCGCGCACCTCCCTCATTCTGCTGGCGTCCCTTGCCGCTTCCGCCGCGCTCGCCCAGACGCGCGAAGCTTCGAGCTCCGGTGTGCTGCTCGATCGCGTGGCCGCGACCGTCAACGAGGGGGTGGTGCTGTCGAGCGAGCTCGACGAGCAGATGCTCGCGATCTCCGAGCGCCTGCGCTCGCAAAAACTCGACCTGCCGCCGCAGAACGTACTTCGCCAGCAGGTGCTCGACCGGCTGGTCCTGCAGGAATTGCAGATGCAGCGTGCGAACCGCGCCGGCATCAAGGTGTCGGATGAAACCCTGAACAACGCTCTGCGCGACGTGGCCGAGCAGAACAAGATCCCGCTCGCGGACCTGCCGGCGGCGCTCGCAGAACAGGGCATCGACTACGCCACCTACCGCGACGGGCTGCGCAAGGAACTCGCGATGCAGATCCTGCGCCAGCGCGACGTGATCGGGCGAATCAACGTGAGCCCGCGCGAGATCGACCAGTTCCTCGAGCGGCAGAAGAAGATGCCGTCGGAGTCGAACGAATACAACGTCTCGCACATCCTGATCGCCGTGCCCCAGGCCGCAACTCCGGAGCAGCTCGACGAAGCGGGCAAGAAGGCCGAAGAGGTCTATCAAAAGGCAACCACGGGCGAAGACTTCGGTCGGCTCGCAGTGTCGTACTCGAACGCCCAGACCGCTCTCGAAGGCGGTTCGCTCGGCTGGCGCAAGGGCCCTGAACTGCCGACCTTTCTCGCCGAAGTCATCGCCGGCATGAAGACCGGCGACGTCACCAAGCCCATCCGCACGCCCTCGGGCTTCCACATCCTCAAGCTCAACGAAATGCGCGGCAATGCGCAGGTCATCGTGAACCAGGTCCACGCGCGCCACATCCTGATCAAGCCCAACGAGCTGCAGGACGACGCCACCGTCGAGCAGAAGCTGATGGCGATCCGCGACCGCATCGTGAACAAGGGCGAAAATTTCACCGCCGTCGCCTCGGTGGTTTCAGAAGATCCGGGCTCGTCGGCCGAAGGCGGCGATCTCGGCTGGGCCGGCCCCGGCACGTTCGTGCCCGAGTTCGAAAAACAGCTTTCGCAGCTGCAACCCGATGAAATCAGCCAGCCCTTCCGCACGCAGTTCGGCTGGCACATCATCCAGTTGTTAGGCCGGCGCCAGTTCGACACGACGCAGGAAGTCATCCGCCAGCGCGCATTCATGGCGCTGCGCGAAGCGAAGGCCGATGAGGAAACGGAGCTGTGGCTGCGGCGTCTGCGCGACGAAGCGTACGTCGAGTACAAGCTCTGAGATTGATAGCCGTCACCGCGGGTGAGCCCGCCGGCATCGGCCCGGATCTCTGTCTCGCTCTCGCAAGCGTCGATCTCGCAAATCCGCTCGTGATCATCGGCAGCCACGCGCTGCTCGCCGAGCGTGCGCGTCAGCTTGGGGTCGAGGTCACGCTGCATCCCTATGAATCGCTTGGGCAACACGTCCGGCATTCCGCCGGAAGCATCGGCGTGATCGATGTACCTCTCGCGGCCCACTGCGTGGCGGGGCGCCTCGATCCGGCCAATGCGGGTCACGTGCTCGCGGTGCTGGATCGCGCCATCGACGGCTGTGTCAGCGGTGAGTTCGCCGCCATGGTCACGGCGCCGGTGCAGAAGAGCGTGATCAATGACGGCGGCGTGCCCTTTACGGGCCACACCGAGTACCTCGCCGCGCGGACCGGCGCCGCGCACCCGGTCATGTTGCTCGCTGCCGAATCCCTGCGCGTGGCGCTCGCGACCACGCACCTGCCGTTGCGCGCGGTCAGCGATGCCATCACGCCTGAGCTGCTCGATACCACTTTGAGGATCCTCGCCACGGACGTGCGACGGCTCTGGGGCATCTCGCGACCTCGCATTGCCGTGTGCGGGCTGAATCCGCACGCGGGTGAAAGCGGCCATCTGGGCACCGAGGACCGGGACGTCATCGCGCCGGCCGTGGAACGCGCACGGGCTGCCGGCATGCTGGTGGACGGACCGATCCCGGCCGACACCGTGTTCGTGCCGCGAGCATTGTCTAACTACGACGTGGTGCTGGCCATGTACCACGACCAGGGGCTGCCGGTGCTCAAGCATGCCGGCTTCGGCCATGCCGTGAATGTGACGCTCGGCCTGCCGATCATCCGCACGTCCGTGGACCATGGCACGGCGCTCGATCTTGCCGGCACGGGCCGCGCCGACGCCGGCAGTCTCATCGCCGCCACCCGGCTCGCGCAGGAGTTTGCTGAGAGAGTGCCGGGCCGGGATAGCGGGAAAACTCGCGGCACATGAAAGGGTCCACCGAACCCGCTCCGTCGGATTGTCGGAGTCCAATCCGGCCCGGCACCCTGTGATCTTCGCGCGCAAGCGGTTCGGCCAGCATTTCCTGCATGACCGCAGCGTGCTCGATCGCATCGTGCGCGAAGTCGCGCCGAAGCCCGACCAGGCATTGCTCGAGATCGGGCCCGGCCGTGGCGCGCTCACCGAACGGCTCATCGGCCAATCCCGCACGCTGGATGCGATCGAAATCGACCGCGATCTCGCCGCGCAGTTGCGCGCCCGCTGGGGGGCGCCGCAGGCATTCGAGCTGCACGAAGCCGACGCGCTCAAGTTCGATCTCGCGGCGCTCGCCCGCATGCGCGGTGGCCGGCTGCGCGTCATCGGGAACCTGCCTTACAACATTTCCACGCCTCTGCTGTTTCACATCGCCGCGGCTCACGAGCACATCGATGATCTGCACGTCATGCTGCAGAAGGAAGTCATCGAGCGCATCGCCGCTCAACCTGGCAGCGGGTCGTACGGGCGGCTCACCGTGATGCTGGCGCCCTGGTTCGAAGCACGACATCTGTTCGACGTGGGCCCCGGCGCCTTCAGTCCACCACCACGCGTGTGGTCGGCCGTGGCGCGACTGACGGTGAGACGTGAGCCCGCATTTGCAATACCACCGGCATTCGCACGCACCGTGTCGGCGGCCTTCTCCGCGCGTCGTAAGACCCTGCGCAACGCGCTGCGATCACTCGTGGATGTCGACGCCATCGTCGCCGCGGGAATCGATCCATCGCTACGACCCGAGACTCTGTCGCCGGCCGAGTTCGCGAAGCTGGCCGCCCAGGTGCCCGACGATTCTTCACGCTAGCCGCGCTTGATAGTTCGGTATCATCAGGGCGCAATGGAGCAAGCCCAGCACAAGATTCGCGTCGACGTGGACACCAGCTATCTCGAGGATCAGTCCGATCCGAAAGAGCGGCGCTACGTTTTTTCTTACACCATCACCATCCGCAATGAAGGCAGCGTACCCGCGCGCCTGCTCACGCGGCACTGGATCATCACCGACTCCAACGGCAAGGTGCAGGAAGTACGCGGCGAAGGCGTGGTGGGAGAACAGCCCTATCTCAAGCCCGGCCAGGGCTTCCGTTATTCCAGCGGCGCTGTGCTCGAAACACCGGTCGGCGCCATGGAAGGCAGCTACCAGATGGTCGCCGATGACGGCGAGCAATTCGACGCGCCCATCGCGGCGTTCCGGCTGGCGATGCCGGGGCTGCTGCACTGATGGCCGCCTGACCGGCACCGATGGCCCGTTACGCCATTGGCGACATCCAGGGCTGCTGCGACGAACTGAAGGCGCTGCTCGCCGAGGCCAGATTCTCGGCCGATCGCGACGAGCTGTGGTTCGTCGGTGATCTCGTCAATCGCGGACCGAAGTCCCTCGAGACTCTGCGTTTCGTGCGCGCCCTCGGCGCCAATGCCACGGTGGTGCTGGGCAATCACGACCTGCACCTGCTGGCGGTGGCGTTCGGATCGAAGCGCAAGCAGAAGGATGACGACACGCTCGAGGCGGTGCTCGAGGCGCCCGACCGCGACCAGCTGCTGGAGTGGTTGTTAGGACGGCCGCTGGCGGTCTTCGACGAGCCTCGCGGCGATTTCCTGGTGCACGCCGGCCTGGTGCCCGAATGGACCCCGCGTGCCGCCGTGAAGCTGGCGCGTGAGGTCGAGGCCGTGCTGCGCGACGATGCCCGCACGCTGTTCGACTCCATGTACGGCAACAAGCCCGACCAGTGGAATGACGCCCTGCGCGGCATGGACCGGCTGCGCTTCGTCATCAACGCATTCACGCGCATGCGGTTCTGCCGCCGCGACGGCACGGTGGATCTGAAAGCCAAGGGTGCGCCGGGTGACCAGCACGAGGACCTCTTGCCGTGGTTCGATGTTCCCGGCCGCAAGAGTGCCGAGGTGCGCGTGATCTGCGGACACTGGTCGACGCTCGGCCTCAGACGCCGACGTGACCTGCTGGCGCTGGATACCGGGTGCGTATGGGGCGGCGCGCTGACCGCAGTCAATCTCGACGTGGAAGCGGAAGCGATTCAGCTTCCCTGCACGTCACATCAGTTGCCGGGCGGCGGCGAAGGCTGAGCGTCGGCGGGCTTGACGATATCGCTGGCGCCCGCTGGCTCCACTTCGGCGCCCGACTTTGGCACCTCAGTCGGCGATACGAACACAGGAGCTTCCGTCGCAGGTGCCGGAGGCTCTTCGACGGCTGCGGCCATCGGCCCCCAGGAAATGTAGATAGCCGCGGTCTTCGGTGTGTACACGCTCGGCGCGAACTCGAGGTCGATGGGCAACGTTCCCTCGGCGGCCACCGGCAGGATGTTGCGCTCTTCGCCCAGGATTTGGATCTGCCCGACGCTGCCGGGGCGAACTCGAACGCCGATGCGCACCGGCCAGGTGGTGCCTTCCGGAAGGCGCGCGGCAAAGTTGCCGGCAGCGCCGATGCCTGACAGGTCGATGACCAGCGTATTGCGCTTCCAGTACTGCGGATAATTCGCGGGCGTGCCGTCGGCGTTGACCAGGTTGAGCTCGCTGACGGCTTCTGGAGCCGGCTTCGCCTGCTTATAGATGGGCGGCCAACCCATCTGCACTTTGTACGAGCTGCAGGCCGTGAGTACCAGGCAGCAGGCAACGGCCAGCGACAGACCGGGCGCAAGGCGGAATTTCACGAACGACCACTCCGGGAGCTGTTAGTGGGCGGCAACCATAACACGGGCCGCCTGCTGCGAGCCCGCAACGGGTTGACGCCGGGCAGCGACAGCATGGCCAATTGTGGAGGGAGTCACATCATGGGCCCGTCAGCGAATACCATAGACGGCATGCGAGAGCTGCAGGCATTCAATTTCAGGCGCTGGATCGACGAGCATCGCCACCTGCTCAAGCCGCCGGTGGGAAACAAGCTCGTATTCACGGACAGTGAATTCATCATCATGGTGGTCGGCGGTCCGAACAGTCGCAAGGATTTCCATGTGGATCCGGGCGAGGAATTTTTCTACCAGCTCGAAGGCGGCATCACGCTCGCCACCGTGCAGGATGGAAAACGCGTGGACATCGCCATTGGTGAAGGCGACATCTTCCTGCTGCCGCCTAACATGCCGCACTCGCCGCGGCGGCCGGCGAACACTGTCGGCCTGGTCATCGAGCGTACGCGCCGTCCCGGTGAGCTCGACGGCTTCCAGTGGTATTGCGAGAACTGCGGCACCCGGCTGTACGAGGAGTTCGTCGAAGTCACGAACATCGAAACACAGTTGCCGCCAGTCTTTGATCGATTTTTCGGGTCGCTGGCCAATCGCACCTGCCGCAACTGTGGCACGGTCATGGAACGGCCGAAGTAATGATCGCCGAGCTCAGCATCGGCGGGCAGAAGATCCGCGCGGCGCTAGACCGTGGCGTGAGTCTGGCCATCGCCGTCGATTTTGCCCACGCCGGGCCACGACATTTCGGGGCGCCAGGCCCCTCCTCGACGCCGTTTGCGAGCGGCAAATTCACCGGCAGCGTCGCCACCGGGGCCAGCGCGAATTGCTCGACGATCACGCTGACCCCGCATTGCCAGATGACGCATACCGAGAGTGTCGCCCACCTCACGCGCGAATCCGGCGATGCCTGGCGCGTCGTGCCACGCGGCCTGATGCCGGCGGTAGTAGTTAGTGTGATACCCGAGCCGGCGCGCGAGTCGAACGAGAGCACCGACCCGCAACCCTGGGGCACCGACGTCCTCATCACCAGGCGCAGACTGCGCGCCGCCTGGCCCATGGAACGCATGGTCGATCCGGTGGCGGCCGTCATCCGCACGCTGCCCAACGAGGCGTCCAAACGCACGCGCGACTACAGCGACCTCACGCCCCCGTACCTCACGCGCGAAGCGGTCGAGTGGCTGGTGGAGAAACGCATCGAGCACCTCGTGCTGGACGTGCCCTCGCTGGATCGCACGCACGATGAAGGCCACATGGTCGGCCACCGGATCTTCTTCGGCCTGCCCGCGGGCAGCACCGCGCGCGGCGACGCGGCGCGCTCGCGCGCCACCATCACCGAGCTGGCATTCATCCCCGACGAAGTATTCGATGGCCCCTGTGTACTGGCGCTGGCGGTGCCCGCCATCGGCGGGGACGCCGTGCCCAGCCAGCCGATTGTGTATCCTCTGGCGCCATGAACGCCTCGCCGTCCACGGTGGCCTCACAACCTGAACTGCTATCGCAGTTCGCGGCCACGCGGGACTTCGCCCAGGACTGCGATGCTGCGGACATCCTGGCACCGTACCGGAAGCAGTTCGAGCTGCCCGTCGGCGCCAGCGGGCAACCTGTCATCTACCTGTGCGGCCACTCGCTCGGACTCGCGCCGCGTGCTGCGCTCGACTATGTGAGCGAAGAGCTCGCCGAGTGGGCGCAGCTCGGAGTCATGGGCCACCACATCGCGACGCGCCCGTGGATCGACTACGCGCAGAACTTCACCAAGGGCCTGCAGCACGTCACGGGCGCACAGGCGCACGAAGTCGTCGCCATGAACTCGCTCACGGTGAACCTGCATCTCATGATGGCGTCGTTCTATCGGCCCGTCGGCATGCGCGACAAGGTGCTCATCGAGGCGGGCGCGTTCTCCTCGGACCGCCACGCCATCCTCGGGCAGTTTTCGTGGCACAAGCTCGACCCCAACGGCACCTTGATAGAACTGGCGCCGCGCGCGGGCGAGGAAATCCTGCGCATCGAGGATATAGAAGGTGCAATCGACGCTTGCGGCAATGAGCTCGCGCTCGTGTTGTGGCCTGGCGTGCAGTACCGAACCGGCCAGGCCTTCGACTGCGCGCGAATCGCCAGTGCCGCGCATCGTGTCGGTGCCATCGCGGGGTTCGACCTGGCACATGCCATCGGCAATCTGCCGCTCAAGCTTCACGACTGGGACATCGACTTCGCTGTGTGGTGTTCGTACAAATATCTGAACGCCGGCCCCGGCGCGATCGGCGGATGTTTCGTTCACGAGCGGCACTTCGGAAATGCGCCGTCGAGATTGTCGGGATGGTGGGGCCACGAACCGCAGACTCGTTTCCAGATGGCGCCGGAATTCAAGCCAGCGGTCGGCGCCGCCGGATGGGCCGTGAGCAACCCGCCTATCTTCTCGGCTGCACCCCTGCTCGCTTCGCTCGAGATGTTCCGCGCCGCCGATATCGGCGAGCTGCGCGCGAAATCCATGCGACTCACCGCCTATGCGATTCGCCTGCTGCGCGAGCGTGCCCGGGACGACATCCAGATCATCACGCCCGAGGCTCCCGAGGAGCGTGGCTGCCAGTTGAGCCTGCGTGTAAAAGGCGGCGCCAAGCGCGGCCGGCGCATTTTCGATGTGCTCGGCGACCACGGCGTCATCTGCGACTGGCGAGAGCCCGACATCATCCGCATCGCGCCCGCGCCGCTGTACAACCGTTTCATGGAAATCTTCGATTTCGTCGAAGAACTCGCCGCTGCGCTCAAGGAAATCGCTTGAGCCTGAAGGCTACGGCCGGCGTCAGCATCATTGGCGCCGGATTAGCGGGAAGTCTGTTGGCGATACTCCTGGCGAAGCGGGGCTTCGCCGTCACCGTCTACGAGCGGCGGCCGGATCCGCGAGTCGCGACGGTGGACGCCGGCCGCTCCATCAATATGGCTTTGGCGTCGCGCGGCATTCGCGGATTGCAACTCGCGGAAGTTCTCGATCGCGTCATGAAGTTCGCGATACCCATGCGCGGCCGCATGGTGCATGAACACGACGGGGCCGCGGCACTGCAGTTGTATGGCGTGCGGCCTGAAGAGGTCATCTACTCCGTGTCGCGTGGCGATTTGAATCGCACGCTCATCGAAGCCGCCGATGAGTTTCAGAATGTGGAATTGCGATTTGGGCAGTTGTGCCTGGGGCTCGCGCACGAGAAGAACGTGCTCGAGATACGCGACGAGACTACCGGCCGCATCTACCACTCCGTCGCCCAGCCCACCATTGCCACCGATGGCGGCGGCTCGGCCGTGCGTGACGCATTGGTGGAACGCGAAGTCTCTACGGTCCGCGAGGAGCCGCTGGAGCACGACTACAAGGAACTGACCATTCCGCCGCGCGATGCAAAGCCCGTGCTCGACGTGAACGCCCTGCACATCTGGCCGCGCGGCGGATTCATGCTGATCGCGCTGCCGAATCCCGACGCCACGTTTACCGCCACGTTGTTTCTGGCGCGGCGCGGGACCAACAGCTTTGACGAGCTGCGATCCGCTGCGGCGGTCGATGCATTTTTCGAACGCGAGTTTCCGGGCGCCAAGGCGTTGATGCCAGACCTGACGCGTGAATTCTTCGCGCATCCGCAGGGTTCACTCGGCACCGTGTACACGCACGGTTGGCACCTGAATGGCGACATACTGCTGTTAGGCGATGCCGCACACGCCATAGTGCCGTTTCACGGCCAGGGGATGAATTGCGCGTTCGAGGATTGCGCCGAGCTCATGCGGTTGATGGATGAGCATCACAGCTGGGCGGGGCTGTTCGAGGCGTTCGAGCGGGAGAGACGGCCGAACACCGACGCCATCGCGCAGATGGCGCTGGAAAACTACGTGGAGATGCGCGAGACGGTGCTCGATCCAGAGTACCGGAAGAAGAAGACGGAAGCGGAAGAGTTGGAGAAAAGGGATCCGAACTTCATTCCACGGTATTCGATGGTGATGTTCCATCCAGAAATTCCGTACACAGGCGCTTTGCGCACGACACGAAAGCAAGGCTGATTCATCGCCGCGGGACTGTCAGTTCACGGTCACCTGGAACCGCAGCTCGAAGTAAGGATTTCCGCCGGCGTTCCCAGGCATCGTTCCTTTCGGGCGCAGGCGCAGATGCGTGACGGCGGCGTCGTACCCGTTGGCATCGGGCACCGGCACATAAGTCCACGTGGTCCCGCCATTGTTGGAGAAATCCACGTCGTCGGTGGCGCTGTTCAGCGCGGTAAACGTCCACGTGAGCGCGCTGCTGGGCGAGCCGTTCACGAACAGCACGGGACCCGATCCCGGCGCACCGAGATTGCCGACAAACAAGCGGGTATTGGCCGGCACCGCGTCCACGATGACCACCGCGTTGGTGTCGACCGGACCGCCGCCCTGATTGGTCACGCGCAGGTTGTACAACTGCACCGATCCCGGAATGCTCTTCGGGTTGACGGCGAGATTGACCGGATCGGAAGTGGCCGCCACGCTCTTGGCGAAGACAATCGTCGGACCGCTGGTCACCTGCACGTTACCGCCGAACTCGGAGGTCTCACTGCCGACTGTGGCCGTGCTCGTTAGGCGCGTGCCAATCGACACCCCGGCGGGCACCGCGAATCGGAAGCTGAAGCGATTGGTGTTGTCGGTGCCCTGCGCGACGCCGTTGATGTTGGCGGGCCCGTACAGCCCTGTGGTCGCATCGAGGTCCGCTGGCGATCCTTCAGTGAGCAGTCCGAGGTACGTGAGTCCTTCGCCGAATCCGCTCGGGTCGGCCTGCGCGATGTACAACTCGATCGCGCTTCCAGGTCGCGCGAAACCGGTGAGCGACAGCTCGGTACCGATCAGGGTAGCCGTCGTAATGACTGGATAGTTGCGCAGCCCGTTCGGACCGCTGTCGCTGTCGTTGTTGTCGTTGATCGTCACGCCCTGTGGCGCGCCCAGCGTGTTCGGGTCGTTGGGAGCCAGCCTCGGATCGAGATCGATGCTGACCCCGCCGTTGTTGCTGAAACTGTTCTGCGTAATCGTGGTGCCGGTTCCGGTGATGAGCAGAATGCCGGGACCGGCGTTGTCACGGACGATATTCCGGCTGAACACGACGTTCGATCCCACGTAGTCGTAGGCGGCCATGCCGATCGGCTCCGTGGACGCGGCGCCACTACCGCCCGTCGCAAAGCCATTGTTGCGCACAGTGTTGTTGGAGATGGTGATGTTGCTGGCAGACGCGCCGGCGCCGAACCCCACTTCGATGCCGCCGCCGCGCTGTTCCCGGGTGAGGTTTGCGGTCACCTGGATGGAGCTCACGGTACCCACCAGCAGGATGCCGTCAAAAGTGTTGTTGTGGCCGAAGGTCGGGCGCCCGACTTCGTTGAGCGTGACCAGCGACCCCGTACCGCCTGAGTCCGTGCGGATGCCGGAGTTGTTCACGGTGACGAAATTGTTGCGCACCGTCGAATTGCTGCCCGTGAACGTGATGCCGTAGGCGGCCGAGCTGTCGGCGCTGCTGTCGCCAGTGGCGGTCATGCCCACGAGGTTGTTGCGGGCCAGGCAGCTGGTGCCCGACAGCAGTAGATAGCCCTGGTTGAACGCGAGCCCGAGCACGGCACTGCTGCCGCCGCTCACCGTCAACACGGTGCCGGCTGCGGAAACCTGCACTTCGGGTCGGGGGAAAGTCGGCAGTGGAATGGCGTCGACGCCCACGGTGCCGCCCGTGCCGACCGTGCCACCGTTCGTGTTGCCGACGTTCACGGTTTGCGTGGTCCCATCGATGCGGGCGTTGCCGCTCGAAAGCGCCGGCAATGCAGCGCTCAGCGCGATCACCGCGACGCCGGCACCCGAGAGCTGGTTGGCGTACGTGGTGTTCTGTCCCGCGTTCGCAAGAGCGTTGGGAATCATGAAAATGCTCGACTCGAATCCACTCGGCAGAAACGCCGTTGAACCGTCGATCTGTCCGCTGCCCGATTGCGAGAGCGCGCCCTCGCCCGTGAGCGCGCTTGCATTGATGAGGAACTGGCGCAGCGAACCCTGGCAGGGATAACTCGAATTCGCCGGCGCGCAGGCGGAGACGTCGCGCGTGTTCACGATCGTGTCGAAGTTGAATCCGAAATCGATGCCGCTCAGGGACACGCCGCTCACCTGCGTGATCGACTGCGGCACCCGCCCGCCGGCGGTCAGCGACGCGAACTGGCCCGAGCCAGGGTTGATCACCGCATCGCTCGATCCCGGGACTTCCCCGCCGACGTGGTCGGTGACGTTGACCACCACGCCGCCCGGGGCGTTGGTACGAAATGTTTGCACGGGGACACAGGTTGTGCACGCCGCACCGCCGGCACGCGACGAGCGCACAGTACCGTTCACGACGCGCACATACACAGGCGCGGCGGCGTTGGTACCGGTGGAAGTCAGCGTATAGAAGCCGCTCGCGTTGGTCGTGGTGGTCGCAAGCAGGTTGCCATTGCTGATGCGATACAACTCCACCGTGACATTGGCCAACGGCACGCCGCCCGAGGCGGTGAGCGAACGGCCAGCGCCGCCGCCATAGTTGATGTCTTCGAATACGGTGCCGGTGTAAGTCGCCGCGTGCGCAAGACCCGCGCCTAGTCCGCTGACCAGAATCGCGACGACGACGCGGGCACGCGAAACCTGGCTGCGCAGGGGCGCAGGGCGGCGGAACGCCACTCCTCTCGATGCGCGCTGCTGCTCAGGCATGGCGGGAGTCTACTGGCGCCGATCCTAGGCTTTCCCCTAGTGGATCACAGTTTGTGAGGCGCAAATGTGAGGGCTGGCACTGTGGCGCGAGATTTGCGCCGACGGTCACGAAAAAGGGCGCGGAAGTTTTCACTTCCGCGCCCCAGGTTTACGAATTGAAGAATCGAACTACTTCACGATCTCGAGCAGCTCGACGTCGAACACCAGCGTGGCCTGCGGGGGAATCGTGGGCGGCGAACCGTTCGCGCCGTACGCCAGATTCGCCGGGCAGATGAGCTGCGCCTTGCCGCCGACCTTCATCGTCTGGACGCCTTCGGTCCAGCAGGCGATGACGCCGCTCAGCGGAAACGTCGCGGGTTCGCCGCGCGCGATCGAGCTGTCGAATACCTTGCCGTCGATGAGGCGCCCTTCGTAGTGCACCTTCACCTGATCGGAAGCTGCAGGTGACGCACCGGTGCCGGGCTTGGTCTGCTTGATGAGCATGCCGCTTGCGGTCTTGGTGACACCGGGTTCCTTGGCAGCATTGTCTAGGAATGCATTTCCAGCGGCAGCGGCCTTCTCGGCGACAACCGCCATACGCGCCTGCTGCAACGCCTGCACTTTCGGAATGTATTCTTCCGCCTTGATGTCGCTCTTGACGCCGCCGACACCATCAGCGAGTCCCTTCTGTACCTGCACGAGTTCTTCGGGCTTCAGATCGAAAGTGGTGAGCGACTGGCTCATCAGCACGCCGAGCGCGTACAGCGTCTTCTGATCTTCGGTGAGAGGGGCTTGTTCCTTCGCTTTCTTCGCCGCATCGGCGTCGCAAACGGTGAGGGACAAGGTACAGAGCAGTGCCGCAATGGCAGTTAGCTTTTTCATAGGGCGCCGAGAATAGCGCGCCGGGCGGCTTGGCGGACAGCGTTTTTCGCTATTTAGGCCGCTTCTCCCACACCTCGAATGTCATGGGCGCGGTATGACGTTCGTCGGCCGCGTGCGGCTCGCTCTCCATCAGCCGCCAGGTGTCGTCCAGTGTCGGCCACACCACATCCCCGGCCACGTCGGCGTGTACGCGGGTCAGGTGAACTCGCGTGGCGCGCGGCAGGAACCACCGGAACAACTCGGCGCCACCGATGACCATGATCTCCGGCGCGCCGTTCGCGGCCGCGACGGCTTCATCGAGGGTATGCACCACGGTGACGCCCTCGCGATGGTAGTTAGCATCGCGGGTAACAACGATATTCTGTCGGCCGGGCAATGCCCTGCCGATCGACTCGAAGGTCTTGCGTCCCATCACGATGGGTTTGCCCAGCGTCAGTCGCTTGAAGCGCTTGAGATCGTCGGGCAGATGCCAGGGCAAGGCGTTGTCGCGGCCGATCACGCCGTTGTCAGCCGCGGCCACGATGAGCGTGATCACACGAATCCTTCCAGCGGCCGGCGCCGGAACCATCCGGTGAAGCTCATGCGCTCCCGGCGTGCAGGCAGCACTTCGTGCTCGAAACGGTCGGAGAGAAACGCCACCAGCCTGCCGCCCTGCGGCAGCACATCGACACTTGCGCCACCACCGGTGTACAGCCGCAGTTCGCCTCCGTCCTCGGCGCCCCAGCCATCGTTGAGATAGATGACGGCCGAGATGGCGCGCGCATCGGTGCCCACGAGCCGGTCGAAATGCCGCGCATAGCCCACCCCGCGCGGATAGATCGCGAAATGCCCCTGGAAGTCTTCGAGGCCGGTCATGAGCTCGCGATTGAGCATGGCGCGCAGTTCATCGAGCCGCGCCAGCACGCGTTGCTCGGCGTCGCGCTCCGGCTGCTCGAGCCAGGAGATGAAATCCCCTCGCACTTCGGGCATGAGCTTCGCGTCGTTGCCTCGTCCGACTTTCGCCGGCCGCAGGCCGCCGCTCGCGTGCAGCTCGACACAGCGCTCACGCAACTCCGCGAGCAGCTTCGGGTCGACAAAATCATCAGCAACACCGAAGCCACGTTCGGCGAGCTGATCGATCATGCGCGCCGGCGTGACCGTTCTCCGCGCCGCTTCGACGTGGGCCGCCGGGTATTGCGCACTTTCGTGGCCGTGCGGCGTTTGGTTACCGGCTTGGCAACCTTCTTCTTGGGAACGGGCTCCAGCATGGAGCCGCGGCATTTCGGCGAGCCACAGCGGCAGGCATAGATTTCATCGACATTGGGCGGGTCGTCTTTGTCGCGCCCGATTTCATAGTCGTAACCCAATTCTTCGCCAGGTCGGATGGCGCGCACGGCGTCGATGAACACGCGGCGATTCTCGATGACCGACGTGCAGTTTCCATCGCAGTGGTGATTGATGAAGCGCGCGTCACTGCCGTTTACCGCTGCGTCGATCACGGTGTTGCGGTCGACGATGAACAGGAAGGTGTGGTTATCGTTCTCGTCGTGATCCTCGTAACGCGCATCCGCCGCGGCGTGGGAAATGCGTTCGCCGAGGTACTCGAAAATGCGCGTGCCTTTGGCAATGTTGGCGACCGCGAATACTCCGCGACCATGCACTTCCGAATTACGCACTTCGACGAGCGGTGACGTCGGAATCGGCGGGCCGCCGCGCTTCGGCTGCGACTGGTCGAAGCTCGCCGGTTTCTTGCTGACTTTCTTTTTCGCCTTGTTGGTCATACCGCGACGGGTGCCTTGATGGCCGGATGATGCTGATAGTTCACGATCTGAAAGTCCTCGAACGTGTAGTCGAAAATGCTGGGGGGCCGGCGCGTGATGTTGAGCCTTGGCAGCGCGAGCGGCACGCGCGAGAGCTGTTCGTCTACCTGTTCGAGATGATTCGAATACAGGTGACAGTCCCCACCGGTCCAGATGAATTCGCCCACCGCAAGGTCGCATTGCTGCGCCAGCATGTGCGTGAGCAACGCATAGGAAGCGATGTTGAACGGCACGCCGAGGAAGATGTCGGCGCTGCGTTGATACAGCTGACAGCTCAGCCGTCGATCCGACACGTAGAACTGGAAGAACGCATGACAGGGCATGAGCTTCATCTGGTCGAGCTCGCCCACATTCCACGCGCTGACGATGATGCGGCGGGAATCCGGATTGGTGCGCAGCTGTTCGACGGCCTGCGAAATCTGGTCGATATGCCGACCGTCGGGCGCGGGCCAGGAACGCCACTGCTTGCCGTACACCGGACCGAGCTCGCCGTTCGCGTCGGCCCACTCGTCCCAGATGCTGACGCCGTGCTCGCGCAGGTATTTCGTGTTGGTCTCGCCACGCAGGAACCACAACAGCTCGTAGGCGATGGACTTGAAGTGCACACGCTTGGTGGTGACCAGCGGAAAACCCGCCGCGAGATCGAAGCGCATCTGGTAGCCGAACACGGAGAGCGTGCCGGTGCCGGTGCGGTCGGCCTTGGCAGCGCCGTTGCGGCGGACGTGCCGCATGAAGTCGAGAAACTGTTTCATGGCCTCTGCTTCATGGCGTCAGGCCGGCTGCGCTGCCGCGGCGAAATTACCCGAGGGTTCGCGCCTGCGATATGCCATGAAAACCAGCGCGAGCCCGATCAGCAGCATGGGCAGGCTCAGCACGATGCCCATGGTGACCCAGGACGTTCCGAGCAGGTAATTCAGGTGATGGTCGGGCACGCGCCAGAACTCCACGGTGATGCGCGACAACGAGTAGATGATGAGGAACAGTCCCGTGGGCGCCATGCGGGGCCGTGGCCGGGACGTGTACCACCAGAGGATGATGAACAGCAGTACGCCTTCGAGTGACGCTTCGTAGAGCTGCGTGGCGTGCAGCGACACCCCGTCGACTACCACGCCCCAGGGCACGTCAGTGGGCTTGCCCCAGAGCTCGCCGTTGATGAAGTTGCCGATGCGCACCGCGCAGATGCCGATGCCCGGCAGCGGCGCGGCGAAATCGAAGACATCGGCAATGCGCCGTCCGCGGCGGACGGCGAAGATGGCAAACGCAATCAGCACGCCTAACAAGCCACCGTGGAAGGACATGCCACCGTCCCACACCTTGATCGGATACCACGGGTCCTTGGCGGTCCAGAACGATAGGCCGTAGAACAGCACGTAGCCGATGCGGCCGCCGAGGATGGTGCCAAGCATGCCAAAGAACATGAAATCGTCGATGTCGGCGAGCGTCCATGTCGAGCCCGGCTTGCGCGCGCGGATGCGGCCGAGCCACCACGCCACGCCGAATGCCACGAGGTACATGATTCCGTACCAGTGCACCTTGAGCGGGCCGTAGCCGAAAAAGGGGCCGATCTCGAGCGCGATGGGGTTGATGGCGTGGTACTGAAACATCGGACGTATTTTAGTTATTCGCGTGTGACGCGGCAGAAAAATGATTTGAGATAACGCGTTTCGGGAATTGCCGGGTGAACCGGATGATCGGGGGACTGCCCGCCGAGCTCCAGTACCTGCACGAATCGGCTGGTGTGCCGTGCCGCGGTCTGGATCGCGGCCATGAGCTCGTCCGCGCCCATGTGATACGAGCACGAACAGGAGACCAGCAGGCCGTCGCGATCGATGAGTGGCAGCGCAAGCTGGTTCAACTTGCGGTATGCGGCCTGCGCCTGCGGCGCGTCCTTCTTGCGTTTGGCGAACGCGGGCGGATCGAGGATGACCACGTCGAATTTGGCTCCGCTCTCCTGCAGGGCTTTCAATGCATCGAAGGCGTCGTCCTTCACGGTGTCCACCTTCACGCCGTTCGCGCTCGCGTTGCGTGCGACGTAGTCGAGCGCGGTCGCAGAGGAATCCACGCAGGTGGCGCTGGCGGCACCGCCCTTGAGTGCGGACACGGCCCACGCGCCCACATAACTGCAGACATCCAGAACTCGCGCGCCGACGGGCAGGTAGCGGCGCAGCCGCTCGCGATTGGCGGCCTGATCATAGAACCACCCGGTTTTCTGACCCTCGGCGAGCGGCGCGACGAACTCCACGCCCTGCTCCCGCACGATGACTTCAGCGGGCGCTGCCGCCCAGGCATTTCCGTCCCAGACGCCGCTGGTTTTTTCCAGGCCCTCGAGTTCCCGGGCACCGGAGTCGTTCTTCCAGACGATCGTTGTGGCATTGATCACTTTGCTGACCGCCGCTTCGATGTCGGCGCGCAGCCGGTCGATGCCGGCGGTGCCACTCTGCGCCACCACGACATCGCCGTATCGATCGAGCACCAGCCCCGGCAATCCGTCGGACTCGCCGTACACCAGTCGATACCAGGGCTCGCGATACAGCCGCTCGCGCAGGCTGAGCGCGATGCGCAGCCGGTGCACGAGCAGCGAGGGGTCGAGTGGATAGGCGGCATCGCGTCCCACGATGCGCGCAGCGATCAACGTGCGCGGGTTGACGTAGGCGTGCCCCAGGAACTGGTCACGATCGGAGTGCACCTGCACAGCAGCGCCGGGTTCGAACTGGGTCAGCGGCGTGGCAGCGGTGTCGACTTCATTGCTGAAGATCCACAGATGCCCGGCACGCAGACGACGGTCTTCGCCGCGCTTGAGTTTCAGGACGGGGATTGTCACGGGGCGTATTCTACCGAGTCATGGACGTCGCCCAGAAAAACATGAGCAATAACCGGCTGGCTCAGGAAACGAGCCCATACCTCAAGCAGCACGCGGCCAATCCCGTGCACTGGTATCCCTGGGGCAAGGAAGCCTTCGAGGCCGCCCGCTCGAGCGGGAAACCCGTGTTGCTCTCGATCGGCTATTCGGCCTGCCACTGGTGCCATGTCATGGCACACGAGTCCTTCGAGGATCCGGCGACGGCAGCGCTCATGAACGAGCTCTTCGTGAATATCAAGGTGGACCGTGAAGAGCGGCCCGACATCGACAAGATCTACCAGTTCGCGCACCAGGTGCTCACGCAGCGCGGCGGCGGCTGGCCGCTCACGATGTTCCTGACGCACGACGATCAGAAACCATTTTTCGGCGGCACTTATTTCCCCGACGAAGCGCGCTACGGAATGCCCGCGTTTTCCACGCTGCTCAAGCGCGTCGCGGAGTACTACCGCGAACAGCGCGATGAGCTGCGCGCACAGAACGACACGTTGATGGGCGTCTTTGGCGATCTCACGCCGCCACCCATCGATGGCAGCGTGCAGCTCACGCGAGCACCGCTCGACGGTGCGCGCGAGCAACTCGCTGCCACCTTCGACAAACGGTATGGCGGTTTCGGCGATGCGCCGAAATTCCCGCACCCCGGATCGATCGACCGTCTGATGCACCACTGGCATTCGACCTCCGTCCTGCAGGAACCGGACCTGCACGCGCTGTTCATGGCTACGCTCACGCTCACACGCATGGCCGAAGGCGGCATGTACGACCAGTTGGGCGGCGGTTTTTCACGCTACTCGGTCGACCAGTTCTGGATGATTCCGCACTTCGAGAAGATGCTGTACGACAACGGCGCGTTGCTCGCGACCTATGCGGACGCGGCGCTCGCCACGGGAGACGCGCTGTTCAGGCGCATCGCGGCCGAAACCGGCGCGTGGATGCTGCGCGAGATGCAGGATGCGTCGCCCGACCAGACCGGCGGAGGATTTTATTCGGCCTACGATGCCGACTCGGAGGGACACGAAGGCAAGTTCTATGTCTGGACGCGTACCGAAGCGCATGCCGCACTCACGCCCCTCGAGTGGAACCTCTTCAGCCGCCGTTTCGGGTTCGATGAAGCGCCGAACTTCGAAGGCGCGTGGCACGCGCATGTATTCGTGTCCATCGAGCAGATCGCCAAGGAACAAAAACTCGAGCCGGCCGAGGCCGAAAAGCACATCGACAGCGCACGCGCCAAGCTGCTCGCCGTCCGCAGCAAACGTGTCTGGCCGGGTCTCGACGACAAGGTGCTCGGCAGCTGGAACGCACTCGCGATCCGCGGGCTCGCCAAAGCCGCGCGCGTGCTCGATAAGCCCGAATTCGCGGCGGGCGCGGAACGCGCGCTCGAATTCATACGCGCCAACCTGTGGCGGCCTGGTCCTGACGGAAATGGCCGGCTGCTGGCCACAGCGAAAGATGGCGTCGCGCACCTCAATGCGTATCTCGACGACTACGCCTATCTCGCCAACGCGCTGCTCGAGATGTTGCAGCTGCGCTGGCGCAACGAAGATGCGTCGTGGCTGCGCGAGATCCTCGACGGCATGCTCGCGCACTTCGAAGATCCGCAACTCGGCGGCTTCTTCTTCACCTCCGACGATCACGAGACGCTGATCCATCGCAGCAAGAGCTTCAGCGACGACGCCATCCCTGCCGGCAACGGCATCGCCGCCACCGCGTTGATCCGCGCCGGCTATCTGTTAGGCGAGACGCGCTGGCTCGCCGCCGCCGAGCGCACACTGCGAGCTGGCTGGCTCGCGATCAATCGCTATCCGCATGGCCACATGAGCCTGCTCGAAGCGCTGGATGAATATCTGAATCCTCCGGAGATCGTGATCATCCGCGAATCCGGGGACCCCGGCGCCTGGCAGCGCGAACTCGGCAAGCTGTACGCGCCGCATCGCCTGGTCTTCTCGATACCGGCGAACCTCCAGGGCCTGGACGCCGCACTCGCCGACAAGAAAGCCGGCGGAATCACGCGCGCTTACGTGTGCCGCGGATCCACATGCTCGGCCCCGGTGGAATCGCTGCCTGATCTGATTCGTACCGCGCAGGCGCGTGTGGAGACGAGCGCTTAGGTTTTCTTGCGGCGCTTGATTCGCCGGGTTACCGCAACCTTCTTCGCGGGCTTGCGGCGCCCTTTCGCCCGAGCTTTGGGGCGGGACTTGGCAGCCTGCGAGGCGAGCGCAACCGCCACGGATTTGCGCGCCCAGATCTTGAGCTCCTCGCCATCTTCGATGATGTCGGCTGGCACCTGGTGATAGGCCAATACGGCTTCGGGCCGGGTCGGGAACGGCATGAAGCGCGGCATGCCGCGCGCGATGTAATCAGCGCTGGTGCTGCCGTCGGTCTTGAAGAACAGCGTGTCGTCGTGGATGAGGCCGAAGAAAAGTTCGCCGCTGTAGAGCCCGACACCGCTGAACATGCGGCGCCAACGCAGATTCGCAACGCCTTCGAGTTGTTCGAGGACGTAGGCGAGAATTTGCGGGCGCACGGCCATTCAGGGGGTCCGCAATGCGCCGAGCCGTGCAAGTTCAGCACGAAGCGCTTTGAGCAGCGGCGCGGCGGCAACCGAATCGAACAAGGGTGCGGCATTCCAGTCGTAGGTCCAGGGATGCGCGGCGCGCATTGCTTCGGGTTCGGTGCGATAGCGCGGGATGACATGCGCGTGCAGCGCCGGTTCCACGTTGCCGAAGATCGCGTAGTTGATGCGCACCGGCGAAGTGGTGAGCATCAGCGCATCACCGAGGTAAGACATGTCGAGCAGGAACTGCGCGCGGCGTTCCGGCGTGAGCGCATTGAGATCGGGCACCACGGGATCCGGCAGCAGCAGCAGGTAACCGTGCACGAACTGCTGATGTCCGAATACGGCCCAGCCCGAAGCGCAACGTCCGAGCAGGGTCGGGTCGCGGCCGGCGCGAGCGTCGTTCACGCGGCGATGAATCGCGGTCTCACCTTGCAATGAATTGTCTCGTCATCGTTGGTCCATACTATCTGTCACCACCGGGGAAATTCTCCCACATGAAACTCATCGCCCGATCGTTACTCGTCAGCCTGCTGGCGATGCCCGCCGTGAGCGTCCCGGCGAATGATGCGGCGGTTGCGGCGCCATTGCTATGGATGCGCGATCGAAGTCTCACCGCGAGCGCGAATGCACTGCTCGCGGAAATGCGAGACGCCGAAAAATACGGCCTGCGATCCCGCGACTACGCCGCCGGCACGCTCGCGCAACGCGCCGCATCGCTCACGCCGGAGGCAGGCGATGACACGCGGGCGGCCCTCGACCGCGATATCAGCGACGCCGTGGCGCGTTTCGTCACGCATTTGCACAGCGGGCGCATATCACCGCGGGCCGTCGGGCACGATCTCGATGTGCCCCATGGAGAGCTCGACAGCGCCGTGGCCGTGCGTGCGCTCGCGCAAAGTCAGTCGCCACTCGAGGTGCTCGCCGACTACGAACCGGCGTTTCACCACTACGATCTGCTGCGCGCCGCGTTGTCGCACTATCGGGCGCTCGCGGGTGGCCCGCAGCCCGCGCCCCTCCCCGCGTCGGGGCGGCCGAGCGTCAGGCCCGGCGAAAACTATGCCGGCATGGCAAGCCTGCGCGCGCGGCTCGTGCAGCTCGGGGACCTCGAGAGTTCGGCACTGGGCCAATCAGGAGACTGGCTGGACGCCGTCACGTCGATGGCGCTGGTGCGCTTCCAGGTGCGGCATCGGCTGGACGTGGATGGCGCGCTGGGCCGCGCAACGCTCGACGCGCTGAATGTCCCGATCTCGATGCGTGTGCGCCAGATCGAATTCGCGCTCGAACGATCGCGCTGGTTGCCGTCGCGCCTCGCGAGCCCACCCATCATCGTGAACATCCCGCAGTTCGAGCTGTTCGCATTTCGCACCACCGAAGATCGCGAAGCCGACATCCTCATCATGGACGTGGTGGTGGGCAAGGTCTTTCCCCAGAACAACACGCCGGTGTTCGTCTCCGACATGCGCCAGGTCGTGCTCCGGCCCTATTGGGACGTGCCGCGCAGCATCCTGGTCGACGAGTTGCTGCCGCAGATGAAAGCGAACCCGAACTGGGTGGCGAACAGTGGCTTCGAGATCGTGCGCGGCCAGGGAGACGACGGCGCCGTGGTGCCGCAGAGCACGGAGAGTGTCGCGGCGCTGGCGCGCAACGAACTGCGCCTGCGCCAGAAGCCGGGACCGCGCAATGCGCTCGGCAATGCCAAGTTCCTGTTCCCGAACCGCTACAACGTCTATCTACACGACACCCCGTCGCAGGGCGCGTTCGCCCAGGCGCGACGCGCCGCGAGCCACGGCTGTGTGCGCGTGGTCGATCCGCCGGCGCTCGCGCGGCACGTGCTGCGCAACAACGCGGAGTGGACGCCGGAGCGAATCGACGCGGCGATGAATGCCGAGACCGGCACGCGCATCACGCTGGCCCAGCCCATCCGCGTGTTCCTGATCTACGCTACCGCGCTCGCGCTCGAGGATGGGCGCGTGCTGTTCTTCGAGGATATTTATCACCACGATGAGAGGCTGGAAAAGGTGTGGTGAGAAGTGGCGGTGCCCCAGCGAGCGCGCCCACAGAGGGTTGAGCTCGCTGAGGCGCAGCCGTCATCGCACCGCGTCCCATTTCCCCGCTGAGTTGGCTAGGAGAAGAGACGTTCGGGTATAGGTCTTAGCAAAGCCCGGGCTGGCACTCCCATTTCTCTTCGAACGGAGCCGCGGTGGGTGGGGGAGATCGGGCAAGCGAGCGGCGCACGTGCAGTGTCGAGTGAGCGGGCCGGGCTCGTAACCTCGTTAGGCACGGAGCCGCCTCTCTGCACGTTATGGACTCTTTGCTGACTTCTGACTCGACCGCTTCACGATGTCTTCGCGTCAGGCGGCGGCCAGCAAACTGGCGCCGGCAGTCAAGCGAAGGGCCCGGCGAAAAGCGAGCTCGACACTGCACGGGTGACGATCGCTCGCCCGATCTCCATCGCAAGTGCGTCCCCGTTTGCTAGGAAATGAGGAATGTCCCCATTAACCAACCCAGGTGCGGAACGGTCCGGTGTCGATGTGAACGAAGTCGGAGCGCTGGTAGTAGCCGACGCCGCCCTGCTTCGCGGCCAATGCGAGATCGCGCAGGTCTGAACACGGGCAACCTTTGAGGCGCACATCCAGCGCACGCCCCTGCATGTGCAGCGATTTCTTCGCGACGCCACTTCCGGGCCGCGATGACATCGCGTCGTTGCTCTCGGGTGAACGATAGCCGGAGATGATTTCGAAGCGGGCATCGCAGTGCGCGGCGAGCGCGAGCGAATGGAGCTGGTCGTACAGGCGCACGTCCATGTCGTGGCTCTCGCCGTTGCGATGGTCCCGCAGGACGTTCCGGAACAGCGCAAGTGCCGTCGGGTCCAACTCGGCGCCGCGACGGATCAGCGTGCTCGCGGTCTCGTTGGTGTGCGTGTTGTGCAGCTCGAGCAAAAATTCGGGAAGCTTCGCTTCTTCGACTTGCGCTGCTTCCTGCGCCATTGCCAGCGGCGCCAGCGAGGCGGCAAGCCCGCCGGTGACCAGCGTTTGCATGAGCTGTCGGCGTGTCCACCCGCTGCTCATGACAGTCCCGGGTTAATTGCTGACGCGATCGACATGAACCGTGGCCTCATAGGACGAAATCGGGATTGCGGTCGAACCCGTTTGAGGGTTGACGGTGGGATAAGGTTCCAGCTTTCGCAGCTCGACATCGTAAAAATCAAAGAGAGCGCTGTCCGGCAGTTGCGCATTCGTATTGAGTGCCACGCTGCCGTTCCCGCGCGGCGTCATGGTCGTGAGAATGATGCGCGCGTTGCCTTCCGACACACACTGCACGCCCGTCGGACAGCGCGTATCTTCGGCGAGCGTAGTGAACTCCAGCGCCACGCCCTGTGCGAGATTCAGCGTTTCACCGAAGCCGATCACGTAGTCGTTGCCGAACTGCAGTTCCACGGGATAGTTCGCGAGCGGAGCCTGCTTGTCCACAGAACCGCCGCAGGCAGCCAGCATCAATGAGAGCAATGAGAGGGACGCGCGCACGCGGCATTTTGCGCCCGGCGAAACAAGTGCGGCAAGGCTAAAAACGGCAGCCGATCACAGACGAGGAGTCGTCCGGCAACCGGTTGTCATAAACCACCGTTGCCTTAGGGAAGGTCCTTCAAGTGGGTCCTGGTGGCGGCGAGGGGAATGCCTTGATGACGAATACCCTCGCCTCATACGAGGACAAGGGGATCGTGCTCGATCCGGTTCGCGCATCGAGCGTCGGCTTTGGATCCAGACTGCGCAGCTCGACGCCGTAGTATTCGAAGACCGCATTTATCGGCGCCTGGTTCGTATTCAGCCGAACGCTCCATTGGCCGCGCGGACTGAACGTGGTCAGGAGGATCTGTGCGTTGCCCTCGTCGACGCATTGGATATTCGTCGGACAACGCGTGTCTTGCTCGACCGCCGTGAACTCGATCGCCACACCTTCCGCGAGATTGATGGTTTCGCCATACCCGACGACGTACTCATTCCAAAGGGGCGGAATGTCGAAGTAATTCACCGGCGGGTGTCCGTTGTATCCGGACCCGGACCCACCGCAACCGACGAGAGTCAGCAGCAGGAGTGTGATGGCGGCGCGCATGGCAACCATCTTGCGCCCGCCCAAACATCCGCGGCAAGGATCAAAACGGCAGCGGTATTACAGAACCCGTGTCACCGGGCTCTCGGTTGACGGAGACGACTGTTGCCTTGGGAAAAAAGTTGAACTCGGAGGCGCTCGCCCAGGTGTATGCGCCCATGGCACGGCCAACGATCAGGTCTCCCGCCTTGAGGGCCGGCAGCATGAGATTTTCCGCAATGACATCGATGCTGTCGCAGGTGGGCCCTGCGAGAACCGAAGCGAATTTTTCGTCGCTCTCTTTCAACGATTCGACTGGGTACTTGGCGTGATCGAAAAGCTGGCCGCTGTACGAGCCGTACAGTCCGTCGTCGAGGTAGTACCACCAGTGACCTTCTCGCCGTGCGCGACCCATGACCGACGAAACGCCGATCGCTGCAGGGCCGGATATATAGCGCCCCGGCTCGGCGATGATGCGCAACTTCTTCGGCAGCTTCGCGAGCGCAGCACGGATCGGTGCGCAAAAACGCCCGATGTCGGTGACCTTCTGCGCGTACTCGATCGGAAAGCCGCCGCCGATATCCAGCGTATCGAACACGCCTAACTTCTCGCGCTTGGCCGCAGCGATGAGCTTGCCGCAGGCGTCGATGGCTTCGACGTGCTTGCCGGCGTCGCTGGCCTGCGACCCCACGTGGAACGAGAGGCCGCGTACCGGGATGGCGAGCTTGCGTGCGAGTCGCGCGAGCTCGAGCAGATCCTCGGGATCGCAACCGAACTTGCGCGACAGGTCGCATACGGCACCGGGCGATCTGAATGAAACGCGCAGCAGGAGCTCGCATTGGTCGCGGTAAGCCTCGAACTTGCGCACCTCGTCGGGATTGTCTGCGACGAAGATCTTCACGCCGAGATGCAGCGCGTTGCGGATGTCGATGTCACGCTTGATGGGGTGCGTGTGGATGCAGCGTGCCGGGTCGATACCGAGCTGCGTGACGAGCTGCGTCTCACCAGTGGTGGCGAGGTCTAACCAGCCACCCAGCTCGACGATGGTCTGCACCACGGCCGGATGCGGCAGCGGCTTCAGCGCATAGTGCAGGTCGACGCCGGGCAACGCCTTGTGCAGCTTGCGGTACTGCTCGCGCACGCGCTGGCAATCGATGATGAGCAGCGGCGAACCGAACTCCGCGACCAGGCGCTTGATCTCCGTCTTCGTGAAGGGATCAATGAAAGCGCGAGGGCGCGGTTTGCGCGTGCGAGTCAGCATCGGTGTTTCCAGGCGAAAAGGGGGCGAATTGTAGGCGCGGATGCAGGCCGTGTCATGACAGACGAACAGGTCACAGCTGCGCAGGAAGGCGGCCCTCAAAGGGGGCGTTTTGTTAAAGTGCGACGCCACCCATGCCAAACCTTGCTCCCGACATCTCCCCCGCGGGAGAACTGCAAACCCTGCTGGCTTCCCGCGTGGCGCTGGTGGTCATCGAGAGCCGCGAGGAAGCGCGGGTCATGGAGGTGGTGCGCGAAGCGGCGCTCAAGGCCCAGCGCGGCAAGAATTGGGGGGTGTTTGCCTGGTCGGTGACCGATGGCCTGCTGCGCGTCGACGTCGATCTGGGCGGAGCGCAAAAGACGCTCGCGCAGCCCGAACAGCTCCTGAAGCACATCAAGGCCACGACCATGGCCGGCATCTACGTGCTGCTCGATTTCCACCCCTATCTCGACAACCCGATGTTCGTGCGCACGATCAAGGACATCGCGCAGGACTACAAGAAATGCGCGCGCACGCTCGTGCTCATAAGCCACGAGGTCAAGCTGCCGCAAGAGCTCGAACATCTCGCGGCGCGCTTCTCGCTCAAGATGCCCAACAAGAACGAACGCCAGGCCATCGTGATGCGCATGGCGCGCGAATGGGCTCAAGGTTCGGGCGGCATGCCGCGTGTCGATGTGAAAGTGGTCGAGAAGATGGTCGACAATCTGGCCGGGCTGCCGCTGCACGACGTCGAACGCCTCACGCGCCAGGCCATCTTCAACGATGGCGCGCTCACCGAGGACGACCTGGGACCGCTGCTCGCGGCCAAATATCAGCTCTTGAATCGCGGCGGTACGCTGTCGTTCGAGCCTGACACGGCGCGCTTCGCCGAGGTTGGCGGCCTCAAGAACCTGAGGCGCTGGATCCTGCAGCGCAAGGCGGCATTCGACGGCACTGCTCCCGAGCTCGATGCGCCCAAGGGGGTGCTGTTGTTAGGCGTGCAGGGGTGCGGCAAGAGTCTGGCGGCGCGCGCCGCGGCCGGCGTGCTCGGCGTACCGCTGGTGCGCCTGGACTTCGGCGCGCTGTACTCGAAATGGCATGGCGAATCGGAAAAGAATCTGCGTGAATCGCTGTCGTCGGCCGAGGCGCTTGCGCCCTGCGTGTTGTGGCTGGACGAAATCGAAAAGGCACTCTCGGCAGGCGATGGAGACAGTGGCACGTCACGACGTGTGCTGGGCGCCTTCCTTACCTGGCTGGCGGAGCAGCGCGCGCGCGTCTTCATCGTGGCCACCGCCAATGACATCACCGCTCTGCCGCCGGAGCTGGTGCGCAAGGGGCGCTTCGATGAGATCTTCTTCGTCGACCTGCCCACGCCGCTCGCGCGCTTCGAGATCCTTGGCATTCACTGCAAGAAGCGCGCAGTGACGATTTCGGAGCCCGACATGAAGGCGTTGGCCGCACGCAGCGAGGGCTTCTCGGGTGCCGAGCTCGAACAGGCCGTGGTGTCTGCGCTGTACACCGCGCATGGCAACAAACAACCCGTGAGCGCCGCGACGATCGCCGGCGAACTCGAAGCGACACGGCCGCTGTCCGTGGTCATGGGCGAAAAGATCGCCGAGTTGCGCGCGTGGGCTACGGAGCGCACGGTCCCCGCCGATTAATGGGGACATTCCTCATTTCCTAGCAAAGGGGGCGCGGCCCTGCACGCGCGCTTCGGGCATGTCCCCGTTTGCTAGGAAATGAGGAATGTCCCCATTAATTACTTGGGGGGCAGCAGGTGGCCGTTGCCCTCCACCTTCGGCACGACATTGGCATCGCCCAGGAACTTGGGCAGATCGAGCCCCGCCATCGCTGCCACGTCGTGTAGCGGCGGCAGACTCTTGACCATGCCGGCGAGGAAGTTTGCGGTGGTGGTCCCGCCGTTGCCGTTCTGACCGGCGCCCGCATCCCACACCGTGACCTTGTCGATCTTGATGGCCTTGATGGCCTCGACCTGCATGGCAACCAGATGCTCGAGCTTTTCGGTGAGCAGCAGTGTGGCCGCCGCGCGCGCATCGTTGTTGGCGCTCTGCACCAGCGCCTGGTAGCCCTGCGCCTTCGCTTCGAGCACCTGGCGGATGCCCTTGGCTTCGGCCTCGTACTTGAGCAGCGTGGCATCGGCGACGCCCTGGGCTTCGCGGCGAGTCTTCTCCGCCTCGGCTTCCGCGGCGATGGTGATCTTGGTCTTCTCGACCTGCGAGCGCACCACCTCGGCTGCCGTCAATCGCTGCAACTCCGCCTTTGCCTGCGCGCGCTGGATCTCCGCCTCGGCGTCGAACTGCGCGACCTGACCCCGCTGTGAGGCCTGTGCGGACTGCACGAACAACTCGGCGTTCGACTGCGCGATCAGCGCCTTCGCGCGGTTCTCGCCGGCAATCGCGTCGGCTTCCTGCGCTTCGACAAAGATGCGCTTCTCGGCTTCCGCCTTCTTCTGGCCCTGCACGGACGTTGCCTCGTTCTGCGCCACCTTGATCTGCAGATCGCGATTCGCTTCAGCCTCGCCGATGGTGGCCAGCGCTTCCTGCTGCTGGATGTAGATGCGCTTGTCGGCCTCGGCCTGCTTCTTGCCCTTCTCGGACTCCGCGACGTTCTGCGCCACTTTGATGGTGCGCTCGCGCACCTGCTCGGACTCGCCGACCGAACCCTTGCGGTCCTGGTCCGACACATCGACCTTCGCCTGGTTGATCGCCTCGGAGGCCGCCTTCTTGCCGATGCTCTCGATGTATCCCGACTCGTCTGTGATGTCAGTGATGTTCACGTTGATGAGATACAGGCCGATCTTGTTGAGCTCGGGGGCCACGTTGCGCCGGATCGCGTCGAGGAATTTCTCGCGATCCTGGTTGATCTGCTCGATCGTGAGCGACGCCACCGTGAGACGCAGCTGACCGAAGATGATTTCGCGCGCCATGCTCTCGACGTCGTCCTGCGCGAGGTTCAGAAGGCGCTCGGCCGCGTTGTTCATGATGGCTTCTTCGGTGCTCACACCCACCGTGAAGGTGCTCGGCACGTTGACGCGGATGTTCTGCAGCGACAGCGCCTTCGTCAGCGGAATCGGGATCGTGAGCGGCGTCAGACTCATGTACGTGTAGTCCTGGATCAGCGGCCAGATGAAGGCGCCGCCGCCGTGGATACACAACGCCGACTGCCCTTTGCCGACCTTGCCGTATACGACCAGGATCTTGTCGGATGGGCAGCGTTTGTAGCGCGTCGCCAGGAACGCGATGGTGATGAAGATGACGAAGACGAACGACACCACCGGCAGGAATGCCATCGTGAGATCCATGCGAGACCCTCCGCGCGCGAGGCGCGCTGACTAACTAGTTGACCCGATCAACGATCTACGGGCGCGACGACCAGCGTATTGGCCGCCACGCTTTGCACGCGAATGGCCGTTCCCGTGGGAATCGGCGCGCCATCGGCCGACACGGCCTCGAACTCCCGCAGGCGATTGGCGAAATTGATCTGCACGCGGCCGCCGTCCTTGCCCACCGTGAGGTAGACCGAGCCTTCGCTGCCCACCGCGGCGAACAGGCTGACGGTACCGCTCGACTGCAATCGCAGCATGGAGCGGAAGATCTTCTGGATGATCCACACCGACACGAAGCCGGCGGCCAGTGCGCCGGCGAGCGCCAGCAGCGTGCCAAGCCCGGCACCGTGACGCAGCGTGAAACCCACGACGCCGAACATCGCGAAGAAAGATGAGATGCCCTGGATCGTCAGCGCCTGGAAGCCGTCATCGCTGTCTGCGTGCGCCGCATCGAGGCCGCCGTGATGATCGAGACCAGCGACGGTGAGAATGAGTCTGAAGACCAGGATGATTCCACCGACGATTCCGGTCAGCAGGAACATCTGTTCGATGCCGCTGTACGAAGCAAACCACTCGTTCATGGCCAACCCCTTGCCGGATGTTTTTGTATGTGTACCGGCAGTGGAGACTATAGCGGGGAAATCAAGCGGCAGACGAAAAACAATAGCTGCTGACGGTGATACCGCCGAGGAAATCCTTCTCGTGATATGCCAGTTCGGCCATGTCGTCGCCGGCCGCACCGACGGCGACCATGAGAGGCAGCAAATGCTCCTCGCGCGGATGCGCAGCACGAGCTGACGGCGCAGATTTCCACTCGGTCAGTAGTTTGCTGCGGTCGGCGGAGCTGCCGCCCAGGAGCGCGCCATTGAGCCAGGCATCGAATTCTTTCGACGGGCCCCAGGCACGTGGGCTGAAGAACTCGCGCAGGTTGTGATAGCTGAGGCCGCTGCCCACGATGAGCACACCTTCATCGCGAAGGGAGCTGAGCGCCCTGCCCATCGCCAGGTGCGTCGCCGGATCCAGTCCCTGCTTCAACGAGAGCTGCACCACGGGCACGTCGGCATTCGGGTAGATCACGTTGAGCGGTGTGAACGCGCCGTGATCGAAGCCGCGTTCAGCGTCGAGACGCGCAGGCATTCCCGCAGCCGCGATCAGGCGCGCAACACGCGCAGCCAGCGCCGGGTCGCCCGGCGCGTCGTAGTGAATGTGGTAGGTGTAGTCGGGAAAGCCGCCGTAGTCGTAAACCATGGGCGGCTTGGGGTTCGACATGAGCGTGAACTCCGGCTCTTCCCAGTGCGCGGAGATCATGAGCACGGCCGCTGGGGTCGTGCCGATCTGCCGCGGCATGGCCGCGAGCGCCGCCTCGAGCTTGGCGTACGCAGCGCGCGAGGGATCGTCCATGTACGACCAGGGGCCGCCGCCGTGGGAGATGAAGTACACCGGAAGTCGATGCTGTTTCATTGGGCGTGCAGTGTACGCTCGCGTCGCGGGCTGAATCTAAGGAATGGAATGTCTCAGACGGAAAAGGCAGCGCTCTCTGTCGCAGTGATCATTGGTGCACTCGTCCTCGGAGTGGCCCATGCAGCCGGCGCGATGATCGGGCTGGACGAAACATCCGGCCCGCAGGTCTTCGCCGCCGATGACATCGAGGCGGCGCTGCGCGCGCGCAGGATCACGGTGCGGCGAGAAGACACGCACCGGGCCGGCTCGTATACGCCCGAACATGTCTGGATCCGCTTTTACGATGCGGACCAATGGCGTGGGCAGCCGAAGCTTCCCGACATTGCCGCCGAAGGCTTCTCCTTACGCCACCACAACTTTGAAGGCCACGAAGTCATCACCATCATCGCCCGCGATGCAGGTGGCGCCATGTACGGCGGCCTCGAGCTCGCCGAACAGATCCGCACCCGCGGCGTGCAGGGCGTGACTGACACCGATCGCAATCCCTACATGCCCATGCGCGGCACCAAGTTCAACATTCCGCTCGACCTGCGCACTCCGAGTTACTCGGACATGAGCGACTCTGCGCAGGAAAACATCGCCACCGTCTGGGACTTCGAGTTCTGGCGCGCCTATCTGGATGCGCTGGCGCGCGATCGCTACAACTACGTGTCGCTATGGAACCTGCATCCCTTCCCGTCGATGGTGAAGTTGCCCGACTACCCGGACGTGGCGCTCGATGACGTCTGGCGCTCGAAGATCGAATTCGACGAGGACTACTCCACGCGCACCGTGGACATCGTCACGCCGGCGATGCTCGCCGACAAGGAAGTCGTCAAACTACTCACGATCGAGCAGAAGATCGACTTCTGGCGCCGCGTGATGCAATACGCGAAAGACCGCAACATCGAGTTCTACGTGATGACGTGGAACATCTTCACCTACGGCGTCGATGGCAAGTACGGCATCACCGATGCACTCGACAACCCGAAGACGGTCGCGTACTTCCGCGCCAGCGTGCGCGAGATGTTCCGCACCTATCCACTGCTGCGTGGCATCGGCCTCACCGCCGGCGAGAACATGGGGGATGCGAGTGCGTACTATTCGGGTGGCACGGACTCGTTCGAAGCCAAGGAAAACTGGCTGTTCGCCACTTACGGCCAGGGCGTGCTCGACGCGGCGCACGCGGAGCCGCAACGGCAGTTCCGGCTCATCCACCGTCAGCACGAGTCGCGCGCGCAGGACATAGCGACCACCTTCAAGCCGGTGATCCAGCAACCCAACGTGGATTTCGTATTCAGCTTCAAGTACGCGCAGGCCCATGCGTTGTCGTCCACCACGCAGACTTTCCATCGCGGCTATCTCGAGTCACTCGGGGACCGCAATACGCTCTGGACTCTGCGCAACGATGACGCGTTGATGTACCGCTGGGCCGCGCCCGACTTCGTGCGCGAGTTCGTGAAGAACATCCCCTACGAAAAATCACAGGGTTACTACGTCGGCTCGGACATGTGGGTGTGGGGCCGCGAATTCCTGGCGCGCGATCCAGGACTCCCGCGACAACTGGAGATCGACAAGCACTGGCTGCATTTCCTGTTGTGGGGACGGCTGGGCTACGACCCGTCGCTTGCCAATGACCGCATTGCCGCGATCGTCGGCACGCGCTTTCCCGGCGTCGACGCGCGAAAATTCCTGGGACTGTGGCAGGACGCCTCGATGATCTATCCACTGGTCACGGGCTTTCACTGGGCGGACTACGACTTCCAGTGGTACATCGAAGCCTGCCGCAGCCGGCCGGGCCCGGCTAAAACCGCGAGTGGCTTTCACAACGTCGATACCTTCATCAACCAACAGGTTCATCCGGGCACCCACAACATCAGTATTCCGCGATACGTCGCCGGCATGATCGCGGGAAAATTGCCCGATGGCGTCACGCCGATGCAGGTCGCAGACCAGATCGACGCGCACGCGGACCGCGTGCTCGGCTCACGCGTGCGGGCCCCTCGAACCGGACCCACGAGCGTGAAAGCCGAATTCCGCTCCACTCTCAGCGACATGCAGCTCATGGCCTTCATGGGCAAGTACTACGCAGCGAAGATCCGCGGCGCCACGGAGCTCGCGCTGTTTCGCGAGACGCGAGATCCGGCGCACCAGAAACGAGCGGTAGAGCAACTGGAGCTCGCGCGCCAGCACTGGCGTCTGTACACCGAGCGCGCCAGCGCTCAATACAGGAATCCTCTCTGGACCAATCGCGTAGGTCTCGTCGACTGGCAGGAACTCTCCGGTGAAGTCGCCAACGATGTGGCGATCGCTTCTCAGCCGCTCACGGCGCGTTGAGTGCGCGCAGCAGTTCAGGATCCGCGTGGCCCAGCTCCGCGCTCTGCGACACGATCTTTCCGTCCGCATTGAGCGCCGAGATGATGGTCGAGTGGCTGAACTCCCCGTTCGGCAGTTGGCGATACTGAATGCTGAGTGCGGCAGCGATGCGTCGCACGGCAGCAGCGTCGGCATGTGCCAGCGTCCAACGCGACGTGTCGATGCGGCGCTCGCCGGCGAGCTTGCGCAGGGCTTCCGGCGTGTCACGCGCGGCATCGAGAGAGACCAGCAGTACGCGCACTGGCGGTCGCCGAGGCTCATCGACCTTGCGCTCGATCTCGCGCAGCGTGTCGATGATCAACGGACAGGTGGCCGGGCAGCTCGCGTAGAACATGGTGACGAGCACCGGCTTCCCGCGATAAATGTCCAGGTCGATGGCCTTGCCATCCTGGCTCAGCAATTTCTCGTGCAGCTGATACAGCGACGCGTCGCGGTCCGAGGCCAGCGACGACGCTCCAGGCATCGTGCAAGCCGCAAACAGACAGAGCATCAGCCCCCGGCGCATCATCTACCCACCGCCGCGTCGCGCGCACATCGAAAGCCCATCGAGCTCGAACTGTAGGCCGCCTTCATGCTCGACAACATCGCGATGCGCATCATCATGGCGTAGTTTTCCTTCTGCTCGAAGCTGAGCGCACCGGTGCCGCAGAACCGGTTGCGATTCGGATCGCCCTGCTCGCGGCTGTCGTCGCTGACCATCATGGAACCGGCATCCTCGACCCACTCCCACACCACGCCGTGCAGATCGCGCACGCCGAAATAGTTAGCTGGTGACGAACCAACCACTGGCAACGGACCTCGCGCCGACTTCGAATACCAGTCGAGGATCTGCTGCCGCCAGGCCGGATCGTCGCGGGCATCGGGCTTCGTGGCGCTGGCGGCGGCCGCAAATTCCCATTCGTACCAGCGCGGCAGCCGGCCGCCGCGCGCTTCGCAATACGCGCTTGCGGCAAACCAGCTCACCTGCGTGACGGGCTGAGGCGCGATCGCCGCACCCGGATCGGCAGCGCCCGTCCAGTGGCGCAGGTAACCCTCGTCGGCGAACAGCCCGGCGATGCGATCACGGCGCCATTGCGGATGCCCGCTCACGAATTTCGCAAAGTCGGCATTGCTGACCAGCGTTGCATCGAGGCGGAACGGCGCAACGACCGTGGCCTTGATGTTTGCGGCCGGCGGCAGCACGGATTCGAATCGTCCACC
>Ga0207691_10000652_pt1 | contig 34259 bp, 31 predicted proteins | sample KBSM13metaG_FD_184327 | JGI IMG/M metagenome (GOLD analysis project Ga0207691, IMG submission 184327) | Miscanthus rhizosphere microbial communities from Kellogg Biological Station, Michigan, USA - KBS M1-3 metaG (SPAdes) (version 2) | ecosystem: Host-associated > Plants > Roots > Rhizosphere >...
GGCCGCCACGTCCTCGTGCTGGCTCTCCGTTGGGGTTCCGGCTGTGTGGGTTCCGGCGGCGGAGCCGTTGCGCTCCCGGTGGGCCGTCTGCGGGACGCGTTCGAGCAATGCGGTGAGTTCGCCCTTGGCCCTGCCGGCGGCGTAGTCCTCAAGGGCAGTGCCGCCCGCGAGCATGAGTACGACGATCATCGAGGCGACGTACTCGCCCACCAGCACGGTGCTGACGATTGCGGTGACGGCCAGGATGTCGATGCCGAACTGCCCGCCTGCGAGCCGGCGCGCCATCCCGACGGCGAGGTAGGCCGCCACGGCCAGGGCATAGACGCTCGCAGCGGCCCGGGCTATGCCTTCCTGCCCGGAGAACAGCAAGACCAGCACCGCCAGCAGGACGACGAGGGTCCCGGCCACGAGCGGATACCGGAGTACGAATTTCACGGATGTTCCGCCTTAGCTTCGTATCAGTTTTGGCGTCTCCCTGAATCCTACTGCGCGGCCGCGACCGGCTTGCCGGGACGGCCTCCCGGACCGTCCCCGGACCCCGGCATGAGAGGCTGGACGAGCAGCCGTCCCGATCAAGCGGGCCGGCGCGCAGGGACCCGACATAGGCGATGGGCGCGGCGCAGCACAAGCGATGCCAGGAGGAATGACGTGCGAAGCAGTTCAGAGACCGTCGACACCCGGACCGCCCTGGTGGTGGGGGCAAGCGGAATTGCCGGATCCGCCCTGGTGGACAGGCTCGTCGAGGAGGGCTGGGACGTGGTGGGGCTCTCCCGCAATCCCCTCCGTCGCCGTGACGTACGCCATGTGAGCGCGGACCTGACATCCGTGGAGAACCTGCGCCAGGCCCTTGCAGGTGTTTCACCCACCCATGTGTTCTACACCGCCTGGTCCAGGCGGAAGACCGAACAAGAGAACATCGACACAAACGCGGGCATGCTGCGGAACGTCCTCGCCAGCCTCAACGGCAAGCCTGTGAAGCACGTCGCCCTCATGACCGGGCTGAAGCACTATCTGGGCCCGTTTGAGGCGTATGCGGCCGGGGAAATGCCGGACACCCCCTTTCGGGAGAGCGAGCCGAGGCTGCCGACGCCGAACTTCTACTACGCCCAGGAAGACGAGTTGTGGGCTGCGGCCGCGACGCAGGGCTTTGGCTGGTCCGTGCACCGGGCGCATACGGTGATCGGGCATGCGGTCGGGAACGCCATGAACATGGGGCTCACCCTCGCCGTCCAGGCAGCCATCTGTAAGGAACTGGGCCAGCCGTTCATCTTCCCGGGCTCCGAGACGCAGTGGAACAGCCTCACGGACATGACCGACAGCGGACTGCTGGCGGACCACATGATCTGGGCGGCCACAGCGGACAACGTTGGCGACCAGGCCTACAACATCGTCAACGGCGATGTCTTCCGCTGGCGGCGCATGTGGCCTGCGCTGGCCGGCTACTTCGGGGTCGAGCCGGTAGGTTACAGCAACGAACCGCGGCCGTTGGAGCAGCAAATGCGCGGCATGGAAGGCGTGTGGTCGGCCATCGCCGCCCGCCATGGGCTGGCCGAACCCGACCTCGCGCAGGTCGCCTCCTGGTGGCACACGGACGGCGACCTGGGCCGGAACCTCGAGGTGGTCACGGACATGAGCAAGAGCCGGCTCGCCGGTTTCACCGGGTACCGCCGCACGGAAGACGCATTCCTGCAGCTGTTCGACCGGTACCGTGCGGACGGCCTGATTCCGGCGGCCTCCTAGGCTGCGGCACGGGCGGGGCCTTTGAGCCCTAGCCTGCCGTAGCGCGTGATGCCAAGGTGAAGCATGGGGTCCATGACCGCGGGCCGCCGCCGGCTGTTGGTGATCGCGGCCGTGGTGGTTGCGCTGTTTCTGGCCGCCGGTGCCGCGGTCGTGCTGCTTCAGGGGGCGCCGACTGCGTCACCGCCCCCATCTGCGCCCGTCACCGCACCGGTATCCGGACCCGTCAGCGCAAGTGCCTCCGGGACCGCGCCCCCTGCCTCCCCGTCCCCTGAACCGACCTCGGCATCGCCGGCCCCGAATACCAGCGGACCAGTTCCGGCCGAGCCGGGTCCCGTCCCCCCGCCGACCCGGGCACCGACGGCTCCCGCTACCGTGCCCCCCGCGGCGCGGTTCCCCGCCGCGCTCGCCGGCCACGACGTCGAGAGCATCCCGGGCGCCGGAACCGTAGTGGCCCTGACCTTCGACGCCGGCGCCAACGCTGCCGGACTGCCGAGCATCCTGCAGAGTCTCGCCGCCGCGGACGTGCGGGCCACGTTCTTCCTTACCGGCAGCTGGGCTGCCGCTAACCCCGGAGGAGTGGCGGCGATCGTTGCCGGCGGGCACCGGGTGGGCAACCATTCCATGACGCATCCGGCATTCACCGGGCTGCCCGACGTCGGCATCAGGGACCAGGTCCGGTCGGCCGAAGAGGCCATCCGGGCGGCCGGGGCTGACCCGCGGCCGCTCTTCCGGTTTCCCTTCGGCGACCGCGACGCCAGGACCATCGCCACCGTCAACAACCTCGGCTACCTTCCGGTGCGCTGGAGCGTCGACACCCTGGGCTGGAAAGGCACCAGCAGCGGAGTGACGGCGCAGGTCGTGGCGGACCGCGTCCTGGCGGGCCTGCAGCCGGGGGAAATTGTCCTGATGCACATCGGCTCCAACCCCGACGACGGCACCACCCTGGACGCCGCTGCCCTGCCCCAGGTCATCAGCCGCATCCGCCAGGCCGGCTATGGCTTCACCACCCTCGATGCGCTCCTGGGCTGAGCGCAGCCGGGCCCAACGCCACTGTCGCGCGGCTCCGGTGCTGGTGCGGGTGGGCGTCGAGAAGGTGCTGCTCCGGGCGGGCCAGGAGCACGAGTTCCGCCGGGACGCCGGGACGCCCGGCTGACGCGCCGAAGCGTGTCCCCGGCGTCGGTGCGGTGACTTGCTTGCGGTGGTTCCGGGCTATGTCGCGTCCATGTGCAGCACGGCTGCTCCGGTGATCCGGTCCTCCGCCAGGTCCCGCAGGGCCCGGTCCGCGGCCTCGAACGGGTACGCCACAGTGGTCGGGCGGAGCGGGATCTCGGCGGCAATCCGGAAGAACTCCTCGCCGTCGGCCCTGGTGTTGGCTGTGACGCTGCGCAACTGGCGCTCTTCGAAGAGCTCGTCGGCGTAGTGCAGCGACGGAATATCGCTCAGGTGGATGCCCGCGACGGCGAGCGTCCCGCCGCGGTCCAGGGCCCGGAGCGCCACCGGCACCAGCCCGCCCGCGGGGGCGAAGAGGATCGCGGCATCCAGGGGATCGGGCGGTTGCTCCTCGGCCCCGCCCGCGAACGTCGCGCCGAGGTCCAGGGCCAGCGCGCGAGCCTGCGCGGACCGGGTCATGACGTACACGCGGGCACCCCGGTAGAGGGCAATTTGGGCCGCCAGATGCGCGGAGCCGCCGAACCCATAGATGCCCAGCCGTCCGCCGATCGGCAGTTCGGCCCGGGTCAGGGCCCGGTAGCCGATGATGCCTGCGCACAGGAGCGGCGCAGCCTCCTCGTCGCTGAACGTCTCCGGGATCCGGTAGGCGAAGTTCTCCGCCGCGGTGATGAGTTCGGCGTACCCGCCGTCGCGGTCCCAGCCGGTAAACGTGGGGGACAGGCAGAGGTTTTCCTGGCCGCGCAGGCAGAACCGGCAGGCGCCACAGGTGCCGCCCAGCCAGGCCACGCCCACCCGTTCGCCGATGCCGAACCTGGCGGCCCCCGGTCCCTGCCCGATCACCTCACCCACTACCTCATGGCCCGGGATGACCCCGGCGTGCCGCGGCGTGAGGTCGCCCTCGGCCAGGTGCAAGTCCGTGCGGCACACACCGCAGACCCGCACTTTCAGCAGGACTTCGCCGCGTCCCGGGACAGGATCCGGGCGGTCGGCGGCAACGAGGGGGCCGCTGGACATGGGCCCCGGAAGTCCAACTTGCCATGCTCGCACCGCGGCCTCCTTCTTGCAGCGTCTGCAGGTCCGAATCGGTTGCGCTCGCGGCGGCTAGCGGGTGACCAGCACGTTGCAGCGCGCCTTGTGCAGCACGGCGGAGACCGTGTTGCCGGCTCCGGCCGCAGGGTTGTGGGTCCCGAGCACCAGCACGTCGGCGTCGTCTGCGGCGTCGAGGAGCTCCCGGGCCGCATGGCCCTCACGCAGGGCGCCGGCAACCTCCAGCCCGGGCGCCATCCCGCGGGCCTCGTCGATGGCGCGCTCGAGCAGCTCCTGGCCGTGGAGCAGGGCATGGCGGCCGTGCTCTTCCCGTGCCCCGCCGCGCAATGGATCGACGTGGACGAGGTGCAGCGGGGCGCCGAGGACTTTGGCCAACCGGATGGCCTCGGCCACCGTGGCGGGGCTGCGGGGCGAGGCGTCGACTCCCACGACGACGGGGTGGGCCCGGCGGCGCGGGCGCCGGATTATCATCACCGGGCAGGGTGCCGAGCCGGCCAGATCGATGCAGACCGAGCCGGCCACCTGGCCCAGGACGGCGCCGAGGCCCCGGCTGCCCACTACCAGCAGCCGTGCGTCCCGGGAGGCGTCGCGCAGCACGGGCGCCGGGAGCCCGGCCTCCATGACGCCGTCGACGGCGGGGCCCGGACGTTCCGGCTGTTGCCCGGTGACGGCGCGCTCGGCCCCCGGCGGTGCGCCAGCGGCCGCTTCGCGGGCGGCGCCGCGTGCCAGCTCGATGCCCTCGGCGAGGACGGCTTCCGCGGAATGCCGCAGCCCGCTGCCGGCCACGCCCTTGACAGGGCCCAGGTTCTTGGTGAAAACCGGCCACACCCAGGCATGGATCACCAGGAGGTCCAGCCCGGCCGCGGCCGCGTATTCGGCCGCCCAGCGAACGGCGAGTTGGGCGGCCCCGGACCCGCCGTAGCCGACCGCCACGGTGCCGCCCTGCTGCCCTGTGGGTGCCGACATTTTTCCTCCCGGCTCGTCGGACGCACCCCTTCGCCCGGCACTATGTGCAGCCCCAGTAGAACCCTGCGGCCCGGGAATGGGTAGGGGCTTTGGTCCCGCGGGCTGGCCGCGTCCGGGGCCGCGTACGGGGCCGCCGGTGAACTAGGGTTGAAACATGCACAATGCGGGGGATAGCTGATGGCCAAGCGGGGCAAAGGGCGGGCCGCCCAAACCGCCGGGCCGGGAGTGGTGGAAGTGCCCAAGGGGTCCCGCCCGGCCGGTCCTTTGGCCGGGGTGTACTACATCGATACCGGCGACTGCGAGCTGATCCCGGACCAGGACAATTCCACCGGCTGGCTCCTGCGCATCAACGGCGTCATGAGCTCGCACATTGACCTCGCGGACCCGTTGTTCCTCGACTTCGAGTACATGCGCTGGATGGCAGCCCTGGTGGAGTCGCGCTGGCCGCGGGAGCCTGGGCCCAAGCTGCGCGCCCTGCACCTTGGCGGGGGAGCATGCTCACTGGCGCGCTATTTCCACGCCGCCTACCCGGACGCCCGCCAGGTGGTGGTGGAGCTGGACGGCAAGCTCGCCGACTACGTCCGGGGCTGGTTCGACCTGCCCAAGGCGCCGTTGCTGCGCCTGCGCGTGGGAGAGGCCCGCGAGGTCACCGAGAGCCTGACCCCGCAGACCCGGGACCTGATCATCCGCGACGTCTTCGCCGGCTCGCTGACCCCGCGGCCGCTTACCACCCGGGAATTCATCGAGCACGCCAAGCGCGTCCTGGCCCCCGGCGGGATATATGTAGTCAACTCCGGCGACGCCCCGGACCTCAAGAATGCCCGCGAGGACGCCGCGACCATCGCCGACGCCTTTGCCTACACCGTGATCATCGCGGATCCGGCCATGCTGAAGGGCCGGCGCTTCGGCAACATGGTCATGGCCGGCAGCGATGTCCCGTTCGACGACGACCCCGGCCTCGCGCGGCGCCTGCTCGGCGGTGCGGTGCCGGCCCACATCTGGAACGACGAAAAGGTGCGGGCGTTCGCGGCCGGCGCCGCCGTCCGGCATGACCCGAAGTCGCCCGTGCTCGCTGAGCCGGCCGCGGAACCGCCCGTTCCCGCTCAGCCGCCCGCCGAGCCCCCGGCTGGGCCCCGCGCAGGGACACCGACTGCTCCGTAGCGGCCCTTTTGCGGCACTATAGAGGCGGCTACGGAGCAATCGATGGGGCTGCTCCCCGTCCCAGCAGGGCATCGCGGTGCGCCGCGGTCTGCTCCCGCAGCGCCTGCACGAGCGCGGCCACCGCCGGCCGGCGCATCGAATCGGGCCGGAGCACCATCCAGTAGGGCAGCAGCTCCGCGAATTCCTCCGGCAGGAGCCGGACGAGGTCCGGATGCAGGTCGGCCGCGAAACAGGGCAGGAACCCAATCCCGGCGCCGGCCCGGGTGGCCTCCACGTGGACGAAGACGTTGGTGGAGCTCAGCCCGTCCCGCATGGTGGGCACCAGCCGCCGCGGGGCGTCCAGATCGTCCACCTGCAGCATCGAATCGACGAAGTAGACCAGTGAGTGGGCTGTCAGCTCCTCCACGGTGGCCGGGGTGCCGTACTCGGCGAGGTAGCCGCGGGAGGCGTACATTCCCAGCATGTACTCGCCGAGCCGCGCGGCCTCTGCCCGGTGCACCTGCGGCTCGCCGACCACCACCTCGATGTCCAGGCCGGACCGCTGCTGGAGCGCCCGGCGCGTCACGGTGATGATCTCGACGCTGAGGCCGGGATGGTCGCGGCGGAGCCGGGCCACGGCCGGGGCGGCGATGTAGGCGCTGAATCCATCCGTCGCGGTCATCCGAACGACGCCGGTGATGGGGTCCGGGGTGTGCCCGGGCTGCTCCAGGGTGCGCACGGCACTCTCGACCTGCTCGGCCACCCGAACGGCCTCGGCACCGAGTTCGGTGAGCTCCCAGCCTCCCGAGGCGCGCGAGAGCACGCGGCCACCCAGCGCCTTCTCCAGCGCCGCGATCCGGCGGGAAACGGTGGTGTGGTTCAGTCCGAGCGTTTGTGCCGCCGTCGTGAATTTAGCCGAACGGGAGACCGCGAGCAGGACCAGCAGGTCATCGGGATTGGCGTTCATATCTGCAATTCTGCACATAGCGGGTGCTGGTTTGGCCATTGAATCGCCGTGGATGTGCGGCAATACTCAATGAAGCCATTTCAGTGCTGTGCGTCACAGCGCGTGTCACCGTGGACACTAAGGAGAATCAGATGAGCGTAAACGAACGCTCTGCAACAACCGCCGCAGCACCCGCATCCAAGGGTTCCGGGCTCAAGAAAATCGTCGCCGCATCGATGGTGGGAACCGTCGTCGAGTGGTACGAATTCTTCCTCTACGCCACCGCCGCCACCCTGGTGTTCGGCAAGTACTTCTTCCCCGCCACGGGCAACGAACTGGACGGCATCATCCAGGCGTTCCTGACCTACGCCGTCGGTTTCGTGGCCCGACCCCTGGGCGGCATTGTCTTCGGCCAGATCGGCGACAAGCTCGGCCGCAAGCCCACCCTGCAGCTCACCATCATCATCATCGGTGTCTCCACCTTCCTGATGGGCTGCCTCCCGGGCTTCGCCACCCTCGGCTACCTGGCGCCGGCGCTGCTGGTCCTCCTGCGCTTCATCCAGGGCTTCGCCCTCGGCGGCGAATGGGGCGGCGCAGTCCTGCTCGTCGCCGAGCACAGCCCCAACAAGTCCCGTGGCTTCTGGTCCAGCTGGCCCCAGGCCGCCGTTCCCGTGGGCAACCTGCTGGCCACCCTGGTCCTGTTCATCATGTCCAACGTGCTCAGCTCCGCCGACTTCCTCAGCTGGGGCTGGCGGGTGGCGTTCTGGCTTTCCGCCGTGATCGTGTTCGTCGGTTACTACATCCGCACCCACGTCTCCGAATCGCCCATCTTCCTCGAGGCCAAGGCCCAGCTGGAAGAGGATCAGTCCGCCAGCTACGGCGTCCGCGAAGTCATCCGCAAATACCCCAAGGGCATCCTGCAGGCCATGGGGCTCCGGTTCGCGGAAAACATCATGTACTACCTCGTGGTCAGCTTCGCGATCGTCTACCTGAAGTCCGTGCACAAGTACGACACCTCCTCGCTGCTGCTGGCCCTGCTGATCGCCCACGTCGTCCACTTCCTGGTCATCCCGCAGGTCGGGCGCCTCGTGGACAGCTGGGGCCGGAAGCCGGTCTACCTCATCGGTGCCGTCACAGGTGCCACCTGGCCGTTCTTCGCCTTCCCGATGTTCGATACCCGCAACCCGGTGATCATCGTCCTGGCCGTCACGATCGGCCTGTGCCTGCACGCCTTCATGTATGCCGGCCAGCCGGCCCTCATGTCGGAGCTGTTCCCGACCCGGATGCGCTACGCCGGGGTCTCCCTTGGCTCGCAGGTCACCTCGATCTTCGCCGGTTCGCTGGCGCCGCTCCTGGCCACCCAGTGGCTCAAGGACACCGGCTCCTGGCTGCCTACCGCGATCTACCTGCTGGTCGCCTGCGCCATCACCACCGTCGCAGTGCTGACCCTGAAGGAAACCAAGGGCATCGCGTTGGAGGACGTGGACCGGGCCGACGCCGAACGCGAAGGCCTGCCCGTAGCAGCCACCCGCTGAGCTGCTTGAGTTTTGGGCCGGCTCCAGCCACGCTGGAGCCGGCCGCCTCATCGAATTTTTGACACGGAAGGCTGAGTTATGGAAAACACGCTGAACGGACGCAAGGCCCTGGTCACCGGCGGCGCCGGCGGGATCGGCGCGGCGAGCGTCCGGGCCCTGGCTGCACGCGGGGCCAAAGTGGTGATCGCGGATATGGACGAGGCCGCAGCCGCCGCGCTCGCCGACGAGGTCGGCGGCACCGCGTGGGCCGTCAACCTGCTCGACGTGGAATCCCTCCAGACGCTCAGCCTGGACTGCGACATCCTGGTGAACAACGCCGGAATCCAGCGCATCAGCCCCATCGAGGAGTTCGATCCGGCCGACTTCCGCCGCATCATCACCCTCATGCTGGAGGCCCCGTTCCTGCTGATCCGGGCCGCGTTGCCGCACATGTACGCCAACAACTTCGGCCGCATCATCAACCTGTCCTCCGTGCACGGGCTCCGGGCTTCGCCGTTCAAGAGCGCCTACGTCTCGGCCAAGCACGGGCTCGAGGGCCTGAGCAAGGTAACGGCCCTCGAAGGCGGGGCGCACGGGGTCACCTCCAACTGCATCAACCCCGGCTACGTCCGCACACCCCTGGTTGAATCGCAGATCGCGGACCAGGCCAAGGTGCACGGCATCCCGGAGTCCGAGGTGCTCGCCAAGATCATGCTGACCGAATCAGCGGTCAAGCGGCTCGTGGAGCCCGAGGAAGTGGCGTCCCTGGTGGCGTGGCTGGCATCCGACGACGCCGGCATGGTCACCGGCGCCAGCTACACGATGGACGGCGGCTGGTCCGCGCGGTAGCCCGGGCCGGGCTGCCGTGCGGGCGGCACGGACGTGTTCCGCGTGCTCGCTCGTTCCTCCCCGCCGTCTCCCTGGCCTCGCAAGCTCGGCCAAGGAACCCGGACGGCGTGGGCCCTGCTTGGACGAACGCTTCCACATGCCCGCCGCCGCCCGCTTCCATCTGCTGGGCGACAGGAATCCGCTAGTTCTTGTTGCCCACCAGGGCCAGGGTGCCGCCCAGCCCGATCATCATCACGCCGCCGGTGGTGCTGAGAGCGGCGATCCGCCGGGGGGAGCGCGCAAACCAGTGCCGGGCCGTCCCGGCCGCGAGGGACCACGTGCTGTCCGAGACCAGGGCAATGAGCAGGAAGACCGCACCCAAGGTGGCGAGCTGCGCGGGAATCGCTCCGGCCGAGTAGTCCACAAACTGGGGAAGCACGGCCACGAAAAATACAATCGACTTGGGGTTGGTCGCGCCGACGATGAAGCCCTCCCGGAGCACGCGGGCGGTCGAGGCCGGGTTCGAGGACGACGCCGTCGCCGCGCCGCCGCCGCGGTGCCGGATCGCCTGGATCCCGAGGTAGACCAGATAGGCGGCGCCGGCGAATTTCACCACGCTGAACAGCAGCAGGGATTGGGCCAGCACCACGCCGACGCCCAGGGCCACGGCGGCGATCTGCACCACCTCTCCGGCCGCGTTTCCCAGGACGCTCAACAGCCCGCCCCTGCGTCCCAGGGCCAGCGTCCGTCCGATCACGAACAGCACGCTGGGCCCCGGGATGGCGATGAGCACGAGGGCGGCAAGGGCAAAGGCCAAGAGGTTGGTGGCGGGGACCATGCCTGATCCTAACCCCGTCGGGGCACCCCCGGGAGCGTCTTAATCCCTTGGGGGCGAGGCACCATCACCGCCCGGCGGGAACCTGCGGGAGCTGGGCGGTTTCGTCGACCAGTTCCGCCCGCGCCCGGCCGTGGCCGCGGACCCAGAGGCGGTAAGCGAGTACCAGGACGCCCAGCCACGCGGCGCCCACGTACAGCGCCACCCGGGTGTCCTCGAAGGCGCCGAGAATCACGATCACCAGGGCCATGAACGCGATGGTCAGTATGGAGGCGGCGGGCCACCACGGTGACGGGAACTCCGACGCCGGCAGGGACTTGCGGGCGATCTCGCGTTTCATGGCGACATGGGAGGCCAGGATCATGGCCCAGACCCACACGGTCGCGAAGGTGGCGATCGAGGCGATCAGCAGGAAGACGTCTTCCGGGATCACGGCGTTCAGCACCACCCCCACCAGCAGGATGCCGGTCATCATCACCACGGTCATCCACGGCACCCCGTGACGGGAAACCTTGCCGAAGCTCGCCGGTGCGTGGCCCTGCCGGGCCAGGCCGAAGAGGATCCGGCCGGCGCCGAAGATGTCGCTGTTGACTGCCGAGAGCGCCGCCGTGATCACCACGGCGTTGAGGATGTGGGGTGCGGCCGGGATGCCCAGGCCGCTGAAGATCTGCACGAAGGGGCTGCCGTTGCTGCCAATTTCGTCCCACGGGAACAGGCTCATCAGCACGCCGAGGGTCAGCACATAGAACAGCAGGACCCGGACGGGCACGGTGTTGACGGCCTTGGGGATGACCTTTTTCGGATCGGCGGCCTCACCTGCGGTGATGCCGAGGGTCTCCACGCCGCCAAACGCGAACATCACCACGGCGAAGGAGGCAAGGAGTCCTTCGAACCCGTTGGGGAACAGGCCTCCGTGGTCCACGAGGTTGCCGAGCCCTGGTGCCACGGTGGCGCCGCCGGCCTGGAAACCGAAGACGATGATCGCAGCCCCGCCCGCGATCATGGCGATGATGGCCGCCACCTTGATCAGGGAGAACCAGAATTCCAGCTCGCCGAACACCTTGACGCTGAGCAGGTTCAGGGCAGCCAGGAAGAAGATGATGGCCAGGATCCAGACCCAGCGCTCCACGCCGGGGAACCAGAATCCCATGTAGATGCTGAACGCCGTGACATCCGCGATGGCCACGATCGCCATCTCAAAGACATAGGTCCAGCCCGTCACAAACCCGGCCAGCGGTCCCAGGTAGCGGCTCGCGTACTGGCCGAAGGACCCGGACACCGGATGCCGCACCGCCATTTCGCCGAGGGCACGCATCACCATGAAGACCGCGGCGCCGCCGATCATGTAGGCCAGCAGGACGGCGGGCCCGGCCTTCTGGATGGCGGAGGCGGAGCCGTAGAACAGCCCCGTGCCGATCGCCGAGCCCAGCGCCATGAAGCGGATGTGGCGGACGTTGAGTCCCCGGCTGAGTACGGAGTCGACGGCTGCGCCGACGGCGGTGGCAGCGCTGCCGGTGCCGGCCTCGGCAGGAGCCGCCTTCGTGGCGGTTTGGGCTTGTTGCATGCGAATACCTTCTCGTCATTGGGAGGGGGATCGCCATCCAGCAGACCACGTCCGGCCTTGCTGTGAGGAGTCTCACGGGAACTTCGTGTCTTTGATTTCAGACTGTGCGGCGCCCCCTCTGCCGGGATTCCCCACCTATGGCAGCGCCCGACGGCGTGTGGTCCCGCGAAGGCGGCGCGTCCCGGCGTCGTGGTTGCAAAGGTGGGGAAACTCCGCGCGGGGACCACGTGCGGAGCCGCGGCATGAGCGGCGCCCGCGCACGCCGCCGTCGAACTCAAACCTCAAGCAAGTCGAAAACTCTTGACACCATGTCAGGTTTTCTTTACTTTTGGGATGTCAGGTTTGTTTTACATTGCCTTGGTTGCGCTGGAGCGGCAGATGTCATTTGAAGAAAAGAGCGCCTGGATCATGGGGGTGCTCGCGGCCGCAACCTACGCCGTGTACCTCGCCGTCGTTTTTGGCCTGGCCGGCACCATGCCGCTCACGGAAGTGCCGTATGTGGCGCCGCTGCTGTGGACAGTCGGCGCCTCGATCGGCCTTTCGATCGTGCTTCACCTGGTGATCCGGGCCCTGTCCGCCAAGGACGCCGGCATGAAGGATCAGCGGGACAAGGAGATCTACCGCTTCGGCGAATACATCGGCCAGTCCTTCCTCGTCGTTGGGGCCGTGGCGGCGCTCCTCCTGGCCATGGCCGAGCTCGACCACTTCTGGATCGCCAACGTCATCTACCTGGCCTTCGTCCTGTCCGCGATCCTCGGATCCGTGGCCAAGGTGGTCGCCTATCGCAAAGGCTTCCAGCCGTGGTGAAGCCGACCCGGGTCACGAACTCCATCCGTCGCCTGCGTTTCGAAAACGGAGAGCTGACCCAGGCGGAGCTCGCCGACCGTATCGGCGTGACCCGCCAGACGGTCATCGCAATCGAACAGGGCCGGTACTCGCCGTCGCTTGAGCTGGCGTTCCACATTGCCCACGTCCTCAAAGTTCCCCTCGATGACGTCTTCCAATACCCCGACTTTGAAGGAGAAGCACCATGAAAGCGATCGTCCAGGATGTTTACGGTTCCGTTGAAGTGTTGGAACTGCGCGACGTCGACGCCCCCGTGCCCGGCGACGACGATGTGCTGATCCGGGTCCGGGCAGCCGGTGTCGACCAGGGCGTCTGGCACCTCATGACGGGCCTTCCGTACCTGACCCGCGTGGTCGGCTACGGGCTCAGGAAACCGAAGACCCGCATCCGGGGCCGGGCCGTGGCCGGCCGGGTGGAGGCTGTCGGCCGGAATATTGTCGGCTTCCGGACCGGGGATGAGGTGTACGGCACCTGTGAGGGATCCTTCGCCGAATACGCGTGCGCAAAGGAAGGCCGGCTCGCGCTGAAGCCGAAAAACCTCAGCTTCGAACAGGCCGCCGCCGTCCCGATCTCGGCCGTCACTGCCCTGCAGGCGCTCCGGAACGCCGGCAGGATCCAGGCCGGGCAGGAGGTCCTCGTCATCGGCGCGGCCGGCGGTGTCGGCGCGTACGCGGTGCAGCTCGCCAAGGCGTTCGGTGCGCAGGTGACGGGGGTGTGCAGCACCGCGAAAACCGATCTGGTCCGCTCGATCGGCGCGGACCACGTCATCGACTACACACATGACGATTTCGCAGACGGATCCCGGCAATTCGACCTCATTGTGGACACCGCCGGCAACCGCCCGCTCACCGTCCTGCGGCGGGCGCTCAAGCCGAAGGGCACGCTCGCGATCGTCGGCGGGGAAGGCGGAGGGCGGCTGACGGGCGGATTTCAACGCTCGCTCGGCGCCGGGCTGCTCTCCGTGTTTGTCGGCCAGCGGCTCAGGGGCGTCATGGCCGCAGAGCGGGCGGAGGACCTCCGGTTCCTGACCGGGCTCATCGAGGCGGGCGCGGTGACCCCGGTCATCGGCAAGAGCTACGCCCTGGCGGACGCGCCGGCGGCAATCCGGGACCTGCGTGATGGACACCTCCGCGGGCAGGCCGTCGTCACCATTTGAGCCGGAGCGGTCAGGCCTTAGCCGCCGCCTACGGTGTGCCGGCCGGGAAGCGGGCGACGTACTGCCGCTGCCACGGGGTTTCCACTGTCCGGCGCCGGTACTGGCGGCGGACGTAGGACACAGCCTGGCCGGGCGGGACTCCGTCCAGGATCGCGATGCAGGCCAGCGCAGTGCCGGTCCTGCCGATCCCGCGCCAGCAGGCCACTTCAACCCGTTCGGCCTCGGCCCGGCGCCAGGCCTCCCGGAACGCCTCCAGGGCGTCCGGCTGGTCGACAGGCAGCCGAAGGTCGGGCCAGGGCACCCATCGGGACTCCCACCCCACGGGCGGCGGCTGCTTGCCCAGCAAATACACGCCGAACTCGGGAAACGGCCCGGCCGGAAGGGGGTAGTGCAGGCCGCGGCCACGAACGAGCCGGCCGGACGGAAGAGCCATGATGCCGTCCGCGGAAGCTTCCCACGTGTGCTTCATGAACCGATCGTAGTCCGTCCTGCCGCCGGTTGTCCGTGACCAGGAAGGGGCGGATGTCAGCGGTATCCGGCGGCATCGGCGTCGAGTCCTGCTTCCTGGACCTCAACGAGGTACCTCCAACAGTCCGGCTGCGAGCCGTCGGTGTCGGTGAAGCCGTACTCGCGGGCCAGCGCGCCGGACGAATACGAGCCGCCCGTGCGGCCGAGCACGTTGGGGTCCGCCGCCAGGGCCGCGACCGCACGCCCGACGAACAGCGGGCTTTCCGAGATCGCGGCGAAGTGCGGTTGCGTCCCGGCGGCCTCCCGCCAGTTTGCCTCGGTGACGCCAAAGTGTTCGAGCATCATCTCCGAACGCATCCAGCCGGGCGTCAGCGCCACCGCCGCGCAGCCGGAGGATCTCAGCTCCTCCGCCTGGCTGAACGCCAGGCGGAGCACCGCGGTCTTGACGAGGTCGTAAAACACGGAGACCCGGTAGTGCTCTGCGTTGTACTCGCGCGTGCCGTCGGTCATCTCCACCACCAGGCCGCCGGGGCGGCGGGTGAGCAGCGGCAGCGCGAAGTGGCTCGTAATGAGGTGGGTGTCCAGGCCGAGGTGGAGCATCTGCAGCCCGGCATTCAGATCGTGGGCCCAGAGCGGAGTGTTCCATTCGATGAAGTCCTCGCCGCCCCAGATGTCGTTGACAAGGATGTCCAGCCGGCCCCGCTCGGCGTCGATCCGCTGCACGAGGGCTTCCACCTCGGCGGCCTGGCGGTGATCGACCTCGACGGCGATTCCAGTGCCGCCCGCGGCGTCGACGAGAGCGGACGTCTCCTCGATCGTCTCGGGCCGGTTGTAGTCGGAACGGTGGCGGGAGGTCGTGCGCCCGGTGCAGTACACGACCGCTCCGGCCTCGCCGAGGGCGACGGCGGTGCCGCGCCCCGCGCCCCGGGTGGCCCCGGCAACCAGGGCGACCCTGCCCGACAGCGCTGCATTCACGTCTGTGCCTTCCCTCCGGGACCTTACGGGCTGGGCTCAGCCGGCGACGGGCTCGCTCCTATGGCGGCGTCCTATGGCGGGGCACGCACCGGAAAGCCGGCGCCCATGTTTCATCGGAACACCGGGCGTCGGTCCGGGCTAGGGGCGGAAGGCCCGCCATCGGAACGTGGCACTTGTCCGGCATTCCAGACAGCCGTTCCTGTGGGAGGCTGTCGGTTGACCGCCGCCGGGCGCATGCTTAAGTACGGGATACCGGACACCGCCCGACCGTGAAGAGGATCAATGCCACCCACCAGCACCGCAGTGAGCTCCGCCGCCGCCACGTTGTCCGCAGCGCCTGACACGCCCGCCCCCAAGGCCGTCCACCGGGCCGCCGGAACCAAGGCGGCGTCGAAGGTGCCGGCCGCCGAGAACACGCTGCGCATCCTCAAGCTGCTGGCCTCCCGGCGCGGGCCGATGGCGGCGTCGAACATTGCCACCGCGCTGGGACTGCCGCGCTCCAGCGTCTACCACCTGCTCGGCGTGATGGAGGCGAACGGCTTCGTGCTGCACCTGCACGAGGAGCAGCGCTACGGCCTGGGCATCAGCGCATTCGAGCTCAGCTCGGCCTATTCCCGGCAGGAGCCGCTGTCCCGGCTGGGCCGGCCAATGCTCGCCTCGCTCGTGGACGTGATCGGCGAAAGCGCGCACCTGGCGGTGCTGCACGGCCGCGACGTGCTCTACATCGTGGAGGAGCGGGCCAAGAACCGGCCGTCCCTGGTGACCGACGTCGGCGTCCGGCTGCCCAGCCATCTCACGGCCAGCGGGCGGGCCATCCTCGCCGCGCTGCCGAAGTCGCAGGTGCGGGCGCTGTACCCGAACGCTGCCGCCTTCACGGCCCGCCACGAAACCGAATCGCCCATCATGAAGTACTCCGCGCTGTCTTCGCATCTGGACCAGGTCCGCCAGCGCGGCTACGCCACCGAACACGGCGAGGTCACGCCCGGATTCGGTTCGATCGCCGCCGCCGTGACCGACCACGTAGGGTGGCCCACCGCCGCCGTCGCCGTGACGTTCCTGGAGGACAAGCTGCCCGCGGATCAGTGGCCGGTCCTGGCCGCCCGGGTCCAGAAGGTCGCCAACGAGCTCTCGGTCCGGATCCACGGCCGCCCCGCCTGACCGGTTGCCCCATCCCACCCCACCCCACCCCCGGTTGCGCTGTCACTTAGGGCTCCGATTCGCCCTTTTTAGCAACCGGAAGTGACAGCGCAACGGGGGAGGGGAAGGGTCTGGAATCCCGGACAGCACCCCTCCGGCAGGCCTGTTTCCGCGGCCGCGAAGGGGCTTTAGTTGATACAGAACCTCATTCCTCCGGATACACCAGGACACCAGTCCGAACAGACATCATCCGGCCACATATCCAGCGACAAAGGAGACCCTCATGGCACCCGCCGATTTCACTACCGGTGCCCGCCCGGTCAAAGCAGCCCGCGGCACCGAGCTCACCGCCAAGAGCTGGCAGACGGAAGCCCCGCTGCGCATGCTCATGAACAACCTCGACCCCGAGGTCGCCGAGCGCCCCGATGACCTGGTGGTCTACGGCGGCACCGGCCGCGCCGTCCGGTCCTGGGCCGCGTTCGACGCCATCACCCGCACCCTGGAAACCATGGAAAAGGACGAGACCCTGCTGGTCCAGTCCGGCAAGCCGGTCGGCGTCTTCCGCACCAACGAATGGGCGCCGCGCGTGCTGCTGGCCAACTCCAACCTCGTCGGCGACTGGGCGAACTGGCCCGAGTTCCGCCGGCTCGAGGCCGAGGGCCTGATGATGTACGGCCAGATGACCGCCGGGTCCTGGATCTATATCGGCACGCAGGGCATCCTGCAGGGCACCTTCGAGACCTTCGCCGCGATCGCCCGTAAGCTCACCGGGGACGAGAACGGCACGCTCGCCGGCACCCTGACCCTCACCGGCGGCTGCGGCGGCATGGGCGGCGCCCAGCCGCTCGCCGTCACCCTGAACGACGGCGCCTGCCTGATTGTCGACGTCGACGAGACCCGCCTGCGCCGCCGGGCCGGGAAGCGTTACCTCGACGAGGTCGAAACTGATCTCGACGCCGCGATCGCCAAAGTCCTGAAGGCCAAGGAAGAGCGCCGCGGCTGGTCCGTGGGCTACGTCGGCAACGCCGCCGAGGTCTTCCCCGAGATCCTGCGCCGCCACAACGCCGGCGAGCTCACCGTCGACATCGTCACGGACCAGACCTCCGCGCACGACCCCCTGAGCTACCTGCCCGAGGGCATCACCGTCGAGGAATGGCACAGCGAGGCCGCGGCCGATCCCGAAGGCTTCACCAAGAAGGCCCAGGCCTCGATGGCCAAGCACGTCCAGGCCATGGTCGAGTTCCAGGACGCCGGCGCCGAGGTCTTCGACTACGGCAACTCCATCCGTGACGAGGCCCGCAAGGGCGGCTACAACCGCGCCTTCGAATTCCCCGGCTTCGTCCCGGCCTACATCCGGCCGCTGTTCTGCGAGGGCCTCGGCCCGTTCCGCTGGGTGGCCCTCTCCGGCGACCCCGAGGACATCGCAGTCACGGACAAGGCCATCAAAGAGCTCTTCCCCGAGAACAAGCACCTGCACCGCTGGCTCGATGCCGCCGCCGAACGGGTCGAGTTCGAAGGCCTGCCGGCCCGCATCTGCTGGCTCGGCTATGGCGAACGCGCCAAGGCCGGCCTGCTGTTCAACCAGCTCGTCAAGGAGGGCAAGGTCAAGGCGCCCATCGTGATCGGCCGCGACCACCTCGACTCCGGCTCCGTCGCCTCCCCGTACCGCGAGACCGAGGCCATGGCCGACGGCTCCGACGCGATCGCCGACTGGCCGCTGCTCAACGCCCTTCTCAACACGGCCTCCGGCGCCACCTGGGTTTCCATCCACCACGGCGGCGGGGTCGGCATCGGCCGCTCCATCCACGCCGGCCAGGTCTCCGTCGCCGACGGCACCGACCTCGCCGCGGAAAAGCTCGCGCGCCTCCTGACCAACGATCCCGGCATGGGCGTCATCCGCCACGCCGACGCCGGCTACGACCGCGCCGTCGAGGTCGCCAAGGAACGCGGCGTCCGCATCCCGATGAACGAAAAGAAGTAGGACTTCACAATGACTGTTACAACCCACGAACCGCTCACCGTCACCCTCGGCTCCAGCGGTGTCACCCCCGAGGACGTCGTCGCCGTCGCCCGCCACGACGCCCACGTCACCATCGCCCAGGACGCCCTGGACGCCGTCGCCAAGGTCCGCGCCCACATCGACGACCTCGCCCACAGCGAGGTCCCGGCCTACGGGATCTCCACCGGCTTCGGGGCGCTGGCCAACCGGCACATCCCCAACGAGCTGCGCACCCAGCTGCAGAAATCCCTGATCCGCAGCCACGCCGCCGGCATGGGCCCGGCCGTGGAACGCGAAGTGGTCCGCGGCATCATGTTCCTGCGCGCCAAGACCCTGGCCTCCGGCCGCACCGGCGTCCGCCCGGTGGTGCTGCAGACCATGGTGGACGTGCTCAACGCCGGCATCACCCCGGTGGTCCGCGAATTCGGCTCCCTCGGCTGCTCGGGCGACCTCGCGCCGCTGTCCCACTGCGCCCTGGTCCTGATGGGCGAAGGCGAGGCGACCGGCCCCGACGGCACACTGTACGGGAGCAAGGATGCCCGCCCGGTCGCCGAGCTCCTCGCCGCGCACGGCATCGAACCCGTCACGCTGGCCGAAAAGGAGGGCCTGGCCCTCGTCAACGGCACCGAGGGCATGCTCGGCATGCTGCTGATGGCCATCGCGGACATCCGCCAGCTGCTTACGACGGCGGACATCACCGCCGCGCTCAGCGTCGAGGCGCTGCTCGGCACCGACCAGGTGTTCCTGCCGGAGCTGCACGCGGCGCTGCGCCCGCACCCGGGCCAGGCCGCCGCCGCGGACAACATGCTCCGTGTGCTGTCCAACTCCCCGATCGTGGCCTCGCACCGGATCAACGACACCAAGGTCCAGGACGCCTACTCGCTGCGCTGCGCACCCCAGGTGGCCGGCGCCGTCCGCGACACCGTGGACCATGCCGCCCTGGTCGCCTCCCGCGAACTGGCCGCCGCGATCGACAACCCGGTGGTCCTGCCCGACGGCCGGGTCAGCTCCAACGGCAACTTCCACGGCGCCCCGGTGGCCTACGTGCTGGACTTCCTGGCGATCGCCGTCGCGGACCTGAGCTCCATCGCCGAGCGCCGGACCGACCGGATGCTGGACCCGGCCCGCTCGCACGGGCTGCCCGCCTTCCTGGCCTCGGACCCCGGCGTCGACTCCGGCCTCATGATCGCCCAGTACACGCAGGCCGGCCTGGTCTCGGACAACAAGCGGCTGGCCGTCCCGGCGTCGGTGGACTCGATCCCGAGCTCGGCGATGCAGGAGGACCACGTCTCCATGGGCTGGCACGCGGCCCGCAAGCTCCGCCGCGCGGTGGAGAACCTGCGCCGGGTCCTGGCGATCGAACTGGTGACCTCGGCCCGGGCGCTGGACATCCGCACCCAGCTCTCCGGCGGCGAACTCACGCCGGGACCTGCGGGCGCGGCCGTGATCGCCGCGCTGCGCGACGTCGTCGACGGTCCGGGCACCGACAGGTTCCTGTCACCGGAGCTCGAAGCGGCGGATGCCCTCGTGGCCTCGGGCAAGGTCCGGGCGGCGGCCGAATCCGCCGTCGGAAATCTCGCCTGAGAAGAAACAAAATGCAGGGCAGCTGAACAATTCCCGGCGCCCCCGAAATCTTTGGCGACACGGACGGCGGGGGCCCGGGAACTGTAGTACAAATGGAGAGTCCACACCAACGAAGTTGTGGCAAAGAACACATACAAAGGGGTAAGAGTTCTATGAAAGCACGCGGCACGGTACTGTCCAGGCGCCTAGCATCCGCAGCTACGGTTTCCGACTGGAGCGGCCTCCGGGTCGGCGAACGCGTCGAAATTGTCAAGCACGCACAGGTCATTGCGGCCGGTCAGGTCGAAGAGGTCTCGGTAAGCGGGAATGTGCTCTGGCTGGTCCCCGCGGGGCCGTCCGAAACGCAGCTTTTCCTGCAGTCCGACGGCGTGCAGGTCCGCCGCAGCTAGGCTGGCCGGGTTTTACGCGTTCACGCGTATCGTTGGGTGAGGGGCGCCGTTCCACAGGGACGGGGCCCCGACTCATCCCCCGGGCATCCGGGCCCGGGCAGGAGGACCACGCAGTGTTTGAGGCTCCCAGCATCGTTTTTGCCGCGGCAGGCATGGCCGTTTTCGCCGCCGCACTCCTGCCCAAGCTGCTGCGAAACGCGCCGCTGTCCATGCCGATGGTCTTCCTGGCCGCCGGCATACTCGCCTTCACATTCATCCCCGGCCTGCCGGCCCCGGATCCCCTGCAATATGGGGAGTTCACCACCCACGTGACGGAAGTCTGCGTCATCATTTCCCTGATGGGCGCGGGCCTCGCACTCGACCGTCCCGTGGGACGACGCGAATGGTCCACCACCTGGCGGATGCTGGGGATCGCCATGCCGGTCTGCATTGTTGCACTGACCCTGCTGGGGCTCTGGGCGCTGGGGCTGGGGCTCGGAGCGGCACTGCTGGTCGCAGCCGCGCTCGCCCCAACCGACCCGGTGCTGGCCTCTGAAGTGCAGGTGGGCGAGCCCGCCGACGACGAGCACGAAACCGAGCGTGGCGAAGACGAGATCCGTTTCGGCCTCACCTCCGAGGCAGGCCTGAATGACGGGCTGGCCTTTCCGTTTGTCTACCTGGCCATCGCCATCAGCCTGTCCGGGTCGGCGCCGTCCGAGTGGTTTTGGCCCTGGTTCCTCACCGATGTCCTGTGGCGGATCGGCATGGGGCTACTCGTCGGCTGGCTGGCCGGGAAAGCGTTGAGCCAGCTGTTCTTCTCCGCCCGCGACAGCATCCGGCTGTCCAACCACTCGGAGGGCTTCGTGGCGCTGGCGGCGACGTTCCTCGCGTACGGGGTGACGGAAATGCTGGAAGGCTACGGGTTCATCGCCGTCTTTGTATGCGCCGTGACCATTCGGGCCGCTGAACGCACGCATGGGTTTCACCGTGTCATGCACGCCTATGTGGAGCAGCTCGAACGTCTCATGACGGTGGTCATCCTGGTGCTGCTGGGCGGCGCGATTGCACGAGGTCTGCTGGCCGGCATTGGCTGGGCGGAGGTTCTGGTGGCGCTGGCGTTCCTGCTGCTCGTCCGTCCGCTGGCCGGCTGGACCGGCCTCGCCCGGGGTAAGACCGGCCCGCGGGAACGGATCGCCATCGCCTTTTTCGGCATCCGCGGCATCGGCTCGCTCTACTATCTCGCATACGCGCTCAGCAAGGGCGACTTTGGAGCCCAGGCCGAGGAATTGTGGGCGTTCATCGGCCTGGTGGTGGGGATGTCCATCGTGCTGCATGGGGCGACAACGGCTCCCGTCATGAACCGGCTGGACCGGCTACGCGAACGGAAGGCTGTGCAGCAACATGGCGACGAGGGCAAGGCGCCGAAAACGCCTATCTGAGGCGGCGGCTGACCGTTCCCGCCGCCCCGCCTATCCCAGCAGCGTATTGACCAGCCGGGCGGCCACTTTGGCGGTGCGGCCGTCGATGTCGAACTCCGGGTTCAGCTCGGCGATATCCAGATGCAGGAGCTTCCCGCTCGCGGCCACCTGGCGGCACACGGCGCTGATCACCGGCAGCGGCACACCAAAGGCCGCGGGAGCGCTCACCCCGGGGGCCACGGAGGCCGGCAGCACGTCCAGGTCGATGGTCAGGTACACCGCGTCAACCTGTGCCAGGAAGGCTGCCACAAACGCGTGCGCGGCGTCCGCCGAGCAGTCCTCGTCCAGCAGGTAGTCCACGCCGAGCTCGTCTGCCGTCCGGAACAGCGTACGGGTGTTGTTCGGCTCGGAAATCCCGACGACGGCGTAGCGCAGTTCGCGGCCGGCGGCTGCTTCGGCGCGGGCCATCTGGAGGAACGGCGTGCCGGAGCTGGGCACCGGCTCATCGCGGAGGTCGAAGTGGGCATCGAGGTTCAGCACGCCGACGCTCAGGCCCTCGCGCACGGCCGCCGACCCGGCCACGCCGAGATAGCTGGCAAAGGCGGTCTCGTGCCCGCCGCCGAGCACCACGGGAAGCCCGCCGGCGTCGAGCAGACTGGTGATCGCGAGCCCGGCGCGGGCCTGTCCTGCCTCGAGCGCGTCCCCGGCCACGGTGACGTCGCCGGCGTCGTGCACGGGCCGCGTCAGGTGGAACGCGAGCGGGCCGAGCGCGGCCCGGATGGCGGCGGGGGCGGCCGCGGCGCCGGTCCGTCCCTTGTTCCGCCGCACCCCGGCGTCGCTGCCGAAGCCGAGGATGACGGCGGGGCGCGCAGCAGGGACACCCGCCGGAACCGTGCCGGGAGCGTAGGGGGTCACAGCCTGCCACCAGCGCCGGTGCTCGTCGCCGTCGCCGTCGAACCTGCCGGTCCAGGGCTGGGGCGGGACATCAACGGGGAGCGCGGGAGAAACCATGCCCCTAGCTCACCGCAGCCCGGGCCGGAAAACCAGCCGGGCCGCCGTCGGACTGTCCGGAATCCCGGAAAATGAGCTTAAACGCCGCCGGGTGGGCCACGCCGGGTGGGCGTGGCCCACCCGGCGGGCGTGACCGAGGGGGGCTGCGTTAGTGGATCCCCAGGGCGGCCTCGATCGGGCCGATCGCGAAGAAGAGCAGGAACGCGGACGCCACGGCCCACATGAGCGGGTGCACCTCGCGGGCCCGGCCCTCGAAAAGGCGGATCAGCACGAAGCTGATGAAGCCAGCGCCCAGGCCGTTGGCGATCGAGTACGTGAACGGCATGAGGGTGAAGGTCAGGAAGGCCGGAATCGCGATGCCCCAGTCCTGCCAGTCGATCTTGCCCACCTGGGAGACCATCATGAAGCCGACGACCACGAGGGCGGGGGCCACGGCCTCGAACGGCACGAGGTTGATCAGCGGGGTGAAGAACATCGCCACGAGGAACAGCAGGCCGGTGACGACGGAGGCCAGGCCGGTGCGTGCGCCTTCGCCGATGCCGGCACCGGACTCGACGTAGATCTGGTTCGAGGAGACGGAGGCGCCGCCGCCGATGATCGCGCCCAGGGCGTCCACCTGCAGCACGCGGTCGACGTCGGGGATGTTGCCGTCCTTGTCGATGGTGCCGGCCTCGGTGGCCAGTCCCACCATCGTGCCCATGGCGTCGAAGAAGATGCTGAGCAGGATCACGAACGCCAGCAGGGTCGCCGCGACGAAGCCGAGGTGTTCAAAGGCGCCGAAGGGGTTGGCCTTGCCGATCAGGGACAGGTCCGGGGCCGTCCACTCGGAGAACTGCGGTGCCACGAGGGACCAGCCCTGCGGGTTGTGGGTCTTGCCGTCAAAGCTGGGCCCGATGTGCAGGATGGATTCCAGGATCACGGACAGGATGGTCGAGGCCACGATGCCGATCAGGATGGCGCCCTTGACCTTGCGGACCACCAGCGCGATGGTCAGGATCAGGCCGAAGACGAACACGAAGGTCGGCCAGCCCAGGAGCTTGCCGTCGAAGCCCAGGCCGACCGGGACGGTGGTGCCGGCGACATCGGGGACGCGGCGCACGAAGCCCGCGTTGACGAGACCGATCAGGGCGATGAACAGGCCGATGCCCACCACGATCGCGGTCTTCAGCCCCTCGGGTACGGCCTTGAACACGGCCGTCCGGAAGCCGGTGAGGACCAGGATCAGCATGGTGATGCCCGAGAGCATCACCAGGCCCATCATGTCCGGCCAGGTCAGGCCGGGGTTCGTGGCCACCGTGACGGCGACGAACGCGTTGACGCCGAGCCCGGTGGCCAGGGCGAAGGGATGCTTGGCCCACGCGCCCATGAGGATGGTCAGGATGCCGGCCACGAACGCGGTGACGGCGGCGACGGCGGGGAAGCCCAGCGTGGCGCCCGAGGAGTCCGGCCCGGAGAGGATCAGCGGATTCAGCACCACGATGTAGCTCATGGCGAAGAACGTGGCGAACCCTCCGCGGATCTCGCGCGAGACGTTCGACCCCCGCTCGGATATCTTGAAATACCGGTCGAGTGCCGAGCCCTGCTTGAGCATTAGGTCTTGCATTAGTCCTCCGGGAGTGATGGGTGTTGCATATATCTTATTTGGCGCCCGAGGGCCAACCCTGCGTTTTCGCCTAGTCTGTAAGGAAGCCAACACTAGGAGTAGCCTGCCCATGCGCCGTATCCGCCAGCTTCGCAGTGCCCTGCTGGGCGCCGTCGTCCTTGTGGCCGTCCTGCTGGGAGCAGTGAGCCCGGCGTCGGCGCACGATACCGCGGAGTCCACCAGCCCGGCTGCCGGAGCAACCGTCGCGGCACCGCCGGAGCAGGTCTCGGTCACGTTCAACCACAATCCGCTTGCCCTGGGGTCGCAGATCGTGGTCAACGACGCCGCCGGCGCCAACTGGTCGGACGGTCCCGTGGAAATCGTGGACAACGTCGCTGCGCAGAAGCTGAAGTCCGGCGCCCCCGCGGGGCCGTACACCGTGCACTGGCGGGTGGCCAGTTCCGACGGCCACCCGATCGAGGGCAGCTTCACCTTCACAGCAACGGCGGCTGCGGCAGGCACGACGGCGGCTGCCGGCGTCCCCACGATGGGCACCGCCCAGCCGGGGACCACGCCCGCGCCAGCCCCTGCACCGGCCGGGTCGCAGCAGTTTCCCTGGAGCGTCATGGTCTTCGTCGCCGTCGGGGTCGGCATCCTGGTGGCCCTGGGCCTGATGGCGAAACGCCGCCTCACCCCGGACCAGGGCGGCGACACCGAAGGCTGAAACAAGCCAACCTGACTCCGGCAACGCGGCCAAAGCGGTGCTAGGCGGGGGCGGCCAGGGCAAAGCCGCCGGGCAGCAGCGCGGGGATCCCGTTCGGGTGGACCTTGGCCGAGATTGCCTGTCCCACCACCTTGGCCTGGCGCAGGACTTCCTTGGGCGTCGGGGTAATGAGCTCGCCCACCCCCACGAGGTACATTCCCAGAGCATGCATTGCCGCCATGAGGTTCTGCCCGGCTGCCATGCCAAGTTCCGAGAGCATGCGGCGCAGCTGGCTGTGGGCGCAGCGGGTCAGGACAAGGTGGTCGGCCAGCAGGACGCCGCCAGGGGTCTGGACGGCCCACTTCTCGGTGGGTGAGCCGTCCGTGCCGGCCTCCAGGAGGTCCAGCTGCAGGGCCCGGATGTTGTTCCGCACGTCAAGCTTGTGGCTTGCGGCGTAGTTGCGCAGGTGCCGCAGGATTTCGTTGCGCTCCCTCAGGCTTGCGGCGTCCGCCGCGTCGCAGCGCTGAAGCGAGGAGGTGTTGGCCGGATGGCCGGCACCCAAGAGGTCGAGCCCGTCCACAATGATGGACGCAACGCCCCGGCGCTGGAGCTCGCTGGCCACAGCCAGGCCGGAGAGCCCCGTCCCGATGACTACGGCGGTGGTCCGCTCAATCCCGCCGTACAAAGGCATGCTCGACACTGCAGGGTACCTCCTTGAAATGGTGCGAGTCGCGGGGGAAACCCCGGACGCCAACCCGTGCCTGGTTCCACAGCCCCAGCGGCTGCTTTCTGGAACACCAGTCTCGGTTCAGCAATGCCTCGAAGGATACCTAAGATTCCCGCCCGTGGATAGGGGAGGTAGGACATTGGCTGTGGTGCCGGATTCCGGCGGTTTCCGTGCCCCCGCTCCAGCGGAAACCGGCTCAAAAGCCTGAATTTCCGGGCCGGGAAACGGCGTGTTAACTCTGCGTAAATCCTTCCGCCGCGGGCGGCCGGGGACGCCTTGCCGCCGTCTTGAATGTTCGCAATTAACCGAGAATAGTGAGGAAAATCAGGGGTTCCTGCACGCAGATTCCGGGTCGCCTCGCCGGTGGACGCCGGGCGGCAGTACTTCTGGCAGAATAGCCGCAACATCAGGCAAGAATCGCGAGGAGGCGGACCCTATGGGCCGTGAACAGGTGCATCCGGACCCGGCATGGGAGACCGGTGGCGAGCCGGCGCCGCCCCGCGGAATCGTCGTGGGAGTGGACGGCTCGGACCACAGCCACTGCGCCCTGGTGTGGGCGGCCCGTGAGGCGGAACGCCGTCGCCGCCCGCTGCACATCGTGACCGCCTATTCCGTTCCGATCTTCGCCGCTTCCGGGCTCGACGGCGGCTACGCCACGGTGGACGACTCCGTGATCCGCGAGGGCGCCGAAGCCATCCTCAAGCACGCCATGGACAAGATCGCCTTCTACAACATCGACGTCGACGCGTCCGTCGAAAACGGGGACGCGTCCGGCGTGCTGCTGGAAATCAGCGAAACCGCGGAGCTTCTGGTCTTCGGCACCCGCGGCCGCGGTGGCTTCGTGGGCCGGCTGCTCGGCTCCGTCAGCAGCGCGCTGCCCGCCCACTCGAAGTGCCCCACCGTGACCGTGCCACTGATCTGCGCGGACCGCCTGGGCGAAACCACAGACGACAAGCACGTCCTCGCCGAACGTGCCAGGTCGGGCAGCCAGCCGGTGGAGAACGTCGTGGTCGTCGGCGTCGACGGTTCCGAGCAGGCCCGCGTCGCCGTGCTGGAGGCCGCAGCGCAGGCCGAGCGGCTCTCCGCCCGGCTCCGCGTGGTGTGCGCGGTGCCGCAGTACACCGGCTCGCTGGCATGGGTGCCCACCCCGATGGACCGCGACGCACTGTTCGCCGACATCAAGGTACAGCTCGACGCCGGCGTGGCCTGGCTGCGGAGCTACTTCCCCGCCCTGCAGGTGGAGACGCAGCTCGTGGACGGCTCGCCCGTCGACATCCTCGTCGACGCCAGCCGGCACGTGGAGCTCGTGGTGGTCGGCACCCGAGGGCGCGGCGGATTCACCGGGATGCTGCTGGGCTCCACGTCCGACGGCGTCCTCCACCACGCCAAGGGCCCGGTCATGGTGGTGCCGGACCGCGACGACCCGCGGCTGGCGGACAGAGCCAGCTTCGGCCCGATGCTCGGCGACTCCTAGAAGGCGACGGGCCCGGCGTCGGAAGGACGGTTAACGGATGGAGCACCCCGGGACGCCGGACCCTGCCGAGGGCGGGCCGGTCCTGGCCCTTGAACGCCTTGGCCCGGACATGCTGGCCACCGTCGGCGGGAAGGCGGCGAACCTGGGCGAACTGGCACGCGCCGGCCTACCGGTGCCCGCCGGCTTCTGCCTGACCACCAGTGCGTATCTGGACGCCACGGCATCCCCGGCGCTGGCGGACGTGCACCGCGCCCTCGCCGCAACAGCCCCCGACGACCTGGCGGGGCTGGCTGCGCTTGCGGCGAAGGCCCGCGCGCTGGTGCTCGACGCCGATGTCCCCGCCGGCATCGACGCCGCCGTGCGCGCCGCCTATGCGGCGCTGGGCACCGACACGGCGGTCGCCGTGCGGTCCTCCGCGACCGCCGAAGACCTGCCGTTTGCCAGCTTCGCCGGCCAGCAGGACACTTTCCTGAACGTGGTGGGTGCGGATGCCGTGCTGGCTGCCGTCCGCCGGTGCTGGGCCTCGCTGTGGACAGACCGCGCGGTGACCTACCGCGCGGTGCAGGGGATTGAGCCCTCGGCGGTGTCCCTCGCCGTGGTGGTCCAGCGCATGGTGGACGCGGCCGTGGCCGGGGTGCTGTTCACAGCCAATCCCGTGACCGGCCGGCGGCACGAGGCCGTCATCGACGCCAGCCCGGGGCTGGGGGAGGCCGTGGTGTCCGGGGCGGTCAACCCTGACCACTTCGTGCTCGACGGCACCACGGGACGGATCCTTGAGCGGCGAATTGGGGACAAGGGCATCATCATTCGTCCCCTGCCCGGCGGCGGCACCGAGCGGGTGGCGCAACCTGACGCCGGGCTGGCGCCCAGCCTGGACGACGCCCAACTGGCGGCACTGGAGCTCCTGGGCCGCCGCGCGGAGGTGCACTTCGGCTCGCCGCAGGACCTCGAATGGGCCATCGGCCGGGACGGTGCCGTGTGGCTGACTCAGTCCAGGCCCATCACCACCCTCTATCCGATGCCGGACCGGCCTCCCTCCGGGCCGACGCCGCGCGTGTATTTGTGTTTCAGCCTGGCCCAGGGGCTGACCCGGCCCCTCACCCCGATGGGACTCGCCGGCATCCGGCTGATTGCGTCTTCGGTTGCGGGGGCGGCGCATTTCCCGGTGCCGGTGCCCCGTGACGGGCCCGCGCCGTACGCGGAGGCAGGCCAGCGGATTTTCTTCGATCTCACGCCGGTTCTCCGGAGCCAGACCGGGCGCGCCATTGTCCCCCGCGTGTTTGACGTCATGGAGGCGCGTTCGGCCACCGTGCTGCGCAACCTTTTCGCCGATCCCCGGTTCTCCGTGACCACAACAAGGCCGTGGGGGCTCCTGCGCCACGTCGCCCCGGTGGCGGCGCGGGCGAAGGTCCCGGAGACCTTGATCCGCGGCCTCATCCGGCCCGAGGCGGCACTGCGCCGGGCAGACCGTGTGGGCGAACAGCTCCGCGCGGCACTCGCGGTGCCCGCCGGCGCCACCGCCACGGAGCGCCTGGACCACGTCGAGCGGATCCTTGGCCAGCATGTCTTTCCCGTGGTTCCCGCGATCCTGCCGCTGCCCGCCCTGGGGTTCGCCTTGCTGGCCGTGGCCGGAAAACTCGCCGGGAAACCGGGGAACGGGGCGCTGCAGGAAGTCCTGCGGGGGCTGCCCAACAACGTGACCACCGAAATGGACCTGGACCTGTGGTCGCTGGCTACTGCCATCCGCAACGACCCGGCGTCGGCGGCGGTGTTCGGGGAAGCCGCGTTGCCCGAGATAGCCCGGCGTTACCGGGCGGGGGACCTGCCCGGCGTCGTGCAGTCCGGGCTGCGGGACTTCCTGGGCCGGTACGGCCACCGCGCCGTGGCGGAGATCGACGTCGGCATGCCCCGCTGGTCTGATGACCCGACCCACATCCTCGGGGTCCTGGCCAACTATCTGCGCATGGATGATCCCGCGCTCGCCCCGGACCGGCAGTTCGGCAAGGCGGCCCGCGAGGCGGAGGCACAGGTGGCCCGGCTGGTGGCAGCGGCGGCGCAGCGCAGCCGCCTTCGCGGTGCACTCGCGCGGGCCGCGCTGCGGCGGACCCGGATGTTCGCCGGGCTGCGAGAGCTGCCCAAGTACCACCTCGTGGAAGCGCTCGGCGCCATCCGGGAGCAGCTCGCAGCCGTCGGGGCCGAACTCGCCGCGGCCGGGGCCCTCGATGCGGCCGACGATATCTTCTTCCTCGACCTGGCTGACGCGCACCGGGGGCTCGGCGGCGCCGCGCTGCAGGGGCTCGTGGCACGCCGCCGGGAGGCGTACGCGGCCGAACTGGGCCGCCGGCACATTCCCCGCGTGCTGCTCTCGGACGGCACCGAGCCCGAGGCGGTGCAGACCACTGCGGTGCAGACCACAGCCGGCGGAAGGGGGCCGGCGGGTTCTGACGGCGGCGCGGGGCGGCTCTCCGGCACACCGGCTTCGGCCGGCACCATCACGGCCCGGGCCCGCGTGATCCTGGACCCCCAGGGCGCGCACCTGGAACCGGGCGAGATCCTCGTGGCGCCGTCCACCGATCCGGGCTGGACGCCGTTGTTCCTGACGGCCGGCGGCCTCGTGATGGAAATGGGCGGGCCCAACTCCCACGGCGCCGTCGTCGCCCGGGAATACGGGATCCCCGCAGTGGTGGGGGTCCCCGACGCGACGTCGAGGATCGCCACGGGCCACAGCATTACGGTCGACGGCGCCGCCGGCACCGTGACGCCGTCAACGCCGCCGGCACCCTGACGCCGTCACCCTGACGCCGGCCACTTCGCGCCGGGCCGCCGGCGGCGGCGGGCTCCGCACCATGGTGTCGGCCGGCTCGCTACAGTGGGGCCATGAGCGAAGTGCGCGGCTCCGAGGGCCGGGAGCCCGGGAGCGCCGGAGTTCCCGCGGCGGGCATACCGGCGCCTGACACCCGGCCGCCCGCAAGCCCCGCGCCCGCGCCTGGCGCGCCCCCCGCGCCCGCGGACCCGGACGCGTGGCTGCCGGAGTGGTTCGTGGGGCGTCCGCTCACCGCCGGCTGGGCGTGGGCCGGGTTCTGGGCGGTGCTGATCGTGGCCGACGAGTTCCTGGATCTGGCCGGCTGGTCCTGGTATGTGCTGGTTGGCCTCGCCGCCCTGCCGACGCTGCTGGCAAGCATCGCCCTTCTGCACGCCACCCCGCGCCGCTACCTGAAGCCGCGCCGGGACACGGTCCTGGGCCACTTCTTCGTCCGCTTCCTGGCCCTGATCGCCGCCTTCCTCGTGTGGGGCGTGTCCGTGGTCATGAGCGCCTCGATCTCAACCACCCTTCAGTCACTCGTCGGGGCGTCCGAACGCGAGGTCACCGCGGTGGGCTTCAACCTCCTGCTGGCCGCGATCCCGCTGGTGGTCTCCGTACTGTGGCTGGCCTTCATCATTCGCTGCGCCTGGTTCCTGCGGCGGCTCCGGGGCTGGAAACAAACGCCGGAACCGGGCGCCGTGCCCAAGAAGTTCCTGCGGGACAGGCCGCGGCTGAGGCGGGTGGTGGTGGGCCTGGCCCATCCCGGCCTGCTGCTCGTGGCGGGCCTGGGCACCTCTGTGCTCGCGTTCCTGCTGGGCGCCGTGGAACTGACCATTAATGTGCTGAAGTAGGATAACCGGGCTGCCGGGGCCAGGCGTACTGTTGACCTATGAGCTGCACTGAAGCGCGCATTCCCCAGGCGCGGATAGTTGGAACATCTCTTTCCGGAGCGCGGTCGCGATGACGCGCACGTGGCTGCGCTGGCTGCCTGCTGCCGCCGTTCCTGCCGTTATTGCCGCCGGCGCGCTGGCCGGATCCCTGCCCGCCAGCGCCGGGGATCCCCTGCCGCCCAAGACGCCGGAGCAGGTGCTGCAGTTGATTGCCCAGCACCGCGAGCCCGCCCTCTCCGGAACCCTGGAACAGTCTTCTGCGCTCGGGCTTCCCGAGCTGCCCAAGACCGGTGCCGGCTCGGCCCCGTCAGGTACGGCATGGCTCGAACTGCTGACGGGGCCGCACACCGCGCGGGTTTATCGCGACGGCCCGGACAACGCCCGCGTCCAGGTGATGGACCGGCTGGCCGAACGCAACGCGATCCGCCACGGCAACGACGTGTGGTTCTACAACTCCAAGGACAACACGGCCGCCCATGCCCAGCTCCCGGCCAACGACGCCGGTGACACAGGCCGTCACAGCGCCGGCAGCGACGTCACCGCCACCCCCGACCAGCTCGCCGCGATGCTACTGGCCAAGATCGAACCGGGCACCGACGTGGCGGTGGGAGCCGATGTCCAGGTAGCCGGCCGGCCCGCCTACAACCTGGTGCTGACACCAAAGTCCGATGCGACGCTGGTCGGGTCCATCGCAGTAGCCGTTGACGGCCAGACCGGTCTGCCGCTGGGCGTCGAGATCAAGGCTCGCGGACAGTCGGATCCCGCCTTCCGCGTCGCCTACACCAGCCTGACCCTCGGGGCCCCCGACGCGTCGGTCTTCACATTCACCCCGCCGCCGGGTGCCACGGTCGAGGAGATTCCGGTAAAGGAGCACAAGCACGGAAACGACGCCGGGAACGCGACGGCGCCGGCGGCCAAGGACCGCGCCGGCAAGCCGGCCGTCACTGGCTCCGGCTGGGACTCGGTTGTTGAGTTCCCGGCGGGAACGGCCGGCCCGGCGTCGGACGCCACGGCCCTGCTCGAACAGGCCACCGTCCCGGTCCAGGGCGGCCGGCTTTTGTCCACCGCGCTGGTGAACGTGTTGGTGCTCGACGACGGCCGGGTCGTCGCCGGCTCCGTGCCACTGGAGCGGCTCCAGGCCGCTGCCGCACAGAAGTGATGTCCGGGGCGGTATCCGGTGGCCGACGGTTGCTCCCTGACCATCCGGTGACGGCCGCGTGAGCGCCGCCGGGCCGGCGGCCGAGCTGAGCATTGAGACCACGGGCCTGACCAAACGGTTCGGCCAGCAGATGGCTGTCGACGGCGTCGACCTGGCCGTGCCGAAAGGCGCGGTCTTTGGTTTCCTGGGCCCGAACGGTTCGGGGAAGACCACCACCATCAGGCTCCTGCTCGGCCTGGCCACGGCCACCGGAGGCTCCATGCGCGTGCTGGGCGAGGAGATGCCCGGCAAACTCAATGACGTGCTGCCCCGGGTCGGGGCGCTGGTGGAAGGACCGGCGTTCTACCCGTTCCTCTCCGGCGCCGCCAATCTGCGCCGCATGGACGCCGCGGACCCCTATGGTTCGGGCGCGACGCGGCGTGCCCGCGTCCACTCGGCCCTGGAACGGGTGGGTTTGACGCACGCCGCGGACAAGCTGGTCCGGGCCTACTCGCTGGGGATGAAGCAGCGGCTGGGGATCGCCAACGCCCTGCTCGCCCCGCGGGAACTGCTGGTGCTGGACGAGCCCACCAACGGGCTGGATCCGCAGGGCACCCGTGAGGTGCGGAGCCTGGTGCGATCGCTCGCGGCCGACGGCGCCACGGTGTTCGTCTCCAGCCACCTGCTGGCCGAGGTCGAGCAGATCTGCACCCATGCGGCCATCATGAGCGCTGGCCGGCTGGTGGCGCAGGGAACCCTGACGGAACTGCGCGGGGCCGGCCAGGCAAGGATCCGCGTGTTGACCCCGGATCCGGGTACCGCGGCGCAGGTGCTGGCCGGCCTCGGCCTGACCGCGACCCTGGGCACCGACGGCCGTACTCCCGGTGGCGCTGGTTCCGGTGCCGCCGGCTCCGGGACCGACGCGGCCCTGTTCGCGTCACTGCCTGGGGCTCCGGCTCCGGCTGGGGCTCCGGCAGCCCGGGAAGACGGAGGATCATCCCGGTCCGTGGAGCGGGCGGCCGTGCAGCCGGAAGCCGTGGTGGCGGCCCTCGTGGCGGCGGGGGTCCGGGTCCGCGGCTTCGCGACCGAACAGGCCAGCCTTGAGGACCGGTTTGTGGCATTGACGGGGGAGGGGTTCGACGTTGTCCAGTAACAGCTCATCCGCGGGCGATCCGGCAGCCGGCCCGTCAGTTGCCCCGGCGCCGGGACACAGCGAAGCGGCCGCAGGCGCTGGCGGGGACAGCGGGGCCGGCGCTGCGCCGGTCCGGCGCGGGTCCCTGACCGGTGACCTGCTGGCGTCCGAGCTCGGGGTGCTGTTCCGCCGCCGCAGGACGTGGGCCATGTTGTGCGCGCTGGCGGCCATCCCGATTCTGATCGCGGTGGCGGTGCGGGTCTCCTCGGCCGTGCCGGCAGGCCGCGGGCCGGCCTTCCTGGACCGGATCGCCCAGAACGGCCTGTTCGTGGGCGTCACGGCAATGGTGGTCTCCGTTCCGCTGTTCCTGCCCCTTACCGTCGGCGTCGTGGCCGGAGACACGATCGCCGGGGAGGCTGGACAGGGGACCCTGAGGTACCTGCTGGTGGCTCCCGCCGGGCGGATCCGCCTGCTGATCGTCAAATATGCCGGGGCGGCCGTGTTCGTGATCGTTGCCCCGCTCGTGGTTGCCCTGACCGGGGCCGGAATCGGCGCGGCGCTCTTCCCCGTGGGGCCGGTGACCCTGCTCTCCGGCGACACGATCGGCACCGGCGAGGCCATGGTCCGGCTCCTGCTGATCGCCGCCTACCTGGCGGTTTCGCTGCTGGGGTTGTCGGCGATCGGGCTGTTCATCTCCACCCTGACCGATGTTCCGGTGGGGGCCATGGCGGCCACCGTGGTGCTCTCGGTCGTCGCGCAGGTCCTGGACGCGCTGCCGCAACTCGAGTGGCTGCATCCCTGGCTTTTCAGCCACTACTGGCTGGACTTTGGCGATCTGCTCCGGCAGCCGGTTTCCTGGGATTCCTTGGCCGCCAATGCCCTCCTCCAGGGCGGCTACGTCGCCGTCTTCGGCGCGCTGGCCTACGGCAGGTTCATCACCAAGGACGTGCTCTCCTAGCCGCCAGACAGGCCGGAACGGAACCCCGGAACGGGTCTCAGCAGTCGGACCCGGGAGCGGGTCTCAGTAACGGGCCGCGTAGCCGTACAGCTGCATCCCGGACATGGCGGCAACATCGGTCACGGTAATGCCGGCGTCAG
>Ga0207691_10000656_pt1 | contig 34145 bp, 33 predicted proteins | sample KBSM13metaG_FD_184327 | JGI IMG/M metagenome (GOLD analysis project Ga0207691, IMG submission 184327) | Miscanthus rhizosphere microbial communities from Kellogg Biological Station, Michigan, USA - KBS M1-3 metaG (SPAdes) (version 2) | ecosystem: Host-associated > Plants > Roots > Rhizosphere >...
GGGCGGGACAGCCGCGGTTGCCGCCGTCGCCGGTGTGCTCGCCTCCACCCTCAGGGGAGCTGCCGCCGTCGTCAGCGACGTGCGCAGCAAGCTTGTCCTCCCCGTGCCCGCCGCTCCCGCGCCGCCCATCCCGGCCGGCGCCGAGATCCGGCTGGACGGACTGGGCCCGCTCGTGACACCGAACAGGGATTTCTACCGGATCGACACCGCCCTGCGCGTTCCCCTGGTGGACCCTGCGGAATGGACGCTGAAAGTCACGGGCCTGGTGGAACGGGAGATTGAGCTCGACTACGCCACCCTCCTGGCCAAACCCCTGACGGAACGGCACGTGACCATCGCCTGCGTCTCCAACGAGGTCGGCGGGGACCTGATCGGCAACGCCCGCTGGCTCGGCTGGCCGGTGCGCGAACTGCTCGCCATGGCCGGCCCCAAGCCCGGGGCGGACATGGTGCTCTCCCGCAGCACGGACGGCTGGACGGCAGGGACCCCGCTGGAGGCCCTCACGGACAACCGCGACGCGCTGCTGGCCGTCGCCATGAACGGGGAACCGCTCCCGCTCGAACATGGATTCCCCGTCCGGATGATCGTGCCCGGGCTGTACGGCTACGTCTCCGCCACGAAGTGGGTCACCGAACTCAAAGTGACCCGGTACGCGGACGACGTCGCCTACTGGACGCCCCGCGGCTGGAGCGAGCGCGGCCCCATCAAGACATCGTCCCGCATCGACGTGCCGCGCGACGGGGCCAACGTGAAGGGCGGGACGGTTGTCTTCGGCGGCGTCGCGTGGGCCCAGCACACGGGCATCGGCAAGGTGGAGCTGCGGGTCAACCGCGGCGACTGGCATCAGGCCGGGCTGGCCCCCGGCATCTCCAAGGACACCTGGTACCAGTGGAAGCTGGCCCTGCCGCTGGAGCCGGGGCAATATGAGGTCCAGGTCCGGGCCACAGCCCTCGACGGCGTGCCGCAGGCCGAGGAATCCGCCCCGGTCGCGCCGAACGGAGCCACGGGTTACCACACGGTTAGAGTTGACGTGAAGTCCTAGCGAGCCGAGCAGAGGTCAGGAAACGCATGCACCGCACCGAGACAAGGCATGTCAGCGTTCAAGCGCACCGGGACAAAGTGCGGGCCCTGCTGGCCCCCCTGCGCACCGAGGGGCGGGTGGAACGGCTCCCGCTGCTCGAAGCCCTGGGCCGGGGGCTCGCCGCCGACATCCTGGCGCCGCTGGACCTTCCCCCCTTCGCCAACTCGCAGATGGACGGCTTCGCGGTCCGCAGCGCCGACGTGCCCGACGGCGGCAGGGAACTGCGCGTCGTCGCGCCCGTCCCGGCCGGTGCCGCACCGGCGGAACTGGCCGCCGGCACGGCCGCCCCGATCATGACCGGCGCGATGATGCCGGCCGGGGCCGACGCCGTCGTCCCCATCGAGCAGGCCGTGCCCGATTCCTTCCCGGTGCCGGGGGAGCCCGCCACGGTCCAGCTGCCGGCCGTCGCCGCCGGAACGTTCGTGCGCGACGCCGGCAGCGACATCCGCTCCGGCGAGCCCGCCCTCGGCGCGGGGACCTTCCTCGGCCCCGGCCAGCTGGGACTGCTGGCGGCGATGGGCTACACGGAGGTGCCCGTCCATCCCTCCCTCCGGGTCCTCCTGGTCACCACCGGCGACGAGGTGGTGGAACCGGGCAACCCGCTGGGACCGGGCAAGATCTTCGACTCCAACGGCACGCTGCTCGAGTCCTCCATGCGCCAGGCCGGGCTCCAGGTCACACGGACCGGCGTCTCCACGGACCAGCCGGATGAGCTCGCCGCGTTGCTGCGCCGGCATGCCCCCGCCGTGGACCTGATCATCACCACCGGCGGCGTCAGCAAAGGTGCCTACGAGGTGGTCCGGCAGGCAATGGCCGGACACGACGTCGAATTCGGCGCCGTGGCGATGCAGCCGGGCGGCCCGCAGGGGATCGGCAGCTTCGACGGCGTCCCGGTGCTGGGGTTCCCGGGTAATCCGGTGAGCTGCCTCGTGTCCTTTGAAATGTTCCTGCGCCCGGTCCTCACAGAACTGTTCGGCGCCCCGGCGCCCCGGCCCGCCGTCCGCGCGCGCCTCGCCGAACCGCTGACATCCCCGGCGGGCAAGCACCAGGTGCGCCGCGGCACACTGGCTCCGGACGGCACTGTCAGGCTGGAGGGCGGCGCGGGATCCCACCTGGTCCATGCCCTGGCCCGTTCCAACGCCCTGGTCCACGTGCCGGAGGGAACAGCGGCGCTCGCAGCGGGCGACGAAGTGGAAGTATGGATCCTGTGAATGATGTAGAAAACCCTGAAGCGGATGCCACACCAGCGGACAACGGCGGAGCAGACAACGGCGGAGCGGACAACGGTGAAGCGGACAAAAGAGCCGTGGGCAACACCCGCCTGACCCACCTCCGCCACGACGGCACGGCCCAAATGGTGGATGTGTCCAACAAGGCGCAGTCCACCCGGGAAGCCACGGCCACCGCGACCGTCCGCAGCACGGCCGAGGTCCTGTCCCTCCTCGGCGGCGGTGAGCTCCCGAAGGGCGACGCCCTGGCCGTGGCCCGCATCGCCGGGATCATGGCGGCCAAAAAGACGCCCGACCTGATCCCGCTGTGCCACCCGCTGCCGATCGCCAAGGTCACCATCGACTTTGAGCTCGACACCGACGCCGTGACAATTTTCGCCACGGTCAAGACACGCGGCGTCACCGGGGTCGAGATGGAAGCCCTGACTGCGGCGACGGTCGCGGCACTGAGCGTGTACGACATGATCAAGGCCGTGGACAAGCACGCGGTCCTGACCGATATCAAGGTGCTCGCCAAAAGCGGCGGCAAGAGCGGGGACTGGACCCTATGAACATGCCCGAACCCCACCGCCACGGCGAAGCCACGGGCCGCAAGGCCGGTGTCGTGATCGCCTCCACCCGGGCGGCCTCCGGTGTCTATGAGGACCTCACGGGCCCTGTCATCATCGATTGGCTCACCGAGCACGGCTTCGAGCCGTTCCCCGCCATGGTGGTGCCGGACGGGGCGCCGGTCGGGGCCGCGCTGAGGGCCCTGCTGAGCCAGCAGCCGGCCGTCATCATCACCAGCGGCGGCACCGGGCTGAGCCCCACGGACGCAACGCCGGAGCAGACGCTGCCCCTGCTGGATCGGGAAATCCCGGGCATCATGGAGGGCATCCGGAACGCCGGAACGGCCAAGACTCCGATGGCCATGCTCAGCCGGGGCCACGCGGGCGCAGCCGGACAGACGTTCATCGTGAACCTGCCGGGATCCCCGAAAGGCGTGATGGACGGCCTGGCCGTGCTGGATCCCATCCTTGGACACCTTTGCGACCAGCTGGAAGGCAGCCATGGGCACTGATACCGGATTTGAAATCGTGCATGCCGTGCTGAGCGCCGAACCCATCTCGGTGGAGCAGGCCATCGCGGCGGTGGAGTCGGACACGGCAGGAGCGGTGGTCAGCTTCAGCGGCGTCGTCCGCAACCACGACGGCGGCAAGCAGGTCTCCCGGCTCAGCTACAGCGCCCACCCGACGGCGCACCAGGTGATGGCCGACGTCGTCGCCGGGCTTGTGGCGGAGCACTCGGTCCCGGCCGGCGATGCCGCGCCCGGCGGATCTCCGGAAGACGCCGCCGGCGGCGCCGGCGCCACCCAGGACGGGCGGCAGCCGGTGCGGATCTGGGCGGCCCACAGGATCGGCATGCTGGAGATCGGCGATCCGGCCCTGGTGTGCGCCGTCTCGGCGGCCCACCGCGGCCAGGCCTTCGCCGTATGTGCAGAACTCGTCGACCGGATCAAGGCCCAAGTGCCGATCTGGAAGGAACAGTTTTTCGCCGACGGCACTGTGGAGTGGGTCGGCGCCGGCGAGTAGAGGCAGTGGTGACCGGCAGGAAGAAGGCTCCGGATCAGGAGGAAAGAACCCTGCGCCGGACCCCCGCCCGGTCGACCCCCAGTTCCTTGAGCAGCACGGCTGCCGGATCGTGTTCCTCGCGGTCCAGCAGCGACAGCAGCAGATTCGCGGTGGTGATCTGTCGTGACTTCTGGTCCATGGCGTACCGAAGCATGCCTTCCATTACCGACCGGGCGCCCGAACTGAAGGGCGGCTTCTTCCCCCGGCTGGGCATGGGGACGCGCTCGAAGCCGTGGGCATCTATACCGATTGACGCGAGTGCCGTGCGGTCAAGCCTCGCCGCCGCGGCCCGAGCCTGATCGAGCGTGACACCCAGAAGGCCGGCGGGACCAGGATCGTGGAGCGCCCCCAGCAGCAGATGATCCGTGCCCAGCCGCTTGTCGCCGCTGCAGCGGGCCTCGTCCATGGCGAAGCCAACGATTTTTCGGGTGTCGTCGGCAAATCGTTCAAACATGGCTTGATCTCACTCTCGGTATTTTGCGTGGACGGACTGCCGCGAGACGCCCAGGGCGTCACCGATCTGCTCCCAGGTCCATCCCTGCTGTCGGGCAGCTCTGACCTGCGCTGCCTCGACCTGTTCTGCCAGGCGATGGAGGGCGCCGACCGCCCGCAGACCGACGGCGGGGTCGAGTGAATGAATATGCGCGGACAGGTCGTCAGTCTCCATGCCTGTCAGTTTAGATTGACAGGCGCAGGTCGTCAATCCAGCCTGACAGGCCTGGGTCGGCGTGTGACCCATCGAGCCGGCGGGCCGGGCCCTGCGGAACGTTGCTCACGCCGCGTGGCGGGCAGGCTGTCGCCCCCGACGGCGGCCCTGTAACCAAGCGCCGCCGGTTCCGGAACGCAGCGGCCCCGGCGGTAGGGTTGATGGCATGACCGAACAACTCTCCGTCGCCGTGCTGGGCGCCAGCGGGCGCATGGGCGCAGAGGCCGTGAAGGCCATCGACGCCGCCGCGGACCTGACGCTCGTCGCGGCCCTTGGCCGCAACGACCCCCTCGACTCCCTTGTCAGCTCCGGCGCGCAGATCGTGGTGGACCTGACCGTCCCCGAAAGCACCGAGGCGAACGTTCGCTTCGCCGTCGAGCACGGCATGCACGCCGTGGTCGGCACCACCGGCTGGGATACCGGCCGGCTCGCGGGCCTGGAAGAACTCCTCGCCAACCGGCCCGGCGTCGGCGTCCTGATCGCCCCGAACTTCGCCCTCGGCTCCGTCCTGGCCTCCGCCTTCGCCGCCAAGGCGTCCAAATACTTCGAATCCGTAGAAATTATTGAGCTGCACCACCCGGACAAGGTCGACGCGCCCTCCGGCACGGCCGTGCGCACGGCACAGCTGATCTCGGCCGAGCGCTCCGAGGCTGGCGTGCCGTCCAGCCCGGACGCCACCACCTCGGAACTCGCAGGTGCCCGCGGCACCGACGTCGACGGCATCCGGGTCCACAGTGTCCGGCTGGCCGGTCTTGTCGCGCACCAGGAGGTCCTGCTGGGCGGCCCGGGGGAGCAGCTGACCATCCGCCACGACTCCTTCGACCGTGCGTCCTTCATGCCCGGGGTGCTGCTGGGGATCCGCAGCGTCGCCGCTCACCCCGGTCTCACCGTGGGACTCGACGGCTACCTGGACCTGGGACTCTGAGCCCGATGTCCGCTGCCTTGACTGCCCTGAAAGCGAACCGCACCAAGATCTGGGTGGGGGCCGTCACCCTGCTGCTCGTGTTTTACCTGGTGGTGTCCCTTCAACGTTCCGTGCTCCTGATGTCCGACCCCAGCCTCGTGGCGAAGGCGATCGGCGTCGCCTACCTGGTGCTGCCGGTCATCGGGGCCTGGGCCCTGATCCGGGAACTGCTGTTTGGTGCCCGCACTGAGCGGTTGGCAAAGATCCTCGAAGCCGAGGGAGGCCTGCCGGAGGACACGCTGCCGCGCACGCCCGCCGGCCGGATCATCCGCGAAGCCGCCGACGCCGAATTCGAGAAGTACCGCGCCGAGGCCGAAGCCGCCCCCGAGGACTGGCGTTCCTGGTTCCGGCTCAGCTGTGCCTACGATGCTGCCGGAGACCGCAAGCGCGCCCGCGCCTCAATGCGCGACGCCGTGCGGATGTTCCGCGCCGGGGCGCAGAAGAACTAGCCGGACGCTGTGCGGAAGGCCGTGCGGGGCCGGGCTGCGGAACTCAGCGCCGGACCTGGGTGCGGAACTTAGCGCACGCGACGAGGCCGGCGGACTTGGGCCGGCTGGTGCCGGCCGGCCTGGCTGGCCGCATGGGTCGCCCACTCCAGCGGCCCGCGCCACGCCATGGCCGCGAAGACTCCGCCGGCCACCAGCACCCCGACAGCCTGCGCGAAGTACACACCCTCCACGGTCCAGCCCGGCATCAAGGGCTGGTCGTGCAGGGCGGCCATGATGCACAGGTGAGCCGTGTAGAGGCTCAACGTCATGGCCCCGGCTCCGCGCAGCGGCAGCAGCAGATCCAGTTCCAGCCAGTCGCCCAGCCGGCCCAGCAGCAGGCACAGGCCGATCACGGCGGCAGCGGCCCCCGAGGTGTGCAACAGATCCAGCGTGGTGCCGGAGTGCGGTGCACTCGTGGCCAGCCACCACACTGAGCCTGACTGGTCGATGCCGGCCAGGTTGACCTGCAGCAGGCTCTCCAGCGGGTAGGCGGGATCGCCGATGTGCGCCTGAAGGGCCTGCCTGCCGCCCCAGTCTTCCAACATGAGCGTCCCCAGCCATTTGGACATGACGGCCACCACTGTGCCGGCAGCAACGAGCAGGAACGGCACGGCCGCTTTCCACAGCGCCATCCGGCCGATCACCAGCCCTACGAGGAGATAAGCGATCCACTGCAGGACAGGGTAGTAGCCCGTGAGGAAGAGGTCGCCCAGTAGCCTTGCCGGCGTGGCCAGATCCTCCCAGCTTGGGTTGTGCCCCAGCCGCAGGGGCGGATCGGCGGACAGCAGCCACGGCCGCAGGAGGTAGGCCAGGGCGGGGGCAGCCAGTATCCAGAGGACCGCGAGTGCGGCCAGGCGTTTCAGCCCAAGCCCGATAAAGGGCAGCACGCACAGGAACAGCAGGGCGTAGTGGACCAGAATTATCGCGATGTTGACTTCCAGCCCGCCCAGGGAGAGCCCGACGGCGCCGATCACGAGCGCCCGCAGGGCGATGCCTCTGCGGGCCGCCCGCAGTTCGGCGCCCTCAAGCGGCTGCTGTTTCCCCGTGGACAAGGCGAGTCCGACTCCGGCCAGCACGGCGAACAGCGCGGCTGCCCGTCCGGAAAACGCCAGGCCGATCCAGGTGGGCGTGAGCTGCGGGTCCGGCTCAAAGGTCGCCAGCACGTGGGTGGCCATCATGGCCAGCAGGGCGAGGCCGCGCGCGGCGTCAATACCGGCCAGCCGGACGCCGGAGGAAGAGCCCCGGACGGTCCGGGAAGCCGTAGTCATTCCGCGCGCCGTCATCATCTGATCGTCTCACGATCGGCCCGGTGACCGTCTCATCTTCGGCCCGCCCGCGGCCCCGATCCTTCTCCGGGCATCCCTTGTATTCGAATATATGTTCGAATACGATGGGCGCATGAACGACGCCCCAGAGCCAGCCTTCCTGAAGCCCGAATTCACCGGCCGGGATTCCACAAGCCGACAATTTCCGGGCCCGGATCCGTCGGGCCCGCAATGGACCAGCGCGACGCCTGGCGGAAGAACAAAGCGTGGCGAGCCGGCGGCCGGCGTCCTCAAAGCCATGAGCCCGGGCGTGGTGGACTTCCTCTTCCGGCGCTTGGTCGCCGGGGAGCCGGCCGAGGACGTCCAGTGGGGGAAGGAGGGGGCGGCGCTGGCCGCGGTACCGCCGGGAGCTGAGCTGGCGCGGCGGCTGGCCGAGACGGACCTCGATGCCCTCACTCCAACCGAATTGTTCGACTACGTGCGGGCGGCCCAACGTCTGGCCGCCTGGGCGGAGGCCCTTCGCGAAACCGCCGTCGGGCGTTACTGCTCGGCACCTTCGGCTCCCTCCGGCGAAAGACGGGGTGCATAGGATGGCAGGGTGACCACTGGCTCAATCACCGCGTTGACGCTGTCCGCCGTCCAATACCAGGCCCTGGATGGTGGCGTTGCCGCCAACGTGCCCGAGCACATCCGGCTGATCGAAGACGCCGAGTCGCATGGAGCCCGGCTTGTCATCTTTCCCGAACTCTCGCTGACGGGATACCGGCTGGACCTGCTGGACGGACCCGGGGAGTGGCTGAGCGCGGCTGACCGGCGGCTGGACGGCATCCGGGAAATCTGCCGGCGCACCGGAATAACCGCCGTCGTCGGTGCCGCGTTCAAAGACGCGGACGGTATGCCGCGGCTGGCCGCCCTCGCGGTCCATCCAACAGGCTCCATCGAGACCAGCTTCAAAACGCACCTGCACGGACCGGAGCAGGATCTCTTCGTGGCCGGCAGCAATCCCGCGGTCCTGGAGATCGACGGCTGGAAGGTCGCCCTGGCGATCTGCTTCGACGCAGCCCGCCCGGGCCATGCGGAATGGGCCGCGGACGCCGGGGCGGACATCTATGCCGTCTCGGCCCTCTACACGGCCGGCGAAGACCACCGGCTGGCACTGCATCTCGGCGCCCGGGCCATGGACAACCGGATGTTCTCCGTCCTGGCGAACCTGGCGGGCGCCACGCCGCTCGGCCCTTCGTGTGGCCTGAGCGGGTTCTGGGGTCCTGACGGGCTCCCGCTCCGGCAGGCGGCCGGCACCGGCACCGAGGTGCTGACCGCGAGTCTCCAATACAGTGTGCTGGCGCGGTTTCGGCGGCCCTGAGTCCGGCCGGGCCGCCGAAACGTGACGCACGGCCGCCGAGTTTGACGTTCGTCACACCGCCGCCATTGTCCTAACATGCCGCAGACAAGGTAACGTTTTTCATATGGCTGACTCTGATATTCGCTCTTACACGTTCGGGACCCTCGTGACTGCCATGGTCACGCCTTTCACATCGGACGGTGAGGTCGACTACCGGCAGTCGGCGGAACTGGCGAGCAAGCTCGTCGACGACGGCAATGACGCCCTCGTGATCTCCGGCACCACGGGGGAGACCTCCACGCTCGAGGACGACGAAAAAGAGAAGCTCTTCCGCGTCATCGTCGAGGCCGTGGGCGACCGCGCCAAGGTCATCGCCGGGACCGGGACCAACCACACCTCGCACTCGATCGAGATGGCCAAGCGCGCCGCCAAGGCCGGAGCGCACGGCCAGCTGATCGTCACGCCGTATTACAACAAGCCCAGCCAGGCCGGTATCCAGGCGCACGTCGAGGCCGTGGCCGACGCCGCCGACCTCCCCGTCATGGTCTACGACATCCCCGGCCGCGCCGGCGTGCCCATCCTGCCCGAGACCATGATCCGGCTCGCCGACCACCCCAGGATCGTCGCCCTCAAGGATGCCAAGGCCGACTTCAACGCCGTCACGCGCGTCCTGGCGAACACCGATCTTGATGTCTACTCCGGCGACGACGGCCTCACGCTGCCGTGGATGGCCGCCGGCGCCGTCGGGCTGGTCAGCGTCTCCGCACACGTCGCGACGCGGCAATTCCGTGCGCTGATCGATGCCGCACTTGCAGGCGATTTTGCTACCGCCCGCACCCTACATTTCGAACTGGACCCCGTGGTCCGCGCAGTGATGACCCACATTCAGGGTGCTGTCGCTGCCAAGCAGGTTCTTAAGTGGCAGGGAGTCCTGCCCAACTCGGTTGTCCGTTTGCCCCTCGTGGAGCCGGGCGAGGCCGAGATCGCAACCATCCGCGAGGATTTGGCGGAAGCGGGGATGGTCTTTTCCTGATCGGGAGCCAATCCTGACGGTTAAGAACCAGCCCGGCTTCAGCCTGGAAAGTAGTGCACTATGACCCAAACCGCCCTTCCCGGCCTTGTCACGCCGCCCCGCCTCCCGAAGAACACCCTGCGGATCGTACCGCTCGGCGGAATCGGGGAAATCGGTCGAAACATGACCGTTTTCGAGATCGATGGCAAGCTCCTCATCGTTGACTGCGGCGTCCTCTTCCCCGAAGAGACCCAGCCCGGCGTCGACCTCATCCTGCCGGACTTCTCCTACATCGAGAACCGTCTCCAGGACATCGTCGCGGTAGTCCTGACCCACGGTCACGAAGACCACATCGGCGCCGTCCCCTACCTCCTGCGCCTGCGCGCCGACATCCCCATCGTCGGTTCACAGCTGACACTGGCCCTCATCGAGGCCAAGCTGCAGGAACACCGGATCAAGCCGAACACGAAGATCGTCGTCGAGGGCCAGGTCGAGAAGTACGGGCCCTTCGAATGCGAGTTCATCGCCGTCAACCACTCCATCCCGGACGCCCTGGCCGTGTTCCTCCGCACCTCGGGCGGCACCGTCCTGCACACCGGTGACTTCAAGATGGACCAGCTGCCGCTGGATGGCCGCATCACCGACCTCCGGCACTTCGCCAAGCTGGGCGAAGAAGGCGTGGACCTGTTCATGTCGGATTCGACCAACGCCGACGTCCCGGGGTTCACCACCGCCGAGAAGGAAATCGGACCCACCCTGGACCGGCTGTTCGGGCAGGCCTCCAAGCGCATCATCGTCGCCTCCTTCTCCTCCCACGTGCACCGCGTCCAGCAGGTTCTCGATGCCGCCGCCAACCACAACCGCAAGGTTGCCTTCGTGGGCCGCTCCATGGTCCGGAACATGGCCATCGCCGCGAAACTGGGCTACCTGGAGGTCCCGGCCGGGATCCTGGTCGACATCAAGAACATCGACAACCTGCCGGACAACCGGGTTGTGCTGATGTCCACCGGCTCCCAGGGCGAGCCCATGGCCGCCCTGTCCCGCATGGCCAACGGCGACCACCGCGTCGTCGTCGGCGAGGGCGACACCGTCATCCTTGCGTCCAGCCTGATCCCGGGCAACGAAAACGCCGTCTTCCGCATCATCAACGGACTGCTGAAGCTCGGCGCCGACGTCATCCACAAGGGCAACGCCAAGGTGCACGTCTCCGGCCACGCTGCCGCCGGCGAACTGCTGTACTGCTACAACATCCTTGAGCCGCTCAACGCCATGCCGGTGCACGGCGAAACCCGCCACCTCATCGCCAACGGCAAGATCGCCCTCGAATCCGGCGTGCCGGAGGAAAGCATCCTGCTCGCGGACAACGGCAGCGTGATCGACCTGCGCGACCACCAGGCCGACATCGTGGGCCAGGTCGAGGTCGGATTCGTCTACGTCGACGGCTCCAGCGTCGGCGAGGTCACCGAAGCAGACCTCAAGGACCGCCAGACCCTCGGCGATGAAGGCTTCATCTCCATCATCACGGTCATCCACCGTGCCACCGGCAAGGTGGTGTCCGGGCCGGAAATCCACGCCCGCGGCGTGGCGGAGGACGATTCCGTCTTCGACGAGATCATCCCCAAGATCAATGAGGCCCTCGAAGAAGCCGTGCTGAACCGCACGGACCACACGACGCACCAGCTGCAGCAGGTCGTCCGCCGGGTCGTCGGCACGTGGGTCAACCGCAAGCTCCGCCGCAAGCCCATGATCATCCCGGTGGTCCTTGAGGCGTAAGCCTCAGGTGGTTCACCGGGCGTAAGCCTCAGGTGGTTCACCGGGCGTAGGTCCTTCACACCGCCCGGCGCAAGCCTGGTCAACGGCCTTCCCGGCCAACCCGCAGCCTGAGCGCCGCGGGAGGCGGGGGAGGCCGTTCCCGTTGGTGGTGGCGGCAACATGATCCCGGGCGCCCGGAAATTCGGGGTTTTCGGCCCGGCATCCGGTACCGTGGCGGGTATGGCGACTCGTACTTCTTCCGCGCCTAGAGGAAACTCAAGCGGCAAATCAGGCAGTTCTCCCGGCCGGGGGTCCCGTCCCGCCGCATCCAAATCCGCCCGGCCGCGGGGAGCCGCAGGTGGCACCGCAGGTAGAACCACAGCCACCGCGCGGACCCGGCAGTTGGCCGTTGTTGAGCCGCACCAGCCCTGGGTGGTGAGGCTGCTGGCCGGTGCCTGGCTGGGCATCGCCCACGTGATCGGCGCCGGCATCCGGCGGGTCGGCCACGACGTCAGCGACCTCGCCCCCGAGGACCGCCGCGACGGCGCCGCCCTGTTCAACCTGGCCCTGGGAGTCTTCGTTGCCACCTTCGCGTGGTGGGGGTTCCAGGGCTGGCTCCCTGACCTCGTGTTTGCGATCGTCAACGGCACGTTCGGCTGGATGGCCCTGCTGCTGCCGCTCATGCTGTTCGTGTGCGCCTTCCGGCTGTTTCGCCAGCCCGACGACGGCCGCGGCAACAACCGGGTCGGCATCGGCTTCCTCATCATGACGTTCGCCGGTTCCGGGCTGGCGCACATCATTGGCGGCCAGCCGACCGTCGCCGACGGTTTCGATGGCCTGCGCCGGGCCGGCGGCATGCTCGGCTACCTAGCCGCCGCCCCGCTGGCCGCCGTGCACACCGCCGTCCCCGTCGCGGTCTACGGCCTGCTGGCCTTCACCTCCCTGCTGATCGTCACCGCCACGCCCTTCGGCGCGATCCCTGGCCGCCTGCGCGACGCCTACGAGCACCTGATGGGCATCGACCTGCAAGACGACGACGGCGGCGACCGCCACGACCGCAGCTACCTGTACGAGAACGACGCACCGGCCCCGCCCCGGAAGAAGCGCAAGCGCCTCTTCGGCAAGGACCACGACGACGAGTCCGGCCTGGAAGGCTACGTCGGCGACGAGGCCTTCGAACGCGCCCTCATCGCAGATGAGGAAGCGGCCGACGCACCTCCGGCCAAGGGCACGAGGGGCAAGGCGCGCTCTGGTGTGGAAGCCGACGCCGCGCCCGACGTCGCGCCCGGCGTCCGCCGTCCCACCCAGGCCGAGATCGCCGTCGAAAAGATCAAAGCCGCCCAGGGCCTCGGCACGGCAGGATCCGCCGGCGCTGCGGCGGAGTCCAGCGGCGACGCCACCGAGGCCATCCCGCTGGTCACTCCGGGGATGGTGGCCGCGGGATCGCTCAATGCCGCCGCTGCGGCCGCCAAGGTCCCCTCCAACCCGGTCGCGCCCGCACCGCTGCCCACCCCCATTCCGCAGCGCACCGAGCAGCTTTCCCTGGCCGGCGACGTCACCTACACCCTTCCGGCGTCGGACGTGCTGACACCCGGTTCTATCCCCAAGGAACGCACCGAGGCCAACGACGCGATTGTCGCCTCGCTCACCGAGACCCTCAACCAGTTCAACGTGGAGGCGCAGGTCACCGGCTTCAGCCGCGGCCCCACCGTGACCCGCTACGAAATCGAACTGTCCCCGGGCACCAAGGTGGAACGGGTCACCGCCCTGTCCAAGAACATCTCCTATGCCGTGGCCAGCTCGGATGTGCGCATCCTGAGCCCCATCCCGGGCAAGTCGGCCATCGGCATCGAAATCCCCAACACGGACCGCGAAACCGTGTCCCTGGGCGACGTGCTCCGCAGCCAGAACGCCCGCCGCACCGACCACCCCATGGTCATGGGGGTCGGCAAGGACGTCGAGGGCGGGTACGTCGTGGCCAACCTGGCCAAGATGCCGCACCTGCTCGTGGCCGGCGCCACCGGTGCCGGCAAGTCCTCGTTCGTGAACTCGATGATCACCTCGATCCTGATGCGGGCCACCCCGGACGAGGTCCGGATGGTCATGGTGGACCCCAAACGCGTGGAACTCACGGCCTACGAGGGGGTCCCGCACCTCATCACCCCGATCATCACCAACCCGAAGAAGGCGGCCGAGGCCCTGCAGTGGGTGGTCCGGGAAATGGATGCCCGCTATGACGACCTCGCCAATTACGGCTTCAAGCACATCGATGACTTCAACAAGGCTGTCCGGGCCGGCAAGGTCCACCCGCCGGTGGATTCCAAGCGCGTCATCAAGCCGTACCCGTACCTGCTGGTCATCGTGGACGAACTCGCCGACCTCATGATGGTGGCCCCGCGCGACGTTGAAGACTCGATTGTCCGCATCACGCAGCTGGCGCGTGCGGCCGGCATCCACCTGGTCCTGGCCACCCAGCGCCCGTCGGTCGACGTCGTGACCGGCCTGATCAAGGCCAACGTGCCCTCCCGCATGGCCTTCGCCACCTCCTCTGTCACCGACTCCCGGGTGGTCCTGGACCAGCCGGGCGCCGAGAAACTCATCGGCCAGGGCGATGCCTTGTTCCTGCCGATGGGGGCCTCCAAGGCCATGCGTGTCCAGGGTGCCTGGGTCACCGAGTCCGAGATCCACAAGGTCGTCGAGCACGTCAAGGGCCAGCTCAAGGCCGTTTACCGCGATGACGTCGCGCCCGAGGCGCAGAAGAAGCAGATCGATGACGACATCGGGGACGATCTCGAGGTCCTGCTCCAGGCAACCGAGCTCGTGGTCACCACCCAGTTCGGCTCCACCTCGATGCTCCAGCGCAAGCTCCGCGTCGGCTTCGCGAAGGCCGGCCGCCTCATGGACCTGCTCGAGTCCAGGGGTGTGGTGGGGCCCTCCGAAGGTTCCAAGGCGCGCGACGTGCTGGTCAAGCCCGATGACCTCGCCGCCGTGCTGGCCGCGATGAAGGGCCAGGACGGTCCGGTGTCCGCCGACTCGCAGACCGCGGCGCTGAGCGATAACGCCAACGCGAACATCGCCCAGGGCGGTTACGCCGAGGACCTCGTGGCGGCGGACCTGGAGAACCGCACCCAGGCGATCGACTACCATGACGGCGCCGACGGCGGTTCCGGCGACGAGGACGGCTCAGAGGACGCCTGGTCGCTCACCGGCCGGTAGCGCAGACGGTAGCCTAGGAAGGTGAATAGCGCCGAAGCCAACGCCGGATCCGCCTCGCGGATCTGGAACCTGCCGAATGTCCTCACGATGCTGCGGATAGTGCTGGTGCCGTTCTTCGTCTGGTTCCTGCTCCTCGACGCGCCGGGGCTGCAGGCCCAGAACGGCGTCTGGCGCTGGGCGGCCGCCTTCGTTTTCGCGGTCGCCATCTACACGGACAAGCTCGACGGCGACATCGCCCGGTCCCGCGGCCTCGTCACCGATTTTGGCAAGATTGCTGACCCGATCGCCGACAAGCTCCTGATCGGTTCCGCGCTGGTCATGCTCTCGTTGCTCCAGGAACTGCCCTGGTGGGTCACCATCCTGATCCTGGTCCGGGAGTGGGGCATCACCGCGCTGCGCTTCTTCGTCATCCGCTACGGCGTTATCCCGGCCTCGCGCGGCGGAAAGCTCAAGACGGTGGTGCAGACGGCGGCCATCTTCCTCTACGTCCTTCCGCTGGCATCCCTCGCCCCGTGGCTGGGCGTCGTGGCGTTCATCGTGATGATGGCCGCCCTGGCCATCACGCTGTGGACCGGCGGCGAATACGTCATTGAGGCGCTCAAGCTGCGGTCCGCCGGCATCAAGGCAGAGAAACAACGTTCAAGGGAGAACAAGCCATGAACCAGCCGGACCCCGTTCCTCACCCCAACCTGCACCCCAATCTGCACCCCAATCTGCACCGCCTGGCGGAGCAGGCAGTCACCGGCGCCCTCGGCCGCGGCCTGACCGCCGCCACCGCCGAATCGCTCACCGCCGGCATGGTCACCGCCGTGCTGGCCGACACGCCCGGGGCCTCCGGGATGCTGCAGGGCGGCGTGGTGTCCTACGCCAACAGGGTCAAGTCCGACGTTCTTGGCGTCCCCGCTGAGCTGCTCGACGCCGTTGGCTCTGTGGACGGCCAGGTAGCCGCAGCCATGGCCGACGGGGCGCGCCGCATCTGCGGCGCCGATATCGGCGTTTCCACCACCGGCGTGGCCGGTCCCGAACCGCACGACGGCAAAGCGGTGGGCACGGTCTTTGTCGGCATCGCCACGGCGGAAGGATCGACGTCGTACCCCTATTCCTTTGACGGCAGCCGCGCCGAGATCCGCGCACTTGCGTGCGGCGCCGCGCTGGAGCGTCTGCTGGAGGCCCTATCTTCCGAAGGCTACCGGGCGTAAAGTTGCCGGGAACAAAAGTTGATTCCGAATAGTTGTTACATTGTGTCGCTTCCAAATGAGGGAGGCGCCTAGGATGAAAACATCAGCAGAGTCCGCCCCCACCGGCGGACTCGACAGTACGAGGAGCAAGGCGATACAGATGGTAAAGCAGCCCGTATCCGTTAACGGCGTTGTCCGCTGGAAGGATGTGGGCCTCGCCGATCAGGCCAAGAGCGAACAGAAGGAGCGCAAGATGGTTGTACTACGTCACGAAATCGGTGATGTCCTGCGCGATGTCCGCCAGCGCCAGGGCCGTACGCTCCGCGAAGTCTCGCACAGTGCCCGCGTTTCCCTGGGCTACCTGAGCGAAGTGGAACGCGGCCAGAAGGAAGCCTCCTCGGAGTTGCTCTCCTCGATCTGCTCGGCCCTCGATGTTCCGCTTTCGAGCATGCTCCGCGAAGTCAGCGACCGCGTCGCGGTCGCCGAGGGCGTCGCGGTTCCGGACACCGTCCCCCAGGAGTTCGCGCAGCGCTATGGCCGCGACCTCGACCGGGAACTGAACTCCGATCTCACCGACGAGCTGGCCAAGGGCCTCCTTTCCGGAGCGCGCTAGCCCGCCCACTCACCTAAGACCTAAGACACAAAAGAGGACCTCCGGCCCAGGCCGGAGGTCCTTTGACGTGTTGTCCTTTGACGTGTTTCGGTGACCAGGGTTCCCGGTGGGGGAGTCAGGCGTGCTCGTCCCGGGGGAAACCGTCGCGCTCGTAGGTGGCATTGAGCTTGGCCATGTACATGGCCAAAGCCTGCAGATCCTCGGCCGGCCATTCCGCCAGGCGTTCCCGGAACACCTCACGCCGTGCGTCCTGGACCTGGTGCATCCTTTCCTCGCCTTCGGACGTCAACCGGATGGCCTGCGCCCGGCCGTCCAGCGGGTCCGCCTCCTTCGACACCAGCCCGAGGCCCTCGAGGAAGGCGATCTGCCGGCTCACCGAAGGCTTGCCGACGCCGATGCAGGATGCGAGGTCGGTCAGCCGGATGGGGCCCTGCTTGCGGATCACGCTGAGCAGCCCGTAAGCGGCGGGTTCCATGTCCGGGTGGACCTGGCGCGAGAGCTGGTGGGAAATCGACCGGCCCCGGCGCCAGAGCAGACTCAGCTGGTTCTCGACGGCGTCCAGGGCGGCGTCCGCGCCGGCGGTATCGGGAGCGGGATCTCCCGCGGACTCAGTTGGGTTGCTCATGGCAACCATTCTAGAGTCCCCGGCCGTGAGAGACTTTACTCGTGCGAATCAGTGACTTTTGGCGGCTTATGGACGACGAGTTCGGCGCGGGATACTCCCGCGTCCTGAGCAATTCGCTGGTCCTGGCTGGGGTCGGAGGCCGCACCGCGGACCAGGCCCTCAGCGCCGGCATTCCGCCGCGCCAGGTGTGGCTTGCCCTGTGCGACGTCCAGGACGTTCCGCCGGAACGCCGCCTGGGCCGCGACGTCAAACCCCGTGACACCACCGGGCCCCGCTGACGCCCGCGCCGTCGCGCTGACGCCGGCTGAGCACCGGTGACGCCCGCGCCGTCGCGCTGACGCCGGCTGAGCACCGGTGACGCCCGCGCCGTCGCGCTGACGCCGGCTGAGCACCGGTGACGCCTGACACGCCGCCCGCTTGTTCGAATATCTGTTCGGATAGCGATATGCTTTTTTTCAGACCGTTTTCCACATAAGTGGTTCTCCCGACAACTTTGTCGGAGGGTGCCAGTAGCGTCAGTGATGACAGACAAAGGCCTCCACGGCCACTCCACAGCGAGAAAGTATTAGAGGTGTGAATCATGGCCGCAGCCCCGGATCGCCAGAAGGCGCTCGACGCAGCGCTTGCCCAGATTGACAAGCAGTTCGGCAAAGGCTCGGTCATGCGCCTCGGCGATGAAGTCCGTGCACCCATCGAAGTCATCCCGACCGGGTCCATCGCACTGGACGTCGCCCTGGGAATTGGCGGCCTGCCCCGCGGCCGCGTCGTGGAAATCTACGGTCCGGAATCATCCGGTAAGACCACGGTCGCGCTGCACGCGGTTGCCAATGCCCAGCGCCAGGGCGGCATTGCCGCCTTCATCGACGCCGAGCACGCCCTCGATCCGGAATATGCCGCCAAGCTGGGCGTCGACACCGACGCGCTCCTGGTCTCCCAGCCGGACACCGGCGAGCAGGCGCTGGAAATCATGGACATGCTTATCGGGTCCGGCTCCCTTGACGTCATAGTCATCGACTCCGTGGCCGCCCTCGTTCCCCGCGCGGAAATCGAAGGCGACATGGGCGACAGCCACGTGGGCCTGCAGGCCCGCCTGATGAGCCAGGCCCTACGTAAAATCACCGGCCGCCTGAGCCAGACGAAGACCACGGCCATCTTCATCAACCAGCTGCGTGAAAAGATCGGTGTCTTCTTCGGCTCCCCGGAAACCACCACCGGTGGTAAGGCGCTGAAGTTCTACGCCTCCATCCGCATCGACGTCCGCCGCATCCAGACCCTGAAAGAGGGCGCCGATTCCGTCGGCAACCGCACCAAGGCCAAAATCGTCAAGAACAAGATGGCCCCGCCCTTCAAGATCGCCGAGTTCGACATCATCTACGGCCAGGGCATTTCCCGTGAGGGCGGCATCATCGACATGGGTGTCGAGCACGGCCTGATCAAAAAGTCGGGCTCCTGGTTCACCTACGATGGCGACCAGCTGGGCCAGGGCATGGAGAACTCCCGCCGCTTCCTGCGCGACAACCCGGAGCTGGCGGCCGAACTCGAGCGCCTGATCAAGGAAAAGCTCGGCGTTGGCGTCAAAGCCCCGGCTGAGACCGAAGAATCTCCGAAGCTGAAGGCCGTTGACGGCTTCTAACAGCCGGCGGCGCAAAGGGGCAGGATTTCCGTCACGGAGTCCTGCCTCCGGCTTTGTCGGCCCGGATCAGCCGGCGGACCGCACCGATGGCGCGGATTCGCTGGCCGGGCAGGACCGGGACGCGGACCCCGCGGCCGTGGCGCGTGCCATCGTGCTGCGGCAGCTGACGAATTCGCCCAAGAGCCGGCTGCAGCTCTCGCGCAAGCTGGCCGAGCGCAACGTCCCCGAGGACGTCGCGGAGGCCGTGCTGGACCGCTTCGAGGAAGTGCGGCTGGTTGACGACGCCGAGTTCGCCGACATGTGGGTCCGCAGCAGGTCCCAGACGCGCAAGCTCGCCAAAGGGGCCTTGCGGCGCGAACTTGCGGACAAGGGCATCGACCCGGAGATCGCTGCCGGTGCACTGGATCAGCTCAGCGACGCCGACGAGGAAACGGCGGCCCGGGAGCTCGTGGAGCGCAAGCTGCGGGGATTCACCGGCGGCGAAGACCGTGCCGAACGCGACAAAGTTACGCGCCGCCTCGCGTCAATGCTGGCCCGCAAGGGATACCAGCCGTCGCTCGCCTTCCGGGTGGTGGGTGAGGTGCTCGATGCCGCCGCCGACCAGGCAGGGGACGGGGATTAGGGCCGCCGGGCCGGGGTCTGCGCTGGCCCAGCCGCTGCCCACTACCCTTACCCGTTACCCTTAACAGGTGAGTTTTACCATTCCCTCCCCAACGGCCGGCACGACTTCTCCGACAGCGCCACCGGCGGTGCCGCCGGCAGGGCCCCAGACATTCGGTGCGGACGCCGTTTCCGCACCGGAAAGTCCCGCCCCGGCCCAGCCCCGCACCTACCAGGTGCGCACCTTCGGCTGCCAGATGAACGTGCACGATTCCGAGCGGATGGCCGGCATGCTGGAAGCGGCAGGCTACGTCCCCTCCGCCGGCGAGCTGGCCGACGTCGTGGTCTTCAACACCTGCGCCGTCCGGGAAAACGCCGACAACAAGCTGTACGGCAACCTCGGCATCCTCGCCCCGGTCAAGGCAGCCAACCCGGGCATGCAGATCGCCGTCGGCGGCTGTCTCGCGCAAAAGGACCGGGAGACCATCCTCAAGAAAGCCCCGTGGGTGGATGCCGTGTTCGGCACGCACAATGTCGGTGCCCTGCCGGCGCTGCTGGACCGGGCCCGCCACAACAATGAGGCCCAGCTGGAGATCCTCGAATCGCTGGACGTCTTTCCCTCCACCCTCCCCACCAAGCGGGACTCCGTCTACTCGGGCTGGGTATCGATCTCGGTGGGCTGCAACAACACCTGCACCTTCTGCATCGTCCCGGCCCTGCGGGGCAAGGAAAAGGACCGCCGCCCCGGTGAGATCCTGGCCGAAATCCAGGCGCTCGTGGACGACGGTGCCATCGAGGTAACCCTGCTGGGCCAGAACGTGAACTCCTACGGCGTCGAATTCGGCGACCGGCAGGCGTTCTCCAAGCTCCTGCGTGCGTGCGGCGACATTCCGGGCCTGGAGCGGGTCCGGTTCACCAGCCCGCACCCGGCCGCCTTCACCGACGACGTCATCGACGCCATGGCCGAGACCCCCAACGTCATGCCGCAGCTGCACATGCCCCTGCAGTCCGGCTCGGACAAGGTCCTCAAGGACATGAAGCGGTCCTACCGTTCGACCAAGTTCCTCGGCATCCTGGACAAGGTCCGCGAGAAAATTCCGCACGCCGCCATCTCCACGGACATCATCGTTGGGTTCCCCGGCGAGACCGAGGAGGACTTCCAGGCCACCCTCGACGTCGTGGAGAAGTCCCGGTTCGCCACCGCCTTCACCTTCCAGTACTCCAAGCGGCCCGGCACGCCCGCCGCGGACCTGCCGGACCAGCTGCCCAAGGCCGTGGTCCAGGAACGCTTCGAACGCCTCACTGCCCTGCAGGACCGGATTGCCGCCGAGGAAAACGCCCGGCAGCTTGGCCGCCGCGTCGAGGTCATGGTGACGGCCCAGTCGGGCCGCAAGGCTGGGGAAACCCACCGCCTCTCCGGCCGCTCCCAGGACCAGAGGCTGGTGCACTTCTCCGTGCCCGCCGGAGCCGAAGTGCCCCGGCCCGGCGATCTGGTGACTGTCACCATCACGGAGGCGGCGGCGTTCCACCTCGTCTCCGACCCTGCCTCGGCCGAGGACTACAGCCTGCGACGGTCCCGTGCCGGCGACGCCTGGGACCGGTCGCAGGCAGATTCCTGCGGCGCAGGCCCAGCCAGCCCGGCGGGGAAGACCAGCGCGTCGGGCACCTCCGGCGTGTCGCTGGGCATGCCCAGCCTCCCGGTCCGCGGCCGTTAGCGCCGTGCCCGGCCCGCAGGGCGCCCCCCGGAACGAAGCAGTCCAGAACGCAGCCCAACAGGACACAGTCCACCAGGAAACGGCCCAAACTGCGGCGGTGACGGGGGCACAGCCGGCCGCGCCGCCGGTGATCGCCGTCGTCGGGCCCACAGGATCCGGCAAATCAGACCTGGCCGTCTCCCTCGCCCTCGAACTCGACGGTGAAGTCATCAACGCCGACTCGATGCAGTTCTACCGCGGCATGGATATCGGCACCGCCAAGATCACCGAGGCGGAGCGCCGCGGTGTGCCGCATCACCTGCTGGACATTCTGGACGTGACCGAGGAAGCGAGCGTCTCGGACTTCCAGCAGCAGGCCCGGGCGTTGATCGCCGACATCCACGGCCGGGGTAAGCGGGCAATCCTGGCCGGCGGCTCCGGACTCTACGTCCGCGCCGCCCTCGACGTCCTGGAATTCCCCGGCACGGATCCGGAGATCCGCGGCCGGCTCGAGGCGGAACTGGCTACCGCAGGACCCGCGCCCCTGCGGCAACGGCTCGAGGCAGTGGACCCCGTCTCCGCGGGCAGGCTCGGCGATGAGCGCAGGATCATCCGCGCCCTGGAGGTCTTCGAGCTCACCGGGCGGCCATTCAGCTCCTTCATGCCGGCCCGCCAATACTTCCAGCCTGCCGTCCAGATCGGACTCGAGGTGGACCGGGAACTGCTCCGGCAGCGCCTGGCTGACCGGGTCCACGCGATGGTGGACCGGGGGCTCCTGGACGAAGTCCGCCGGCTGGACGCCGCAGGGCTCCGCAACGGCCGGACCGCGCCGCGGGCCCTCGGCTACGCCCAGTTCCTCCGGGTGCTCGACGGTGCCTCCAGCGTGGAGCAGGCCGCGGACGAAACCATCATCGCCACCCGGCAGTTCGCGCGCCGCCAGCTGACCTGGTTCCGTGCGGATCCCCGGGTCACCTGGCTGGGCTGGCACGATCCTGACCTCGTGGCCAAGGCCGCCGGCCTCTGCCGGGCGACGCCGGTTCTGCCTCCGGCGTAGCGCTTGGGTCACGGTGCCGGAGCGGTCGGGGCGGAACGGTAACCTTGGAGCATGGACGAATCCCAAGCCGTAGCCGCTGACCGTACTGCCGGCGATACCGCCCCGCTGAGCGGCCTGAAGTTTTCCAAAGGCCACGGAACGGGCAACGACTTTGTCCTGATCGCAGACCCCAACGGCGCGCTCGAGTTGAGCCCCGAGCACGTCGCGGCGCTCTGTGACCGGCACCGTGGCATCGGCGGCGACGGCCTGATCCGGGCCGTGCCTTCCCGGCTCCTGCCCGAGGGGCAGCAATTGCTGACCGCGCACCCCGATGCCGAGTGGTTCATGGACTACCGCAACGGCGACGGCTCGCTCTCTGAGATGTGCGGGAACGGGGTCCGCGTCTTTGTGCACTTCCTCATCGCCGAAGGCCTCGTGGACCTGCCGGCCGGCGAATCGCTCGTCATTGGAACCCGGGGCGGTGCCAAGACGATCGTCCGGACGGCTGCAGGCTACGCCGTCGACATGGGCCCCTGGGAATTCATTTTCCCCGGCGAGGCGACCGCGCGGGCCATGGACTCGCTGGTCAGCGCCGACGGGCTCGAAGTCGCGCGGCCCGCCCTCTCCGTCAGCATGGGCAACCCGCACACCGTCGTGGCCCTGGCCGAAACAGCCGAACTGGAGGCCACGCAGCTGTTCACTGCCCCCCGGGTGGACCCGACGCCGCCGCACGGCACCAACGTCGAATTCGTTGTGCCCTCCGAACCACTGGTGCACGACGGTACCGGCACCATCACCATGCGGGTCCACGAGCGCGGAGTGGGGGAGACCCAGTCATGCGGCACGGGCGCCTGCGCCGCCGCCGTCGCGATTCGCCACTGGGCCGGGCAGGGCGCACCGGACGCGTGGAACGTCCACGTCCCCGGCGGCGTCGTCGGCGTGAAATTCTTCCTGGGCCCGGAGGGGCACGAACACGTCGAACTCAGCGGCCCGGCCGTGATCGTCGCTAGCGGGACGCTTTCCTGATTCGAAGGATCCGGAACGACTTCGACGTGCTCTCCCGGGTCACGCTGAAGCTGGCGTCGAGCTCCGCCGAGAGCCAGCGCTGCAACGAGTCCGAGCCGAGGTTCTTCTGGACCACGAGCCAGGCCGATCCGCCCGGCGCCAGCCTGGGAATCCACAGGCGCAGGAGGGCATGAAGCTCATCCTTGCCGATCCTGATCGGCGGGTTGGACCAGATGGTGTCAAAGCGCAGGTCGGGGTCCACGGCGTCCGGCGTGCTGGCGGATACGTTGTGCAGCCCCAACAGACCGGCGTTTTCATTGGTCAGGGTCACGCAGCGTTCGTTCACGTCCACCGCGTAGACCTGGGCGTGCGGTGCCCGCAGGGCCATGGTCAGGGCGATCGGTCCCCAGCCGCAGCCGATATCCAGCAGGTTGCCCTGCGGCGACGGCGCCGGGACATCGGCCAGCAGCACGGCCGTTCCCTTGTCGATCCCGTCCGGGCTGAAGATCCCCGAGGACGTCTGCAGCAGGCGCGTCTCACCGGCAAGATCCACGGTGAGCGGCTTACGGGTAAAGGGCCCGGCCGGCTGGGCGCTGAAATAGTGTGCAGACTCCATAATGGGCCAGATTAGTTCGCGGCCAGCCCGTATGGGAAACCGGGTGGCAGCGCCGGCGTCTGCTACGCTACAAAACATGATCTTGATCTCCAAGTAGCCGGCACGGGTCCCGTCCCGTCCTTGTCAGGGACGCCGAGGGACCCCGAAGCGACGCAGGTAAACGCCTTCCGCTGAGTGCGCCATCGCAGGGGTGAGTTTTCTCACCCGCGGGCGCCCGCACCACTTGGAATCCAGCCATTTCCCAGGCACGGAGTTTTGCTGGCACCGTTTTTGCTGGCACTGTGCTGGCACTGTGCTCGCGCTGTACTCCCGGGCCCGGCGTGGCGGAGGCACCCACCTCACCGTGTTTTGCACCGGCACCGGCACCGCCCAGACAGCCAGCGTCCCCGCAGCCAGGCGCCTTAGCCGCCTCTACCGTCACCCAGCCACCGCTCTGCACAGAGCCAGCCCCGCCCCGGCGCCGTTGCCGCGGGCATTCCAGGAGGCCCGCATGACCCCCCGCCGTCAGCCCAGCGCGAATACCGCCCCACAGAGCAACAATCGGCACTATTCTGAAAGAGCCGAACCTTTAAAGGAGACCATGACCAGCCACCCCAACACCGGACCCGATTCAGCAGCCCAGGACATGAGCCCTGAAGAGATTCAAGCTGTAATCGACCGGATCCTTTCCAAGGACACCCCCGCCCCAGGCCGCGGCGGCGGCTCCGGCACCAGCCATGGCACCGCCGCCGGTGCTGGTACCAGCAGCCCGACGTCGGTGCTCGGCAAGGCGCAGGCCATCTCCCGCCTGGACGAGGTGTACACCAACTTCGACGGCGACCAGCAGGACCTTGAGGAACGGCACGCACTGCGCCGCAAGGCCGGCCTGTCCACCGAGCTCGAAGACGTCACCGAGGTCGAATACCGGCAGTTGCGCCTTGAGCGCGTCGTCCTGGCCGGCCTCTGGACCGAGGGCACCCTCGCGGACGCCGAGAACTCCCTGCGCGAACTTGCCGCCCTCGCTGAGACGGCCGGCTCCGAGGTCCTCGACGGGCTCGTCCAGCGGCGCGCCAAGCCCGATCCCGGAACTTTCCTCGGCTCCGGCAAGGCACAGGAGCTGAAAGCCATCGTGATGTCCACCGGCGCCGACACCGTCGTCGTCGACGCCGAACTGGCCCCCTCCCAGCGGCGCGGGCTGGAGGACATCGTCAAGGTCAAGGTCATTGACCGGACAGCGCTGATCCTGGACATCTTCGCCCAGCACGCCAAGAGCCGTGAAGGCAAGGCGCAGGTGGAGCTCGCCCAGCTCGAATACCTGCTCCCGCGCCTGCGCGGCTGGGGTGAATCGATGTCCCGCCAGGCCGGTGGCCAGGTGGGCGGCGCCGGTGCCGGCATGGGCTCGCGTGGTCCCGGTGAAACCAAGATCGAACTGGACCGCCGTCGGATCCGCACCCGGATGGCCAAGCTGCGGCGCGAAATCGCCGCCATGAAGCCTGCCCGGGAAACGAAGCGCGCCAACCGCCGTCGTAATGCCGTGCCCTCTGTCGCGATCGCCGGGTACACCAACGCCGGGAAGTCCTCGCTGCTGAACCGGCTGACCGACGCGGGGGTGCTGGTGGAAAACGCCCTGTTCGCCACCCTGGACCCCACCGTCCGCAAGGCCGAAACCGCTGACGGGCTGGGATACACCCTGGCCGACACCGTGGGCTTTGTCCGGTCCCTGCCCACCCAGCTCGTGGAGGCATTCCGCTCCACGCTGGAAGAGGTCGCCGACTCTGACCTGATCCTGCATGTCGTGGACGTCTCGCACCCGGATCCGGAGGGCCAGATCGCCGCTGTCCGGACGGTCTTCAGCGAAGTCGACGCACGCAAGGTTCCGGAAATCATTGTCCTGAACAAGGCCGACGCCGCTGACCCGTTCGTGGTCGAACGGCTCAAGCAGCGCGAGCCGCGCCACGTGGTGGTCTCGGCCCGCACCGGCGAAGGCATTCCGGAACTGCTCAAGGCCATCAGCGACGGCATTCCGCGGCCCAGCGTGAAGCTTGAACTGCTCATCCCGTACAACCGCGGGGATCTGATCAGCAAGCTTCACGAGAGCGACGCCGAGATCCTCAGCCTCGACCACGAGGAAACCGGGACCCGTGCCGTGGTGATGGTGCGTGAAGGACTCGCCGCCGAACTGGATCCCTTCATCAGCAATGACTGAGGCCGCGGTGACCAGGACCGACGCCGAACCAGCCGACGCCAAACCAGCTGATGCTGGGCCCGCCGAAACTGACACCGGCGCCGGTTCGGATGCCGGCACGGCCGGCGAGGAGTTTGTAGTTAAGCTGCTCGACCGTGCCGTGTCCGGCATGGGCGGGCAGAGCCGCGATGGCCAGCACGAAATGGCCCGGCAGGTGGCGCGCGCGATAGACAGCGGCGATCACCTGCTGGTCCAGGCCGGCACCGGCACCGGCAAGTCACTGGCCTACCTGATTCCGCTGATCGCGCATTCGCTGACCAGCAACAAACCCACCCTGGTCTCCACCGCCACCTTGGCGCTGCAGACGCAGATTGTGGGCCGGGACCTGCCCAGGCTGCTCAAGACCATCACCCCTGCCCTGGAACGGCCCGTCAAGGTCGCCCTGGTCAAGGGCCGGTCCAACTACGTCTGCCGGCACAAACTCGAGGGCGGCTTCCCGTCCGAAGAACCTTCCGAGGGACAGCTGTTTTCCCTGGGCGAGGACACCAGCGTGCCGCATTTCGCCGCCGCACTTGGCGGGCCGTCCTCCCAGCTGGGCAAGGAAGTCGTCCGCCTGCGCGAATGGGCCGAGGAGACCGCCACGGGGGACCGCGACGAGCTCATGCCCGGCGTCACGGACCGGGCCTGGCGCCAGGTCTCGGTCACCTCCATGGAGTGCCTCGGTGCGCAGAAGTGCCCGCTCGCGGCCGAATGCTTCAGCGAGCTGGCACGGCAGAACGCCGCCGATGCCGACGTCGTGGTCACCAACCACGCCATGCTCGCCGTCAGTGCCTTCGAAGGCCTGGCGGTGCTGCCCGAGTACGACGTCGTCGTGGTGGATGAAGCACACGAACTTCAGGACCGCGTCACGGGCGCGGTCTCGGGCCAGCTCTCCGTGGCGATGGTGCACGCCGCCGCGTCCGGGGCCCGGAAGCACACGGGCATCACCGTGGATGCGCTGAACAATGCCGCCGCCCACCTGGAGCTCGCCATCGACGGCGTCCCCAGCGGGCTGATGCCCAACGGCCTGAACAGCGAGCAGCTGGACTGCATCGACCAGCTGCGCGACGCGTGCCGCGCCGCCCTGTCCGATTCCAAGGGGGACAGCTCCGTGTCGGCGGACGGCGGACGGCAGCTGGCCCGCTCGCGCCTCATGGTCATCCTGGAGCTCTGTGAACGCCTCCTGGCCGCGCGCGAAAACCGTGAAGTCGTGTGGTTCTCCCGCAACAGCAGCTTCGACCCGGCGCAGGGCTACTCCCAGCCGGACGAGAGCGCGCCGGCGTTGATCAACGTTGCCCCGCTGAGCGTCGCAGGGCGGTTGCGCGAGGGCCTGTTCGCGGACCACACCGTCATCCTGACCTCGGCCACACTGGCCATCGGCGCTGCCTTCGAACCCGCCGCCGGCGGCTTGGGCCTCGTTGGCAACGGCGCCCCGAGCTGGACCGGCGTCGACGTCGGCTCCCCGTTCGACTACCCGAAGCAAGGCATTCTCTACGTCGCCCGGCACCTGCCCAAACCCGGCCGCGGAACGTCCCCCGAGGCCCTGGACGAACTCGAGAAGCTGATCCGCGCCTCCGGCGGAGGCGCCCTGTGCCTGTTCTCCTCGCGGCGCGCCGCAGAGGAAGCAGCCGAGGCCATGCGGCCCCGGCTGGGCCTCAGCATCCTGTGCCAGGGGGAGTCGACCATGACGGCGCTCGTGCGGCAGTTTGCCGACGAACCTGACACGTGTTTGTTCGGCACCATGTCCCTCTGGCAGGGCGTCGACGTCCCTGGCGTGTCCTGCCGGCTGGTGGTCATCGACCGGATTCCCTTCCCGCGGCCGGACGACCCGCTGATGACGGCACGTTCGAGGGCAGTGGCCCAGGCCGGCGGCAATGGCTTCATGGCCGTCTCGGCCACGCACGCCGCCATCCGCCTCGCGCAGGGCGCCGGACGGCTGATCCGCTCGACCTCGGATAAGGGCGTGGTGGCGGTGCTGGATTCGCGGCTCTCCACGGAGCGTTACGGCGGCTTCCTGCGCGCCGCGCTGCCGCCGTTCTGGCCCACCACCGATTCATCGATAGCCATGGCAGCCCTGAAGCGCCTGGCGAAAGACTCCGCGAAAGCCTAAGTCCCAAACCGGGGCCGCCACCCTGCGCCGGAAATCCGCCGCGGGGTGGCCGCTCCGAACTGGCGGCATGGCCCGGGACGGCTAAGGGGAGCGCAGTTTAGAGGGAGCGCAGTACCGAGACGACCTTGCCCATGATGACGGCGTGGTCGCCCAGGATGGGCTCGTACTGGGTGTTTTGCGGCAACAGCCACGTGTGGCCGTCCCGCTGGCGGAAGGTCTTGACCGTGGCTTCGTCGTCCAGCAGGGCGGCAACGATGTCGCCGTTTACGGCATCACCCTGGCGGCGGACAACCACCCAGTCGCCGTCGCAGATGGCGGCGTCGATCATCGAGTCGCCGGCCACCTTGAGCATGAAGAGTTCGCCATGGCCCACGAGCTGGCGGGGCAGCGGCATGACGTCCTCCACCACCTGGTCCGCGAGGATCGGCCCGCCGGCGGCGATGCGTCCGACGAACGGCACCATTGCCGTGTCGGTGGCGCTGGCCAGCTCAGTCACTGACAGGCCGCCGACGGCCCGCAGGCCGCTTGACTTCTCTACACCGGAAATCGGTGTGGTCCCCTCGTCCAGGGTCAGCGGCATGAGCACTTCCATGGCCCGCGGGCGCTTCGGATCACGCCGCAGGTAGCCGAGCTTTTCGAGCTGGGAGAGCTGGTGGGTCACGCTCGAGAGGCTGGCGAGACCGACGGTGTCGCCGATTTCGCGCATGGACGGCGGATAGCCCTTGTCCGTGACGGACCGCTGGATGGTCTCCAGGATTTTCTTTTGCCGGACGGTGAGGCTCTTGGGGGCCCGGGCGGGCTGCGGGCTCCGTGGGGTGGCCCTGCCGCCGGTGGCTTGTGCTGCCATGTTCGCCAACGCCTTTCCGTTCCGCCCGGCTGCCGTGGCTGCTGTCACCGGGAACTTCCGGCCTGAAATGTCAGACCCTGCTGATCAACTACGAATGAATTCCCACGGGTAGTTCGAAAGTGGGAGTTCGAAAGTGGTTGTCCTGTCCCTCAAAAATAGGCCAGCCGCAGACCTTTTTCAAACATTTGTTCTAGCGAGTCTCGACATCGTTCGTTAGTAAGTGCTAAAACAGAACTAGCAAGATTCGAATATGTGTTCGATTCCGACGATCTGGGTTCGCAAGCGATGTTCGGTTCTATGTTCGAAGGTTCGGCCGGTTGGCGGCGAGTACGTGAGTACGCCGGGCGGCAACTTATGGTCCAGGAGGGCTCAGTTCATGTCAGTTTCAAGCGCGTTTGACGGCACTAACATTCAGGGCGTCACGACCCGCCACCGCGGTGTTGGTCCACGTGGCGCAGCGGCTCGCCGCAACATCGGACACGGCAGCCTCGGACACGGCAGTCGCGACCAAGGCGGCATGGGCCAGGGTGGTTCCCTTCACGGCAACGTGTACCCGCTCAACGCCAGGCGCCGCGGCGCCGCGACGTCGCAGGCGCCGCAAGGGGCCGCCGCCGCGGTTTCCGGCGGCCGGACCAAACAGCCGCCGCTGCGGCTCACCCGGCGCGGACGCTTCGTCTTCTTCGGTGTCCCGCTGATCCTGCTGGCGGCGTTCATCCTGTCGTTCAGCGGATTCCTCAACGCTCCCGCGAAAGCGGCAGATTCCGCAGACCAGCTCTCGGTGACGCCGACCGTATCCGTCACAGTCCAACCGGGGGAGTCCCTCTGGGCCATTGCCGGGTCGGTGGCTCCGGAGCGCGATCCCCGCGACGTCGTGGCCGACATCGTGGAGCTGAACAATCTGGACGCCGCGCGTGTGATGCCGGGCCAGCAACTGTTCGTCCCGTCCAAGTAACCACCCCCGGGTGGCGTCGCGGGCGTCACAGTTTCAGCGCCCGTCCCGCTACCACTTAAACTGGTCACGTGACTGACCAGCTTGAGCGCCTCAACCGACTGCCCCTCCGAACCAATCTGCGTGGCCTGCGTCCGTATGGCGCGCCGCAGCTGGACGTCCCCATCCTGCTCAACGTCAACGAGAACACCCATGGGGTCCCGGCCGATGTCCGCGCAGCGATCACCGAGGCCGTGAGTGCCGCCGCTGCCGGGCTGAACCGCTATCCGGACCGCGAATTCACCGAATTGCGAGAAGCCCTCGCGGAATACCTTGGCCACGGGCTGGACGCGGAGAACATCTGGGCCGCGAATGGTTCCAACGAAGTCCTTCAGCAGATCCTCCAGGCCTTCGGCGGCCCCGGCCGGACGGCCCTCGGGTTCCCTCCCACGTATTCGATGTACCCGCTGCTGGCCTCTGGCACGGATACGGAATACGTCGTCGGGGCCCGCGCGTCAGACTATGGGCTCAGCGCGGACTCGGCGGCACAGCAAGTCCGCGAGCTTCAGCCCAACATTGTCTTCCTCTGTTCCCCGAACAACCCGACCGGCACGGGGCTGGGCCTTGATGTGGTCGAGGCCGTCTATGACGCCGGCGAGGCCAGCCAGACCATCGTGATCGTCGACGAGGCCTACCACGAGTTCGCCCACGACGGCACGCCCAGTGCCCTCACCCTGCTCCCTGGCCGGGAGCGGCTCATCGTCTCGCGCACCATGAGCAAGGCCTTCGCCCTCGCGGGTGCGCGGCTCGGCTACATGGCCGCGGCACCGGAGGTCGCTGATGCCCTGCGCCTGGTCCGCCTCCCGTACCACCTTTCCGCCATTACCCAGGCTGCGGCCCTGGCTGCCCTGCACCACCGGGAGGCGCTCATGGCGGACGTCGAGGACATCAAGCGCCAGCGCGACCGGATCGTGTCGGAACTGACGCGGTTGGGCTTGACCCCGGCCGCGTCCGATTCCAACTACGTGTTCTTTGGCGGCCTCGAGAACCCCCATGAGGTTTGGCAGCGGATGCTGGACGCCGGTGTCCTCATCCGCGACGTCGGTATTCCGGGGCACCTGCGCGTCACCGCGGGCACTGAGACAGAAACCACAGCCTTCCTGGAGGCACTTGAACTTATCCTGGCCGGCTCCGCAAAGCCGCAGGCCTAGACTTGGTGGGGAGCCCGATCGTCCCCGCCAGATTGCCCAACACCCTGCCTTCTTCCAAAGGACACATCTACATGAGCACCACCGGATCCACCACCGCCGAGGGCCGGACCGCACGCATGGAACGGACCACCAGCGAGTCCTCGGTCCTGGTCGAGATCAACCTGGACGGCACCGGCGTTTCAGACATCAGCACGTCGGTCCCGTTCTACGACCACATGCTGACGGCCCTCAGCAAGCACTCCCTGATCGACATGACGGTCAAGGCCACCGGTGACACCCACATCGATGTCCACCACACTGTCGAGGACGTGGCCATCACTTTCGGCGAGGTTCTGCGGACCGCCCTGGGCAACAAAGCCGGGATCCGCCGTTTTGGCGAGGCGACCGTTCCCCTCGATGAGGCCCTCGCGCAAGCTGTCGTGGACGTCTCCGGCCGTCCCTACCTGGTCCACGCCGGCGAGCCGGCAGGCCAGGAATACCACCTGATCGGCGGCCACTTTACGGGCTCCCTGACCCGTCACGTTTTTGAGGCGATCACCCTTCACGCCGGGATCTGCCTGCACATGAACGTCACCGCCGGGCGCGACCCCCACCACATCGTCGAGGCCCAGTTCAAAGCCTTTGCCCGCGCCCTGCGCGCCGCCGTCGAGCCGGATCCCCGCGTCGAGGGCATCCCGTCGACAAAGGGTGCTTTGTGACCGGCCCGCTGCTCCGCGACGGGGCCATCATCGACCCCGCCGCCGCGACCAAGCCGGTCTCCCCGCAGGGAAAGCCCACCGTTACGGTGCTGGACTACGGCTCCGGGAATGTCCGGTCCGCCGTCCGCGCGCTGGAGCGGGCCGGCGCCGAAGTCATCCTCAGCTCCAAGGCTGAGGATGTCCTCAATGCCGACGGCCTCGTCGTCCCCGGTGTGGGCGCCTTCGAAACCGTCATGCGCGAACTCAAGGCCGTTGACGCCATCCGGATGATCGGCCGCCGTGTCGCCGGAGGCCGTCCCGTGCTGGCCATCTGCGTCGGGCTCCAAGTGCTGTTCGAGGCCGGCGTCGAACACGGCACCGAAGCCGAGGGCATGGGGGAGTGGCCCGGCAAGGTGGAACTGTTGCCTGCCGACGTCGTGCCCCACATGGGCTGGAACACCGTCGCCGTCCCCGAAGGGTCCAGGCTCTTCGCCGGGGTTGAGGACGAGCGTTTCTACTTCGTGCACTCCTACGGTGTCCAGAAGTGGGACTTCGACGTCATCCAGCCGCGGATGGCTGCGCCGCTGGTGACCTGGTCCGACCACGGTGCCCCGTTCATCGCGGCCGTGGAGAACGGCCCGCTGTGTGCCACCCAGTTCCACCCGGAGAAGTCCGGCGACGCCGGCGCCCGGCTGCTGCGCAACTGGGTCCAGGGCCTGCGCCCCGCAGCCCCGGACCGGACCGCAGCCCCGGAAGGGACCGCCTAGATGTGGTCTCTGGTGCTTATGGGCGTGGCCGGCCTGCTGGTTGGCGGCGGGATCTCCTTCCGCCAGCAGAAAAGTCCGCTCTGGGTGCAGATCGTTTTCTACATCCTCGCCGGCATGTCGCTGCTGGCCGCCTACCTCCTGACCCTGCCGGCGTCCTGACCGCCCCCTCCCCACCACCATCCCCAAGCTGAGGACTCCACGATGACCACCGAAACCCCGCTGCCCGTACTCGAGCTCCTGCCCGCCGTCGACGTCGTCAACGGACAGGCCGTCCGGCTCGTACAGGGCGAAGCCGGCAGCGAGACGAGCTACGGCACCCCGCTGGAGGCCGCCCTCAACTGGCAGCAGCAGGGGGCTGAGTGGGTGCATCTGGTCGACCTGGACGCCGCGTTTGGTCGCGGTTCCAACGCCGAGCTCCTGCGCGAGGTCGTCGGCCGGCTCGATATCAAGGTGGAGCTCTCCGGCGGCCTGCGCGACGACGAATCCCTTGAGAAGGCCCTCGACCTCGGCGTCGCCCGCGTCAACCTGGGCACGGCGGCACTGGAGAACCCGGAATGGACGGCCCGGGTGATCGATCGCTTCGGCGACAAGATTGCCGTCGGCCTGGATGTCCGCGGCACCACCCTCGCCGGCCGGGGCTGGACCAAGGAAGGCGGGGACCTCTGGGACGTGCTCGGCCGCCTCGAGGACGCCGGCTGCGCCCGGTACGTCGTGACCGATGTGACCAAGGACGGCACGCTCCAGGGCCCCAACGTCGAACTCCTGCGCCAGATGGTCGAGAAAACGGGCAAGCCGGTGGTCGCCTCCGGCGGCATTTCCAGCCTCGAGGATCTCAAGGTCCTGCGCTCCCTGGTGCCGCTCGGCGTCGAAGGCGCCATCGTCGGCAAGGCCCTCTACAACGGCAACTTCACCCTGCCCGAGGCCCTCGACGTCGCCGGCCGCCGCTAGCGGCGAAGGCGCCCATGACGCACACCCACGACACCCACGACCCCAATAACCCCCACGAGACAGTGCAGGCAGGGACCGGGGCGGGTCCCGTCCGGCATCTGCCCGGGCACATCGCGGCGGCCCTTGCCGGCGCCGGCGGGGCCACCGACTCCGCCGGCCAACCCTGGGCAGGGCGCAGCCTGTCCGGCGATGACGCCAAGATCCACAATTTCGACAACGACGACGGCACCGCCGACGCCGGCTATCTGGCGGCTTTGTCCGACCTCGCAGCGGGCACTGGCGACGAAGCGGCCGTGGTGGCGGCGCTGGCCACCGCCCGGGTGTTCGTGCCAATCCTCGCCCAGCTCGCCGAAGAGGGCGAGGCCGCGGCCGGCCCCAACGGGGATCCGCTGCACTCGGACAAGCAGGCCGACATGGCCCTGGTGACGCTCAAGGCGCCGGACGGGCGGACGGCCATGCCGGTGTTCACCTCGGCGGCGTCACTTTCGGCGTGGCACCCGGAGGCCAGGCCGGTCGCCGTGTACGCGGCCCGGGCCGCCTTGTCAGCGGTCGCGGAAGGCGCGGAGCTGCTCGTGCTCGATCCCGGCTCGGAAGTGACGTTCGTGGTCCGCCGGCCGGCAGTCTGGGCCCTCGCCCAACAGCAGCCATGGACGCCGTCATACGCCGATCCCGATCTCGCCGGGGCACTCGGGGAAGGCGCGGTTGGCTTTCCGGCGGTCCGCCGTGTTGAAATTCATCCGGGGGGTGGAGTTGCCTCGGCTACGGCCGATGGCAGGCGGCTCCCCGGTGGGG
>Ga0207691_10000657_pt1 | contig 34133 bp, 28 predicted proteins | sample KBSM13metaG_FD_184327 | JGI IMG/M metagenome (GOLD analysis project Ga0207691, IMG submission 184327) | Miscanthus rhizosphere microbial communities from Kellogg Biological Station, Michigan, USA - KBS M1-3 metaG (SPAdes) (version 2) | ecosystem: Host-associated > Plants > Roots > Rhizosphere >...
AGCAGCCCTTCGAAAGCCGGCTGGATCTTGTTCGCGTTCGGCGTGCCGTGCGGGTAAACGTGGAACACCCGGCCACCCGCGTACGGCTGCGGTTCGGCCCGCGTCCGCACCGTCATCAGCTTCGTCGATTCCCCCGACACACCGTCGGGGTCGCTGAGCGTCGCCTGTACTTCGTATTCCGTGTCGGGCTCGAGATCGATGATGCTGCCGGCGAACATGTTCGGATTGATCACGTCGAAGCGCACGTTCGAGAGCACGCGCTCCCCGTTCAGACGCAGCCACGGTACACTGGTGAGCCAGGTTGCGGTCCCCTTCTTGCGGTAGAGTACCTGGACCGCGGCATCGTGGTTGTCATCCCCGGTGATGCGCCATTCGAAGCCGAGGTTGATGAGCGTGGGCGGCTCGACATAGAAGTCACCGCCCGTTACGCTGTTGGCCGCTGATGCGTGTCCGACACCGAACAGCAGGGTCGACGCCAACAATACCGACGCCACGAATGCCTCTGATCGCTTCACTGTCAATCCTCCTTCGGCTTGTCAGTCTATTTACCCACTCGCACGTCCAAGCAGGCCCACGTCGGGAACTCGTGCCCGAGAATCCAGTTCAGTAGCAAATCCGCGCGCAGTGACGACGCGGCTGCGCCGTGGCATGGCTCGGTGCCTCCGCTCTCGCTTGACCTTGTTCGGTTGTCGACCATGGCGCTTAGCTTAGCGATTTCGACGACACCCAGCGTGACCAATTGGAAATTTCGCCATCTCTTCTAGGAAACTACGCCTCGACGGCTCCCTCCGCGCGCGGGGCCGGGCAGTCTGCGACGCGCTTCGAATGTCGGCGGAGCCTTCCGAGTTGATCAACGCATCAGAAAGCACTGCGCTCGAAACCAGACGATGGATGCAAGGAGCAGGCCGTGACCAGAAAGCTTGACTTCGCGGCGCTCGAGTCTTTCGTCGCGGTTTGCGAGTGCCGAAGCATCACCCACGCCGCTGAGGTGCAGAACATTTCGGCATCTGCGATCAGCAAGCGCGTCACGCATCTCGAGCAGTTTGCGGGAACCCCCCTGTTGGTGCGAACGAACTCCGGTGTGACACCCACCGACGTCGGAATGCGCCTGCTCGAACACGCCCGCAACGTGCTGTACAACGCGGACTTGATCGAGCGCGAAGTAAAAGGCGGCGCCGCCGACACTCGCCGGGCCTTTGTGCGAATACTTGCGAACAGATCCGCGAACGCCGAGTTCGTCGCCGCGTCGGTAGCTTCGTTCCTGTCGGATCCTAGGTACCGCAACATCGACGTTCATATCGGAGAGATGACAAGTCACGAAGTAGTCTTTCGGGTCAAGGACGGCCTTGCCGCGCTGGGGATATGCTGGGCGGAGACGGATATGGCGGGAGTCGAGTGGAAGCCCGGCATGCGCGACCAGCTTGCAATGGTTGTTCCGATCGGGCACCCGCTCGCCAAAAGGCACCGCATCGCCTTCGCGGAAACGCTCGACTACGAGCAGGTAGGCATACTTGCGGGCGGACCCGTGACCAACCTCTTGCGTCGCGAAAGCATCCGGACGCGAAAAGTATTGCGGTATCGCATCGTCGCGCCGACGTTCGAAGGCATGATCAGCGCAGTCCTGTCGGGTCTGGTCGCGATCATGCCTTCGCTGGTTGCTTCGCGCTTCCTTCCCAATTTTCGAATCGCGGTGGTTCCGTTGACGGACCCGTGGAGGGAGCGACAATTTGCAGTCTGCTGCCGAAGTCGCCGCGCCTTGTCGAAACCCGTGGCGGAATTGTTCGATCACCTGGTGGCTGCGAAGGGGACAGCGCGTTAGCTCGGATGGGCCAGAGGCTGGCGCCACGGTCGGTATTTTTTCCAGGTTCGCCCACGGCTCCATCGGGCGGTCGACCCGCTATCTATTCGGTGATCTCGATGTTGCGTTCCTTCACCAACTTCGACCACCGCGCGATGTCGTTGCGCATGAAATGACTGAACTCGTCGGGCGTCATCTGCATCGGTTCCAGAGCCTCGCGGGATAGTTGCTCGCGCAGTTCCGCGTTCTGCAGCATCACTGCAATCTCACCATTGAGACGCTTTACAATCGGCGCCGGCAAGTTGGCGGGGCCGACTACCCCGTACCACTGCACGGCGTCGAGTTCTTCGTAGCCTGATTCCCGGAAGGTCGGAATATCAGGCAGTAACGGGTGACGGGTCGTCCCGGTCACGGCTAGCGCCTTGACGCGCTTCGCCTGGATGTGCGGCTGCGCTGCCACGAGTCCCGGAAGCATTGCCTGGATTCGCCCGCCGAAGAGGTCGACGAACGCCTGGCCCACCCCACGGTACGCAACGTGAAGCAAATCGATATGCGTCGCAACTTTGAACTGCTCCATCACAAGATGGGGCATCGTGCCGAACCCTCCCGAGCCGTACGCTAGCTTGTCGGGGTTCGCCTTGACGTGTACGACGAAGCCGGACAACGAGTCGGCTGGGAAGTCCACCGGGACAACGAGGACATTGGGTGTTCCGCCGACCATTGCAATCGGCGTGAAATCCTTGACCGCGTCATAAGGAAGCGTGCGCAGCGCAGGTTTTACGCCGTGGGTGCCTACGTAGCCGATCATGAGCGTGTAGCCGTCCGGAGCGGCGCGCGCCGTTGCGAGTGAGGCCACGATGCCGGCTCCCGCGCTCTGATTCTCGACGACAACGGGCTGGCCGAAGGCGAGCGCGAGGCGCTCGGCGACCGTGCGCGCAACGAGATCGACACCGCCTCCTGGGAGTGTCGGCGCAATGAGTTTGATCGGCTTGTTCGGATACGGGGTTTGCGCCGCCACGAAGTCGGACACGGCGCACATGCTTGCGCAGCACATCAAGACCCATACCACCGCGCGGATCGAGTGCATCGTGCCGAGCTTCATTTGCGCGTCGCGCCGCCGTCAATACGAATCAGAGTCGCAATACCAACGTCGAACCTCGTCAGACCTACCGGAGCGCGGATTTGGAGGCGACCGGAGCGCGGATTTGCAAGCGCTTCCACGCTGCATCTTGCACCATTATTTTTGTCTGCGATAACAAAGTCGGTTGGCGGAGTTAACGGAGGCGGTCCCGGCTTGACCCCGGCGGCGGTGTCGGGGTATACGTCCGCCACTCGACTCGCCCCTGCATGTCGCGAGGTCTTCCGTGTGCGCAAAATGGCTTTTTAGATGGTATGTCGCTGGGTCGTTGGTCCTTTGCGGTTGTTTCCCGTCGGTCGCCGCAGCAGAAATATTCCGATGCGTGGCCAAGAGCGGACTTCCGCTCTATCAGAACTTTCCCTGTCAATACGAATCGTTGAGCGAGATGGGCGGCGTCGCCTCTAGGAATTCAGCCACTGCGATCACCGCTCCGCCCTCGCCGGCGTACGTCGCCCAGCAGAGTGCCATTGCCCCCAAACCGCGCACTGGCGCCGCCGAACCCGCACCCGGTATGACGTCGGATGAGATATGGTCAATGCTCGGCGAGCCGATCGAGGTGGTCCCAAACCATGCTACGGGAATGGGTTCGGCCGAGGTTTGGCGGTACGCGGACAGACGCATCGAGTTCGATGACAATCATGTCGTGCTGGCGGTCCAGAGGTGAACGCGTTTACTGGGCGTCACCGGAGGCGGAGTATCTAGCCGCGTCGATAGGCTCGCGGCTCGAGGCAGGCATATTTGCACGGCGCCCGAAGATTGGGCGCGCATCGTTCCGGCCTCTGAACGCTAAACCCTGCAGTGGCGCATGTTATACGCTCACGTCGCGCGCCGCTCGTTCGGTCTACCCGAGCGTCCGCCGATCGCGCAGCGCCTGGGCCAGCGTCCCGCTGTCGACATACTCGAGCTCGCCGCCGACGGGGACACCTCGAGCAAGCCGCGTGACCTGCAACCCGCGCGCGGTCAGCATTTCGCCGATGTAATGGGCGGTCGCTTCGCCTTCGTTCGTAAAGTTCGTGGCAATGACCGCTTCCCGGACGAGACCGTCGGTCGCCCGCTTCAGCAGCCGCTCAAGATGGATCTCCTTGGGCCCGATGCCGTCGAGCGGCGAAAGCCGCCCCATGAGCACGTAGTAGAGGCCCGAGTAAGCCTGCGTCTGCTCGACCATCAGCAGATCGGCCGGCGTCTCGACGATGCAGAGCAGCGCGGGGTCTCGGTGCGGCGACCGGCACAGCGCGCAGACCGCATCCTCGGTGAACGTGTTGCAGCGCTCGCAGTTGCGCACGGTCGCGGCGGCGTGCTGCAGCGCGTTCGCGAGCCGTATCGCGCCATCGCGGTCGTGCTGCAGCAGGTGGAGAGCGATTCGCTGCGCGGCCTTCGGACCGACGCCTGGCAGGCTGCGCAACGCGCGCGCCAGCGCCTCGAGGCCGGACACCGCCTCGACCCCCGGCGCCACTCGCGTGCGGGATGCGTCCCCGACCTGGGTCATCGCCAGACGCAGACCCTGAAGTCAGGGCTCAGAACGGCAGCTTGAAGCCGGGCGGCATCGGCATGCCCATCGTCAGGCCCGCCATCTTTTCCTGCGTGGTCGACTCGACGCGGCGCACCGCGTCGTTGATCGCGGCCGCGAGCAGGTCCTCGAGCATGTCCTTGTCTTCGCCCATCAGCGACTTGTCGATGGCCACGCGCTTCACGTCGTGCCGGCAGGTCATCACCACCTTCACGAGGCCGGCGCCGGATTGCCCCTCGACCTCGATCCGCGCAAGGTCCTCCTGCGCCTTCTTCATGTTTTCCTGCATCTGCTGCGCCTGCTTCATGAGGCCGGCGAGTTGATTCTTCATCATCGGGAATCGTCCTCGAGTGCGCTGCGCTGCCGCCGCGAGGCAGCGCAGCGGTGGAAGGTTTTCCGATCAACCGAGCGGCTTGATCGAGTCGGGCCTTATTTTCGCATCAAAACGACTGAGCACGTCCTGCACGAAAGGCTCATCGCGAAACGCGGCTTCGACGCGAGACTTCTCCGCGGCCTGGGCGCGGCTTTTCTGCGCGGCGAGCGAGGCCTCCGCCGACGAGCCGACCTCGAACGCCAGCATCCATTTCCTTCCGGTCGCCTGATCGAGCGCGAGCTTCAACTTGTCGGCGTAAACCTTGTCGGCGAGATGCTTGTGCGTGGCCGGCAGCGCGAGCGTCAGCACGTTGCCGTCGATCGACTTGAGCTCCGTCTGCGCCGCGAGCTGCGCCGCCATCGGCGCAAGCTTGAGCTCCGCGACGAAGCCCGGCCATGCGGCCGCCTCCGTCGGAATCGTCATTCGCGCGGCAGTCGGCGCCGCCGGAGGTTCGGCCGTCGGGGAGGCGCGGCGCTCTTCGGGCGGCCCCGGTCTTGCGGCACCTGCCGGCGCGGGCACGCCGCGCGGTGGCGTCGCAACGTTGCCTGGTTCAGCGCGCGCTGGGCGCGGCGCTTTCGGCGCCTCGCTATTTCCGGCGCGACCCGCCGGCTCGAATGCAAGCAAGCGGAGCAGCGTCATCGCGAAGCCCGTCGCCTCGTCGGGCGCCAGCGGGAGGTCGGCGCGACCCTGCACGCAGATCTGGTACGCGAGCTGGACGGATTCCGGTTCGACCTTCGCGACGAGCGATGCGACCTTGGCCCCGTCTTCCATCGATTCGAGCGCCGCCGTAACGGCTTGCGCGAGAGCCAGCCGGTAGAAGAGCGACGCGAGATCGTCGAGCGCGGCCGCGAACGAGACGCTGCGCGCAGCCATGGCGTCAACCTCCGCAAGAAGTGCCGGCCCGTCGGCCGCGACGAGCGCGTCGACAATCCGGTAGACGTACTCGGTGTCGACCGCACCCAGCATCGTGCGCACGATGTCTTCGCGCACCTGTCCGCCGCCGTACGCTATGGCCTGGTCGAGCAGCGACAGCGCGTCGCGCACCGAGCCGTGGGCGGCGCGCGAAATGAGCGCGAGCGCGGCATCCTCGCCCGCGACCTCTTCCGCCGCCAGGATGGGAGCCAGCACCTCGACGATCTTCGCCGGCGACAGTTGCTTCAGGTTGAACTGCAGGCAGCGCGAGAGGACCGTGACGGGGATCTTCTGCGGGTCCGTCGTTGCCAGCACGAATTTGACGTGCTCCGGCGGCTCCTCGAGCGTCTTCAGCATCGAGTTGAACGCGGCCTTCGACAGCATGTGCACTTCGTCGATCAGGTAGACCTTGTAGCGCCCGACTGTCGGCATGTACCGTGCGTTGTCGAGCACTTCGCGCATGTTGTCGATGCCGGTGTTCGACGCGGCATCGAGCTCGAGAAGGTCCACGAAGCGGCCCGCGTCGATATCGGCGCACGCCGCGCACGTGCCGCACGGCTCCGCGGTCACACCGTTGGTGATGCAGTTCAAGCTCTTCGCAAAGATGCGCGCGATCGTCGTCTTCCCGACGCCGCGGGTGCCGGTCAAAAGATAAGCGTGGTGCAGTCGATTGCTCGAGAGCGCGTTCGTGAGCGCGGTGACGACGTGCTCCTGCCCGACGAGCTCCTTGAACGTCTTCGGTCGCCACTTGCGGGCGAGGGCCTGGTAGCTCATGGTCGGACGTGGCTATCGGGCCAAAGCGAAGGCCGCATCACACACGCGGCAAATTTAGCGATCGCTTGCCGGCTCAAGCGGCGGCACGACAGCTTTGGCTTGCCGTCAGATCGGTCTCAGGCGAGGCGCGAGTTGGCGAGATCGCGCAATGTACTTGGACGTACATGAGCGATCGAGCCGACGAGCAACAAAGCATGAGACCGATATGACGAACAAGACAATAAGGTGGCGAGCCGTTCCCCCGGCACTTGCAGTTATCCGCTATGGCTGCTTCCTTCCGGACCTGACCAGATTCACGGCGCTGCAATGCGGGGCGACCCGCCGTTGATCGGTTGTTGCGCCTATTGCGCAAACAACCAATTATCGGCCATCGCGATCGTCGCGGCAAGTAACGGCCCAGCTGTAGACGTCCAACAGAGACGTCGAACGCTCGCCGCATCGGGCGCGCCGCCCGCCTCGCTATAATCGCCCGGTTCCCGTTCGGCCGCGCTGCATCGATGCGGCAACTCATCGACCGTGCATTCGTTGCGACGCCTTTTCCTGCTTCTCGCGGGACTTGTCCTGGCGGTGGGTCTCGCGCTGCTGCCGGTCATTCGCGCTCCCGACCCCCTGCCCCCGCCGCGATTGTCGAACGAGCTCGTCGTGATGGTGCGCCCAAGTGCCGCGTTCTACTTTACGGGTCCCGATGGCGCGCTGGCCGGGCTCGACGTCGATCTCGCGCGAAGATTCGCTGCGGAGAAAAAGCTGCCGTTGCGATTCACGCTCGCGGATTCCGCCGCGCAGGTGCTCGCCGCCGTTGCCAACGAGGAGGCGCACATCGGCGCGGGTGGCCTTTATCGGCCGCTGTCGCTGCCTCGCATGCCGGCCCCGATCGCGCCCGCAGAAGCGGGAACGGCGTCTCCCGGCACCGGAGTTCCCGATGTCGCATGGACCACGCAGGTCGCGTCCTCGGAGCCGGTGCTGATCTACAACAGCGACGGGTACAAGCCCACGAACTGGGCAGCGCTCGACGGCGAGACCGTCGCCTTCGTGCCAGACGAAGGATTCGCCTATGAAATTCAGACGATCCGCATCGCCAATCCCGAGGTCAAGTGGGACGCGCTTGCATTGCCGTCCGTGGCTGCGCTCGTTTCGCAGGTTTCGGACGGCACGATCAGCTACGCGATCGTCGGCTCGATCGCGGCGTCGCTCGCGCGGAACATCTATCTCGATTTCGACGTCGCGTTCACCGCGGGTGGCAAGCGCGAGATCGCTTGGGCGGTCCCGCCGCGATTCAACGACTTGAGAAAGGACCTCGACGCGTTTATCTCCAGACTGCGTCGAGACGGCACGCTCGCGCGCCTCACCGACCTCTACATGCCGGAACCGCGCCAGATTCAGCGACTCGATGCGGGCATGCTGCGGGACAAGATCCGCACCGTCCTTCCGCAGTACAAGCCGCTGTTCCACGATGCCCAGGAGAAGAGCGGCGTCGAGTGGCGGCTGCTCGCCGCGATCGCCTATCAGGAATCGCAATGGGACCCGGCGGCCACCAGCTCGACCGGCGTTCGGGGCATCATGCAGATCACCGAGGATACGGCCCGGCATTTAGGGCTCGCGAATCTCATGGATCCCGCACAGAACGTCGTTGCGGCCGCGCGCTATTTTCGCGACTTGAAGGCGAAGCTGCCATCTCGCATCCAGGAGCCGGACCGCACGTGGCTTGCGCTCGCCGCATTCAACATCGGCATCGGCCACCTGGAGGACGCGCGGATTCTCGCCCAGCAGCAGAAGCTCAATCCCGACCTGTGGAGCGACGTGAAGAAGGTGCTTCCGCTGCTCGCCCTCCCGGAGTACTACCAGAGTGCGAAGTTGGGCTATGCACGTGGGGGCATGCCGGTCGCTTTCGTCGATCGCGTGCGCGGCTACTACGACGTGTTGCTCGCGCACACCTCGCCCCATCGTCCACGGCTTGGTGCATTGACCGCGACCACCGAGACCGTGCCGGCCACGCCCGCGTCCGCACCCACGAACACCAACAAGTAGGAATACGAAGATGTCGCACTGGATAGAGTGGGTCACCGAGCCCGAGGCCTGGATCGCGCTCATGAGCCTGACGGCGCTCGAGATCGTCCTCGGCGTCGACAACATCATCTTCATCTCGATCCTGGTGGGCCGCCTGCCGCCGGCGCAGCGGGCGCGCGCTCGCTACATCGGCCTCGGGCTCGCGATGGTGATGCGCATCGGCCTCCTGCTCTCGCTCGCCTGGATGATGCGGCTCACCGACCCGCTGATCTCCATCACCCGCTGGGAATTTTCGGGCCGAGACCTGATCCTCCTCATCGGCGGACTGTTCCTGCTGGTCAAATCGGTGCTCGAGATCCACAACGCTCTCGAACGCGAAGGGGACGACGGGCATGGCGCGAAGCCGACGGCGAGCTTAATCGGCACGCTCGCCCAGATCGCCGTGATCGACATCGTCTTCTCGCTCGACTCGGTGATCACCGCCGTCGGCATGGTCAGCGACGTTCCGGTGATGGTGCTGGCCATCGTGCTCGCCGTCGGCATCATGATGTTCGCCGCGAAGCCGATCGGCGACTTCGTCGATACGCATCCGACGATCAAGATGCTGGCGCTCTCGTTCCTGATCCTGATCGGCGTCGCGCTGGTCGGCGAAGGCTTCGAACTGCACATTCCGAAGGGCTACATCTACTTCGCGATGGCTTTCGCCGTGGCCGTCGAAATGCTGAACCTGCGCCTGCGCAAACAGCGGCAGCCGATCAAGCTCAAGAAGGAGCTTGTGCGGGACGACCAGTGATGGCGCGTTGCACGCGGTACCTGACGCATCTCCTCCTGGCGCTCCTGTTGCTGCCGCTCGCGCTGGATGCGACGCAGGCGCACGCCGCCAGCGTGTTCCTCGACGATCTCACCTGGACGGAACTCCGCGACGACATCCTCGCCGGCAAGACGACGATCATTGTGCCGATCGGGGGCACCGAGCAAAGCGGCCCGCACCTGGCGCTCGGCAAGCACAATGTCCGGGTGAAGGCGCTGGCGCAGAAGATCGCCATCACGCTCGGCAATGCGCTCGTGGCGCCGGTCATCGCCTACGTCCCGGAGGGCAACGTCCAGCCGCCGACGTCGCACATGCGCTTTCCAGGAACGATCACCGTCCCCGACACGACGTTCGAGCGGCTGCTCGAGTCCGCGGGCCGCAGCTTCAAGCTGCACGGCTTTCGCGACATCGTGTTGATCGGCGATCACGGCAGCTACCAGAAAAGCCTGACGGCGGTGGCGCAGCGCCTCAATCGCGAATGGGCGGCCACGCCTGCGCGTGCGCACGCGATCCTCGAGTATTACCAGGCATCGACCACCCCCTATTCGCAGGCGCTGCGCGGCCGTGGGGTCCGCGACGACGAGATCGGGGCACACGCGGGGCTGGCCGACACGTCGCTGGCGTGGGCAATCGATCCGGCGCTCGTTCGCCGCGACAAGCTCGCTGCCGGCGCCGCGGGCGGAGCGGCGGAGGGCGTTACGGGAGATCCCCGCCGGTCGTCGGCGGAGCTTGGCCAGCTAGGCGTCGATGCGATCGTTGCCGCAACGGTCGAGGCCATCAAGCGCGCGACCGTGCGACGGCAGTAAACCAACGCCCGCCGTCCATCGTTGCTCTCCCCAACGCCGCGAGGGCGGCGTCAGGCGCGCAATGGCCGTAAAATCACGCCCGGTCAACGTCAGGAGACTCCATGCGGTTGCAAATGCTGTTTCGTTCATCGCGGGCCGCGGTCGGTCTCGCCTTCGGAGTTGCTGCGGGCATTGCGGTCCTCGCCTTTGCGCAAGGTACGGCGCCGACCGACACGTCGAAAGCGGTCGCGACGGTCGCCGGGATGCCGCCCGCGATCGATCCGTCCAACCTCTACAGCGAGACCACGTCCGGCAAGCTCAGTGCCGCCGTCGCCAACGATCCGCCGCGCGTCTACGTCCCCAACCTGCAGTCGAACGATGTGTACGTGATCGATCCTGCTACGCTCAAGGTGATCGACCGTTTCAAGGTCGGGCTCAATCCGCAGCACGTCGTGCCCTCTTACGACCTGCGCACGCTGTGGGTCGCGAACAACGCCGAGAACACGACCAAAGGCAGCCTCACGCCGGTCGACCCGATGACCGGCAAGCCGGGCAAGCCCATCGCGGTCGACGATCCGTACAACATGTACTTCTCGCCCGATGGCAAGTCGGCGATCGTCGTCGCGGAAGCGATGAAGCGGCTCGATTTTCGCGATCCGAAAACGATGCACCTCCAGTATTCGATCGACGTACCGCGATGTGCGGGGATCAATCACGCCGACTTCTCGATCGACGGCCGCTTCGCGATCTTCACCTGCGAGTTCAGCGGCACCGTCGCCAAGATCGACCTGGTCGGCCGCAAGGTGCTTGGCTACACGCAGGTGATCCAGCCGGGGCGGCCGACGACGATCGTCAAGGGCCCCGATGGCCGCGACGAGGTGATCTGCACGACGTGGAAAGGCATGCCGCAGGATATTCGCTCGTCACCCGACGGCAAGCTTTTCTTCGTCGCCGACATGATGGCCGACGGCGTCCATGTCGTCGACGCGGAGGCGTTGCGCCAGGTCGGCTTCATCGAGACCGGCAAGGGGACGCACGGCCTCTATCCCAGCCGCGACGGCAGGAAGCTTTACGTCGCGAATCGTGGCTCGAACAAGATCCACGGGGCGCCGAAGGGCAAGGGCAGCGTATCCGTCATCGACTTCGCGACGCGCAAAGTCGAGGCCAACTGGCCGATTCCGGGAGGCGGCAGCCCCGACATGGGCAATGTGAGCGCCGATGGCAAGACGCTGTGGCTGTCGGGCCGCTACGACAACGTCGTGTACGTGTTCGACACCGGCAGCGGCGCGGTCACGGTGATCCCGGTGGGAAAGGAGCCGCACGGATTGACCGTCTGGCCGCAGCCGGGTCGATACTCGCTCGGCCACACCGGCAATCTGCGCTGACTGGCATTGGCGTTGTGGACCTTGCCACCGGCGCGCACCTCGACGAAGTTGTGCTGTCCACCGATTCGGTTACGGTCACGCTCAGGCTCGTCGTCATCACCGGGTACAAGTCGGATCTGGGAGAGGGCGACAAGGCTCCCGTCGACACGCTCACGTTGCGCTACGGAGCGCTGGTTTACACCGCCCAGGTAATTCAGCGCGCGATCACCTTTAGCCCCCCCGTGTACGGCTGCAACGCGGCCGGAACGTCGATGCCGCCGTCAGCTCGCTGGTAGTTCTCCATAATCGCTACCAGCGTGCGGCCTACGGCGAGGCCGGAGCCGTTCAGCGTGTGCACGAGCTCCGGCTTGCCTTGCGCGTTGCGAAAGCGGGCCTGCATCCGGCGCGCCTGGAATGCCTCGCAGTTCGAGCACGACGAGATCTCGCGGTACGTGTTCTGCGCGGGTAGCCACACTTCGAGGTCGTAGGTCTTCGCCGACGCGAAGCCGATGTCGCCGGTGCAAAGCGCGACCACCCGAAATGGCAGCTCGAGCCGCTTCAGCACCGCTTCGGCGTGCATCGTCATCTCTTCCAGCGCATCGTACGATTTCGAGGGATGGGCGATCTGCACCATCTCGACCTTGTCGAACTGGTGCTGGCGAATCATCCCGCGCGTGTCCTTGCCGTAGCTTCCGGCCTCGGAGCGGAAGCACGGCGAATGGGCCGTGAGCTTGATCGGCAGCGCTTCGAGCGGAACGATCTCGCCGCGTATCGAGTTCGTGAGCGTGATCTCGGACGTCGAGATAAGGTAGAGCCGCTCGTCCGCCGCAGATCCGTCGGCAGCCGGGTTGTCGCCAACCCCGCCCTTCTTCACCGCGAACATGTCCGCCTCGAACTTCGGCAGCTGCGTCGTGCCGATCAGCGCTTCCGCGTTGACGATGTACGGCGTGTAGCACTCCGTGTAGCCATGCTCTCGCGTCTGCATGTCGAGCATCAGCTGGGCGATCGCGCGGTGCAGGTGTGCAAGCTGACCGCGCAGGAACGTGAACCGTGCACCGGAAAGCTTCGCCCCGACAGCGAAATCGAGCATGCCGAGGCGCTCGCCGACGTCGGTGTGATCCTTGATCGGAAAGTCGAATTGCCGAGGCGTGCCCCACCGGCGCACTTCGACATTGTCGTCGGACGACTTGCCTACCGGCACGCTCGCATGCGTCGGGTTCGGATAGGTCAGGAGGAAGTCGCGAAGCTCCCCCTGCACGCGGTCGAGCTCCGCCTCCAGCGCTTTGGTCTCGGTACCGATCCCGGCGACTTCGGCCATCAGCGCGGAAGCATCTTCGCCTTTGCCTTTCGCGGCGCCGATCGCCTTCGAAAGCGTGTTGCGCTTTGCTTGCAGGTCCTGGGTGCGCGTCTGGATCGTCTTGCGCTCGCTTTCGAGCGTCTGGAAGCGCGCGGTGTCGAGCGTCACGCCGCGCTTGGCAAGGCCGGCGGTGACGCCGGGCAAATCATCTCGCAAGAGATTGATGTCGAGCATGCGGCGATTCTAGCAAAAGAGAACTGAGGAAAATGAGGGCCGCGCGAGACCGCGCCTCGTTCATTCGTCCTCGACCCGAGCGTCGCGATCGCGCGCGCGCAACGCTTCGAGCTTCTCGCGGATCTTCGCTTCGAGGCCGCGGTCGGTCGGCTCGTAGAACGTGACGTCGGGCATGTTGTCGGGGAAATAACGCTCGCCGGCGGCGTAAGCGTCCTCCTCGTCGTGCGCGTAGCGGTAGCCCTTCCCGTAGCGTAGGCCCTTCATGAGGCGCGTCGGCGCATTGCGCAGCCGCAGCGGGACGGGGCGCGAGCCATCCTTGGAAATGAACTCGCGCGCCGCGTTGTACGCCGTGTAGACCGCATTCGACTTGGCGGCGCACGCGAGGTACAGCACCGCTTCGGCGAGCGCCAGCTCTCCCTCGGGTGAGCCGATACGCTCGTACGTCTGGACGGCAGCCATGGTCAGGGGCAGCGCGCGCGGATCGGCGAGGCCGATGTCCTCGGTCGCCATGCGGATGAGACGCCGACCGACGTACAGCGGATCGGCACCGCCGTCGAGCATCCGGCACATCCAGTAGAGCGCCGCATCGGGATTCGAGCCGCGCACTGCCTTGTGCAGCGCGGAGATCTGGTCGTAGAACGCTTCGCCGCCCTTGTCGAAACGGCGAAGGCTCCGTGCGATGGTCGCTTCGACGAACGCGATGTCGATCGGCTCTTTGCGTCCATCCCCGGTGGCCGTCGCGAGATATTCGACGAGGTTGGCGAGCCGGCGCCCGTCGCCGTCGGCGTAGGCGATCAGCGCGGCACGCGCGTCGGCGGCTATCGTGACGTGCGGCGCCGCGACGGCAAGCGCCCGGTCGAGCAGCTGTGCAAGCTCGTCTTCCGCCAAAGGCTCGAGCACGTAGACGGCCGCGCGCGACAAGAGCGCGCTGTTCACCTCGAACGAGGGATTTTCGGTCGTCGCGCCGATGAACGTCACCACCCCCTTCTCGACGTACGGCAGGAACGCATCCTGCTGCGCCTTGTTGAAGCGATGGACCTCGTCGACGAACAGGATCGTGTGCCGTCCCGATTGCGCGAGCGTGGCTTCGGCGCGCGCGACGGCGTCGCGGATGTCCTTGACGCCGGACAGCACCGCCGACAATGCGATGAACTCGGAGTTGAACGCTTTCGCCATGAGCCGGGCGAGCGTCGTCTTGCCCACGCCGGGCGGGCCCCACAGCAGCATCGAGTGCGGTTTGCCCGAAGCGAACGCCACTGCCAGCGGCTTGCCGGGCGCGAGCAGATGCCGCTGGCCGATCACCTCCCCGATCGTCGTCGGACGCAGGCGATCGGCGAGCGGCGCGGCAGGATTGGAGGGGGTGAAGAGGTCGGTCACGATGCGTTGACCCGAGGAAACACCGCGGCGTACAGTCTCGCGATTATCCGGCATTTTCGGCAGTCTCCCCCTTGGCAGTTTCCTATTTAACTCTCTCGGTAAAATCTTCCATGCGTGACAACCCCGTCAAGGCGACGCTCGCGGCAGGCGGCCGCGCCGTCGGCGCAATGGTCTTCGAACTCTTCGCGCCTGGCATCCCGCAGATCTGCAGGAACGCGGGCGCCGACTTCGTGCTCTACGACATGGAGCACACGGGCCTCGGCTTCGAGACGCTGAAGACGCAGTTCGCGCTTTGTCGCGGGCTGCCGATCGTGCCGATGGTGCGCGTGCCTCGCGGCGAATATCATTTCATTGCGCGGGCGCTCGACGTCGGCGCGTTCGGCGTGATGGTGCCGATGGTCAATAGCGCCGAGGAAGCAAGAGCCATCGTCGCGTGCACACGCTACCCGCCCCAAGGGCGCCGCGGTGCCGCGTTCGGGTTCGCGCACGATGACTACGGGCATGGCGATGTCGTCGCGAAGATTGCCGCGCTCAACGCGCGGCCTCTCGTGATTCCGCAGATCGAGACGCGCGAGGGGCTCGACAACGTCGAGGCCATCGCCGCCGTTCCCGGCGTCGACGCGCTGTGGGTTGGCCACTTCGATCTCACTAACTTCATGGGCATCCCTGCGCAGTTCAAGAATCCGGATTACCTCGCGGCGATCGACCGCATCGTTGCCGCATGCGAGGCGCACGGCAAGAGCGCGGGATTTCTCGCCACCGACGACGACTGGGCGCGCGAGTACGCGGCGAAGGGTTTCCGCCTGATGGGCTACGGTGTCGACCAGGCCATGCTGCAGCGCGCGCTGGGAGAAGGACTCGCCCTGCTGCGCTCGGCGATGTCCGAACGGAGCAAGGGATGACGGTATCCGACAACACGAAAACGCGCGTCGGCGTCACACGCGACATCCTCGACTCGCGCGGCGTTCCCGCGTTCGGAGCGGCGGCACTCGAAATTCTCGACCGGGCGCCCAACATCGAATGGGAATACCTCGATTCGATCGTTCCCGAGATCACCGCGGATCACGCCGCGCGCTACGACGCGCTCTACGTGAATCTGCCGCGCGTTCCGGCCGCGGCCGTCGCGCGCTCCGATTGCCGGCTCGCCGTCGTGGCGCGCCACGGCGTCGGTTACGACTCCGTCGACATTCCGGCGATGACCCGCGCCGGCGTCATCGTCACGCACACGCCAAGCTCGATGCCGCGGCCGGTGGCGACGATCGCGCTCTCGTTCGTGCTCGCGCTCGCGGGTCGCCTGTTCCTGAAGGATCGCCTCGCGCGCACGGGCCGCTGGCACGAGCGGATGGACAACATGGGGATGGGGCTCACCGGCCGAACACTTGGCGTCGTCGGCGCTGGTCGCATCGGCAAGGAGCTCTTGCGGATGGCGCGCGTGTTCGACGTGAAGCTCCTCGCCGCCGATCCCTACGTCAACGCAATCGAGCTCTCCTATCTCGGCGCACGCAAAGTCGGGCTCGACGAGCTCCTGGAAGCGTCGGATTTCGTCGTTGTCTGCTGCCTTCTCAATGAAGGCACGCGGCATCTTATCGGCGCGCGCGAATTCGCGAAGATGCGGCGCAGCGCGTACTTCGTCAACGTCGCGCGCGGACCGATTGTCGACGAGCCTGCGCTCATCGCCGCGCTTCGCGATGGCAAGGTCGCTGGCGCGGCGCTCGACGTGTTCGAGCAGGAACCGATCGCCCCTGACAATCCGCTTATCGGAATGGACAACGTGATCCTGACGCCGCACTCGCTGTGCTGGACCGACGAGTGCTTCCACAACATGGCGTCGACGGGGTTGAAGAGCATCGTCGACGCGCTGTCCGGGCGCAAGCCGGAATTCGTCGTCAACCCGGACGTTCTCGCGCACCCGCGGCGAAAAATAGGGCCAGAGACGAATTAAAAAACTCGTCTCTGACCCTATTTTTCGCCGACGACGTCCGCCCCGACGGGCGGCGTGAAGCGGAAAGCGTTGGCGTCCTGCGCGACATTGCGCTCGAACGCGCCGAAGCGAAGCGTCGTCACGTTGCCGAACGTGTCGCGAAGCTCCATCGCGCGCGGCGCGTTGCCGGCGAGTCCGATGCGCACGGCGTCGAACCCCGTGTCCGGCGTTTTGGGCTTCGCCTCGACGTACTCAAGCCCGTCCTTGGTCCCACCGTCGGTCAGCTCGAAGTTGCTCTCGAGCGCGCCGCCGCCGGCGAGGAGCGCCGCGGGCGTCGAGCCCAGTGCGCGATCGAGCTTGCGGACGATGACCTGGTTGAGGTCCTTGTCGTAGATCCAAAGCTTCTCGCCGTCGCCGACGATCACCTGCGCGATCGGCCTTTCGTAGGTCCAGCGGAATTTGCCCGGACGCTGGAACGAGAAGGTGCCGTTCGATTCTTTAGCGGCGTTCTGACCCTTGGCCACGACGAACTGCTGAAACGTGACCTTTCCGCTCTTCGTCGCGTCGTTGAACGTCTTCAGTTGCGACAGTCCATTGGCATGCGCGACGGACGTGGCCACAAACGCCACCGCAAACGCGGCGACAACGCCGGCGCCGGCGGCTTTGAGGCTCATCATTGGACCAGCCTTCGCGCCTCGCGCTTGGGCGCTCGTTCGCGGCCGGGGCGAGGCGTGGCACTCACGCGTCCCCCTTGCCGGCAGGCACCAGGACTTCGCGGTTGCCGTTGGTCTGCATCGGCGAAACAAGGCCCGCGCGCTCCATCTGCTCGATGAGGCGGGCCGCGCGGTTGTAGCCGATTCGCAGATGTCGCTGGACGAGCGAGATCGACGGCCGGCGGGTCTGCAGCACGATCGCCACGGCCTGGTCGTACACCGGATCGGACTCGGCGTCGCCGCCTTCCAGGCTGACGCCCTCGTCATTCGCGGCGACGCCGCCTTCCAGGATGCCATCGAGATACTGCGGTCCGCCCTGCGCCTTCAAATGCTCGACGACCTTGTGCACTTCCACGTCCGACACGAATGCGCCGTGCACGCGCTGCGGATACCCGACGCCCGGCGGCTGATACAGCATGTCGCCCTGCCCGAGCAGCGCCTCGGCGCCCATGTGGTCGAGGATGGTCCGCGAATCGACCTTGCTCGCGACCTGGAAGGCGATCCGCGACGGAATGTTCGCCTTGATGAGTCCGGTGATCACGTCGACCGATGGCCGCTGGGTCGCGAGGATCAGATGGATGCCTGCCGCGCGCGCCTTCTGCGCGATCCGCGCGATCAGCTCCTCGACCTTCTTGCCGGTGACCATCATCATGTCGGCGAGCTCGTCGATGACGACGACGATGAGCGGCATCTCCTCGATCGGCTCCGGCGCATCCGGGGTAAGCGAGAACGGGTTCGAGAGCGGCTTGCCCGACTTCTTCGCCTCCACCACTTTCGCGTTATAGCCGCCGAGATTGCGCACGCCGAGGCTCGACATCAGCCGGTAGCGGCGCTCCATTTCGCCGACACACCAGTTGAGCGCGTTTGCCGCGAGCTTCATGTCGGTCACGACGGGCGCGAGCAAGTGCGGGATGCCCTCGTAAACCGAGAGCTCGAGCATTTTCGGGTCGACGAGGATCATGCGCACCTGCCGCGGCTCGGCTTTGTAGAGCAGCGAAAGGATCATGGCGTTGACGGCCACCGACTTGCCCGAGCCGGTGGTGCCCGCGACGAGCAGGTGCGGCATCTTCGCGAGATCGGCGATGACCGCCTTGCCGGCGATGTCCTTGCCGAGCGCGAGCGTGAGCGGGCTCGCGGTGTCGTTGTAGGTGGCCGACGACAGGATCTCGACCAGCTTGACGATCTGGCGCCTAGGGTTGGGCAGCTCGAGACCCATGCACGACTTGCCGGGTATCGTCTCGACCACGCGAATGGACACGACCGACAGCGCCCGCGCGAGATCCTTCACCAGGTTGACGATCTGCGCGCCTTTGACCCCGACCGCAGGCTCGATTTCGTAGCGCGTGATGACCGGGCCCGGATAGGCTGCGAGCACGCGCACCGCCACGCCGAAGTCGGCGAGCTTGCGCTCGATGAGGCGCGACGTGAACTCGAGCGTCTCCTGGCTCACCATCTCCTGTGCCGACGGCGCATCGTCGAGCAGAGCGAGCGGGGGCAACGGCGAATCCGGCATGTCGACGAAAAGGGGGCGCTGCTTCTCTTTCACCACGCGCTCGGACTTCGGCAGGTCGAGGACCTGCGGTACCACGAGCACAGGCTCGTGCTCCACAGTCTCGTCCTGCTTCGCCTGCACGACCGCCTCGCGCACGGCCTGCGCCTTTTCGCCGAGCTCGCGGTCGTGGCGTTCCGCCGCGCGGCGCCGCAGCCCCGCCACGACACGCTCGAGGCCCGCGCCGATGCGTTCCATCAGCTTGAGCCACGAAAGGCCGAAGAACAGTGAGGAGCCGACGGCGAACAGGGCGAGCAGGAACAGGGTCGCACCATTGAAACCAAGAAGCCGCGAGAATCCGCGGCCGATGATTTCACCGAGCGCGCCGCCGGGGCCTTGCGGCAACATCAGCGGCAGCTTGTAGAGACGCAACGCTTCGAGTGCTGCACTCGTCAGCAGCACGAGCCCGAAGCCAAGCGCACCCAGCGAAAAAGGATGATCCGTCTCGAGCTCGGGATGGCCGATGCGGCGAAAGCCGGCTACGACCAGCACGACGCCGGCAACCACCCACCACCATGCGGATGCGCCGAAGAGATAGAGCAGGATGTCGGCGAGCCATGCGCCGACGACACCGCCGCGATTGACGATCGGCGCACCGACGCCCGAGAACGACCACCCCGGATCGGACTTCGAGTACGTCGCGAGGATCAGACCGAGCCAGACAAAGCCCGCGACAACCAGCAGCCACCACGACTCGCGCACGAGCCGCGCGAACCGCGGCGACAGCGGCGCCGCCCCATGAGTGATGGCGCCCCCGCGGACGCTAGCTATTTTCCTATTTGAAAACATGGATTTGCGGCACCGACTTCAGGTGGCGAATTATACACCTGCGCAGTGCGGGCTGCATGTGTACAAAGCGCACGCCGCGCAGGTTTGGAGGGACAGCGATCGTCCCCACATCAGGTCACACCGACGGCGTTGAACCGGAGCCTCGCGGCGGACTGAATCGGGCCGCGCTCCGGTTAAACTCGGGCTCTTTGCAACCGCGAGAGATGCATGTCGACGCAACACGCCCGCCTGTTGATCCTTGGTTCCGGACCCGCCGGTTACTCCGCCGCAGTATACGCGGCGCGCGCGAATCTGAAGCCCGTGCTCGTCACGGGTCTCGCGCAGGGCGGCCAGCTGATGACCACGACCGATGTCGACAACTGGCCGGCGGATGCAGACGGGGTGCAGGGCCCGGACCTGATGGCCCGCTTCCAGAAGCACGCGGAGCGTTTCGATACGACTCTCATCTTCGATCAGATCCACACGGCGATTCTCGATGCGAAGCCGATCCGGCTGATCGGCGACAGCGGCGAATACACGTGCGACGCGCTCATCATCGCAACCGGCGCTTCCGCCCGCTATCTCGGCCTGCCGTCGGAGGAGGCGTACATGGGCAAGGGCGTGTCGGCTTGCGCCACCTGCGACGGATTCTTCTACAAGGCGCAGGACGTGCTCGTCGTGGGCGGCGGCAATACCGCGGTCGAGGAAGCGCTTTACCTCTCGAACATCGCGAGCACCGTCACGCTGGTACACCGGCGCGACAAGCTGCGCGCCGAGGCGATCCTGATCGACAAGCTGATGGCAAAGGCGCGCAACGGCGGCAACGTTCGCGTAGTCTGGAACCACACGCTGGACGAGGTGCTGGGCGACACGTCCGGCGTCACGGGCGCAAGACTCAAGGACGTGAAGACGGGTACGACGAAGGAGTTAGCGGCGATGGGGGTTTTCATCGCGATCGGACACACGCCGAACACGGCCCTCTTCGAGGGCCAGCTCGCGATGGCCGGCGGGTACATCAAGGTGAAGAGCGGCACCGACGGCAACGCCACCGCCACCAGCGTGCCGGGCGTATTTGCCGCGGGCGACGTCGCCGACCACATCTATCGGCAGGCCGTCACGTCGGCCGGCACGGGCTGCATGGCGGCGCTCGACGCGGAGGCGTACCTCGAAACGCTCGGGTAGATGATCGACGATGGCAAAGCTCGAGGACCTGAAAAAGCTGGTCGATGCGGCGCGGAGCAACGCGGCAGCCGAGCCATCGCCGCGTGCCGCAACGAATCCCCGCTCTCCGCAGGTCCGGCCCTCGAGTGCGGCGCCGCGTGAGCGCGCGGCGCTACCCCCGCGCGCACCCGCGGCATTCGATCTCGCCCAGGCGTTCGCTGATGTGCAACCGCTCCGCGCGACTAAGCGCGCGGCGAACCATGCCCCACGGCCCGCGCCGATTGCAAGGCAGACGATCGCCGACGAAGCCGATGCGCTGACCGCATCCAAGTACGGCGCCGAGCCGGCGCCGACCGCGTGGGATATCGGCCAAGAGCAGGAAGCCGAGCAGACGTTTCTCCGGCGGGGCCTCCCCTCCGACATCCTCAAGAAGCTGCGCCGTGGACATTGGGCAGTGCAAGGCGAAATCGATCTTCACGGACACACGATCGACGAGGCGCACGATGCGCTGTCCGATTTCATCGTCGAAGCGCGGCAGCGCGGGTTGCGCTGCGTGCGGGCTATCCACGGCAAGGGGCTCACGTCGCCGAACAGGGAGCCGGTCCTCAAAGGCCGCGTGCGGAAGTGGCTCGCGCACTGGGACGAGGTGCTCGCCTACTGCGAAGCGCCGCCGAATGGCGGCGGAGGCGGCGCGGTGATGATTCTGCTTCGGGGCAAATAAGAAATTGGGGTCAGGGACGAATTTTTGCGAAGGGCGTCAGAGCATGCTGGACGTTCCTGAGAATCCGTCTCTGCCCTAATTTATTAATTTCGTCTCTGACCCCAATTTCTAGCCGCGGCGGCGGAAGAGGTTCATCGCCAGCATCGACATCACGACGCGGCCGTCCTGGTTCCGCGTCTCGATCTTCGTGCGCACGAGGCCGCGGTCGGGCTTCGATTGCGACCGCCGCGCTTCGATGACAGTCGCCCGCACGCGAAGCTGGTCGCCCGGACGCACCGGCCACAACCAGCGCAGTTCGTCGATACCGGGCGATGCGAGCGACGCGTCGCGCGCCAGGTAGTTGTCGACCAGAAGGCGCATCACGAGGCTCGCGGTGTGCCAGCCGCTCGCGATCAGGCCGCCGAACGGCCCTTTTTCCGCGGCGTCCGGATCGATGTGGATCGGCTGCGGATCGTAACGTTCCGCGAACGCGACGACCTCCGCCTCGTCGACTTCGACGGGCCCGAATTCGGCGATCGCGCCAGGCACGAAGTCTTCGAAATACCGTTGATTGACGGGCACGTAGATTCCGCCGGTGGTCATGACGGCTTTCTACAGCACGCGGTGCGAGAGCGCAGGCAATTCCGCGCGGACGTTCGCGAGCCGCGCGGGTTCGATGTCGCCGACGATGAATCCCAGGCCCTGGTCGAGCTCGGCGACAACTCTGCCCCACGGATCGACCAGCATCGAGTGGCCATAAGTACGGCGTCCGCCCGGATGCTCGCCTCCTTGGGCCGCCGCCAGCACGTAGCACTGGTTCTCGACGGCGCGCGTGCGCAGCAAAAGGTGCCAATGGGCAGCGCCCGTCGTCGCGGTGAACGCCGAAGGCACGAGGATCAGCGACAGCGGGCCCATCCGGCGGTAGAGCTCGGGAAAGCGCAGGTCGTAGCAGATCGACAAGCCCACGCGGCCGCACGGCAGCTCGATGGTCGCGACGTCGCGGCCCGGCTCGATCGTCTTGCCTTCGTCGTAGCGCTCGTCGCCGCGGGTGAAAGCGAAGAGATGAATCTTGTCGTACCTCGCGACGCGCCTGCCGTCGGGCCCGTAGACGAGGAGCGCGCTGCGGACGCGCGCGGGATCACCGCTCGCGATCGGCACCGTCCCGCCGACGAGCCAGACAGCGTGCTGTCGCGCGAGCCGTGACAGGAATGCCTGTTGCGGTCCGTCGCCGTCCGCCTCGCGGACCGCCACCTTGTCCGTCGCTCGCAAGCCGAAGATTCCGAAATACTCCGGGAGCACCACCAGTCGGGCGCCCTCAGCCGCGGCTGCGGCGACGAGCGGCTCAGCGCTCGCGAGGTTCGCCTCGACGTCGCCGCCGGAGACCGTCTGCACGGCGGCGACACGCATCGTCTCGATCGCGTTGGTCATCGCTCGCCGGCCGGACGCGGCAAGGCGACCACACCCGGCACGGGGGTCGTGCTGCTGCCCTTCGCGATCACGGGATCCGACCAGCCGCCGGTGATCGTGTACTCGTTGCGAAACATTTTTTCGACCGGGTCCTGGAGAATCGTCTGCGCGAACAGCGAGCCGGCGCCGACGATGGCTGCGCTCAGCGGATTGGTGAGGAAAAGAAGCGCGGCGCCGGACGAGACGATGGACGACAGCGCGGGTTGCACACGAACGACGAGACGCTGCGTCTCCTTCGCAAGATCGGTCTCGCCGGAGATGTCCACCTTGGCCGCCGGCCCGACCAGCTTGAGATCCGAAGTGCTCATCACGCCTGCCGTAATTCGGACGTTGCCGGTGATCTCGTCGAACGCGAATCCCTCGCTGAAGACGTCACTGTAGTCGAGCGTCACGCGGCGCGGAAGCGCCTGCAGCGAAAGCACGCCGAGGAGCTTGCTCGGCCCCGGCTCGAGCTTCGTGAAGCGGCCAGGCCCGACGTGGATGCGGAGCGCGCCATTGAGCGAGGCGTAGTCGAACTCGTGCGGTGCGCCGGCCCAGCCCACCTGCCCTTCGATGCGCGTCGGCGCTCCCTTCACGCCTTCCGCATAGCCGTAGCGCGCGAGAAAGCCGCCGGAGTCGGGCGCGTCGAGCACGACGTCGAGCTTCGTCTGCTGCGTCCGGCCCGCCCCGCGCCATGCACCATTGGCTTCGAGCCGGCCGGCGTCGTTGGCGAGGACCAGCTTGTCGACCCTCCAATCCGCGCCTTGCGGCTTCGCCACGAATTCGAGCCTGCCGAGGTTGCGCTCCTTCGATATGAGCGCATCGGCCGCAACGTCGATCTCGGGCCAGCGATTGGCCTGCGCCTGCGAATCGGCAGCCGCTTCCTTGGCTTCTGTGCTTTGCCATGTAGCCGGACTGCCCCGCCCCGGCACGGCAATGCGCGAAAGCCGCGCCATCACGCGGCCGTTCGGAGCGGCGGGACCCGGTGACGACCATGTCGCCGCGCCCGCAATCTGGGGCCCGTCCAAATCCAGCGTCCATCCCTGCGGCGTCTCGCGCATCCGGAGCTTCAAGTCGGTGAACCTCGCGCCCATCGCGTCGAACTGATGCACGTCGAGGTCCGCGCCCGCGAACGGAAGTGCTGCGCTCGGCCTGCCTGATTCGTTGGTGAGACCGCGCGGTCGCAAGGCGATCCAATCATCGACGTTGAGCGATGGCACATCGCCGCGAATCCACAGCCCCGCGCGCTCGGGGCGCGAAGCGTCGGTTCCCTCCGTCGCGCGTCCCAGCGTCAAAAGACCGCGATCCACTTTCGCGCCGCCGCCCGGAAGCTGCGATCGATGGGCCGCGAACTGCGCGACGTGGCCGTAGGACGCGAGGATGAAGTCGGTTCCCGGTGGGCTCGTCTCGTCGCGCCCCTCGATGCGCAGCGCGATTTCCTCCGAGGCCGTCTTGCCGATCGGGGGCGGCAGATCGATCGCTGCACCCTTGAGGCTGCTCTCAAACACCCATGCAAGCGCACCCGTGGCCAGCACGTTGACGTTCAACGCCCAGTCGAGATTTCCGGAGACGCGACTCAAGTACGGGTTCGCGTATTCGCGCTGCAGCGGAACGAGGCCCAGGTTGCCGGTTCCCGTGACGCGTGTCTGCCCCGCGATGGTCGCCACCGACAGCTTGGCCGGACCGCCCAGCACCTCCGCCGCGACGTCGCGAGCGCGCACGTCCTGCTCCGTAAACGTCACCCGGCCCGTGAGCTTCGTCAGAAGTGGCACGTTCGGTATGCGCACCTGCGATTCCGCGAAAGCGAAGTCGCCGACGACCTTCACGGCAGCGGGCTGTCCGAGCGGCAGGCCGATCTTTAGCGCAAGGCGTCCCTCGCCGACCGTTTCGGCGCCTGCCATGAGCGGACCGACTTTGGATGCGAGCGGACTCTCGCTCAGGTAGCGCATGAAATCCGCGATCGGCCCTGCCGCTTCGCCGTCGATGCGCAGCATCGCCGGACGCAACCCCATGTCCGCGATCTCGACGCTCGTCTTCCCGAGGTCCACCCCGTAAACCCTGCCGTGCGCCGCCTCGATGGAGAGCCGGGCACCGTCAACCCGGACGTCGGCGTCGATCCCCTCGATCGCCGGCCATCCCTCGTTATGTGCGAGCGTCACGCCCTTGGCCTTCGTCGTGAACGTGAGCTTGCCGCCCTTGCCGTGGGCGAACGGAAACTCGGCCAGATTGCCGGCGATCTTGAGCCGCGCATCGACCGCGGTTCCGCTGACCAGCGCCGTCGAGAGCCAGCGGCGCGTGCTCTCGTCGATCCCTTTCGGGAGGTACCGGTGGATCTGTCGCGCATCGCCGCGCGTGGCATGCGCGACGATCTCGATCTCGCCGGGCCCGCTTGGAAGCGTGCGATAGGTGCCGGACGCGCCCCCGGTGATGTCCGCGTTCGTTATCTCGAGCTGCTCGAGCTTCACTCTGGTCGCGCCTTCGCGCCGCTCCCATTTGACGACGCTTTGCAGCGAGTCGAAATCGAGCGGCGCCTCGAGCACGCGCGGCAGATCCAGCACCACGCGGTTGCCGGCGAGCCGGATTTCGCCGCCGTCCTGCGTCGCCTCCACGGTGCCGTCGAGACCCGTCACGCCGGGAAGGGAGTCCTGCGCGAGCAGTCCCAAGCGGGTGAAACTCGCGCTCCCCGCGTAGCTCGTCGGCGCTGCCGCCGTGCCGACCCAGCGCATGCGCCCCTGGCTCAGCGTCCCGCGTGGCGCGAAGCGCGCTAGATCGGCGCGCAGGCGATCGGACAGCGGCAGGTGCGCGGAGAGCGCCACGAGTGGCGAAATCTGCATCCGGTCGAATTCGATGCGTCCCGATTCCATCCGCTCGTCGACGCCTTCGCGCCACGACAGCTCGAAGTTCGTGGGGTCGAGCCGCTCTCCGTCGCGCGTCGTGAACGCAAGCGCCTCCGCGTAGATCTCGCGTTGCGGCCCGACCCTGCGCGTGCCGACCCGGCCCGACAGATGCGTGAGCTCGATCTCGGGCAAGTTCGCTCCGAGCTTAGCCTTGACGTCGGCGAGCTCGACGTCGGCGACGATGTCGCGCGCCTCCTGGCCCGCGAAATCGACCCACACGCGCAACGCTCCCGTTCCCGAGGCGATCTGCACAGGGAGCGGCAGCCACTCGCGCCATGCGGCGACGTCGGCATAGTCGAGGCGCACGAAGAGCTTGCCTCTCGCGTTCTGCCAGTCCTTGAACGAGTCGAGCTCGACGTCGCCGCGGATATCGAGCGGCGCGGCCAGATCGTTCGGCGGCGTGCCCTTGAGGCCGAAGCGGTGATGGCCGAACCCGCTCTCGAGGTGAAACTGAACGCGGTCGAGGACGAGCTGCGGCGCATTGCGCAGGTCGTCGTCCCAGACGATCAGCGCATCGCGAACCACGATTTCGCGCTGGCGCAGGACCCAGTCGGTGATCGGCAGCTCCTCGCTCGCCTGCTCGGGATCGAATTCGAGCCCGGCAATCCGCAGCACGCCGGAGCGATCGCGGCGGATCGCAAGCCGCGGGCCTTCGATGATGAGCTCCTTCAAGCGCAGCTCGAGCAACGGCACCGACGTCCACGCCACGATCATCTCGAGCTTCGGCAGCGCGAGCAGCGGCGTCGGGCTTGCGCGCGCACGATCGAGCACGCGGAAGCCCTCGACGACGAGCTTGGGATTCCAGCCGTCCCACCCTGTGTTGAGCACCGCTATCTCGACGGGCTGCCCCAGCTGTCGCGACAGCAGGCCGGCCAGCGCGCCGCGATAGTTTTCGATCTGCGGCATGACGACGAAACGCAACAGCAGCAACGCGAGCGCAAACGTCGCGAAACCGACGACGACGATGGTCCGGAAAACGCGGACCAGCGCAAGGGTAACCGCGCCTGAAACGCGGAGAATGGCGCGCGGGGAAGGCATAATTGAACCGCCGCGCTATTGTAGCGGAAGCGCCGCGAAGCTTTGCTCGTCGAGAAGCGCGCCTGCGCGACCCTTCCAATAGTTTCTTTCCGCAATGGACAACGCCCTCGACCTCACGGCAGCGCTCGCGTACAGCCGTTACGCGACGGTGGCGCTCGCTGCCCGACCGGATGAGCGCGAGCTCCTCGACGCGACCATCGACTCACCCTTCGACTGGCAGATAGCACGGGAAGCCATTGCGGGCCAAGTCGCAAAGGGCGATGCCAAGACGCTGTCCGATGCATTGCGGAAGCTCCGGCGCCGCGCGTTCATTCATGCCATGGCGCGTGACCTGACGGGCCGCGCGAAACTCGCCGAAGTCTGTGCTGCCATGACCGCGCTGGCCGAAATGGCGCTGGCGGCGGCGATCGCGCTGCATCATCCCGCGCTGGCGGCGGATTTCGGCGAGCCTCGCGACGAAGCGGGCGAGGCACAGCGGCTCACGATCGTCGGCATGGGCAAGCTCGGCGGTGGCGAGCTCAACGTGTCGTCGGACATCGACATCCTCTTCGTGTATCCGGAAGACGGCGAGACGGACGGGCGCCGCACGCTAGGCAACCGGGAGTTCTTCGAGCGGCTCGGCCGCCGCGTCATCGGCGCATTGCACGAGATCACGCCGGAGGGATTCGTGTTCCGCGTCGACACGAGGCTTCGGCCGTACGGGGAAAGCGGACCGCTGGCCGTGCCGTACTCGGCGCTCGAGCAGTACCTCATTACGCAGGGTCGCGCGTGGGAGCGCTACGCCTGGCTCAAGGCCCGGGCGGTGACGGGCGAGCGGCACGACGAGCTGTACGCCCTCGTGACGCCGTTCGTGTTTCGCAAGTACCTCGACTACGACGCCTACGACGGGCTGCGGGACATCCACCGCCAGATCGCCGACCAAGGCAGGCGCAACGATTATGCGCACGACGTGAAGCTCGGCCCGGGTGGAATCCGCGAGATCGAGTTCATCGTGCAGGCTCTGCAACTCGTTCGGGGCGGGCGCGAGCCCGAGCTGCGCGCACGTGGGACGCTGCCCGCGCTCGACGCCATCGACGATCGTGGCCTGTTGCCTGCGGAAGCGATCGCCGCGCTGCGCGACGCGTACATTTACCTGCGCAATCTCGAGCACCGGCTGCAATACCGCGACGACCGGCAGACGCAGATGCTGCCGGCCGATCCCCGCGAACGCGAAGCGCTCGCCCAGGCGATGGGCGCCCTCTCGACTGCGGATTTCGAGCGCACGCTCGCGCTTCATCGCGGCGCCGTGTCCGGGCAGTTCGACGGGCTGTTCGGTGCTGCGCCCGGCGCGCGTTCGGCTTCGGCGGAGACGACCGGCCCCGACGACAACGCAGCGCCCTCGCTCGCGGCAGCATGGGGAAACGCCGTCGACAAGGATCGCGCGCTGACGGCGCTTGACCACGCAGGGTATTCCGATGCGGCCGGCCTCCTCGCCCATCTCGCGCGGTTCCGCGCGGGACCGCGTTACCTGCAGCTGCCCGCGATGTCGCAGCAACGCGTCGACGCGCTCGTGCCGCAATTGCTCACCGCCGCATGCGCCACCGCGAACGACGCCGCCGACGCGCAATCGGTATTCCACCGGCTGTTCGGGTTGCTCGAGGCCGTGACCCGGCGCAGCGCCTATCTAGCACTCCTGACGGAGCATCCGACGGTGCTGCCGCGCCTCGCACAGCTGATGGGCGCGTCGCAGTGGGCCGCCGACTATCTGACGCGACATCCAATCCTGCTCGATGAGCTGCTCGATCCGCGCGTTCTTCTGGCCGAGCCCGATTGGGACGCGTGGCGTGCGGAGCTCGCGCGCATGCAGCTCGCGGCCGCCGGCGACGCGGAGCGGCAGATGGATGCGCTTCGTCACTTCCAGCACGCGCAGACCTTTCGCCTGCTCGCGCAGGACCTCGCTGGCACGCTGACGGTCGAGCGGCTGGCCGATCATCTGTCGGCGCTCGCCGACATCGTGCTCGCCGCCACGATCGCCGAAGCGTGGAAGCACATGCGCCACAGCTCGGCGAGCCTGCCGGAGGCTCCGAAGTTCGCGATCATGGGCTTCGGCAAGCTCGGCGGAAAGGAATTGGGCTACGCGTCGGATCTCGATCTCGTGTTCCTGTACGACGACGCCGACGAGGCCGCCGTCGAGCGCTACACGCGCCTCGCCCGCCGGATCATCACCTGGGTCACGAGCGCGACGGCCGCCGGCCGTCTCTACGATACGGACTTGCGGCTGCGGCCCGACGGCGCCAAGGGCGTGCTGACATCGTCGTTCGCCGGCTTCTGTCGCTACGAGCGCGAGCAAGCGTGGACGTGGGAGCACCAGGCACTGACGCGTGCTCGCTTCGTCGCCGGCGATGCCACGATCGGCCTCAAGTTCGAGGCAGAGCGCGAGTCGATTCTGCGGCTCGTGCGCGATCCCGCGACGCTTTCGCGCGACGTCGTCGCCATGCGCCGGCGGATGCTCGCGGGGCATCCGAATCGGTCGGCGCTTTTCGATGTCAAGCACGATGCGGGCGGCATGGTCGATGTCGAGTTTTCAGTCCAGTACCTGATCCTCGCGCACGCGCACGAGCATGGGGCGCTGACGCGCAACGCCGGCAACATTGCGCTCCTCGGGTTCGCGGCGGCGCTGGGGCTCGTTCCCGCAGCGATCGCCGAAGGCGCCGCGAATGCGTATCGCGAGTACCGGCGGCTGCAGCACAAGATTCGCCTGACCGGCGCGCCGCATGCGCGCGTCAATTCCGACGAGCACACCGAGCGCCGCGCGGTCGTCGGCGCGCTGTGGCAGCACGTGTTCGGCGAGCCTTGGCGCTAGCGGAGCACTGCGTGCAGCCGGGACTGTTAAAATGACTGTTTCGCTCCAAGGGGATGCTGCGATGTCGATGGCGGACCGCGACGGCTGGATCTGGTACGACGGCGAGATGGTGCCGTGGCGCGATGCCACCACGCACGTGCTGACGCATACGCTGCATTACGGCCTCGGCGTATTCGAAGGCGTCCGCGCGTACAAGACCGTGGACGGCCCCGCCATCTTCCGCCTGCGAGATCACACCGATCGGCTGTTCCGCTCGGCGCAGATCTTCGGGATGAAGATCCCGTACTCGAAGGATGATCTCGTCGCCGCCCAGCTCGCGTGCGTGCGCGAAAACAAGCTCGAGTCCTGTTACCTGCGCCCGATCGTCTTCTACGGCTCGAACGCCATGGGTGTCGCCGCCAAGTCGAATCCCGTACGCGTCGCGGTCGCCGTCTGGCCATGGGGCGCCTACCTCGGCGCCGAAGCGCTCGAAAGCGGCATTCGCGTCAAGACGTCGTCGTTCACGCACCACCACCCGAACATCACGATGTGCAACGCGAAGGCGGTCTGCAACTACGCGGTGTCGATCATGGCCAACCAGGAGGCCACGCACGACGGCTACGAGGAGGCGATGCTGATGGACCCGCAGGGCTATGTCTGCCAGGGCTCGGGCGAAAACGTCTTCATGGTACGCGACGGCAAGCTCCATACGCCGGATCTCGCGGGCGGCGCGCTCAATGGCATCACGCGCGACACCATCATCACGTTCGCGAACGAGCTCGGCATTCCCGTGCTGGAGCGCCGGATCACGCGCGACGAGTTCTACATCGCCGACGAAGCGTTCTTTACCGGCACGGCGGCCGAAGTGACGCCGATTCGCGAGTACGATCATCGCCCGATCGGCGAAGGCCGGCGCGGCCGCGTCACGACCCGCCTGCAGTCGCTCTTCTTCGACACGGTCAACGGCCGCAACCCTTCGAAGAAGGCGTGGCTTACGAAAGTGTGACGATGCCTGAGGCTCCCCCGCCGCCGCCGATCGAGGTCACTGCGAAAGACCTCCCGGTGTTTTGCCCCAACCCGCAGATGCCGCTGTGGTCGAGCCATCCGCGTGTGTTCCTCGACATCGCCGACGAAGGCGAATCGCTTTGCCCCTATTGCGGAACGCGCTACCGGTTGATCGGCGGGCCGCTCAAAGGCAGCGGCCACTGAACGTAATGCAGGTGGGTGCGCGCCATCCGCGACCCGCGGTCGAAGCTGCACGGGGCTCGGGGTCGTCAACAGCGCGCGGACCAATTCTCGTCGTCGCGCCGTCATGGGTCGGCGATGCGATTCTTTCGGAGCCGCTGATCGCTCGTCTCGCCGCCACAGGTGACGCAAACGAGGGACACCCCGCGATCGACGTGCTTGCGCCTGCGTGGTGCGCTCCCGTCTATGCGCGGATGCGCGGCATTCGCCGCATCTTCGACTCGATGCTGCGCCACGGCGAGATCGGCCTCGGCCGGCGGCGCGAGCTGGGACGGACGCTTGCCGGCGAGTCGTACGCCCGCGCCATCATCCTGCCCAACTCGTGGAAGTCGGCGCTCGCCCCGTGGCTCGCCGGCATACCGCTGCGCACCGGCTACACGGGCGAGGCGCGCTTCGGCATCGTCAACGATCGCCGCCCACTCGACCGCGATGCCACGCCGCGCCTCGTCGATCGGTACGCGGCGCTCGCGATGCCGGACACGACGGCGCTCGCCGCGAGCGCACCGGTGCTGATTCCGGACTCTGCGAACCGCGACGCTGCGGTCGGCAGCCTGGGACTTTCCGTCGACCGCGGCATTTCGATCCTGTGCCCGGGCGCCGAGTTCGGACCGGCGAAGCGCTGGCCCGCCGAGCATTTCGCCAAACTCGCGCGAAGATTCCTCGCCGATGGACTCGAGGTGTGGATGCTGGGCTCGCCGAACGACAAGGCGGCTGCCGCCGCCGTGCTCGACTCAGTCGGGGACGCCAGGGATTCGATTCGCGATTTATCCGGTCGCACCGACCTCGGCACCGCGATCGATCTGCTGTCGCTCGCGACCGTCGTGGTGAGCAACGATTCGGGGCTGATGCACGCGGCCGCTGCGGTGCGAGCGCCGCTCATCGCACTGTTCGGCTCGTCGTCGCCCGGCTACACACCGCCGATTTCCGCCACGGCGCGCGTCGCACGCATCGACATCGCCTGCAGCCCTTGCTTCCGGCGCGAATGTCCGCTCGGACACTTCAGGTGCATGCGCGAGCTCGCGCCCGACTCGGTGTATGATCTGGCCCGCTCGTCGCTCCCCTCTCGCGGCAACGCCGCGAGTCCGCGACCGGATCCCTGACGATCGCCGTCCCGACCATGGCCAAAGTCCGCACGCCGCCGATCTATACGACGCCCACCGATGCCGCGCTCGCCTTCTATCAGGCGTTCGAGGCGAAGGATGTCGATGCGATGATGACGACGTGGGCGGAAGACGAGGAGATCGTCTGCGTTCACCCCGGCGGCACGCGGCTCGTCGGATACGATGCCGTGCGCCAGGGCTGGGAGCAGCTCTTTGCCGGAGATGCGCGCCTCACTTTTCGCCTGGACCAGGTGGTCACGATCGAAACGGTCGGCCTCGCCATGCAGAGCGCCGTCGAGCACGTCGCGCTCGGCTCCGACGGCACGCCGCGCGGGGCTGCGATATGCACGAACGTCTTCATGCGCACGCCGTCGGGCTGGCGGATGGTGATGCACCATGCGTCACCGGCGCCCATCTCCACTACGGACAACCCGCCTGGCCCTCTGCATTAGGTACGACGGGAGTCCCGTTTACGCAATCGCGAACGCCGGACCGCCGGAAAAAAGTTCTACCAACTTTGATCTGCGCGAAGTTACCGACCGCTCGCCGTCACCGCGTACCCCTGTTGAGAGCGACAACTCCCTTCACACTCGTCTCTCTCCCGACCAATTTTCGCGGTAGCCGCCGATATGCCATTGGTTTCCCCGCGCATCCACGCTAGCGCGGCCCAGAACGCGATCCACAGGTCGAGACGCGGAAACGTTGCGATGAATTGCCACGTGACACAAAGCCACAGCACGAGCACGATCAACGTACCCCGATGCTGCGGCTCGAACGCTCGCCAGCGGTACAGCGTGTAGGCAATACCGAATCCAAAGGCAGCCAACGCCGCGAGTCCACCGTCGAGCGCTATCTCGAGCCACAAGTTCGGCACGGCGGGTGGAGCGATCAAGCGGTTGGATCCGGACGCGGCGCCCACACCAAGCGACGGGTGGTTGGCAACCGCGGCCAACGCAGTGCGCATGGCACCAAGGCGCAGGCCTTCCGTGGTTTCATCGGGGTCGATTGGTTGGCCCTCACCAACGAACTTGCGACGCTCCACTCCCGAGAGACATCGCAGGTCTACCGCGTACTGCTCCGCCAGGCGCGGGCAAACTCGCTCGAACGCCTGCACACCGCCGAGCCTCCCGAGCAATGCTTGAAATGCGTCGTGGTGACCGGAGACGGCCAGCACGGCAATAAGAAATGCGGCACCGGTCGCAGCGGGAATGGCCACTCGCCAGCGCTGCCTTCGACCGGGAGGCCGCGCTGAGCGCGCGTGAAATACGACAAGCGCGAGGGCCGCGACCGTGGCGAAAAGCCAGCCGGTTCGCGATGTCATGACCAGAAGGGCAACGCCGCCTGCGACCGCAAGTACAGTGGCAACGTTCGGGCCGGCATCGCGCATCCGGGTCATCGCCAGTGCCCACGCAAGCGCCAGGCTACTCGCTGCGAACGAAGGCTCGTAATAGAAGGCATGCGGACGAAACACCAGCACGCCGTTCAGCATGTCGTTCGCCTGCCCGAACCCGATCATGTGGTCGGGTCCGCGCGAGAATCCGTTGACGAAGTCGATGACGATGATTGCAGCGATTCCGGCGTAGGACAGGAAGTACGCGCGCGTGACGTCGCGATGATTGAATAACGTGGTCCACGCGTACGCTGCAAAGAAACTGAACGCGAACCAGCCGAGCTTGACCATCGTCGGCAGCCAGTGGACAGATGTGACGGTGGCAAGGCCGTACACCGCGATAAAAGGCAGCCATCCGAGCGCCAGCCATCGTGCCTCATTGCCGGCGCGGCGCGCTCGTAAAGCGAACCAGGCGACGAGCCCCGCGAGCAGCGCGAAATTCGCAAACCGTACGTTCGTGGAAAGAACGTTGACGGTGAACACCTGGTCCGCGGAGCTCAGGAAGAACACGACTGCGCAAATCGACGTTGCAATGGCCGAATTCGACCTGCGAAGAAGCGTCATGGCGGCTTGACTCGGCGTGGCGGGGCGCCGTCGCTGGATGCAGCTTGAAAGTGGGATTGACACGTCGAGTAAGACGTTGTGGAACGTACTTAGTCTCGCCATCATCGACGCGAGTGAGCACCTTCTCTGGTCAGTACACTACAACTCGACAAAGCCTACAATGGCCGCGTCCGCTACGCAATGGGTTGCAGCGCCAAAAACGACCGCCGAGCCAACTTTCAGGATGGCAAGACCGGCCGCCTTTCGTTCGGGCTAGTACCTCGAACCCGTCCTGTTGGGGTTCCGGCCTAAGCATGGAAACTTCCGTTCATTCCCTTCACAATGCCACCCGGTGCCTTGACGTCAGAAGTGGTTTCGAAACGATCCCGCATCGGCGAGGCGAGCGCAAACCGATGATCGAAGCTCGGCATGACTTGCCAATCATGTCCGGCGCAGGGCGGAATCCG